>Ga0187887_10001028_pt1 | contig 25069 bp, 20 predicted proteins | sample June2016WEW_7_10_FD_132977 | JGI IMG/M metagenome (GOLD analysis project Ga0187887, IMG submission 132977) | Peatland microbial communities from SPRUCE experiment site at the Marcell Experimental Forest, Minnesota, USA - June2016WEW_7_10 | ecosystem: Environmental > Terrestrial > Soil >... | reverse complement strand
TATCGCAGAGAATTAGCACCAATAAACGCTAACCCAGTGCCCCCGGTTTAGGCCGGGGGCACTCCACTTTGTCCATTAACCGGAATTCTGTGCAGAACCCTTTACTTTTTGTTGAGTTCACAGTGACAATGGCAAATCTTAACTGTACAGTTAAGATAATTCGGGTCACAGTCCTCCGTGCACACGCTGTGCCTGTCCATAGGGCATGTTGCGGGCCAGCAATCCGCACGCACCAACACGCTACAAACCGGAAGCAACATCAGCAGTATCAGAGAATACTTCATCGGTCCACCCTCCGTTGGAAGATCATACGAGCCAATATACCACCGGGTTGCCCGTTATGACCTCTTACGCGGTAGGTTACGGTCTTCCGGCACGGGGCGTTTCTTCTCTTTAGGATTTCTCGGTTCTGGTTTCACCTTGAGCAGTTCTTTTACTGCTTCCTCGATTTTCAGGGGATAGAGCGAAACCGGCTTGCCTTCGTATGTCATGCTTAGATTTTAGCTGTCCTCATAATCGCCAAGCACAAAGAATCCATTTTGTGGGTCAAGAAAGATTTGAAAACGATCTAAACAACCACCATGTCCCAAGATGCCCGCTTTATGCTTGTTTAGCTCCTTGCTAAATCCGGCACGGATGGGGGAGGGTTTGAAATCCTGTACCGTTAAGGTAAGAGAGGCAAACGGAACAAGAGCAGAAGATACGACAAGCGCATCAATAGACGCGTGTTTTAGTTCCGACTCCTCTATCCCAAGATCAGAAATAAGGTATTCGGGGAACTGACAATAATCCGCTCCGGTATCCACAAGACAAGGAAAATCCTTTACGATGTTTCCTCCGTGCTCGACTGTCACAAAGACTATTGCTCGATAAACCCGGCATCCTTGAGGAAATGCTTCATTGACTTCGATGTCGGTTGCGGCATAGGAACCTTTATATTGAGCCATCCTCCAAGCGTAGCAGGGCAAAGGATACGGGGGAAAAGGGTCGTTTTGTTAGGTTCAACTGTCATTTATCCGCTCTTTCCTTTTCTAAACCATTGAATTTCCAAAGTTTATGTTGGGTTTGTGAAGCATATAATATCCAGCTGGCTTTCCATTGTTTTCAAGTTTATTTTTGACTAGGGACTAAGCCAGTCTCATTCAATAAGGGTTGGCTCACGCAATCCTGATAAAATCGATTTTTCAGTCTTCCTCTTGAGCGTAAGCACTCCTACGCAGAAAGCCCTTACCGTGCCAGACGAGACCCAATCCGCAGCCCCCCAATCCGTGACTTACGCCGACGCCGGTGTGGACATCAGCAGCGGCGATCGCGCCAAGGAACGCATCAAGTATCTGGCGAAGAAGACTTTCAACCGCAATGTGGTGGGAGGGATCGGCGGCTTTGGCGCGCTTTTCAGGCTGGATATGCAGCGCTGGAAGAATCCGATTCTGGTGAGCTCGGCGGACGGAGTGGGAACCAAGCTGAAGGTGGCGTTCGAGTTGGGACTGCACCAGACGGTGGGCGCGGACCTGGTGAACCACTGCGTGAACGATATTGCAGTGCAAGGAGCAACGCCGCTGTTTTTCCTGGACTACCTGGCTACCGGCAAGCTGGACCCGGAAGTGACCGAGAGCGTGGTGAGCGGGCTGGCCGATGCATGCAAGGCCAACGGTTGCGTGCTGATTGGCGGGGAGACGGCGCAGATGCCGGGCTTTTACCAGGAAGGCGAGTACGACCTGGCGGGATTTATTGTTGGCGCGGTGGACCGGGAGAAGCTGGTGACGGGCGTGGAGATCAAGGCGGGGGACGTGCTGATCGGGCTGCCTTCGACCGGGCTGCATACCAACGGTTATTCGCTGGCGCGGAAGCTGCTGTTTGAGGTGGGCGGCTACAAGCCTACGCAATATGTGACTGCAATCAAGGAGAAAGCGGGCGCGGCACTGATGAAGACGCACCGCAGCTATCTCCACGTGATTCAAAAGCTGGTGACGGCAGGAGTGACCACGGGGATGGCTCACATTACCGGCGGAGGGATTACGGAGAATTTGCCTCGCATTCTGCCGAAGAATACGGCTGCGCAGATTGAGATTGGATCTTGGCCGGTGCTGCCGATCTTTGAGCATCTGCGCGCGCTGGGACAGGTTTCGCAGGAAGAGATGATGCGCACCTTCAACATGGGCATAGGGCTAATTGCTGCGATTCCGGCGGCAAAGTTTGTCCGTGCGAAAAATCTGCTGGACCGGGCGGAAGAGAAGTTCTTTGTGGTGGGGCGCGTGGTAAAGGGTGAGCGCCGGGTGCAGTACACGTAGTAGCGGAGCTGGCGGGGTTAGCGGAGTTAGCGGCGCTAGTCACTGCACCCGAGAGAAGATTGAGTAGATGAAGACTGATCCCTCAGCACAGAACCCCGTCCGCCTCGGCATCCTGCTCTCAGGGCGCGGGTCGAACTTTCTGGCGATTGCCGAATCGATCAGAGCGGGCAGGCTTGAGGGCGCTGAGATTGCAGTGGTGATCTCGAATGTGGCTGAGGCGGAAGGATTGGCCAAGGCACGGGAGCTGAGGCTGGCACATCAGGTCTTTGCTTCAAAGGGGCGGAAGCGCGAAGAACACGACGCCGAGATGATTGCATGTCTGAAGGCGCACCGCGTTAGTTTGGTTTGCCTGGCTGGATATATGCGGATGCTCTCGCCGGAGTTTGTGGCCGCGTTTCCCAATCGAATTCTCAACATTCATCCTTCGCTGCTGCCGGCGTTTCCGGGGCTGGATGCGCAGGAGCAGGCATTCAATTATGGCGTGAAGGTGGCGGGATGCACGGTGCATTTTGTGGATGAGCATTTGGATCACGGGGCGATCGTGCTGCAGCGGGCTATTCCGGTGCGGGAGACCGACGATGCACATTCGCTCGCCGGGCGCATTCTGGTTGAGGAGCATTTGGCTTATACAGAGGCGATTGCGCGCGTGGCGAGCGGAGAGTATGAGATCCGCGGACGGCGGTTTGTTAAGCGGGAACGCTGAGAAACCTTCTGCGCCGCAGGCCGGGATCCCGAACGCCGAATGGTCTTGCTTCTTGGTTCGCCAATTGTCCTGTCAAGCGACCGATTTCAGAATTAATTTCTATATAGATGATTCCAGAGTCTTTAACTTCCAGCGAGTTATTGCAGAGAATATCTGCGGATTGACTAGGCTTATAGATAGCCAGACAAATGACGGAGATGCGGCGCCAGGGCGAATGAGTTCGCCTTTTTTCTGCTGAGGGCGCGAGACGGCTTGTGTCTGCGCGGCATGGGCTCTCCACCGGAGGCCAGATCGGAACCACGGCAACCTCCGGCACTGAGAGCAGCCGATACCCAGGACCAGCGGCCAGCCTTTCATGACGGGTTGGCCGATGGCGGGACTCGAAGGTAGAGAAAAACTTCAAAACATCTTGAAAAACAACGGCGGCTCCTGCCGCCATTTCTGCTTCTGGAAGGAGCTGCACATGAACTTCATCTCGAATATCTGGAACCATCCGAAAACGTCAGCCGCCGGATTGATGATTGCGATCATCAGTATCAGCGGCGTTCTTTCGCAACAGGGCATAACTCTGGGCTCGGCGGGGACGGGCACAGTGGTTGCGCTGGTGGGATCGCTGGCTACTGCACTGCTCGGGCTGCTGGCCAAGGACCCGGGTCAGTCGCAAAGCTCCAGTTCGGTTGCTTCTTCGGCGAAGTTGGGCGTGTGGGCGCTGATTGCGCTTTTGCTGCCTTTGCCGTTTGTGAGCGGGTGCTCTGGCAAGAGCGTTGCGCAGGACATTGTGAACTGGACGCCGGCTTTGCAAAGTGCGGTGGCGACGGTGGATTCGACTGCGGCGATGCTGGCTCCGGCGGATGCGCCGATTTTTGCCGCGGCGACGGTGGGGTTTGACGCTGCTTCAAATCTGCTGGTTACGCAGGCGAAGGCCTACCTGGCTAATCCATCGGCGGGCGCGCTGGCAAAATTGCAGGCGGCCGTGGTCGCATTGCAACAGAATGTAAGTGCGGCAACTTTATCGGGACTGAAAATTGTCGACCAGAAAAGCCAAACTCTGGCTATGAACGCGATCGATGCGGTGGGCACCATCATCAATGCAATTCTGGCGCTGGTGATTTCAGTCTCCAGTCAGGCTCAGGTTTCGCTGATGGCTGGTCAATCGAGCATTAAGCTGGCGCAGGTGCGGGCTTATCGGAATGAGGGCAAGGCTGCGGAGATGGTGGCTGGGCACTACGGCGAAACAATTGGGGCGGCGCGGGTTCAGGTTGCGCGGGCTGAACATGGCGAAGCTCAGGCAGGTTTCTGAAAAAATCAAGGACCTTCAGATTTAATGACACTAAAGGCTCTGTAACTCGAAATCCGGTGAATCGGCCTTATGGGCGCCGATAGCATTCAGAAACTTAGAGCAACTCTCCTGAAGGCATAGAGTGAGCGTGGACCGGGAGGTCCACGCTACAGCCGGCCAGGAGGCCAGCGCTACATTTGGACTGGCGCTACTCTGAGGTCACTGTTCTGATGCCTAGTTGTGAAACGAAGGGTCATGAATGCCTACTTCGGCAGAGAGGCTGATATGGCGGGCGGGTTCCAGTCCGCGGCCCAGCGGGATGGGGTTGGCCCCATTTGAAACTCGAGCTTTCCTCCGGCGACTATGTCGGCGTAGTGAATAACTGGAATCTTCAGAGGCATACCGTTGAGCTTTGCGGATTGGATATAAATATTCTGTTCTGAGTTATTCACTGCTGTAACGCTGAAAGCTTTTCCTGCGGGTAAGTCGAAGGTGATTTTGCTATAGAGCGGACTGCCGATCAAATAATCTCCTGAGGCGGGGTTCAAAGGGTAGAAGCCCAGCGCCGTGAAAATATACCAGGCTGACATTTGGCCGCAATCATCGTCGCCGTCGATTCCGCCGGGATCGTTGGCATAGAATTTGGCGGCAATCTCGCGCACCTTGGATTGGGTTTTCCAGGGCTGCCCGCTGTAGTCGTAGAGATAACCGTAGTGGTGGCTCGGCTCGTTATCGTGCTGGTTGTGGCCGCCGCGGAAATGCTCGTCGAGCTCAGCGTTGAACTTGTCCGCGCCGCCCATCAGCTGCATAAGTCCGGGTATGTCGTGCAGCTCAGCCCAGGTATAGACCCACTTATCGCCTTCAGTCCAGCCGAAGGAGGGGTCGGCCCATGATCCGTCGCTGTTTCTTGCCTGCATGAAACCGGTAGCGGGGTTGAAGAGTAGCTTGTAATTGAGAGACCGGCGCAGGAAATACTCATAGTCGCTGGTCTTTCCGAGCGCCTTTGCCACCTGGGCAACGCACCAGTCATCGTAAGACTCTTCAAGGGTACTCGATGCGTCCTCAGCCGTCTTATCGTCGGGAATATATCCTAACTGCTTTGAATAAGTGAGTCCGGCGCGAGCTTCGTAAGGAGTATTCGGCTCGCGATCGAACCAGCGATGCTTGGTATCTTCGTCGGGGCGAGTCATGGCGTCTTTGTAGACAGCTTCATGGGCAAGTTTGTAGTCAAAGCCATGAAATCCTTTGTTGACGGATTCGGCGATGAGCGAATCCGCGTGCGTGCCGATCATGATGTTTGTATAAGACGGATTGGGCCACTTCGGCAGCCAGCCTCCTTCGCGATAGTCCTGCAGCAATGCAGTAATCATATCGCCATTTCGCTCGGGCGCGACGAGAGTGAGCAGGCTATGCTCGGCGCGAAAAATATCCCAGATTGAATAGGCGGTATAAGAGACGCCGGGATGAATCTTGTCGTCGAAGGCGCTGTAGTAGTGGCCGTACTCGGAAAACAGCTTGGGATAGAGCATGGCATGATACAAGGCGGTATAAAAGATCTTTTCCTGATCGGGGCTGGCTCCCTCGATCGAAAACATGCCTAACTTATCGTTCCAGAGCTTCTTGAGCCTGGCGCTCACGGCTTCGAAGTTCCAGTCTGGAATTTCGCGATTTAAATTCTCACGGGCTTGATCGATGCTGATGAAGGAGGTTCCGATCTTGACTTCAACGGTTTCGCTGCCTTTGGTCTCAAAGGTAAGATATGCGCCGACGTTGCTGTCCATTGCCGTTTCAGCTCCGGGGCGAAGCGCGGAATCGGCATAGGTTCCGTGACTCGAAGATTGCTTGCTGAATTGAACGACGAAGTAACCTCTGAAGTTAGGCAGAACGAACGGACCCAGGCCGGCGTCCATGCGATCTGGGTTATAGCCTGAAATTTCGTTCTTGTCCGGATCGAAGTGAATCATGCCTTTGATGCCGGGGCGGGTTGCTTCAACGACGATATTCGCGTTGTGGATGGCGGGAAATGTGAAGCGCATGATGGCGCTGTGTTCGGTGGCGGTGATTTCGGTTCTGATTCTGCGATACTGCCCAGCGTCGGCGGAGACGGAATAATAGTAAGGTGTGGTTACTTCGTCCGCATGATTGAAGGACATCCTGCGCTCTTCCGGGGTGGTCTTGATCGTGTCGAGTTCAGGCACGATGGTGACGTAGCCGTAGTCGCCCATCCAGATTGCAGGCTGATGCGTGCCGATGAAGCCGGTAATCGCTGAGTCCTGGTATTTGTAAGAGACTCCTCCTACCTTGTTCTGGCGGGTTTGAGGGGTCCAATTCGTCATGCCGAATGGAGTGCTGACAAAGGGCATGGTGCCGCCGTATGCAACCACGCCGTCGCCGGTTCCGATGTGGAGATTTACACGATCGACGGGTTCGGCCAGAAGCGCGGAGGCTAGAACGAATAGGCTGAGGATGGCTGAGCAGCGGAGATGCGAGCGATTGGGAAACATGGAAGCGATTGTACAGAATTGGCCGCGATGGCATCGGTGATGCGGGGGTTTCGGGTATGGAATTTTGGCAGGAGGGGCAGGGAAGGCTGGACCCGGTTTTCATCTCGGCCCAGCTTCGAGGCTTCCGTTCAATTAAAGCAGTACTGCTGAAGGCATAGAGTGAGCGTGGACCGGGAGGTCCACGCTACAGCCGGCCGGGAGGCCGGCACTACTCGTTCTTGTGGCTACGTATTTCTGTGGTTACCTATTATTGCCGGGACCGGTAATCTTAAGGCCAGCAGAGAATCACTCTACACCTGTAAACGAAATGCTCTGGTCACTGGTGTGCGGCTAACTCGCGGCGTCTCGCGATTCTCCCAGGATCAGTTTGAGGGTGATCTGCCTGCGGCCGCGATAGAAGGTTACGCTGATGGTGTCGCCGGCCTGGTGTTTGTCCATGAGGGCGTTGATGTCCTGGGGATCGCTGACGCCCTGGCCGTCAATTGCCACGATCAGATCGCCGCCCAGCATGATGGGGGTGTTGCCTACGTAGGCCTGCTGGTCGCCGCCGCGGAGGCCGGCTTGCTCGGCCGCGCCGCCGGAAATCACTTTCTGGATGAGAACGCCGGAGTCGACGGCGAGACCCATCTGCGAGGCGAGATCGGGACCGATGCCATAAGACACGATGCCGAGCGAGGGACGCTTGACGCGGCCGTAGCGGGTGAGGTCGGCAAGGACGGCCTTGGCCGTGTTGATGGGAATGGCAAATCCGATGCCTGAGCTCTGGTCTGCGCCGTTGGACGCGATCATGGTGTTGATGCCGATGACTTCGCCGCGGGAGTTGAGCAAAGGTCCGCCGGAGTTGCCGGGGTTGATGGCGGCATCGGTCTGGATTGCGTCTTCAATGGGTGCGCCTTCAGCGCCGCGAATTGAGCGGATGGAGCTGATGATGCCTCGGGTCATGGTTCCGCTGAGGCCGAAGGGATTGCCGATGGCGTAGACCTTTTGGCCTACGGAAAGGCCGCCGGAATCGGCGAGGGTGACTGGCTGCAGGTTGGGCGCGTCGATCTGCAGGAGGGCCAGGTCGTGCGCACGGTCAGTTCCGACCACCTTTGCGGCGTAGCGGCGCTTGTTGCTGAGCATGACTTCAATGCCGCGATTGGCGCCCTCGACAACGTGGAAGTTGGTGAGCACGTGGCCGGAGTGGTCGAGGATGAAGCCCGAGCCCTGGCCGTGCTGGGGAACCGTGCCGTAGAAGAAATTGAAGACCAGGGTGGTGGAAGTGATGTTGACGACCGAGGGGAGCACGCGTTTGTAGACGGCGATATTGTTCTGCTCCTCGGGGTCGTAGGCGGGAGCGGCCTGAGCCTCAGTGAGCTCGAGCGGAGAGCCGGAGCCATGCGCTCCAAAGAGCGAGGTATTCTTAAGGGAAAAACGGTCAAGACTGGCGGGGAGATGCGAGGAGACGAACCAGAATCCGCCTACCAGCAAGACGACCAAAAACAAGGGGCGCAATAGCTTCATGATTTTCTTGACCCGAAAGCCTTTCTTGAGAGATCAGAGATCAGGGATCAGTTAAATGACTCGACTGCGAGAAGTCCTGCGACAATTGACTACTGAGATACGACTTGCGCGCTGCCTGGGTTCCAGGGGACACGGCTCGGCGGACTCTCTACTATTTTAAAGACTCGCGATGGGGAGATTTGTTGCTCTCTTCTTTGAGGCGGGGCCAGAGGGCCGCAACCTGGACCTGGAGGTGGGCGATACTCCCTGAATTATCAAGGACATAGTCGGCCATGAGGGACTTTTCGGCATCGGGGATCTGGTGGGTCAGGCGAAGGCGGGCATCGGCTTCGACAGCCGCGCGGCCGAAGACGGATGGGCTGAGGCGGGCTGCGTAACGGGAGATTTTCAGTTCGTCGGGGGCGGTGACTACGATGACGCGATCGATACGGCGACGCCAGTCGGCTTGTACAGAATCGCTTTCGCCTCGGGCTCTGGCGTCACGGACTACCTCAAAGATCAACGCCGACTCGACAACGGCTACGGCGGCTGGGTCGCGGGCGAAGACCTCTTCCATCCATTGCTGCTGGGCGGCGATGACTGCCGGATGGACGATCGCGTTCAGCTCGTTGAGGCGGCCGCCTTCGAAGGCCAGCTTGGCGAGGCGGGCGCGGTTGAGGCTGGAATCTGGATGGAGCACCTCGGGACCGAATGCGCGCACGATTTGGGAATAGACGGGCTGGCCGGGCTCCATCATCTTGCGGCCAAGCTCGTCGGCCTCGATGACCTTTGCGCCGAGGTTGCGCAGGAATCCGGCGACGGTGCTCTTGCCGCTGCCCAGGCCGCCGGTGAGTCCTACTCTTAGCATGAGATCGAAAACTCCCAATCAGGTTTGCTTTTGTACATTGGCATTTCCTCCGGGGCTAAAGCCCGGCATTATTTCTGGTGCATTTGCGGCACGACTGAAGTCGTGCCCTTTCAAGGCAGACAGCAGATGCATTAACGACGTGTTGAAACTTTAAACCAATCAGTTCCTGCATAAATCGTGCCATGCGCCGTCCCTACAGGACTCCATAACGAAATTGTGGAATCCATTTTCCCCACGCTGAAGCGCGGGGCTAACTAACTCTGCGCCTCCGGCGCGTTAGCGCGGACATTACTTATGCAGTCCTCAAAAAAGCCTGACCGAGATTGCAGGTTATTCTAAAACCCCGACCTACCAGCCCGTTTCCATTAATCCGAATTGGAAGTTGATTCTAGGGTTGAATTCGTTCCTTCTTCAGGATTGTTGTCTTGGCCGTGTAGCCGTCCGATGATCGAATTTCCGCTTTGTCTGAGTGAATCTTGAGTGTGACAGCACCACCTATCAACCAATTGCCTGAATGCAGGCTGGAGGTATGCCGCGCGTATTGAGAGCAGAAATAACGTATTCCATCGGCCTCGATGATCAGATACAGAGTATTAGGGTATCCGGAGTTGTTGATGCTGATATTCGTTGATGATTAGGCCGCAGCTTGTTTAGATCCATTAGTATTTTCACTTTTTTCTTCAACATTGATACTCGATTCAGAAGAAAGGTCAAGGATTTTACTGACAGTTGCCGCGTCGCTTTCAGAATTTCCTAGTACGATTTTGACCAGTTTTCCGTTGATAGGTGCTTGGGCAAAAACTATCGTTGAAAAGACCAATATGAGCATTGAGGTGCAGAAAGTCTTCATGGCCACTCATAATACTACTTCGAAAAGAGACATTTATAGTCCTCGCCGCATTTTGGCGGCGCGCACTGTGTTGGACATCAGCATGGCGATGGTTAGCGGACCTATGCCGCCGGGGACGGGGGTGTAGGCGCCGGAAAGCTCGAAGGCCTTGGGGTGAACGTCGCCTACGATGGTGGAACCGCGCTTGGCGAAGGCGGCTTCGCGCCAGGCTACGCCGGCAAAGTAGCGGTCAAATTCCTCGCGGGTGGTGAGGCGGTTGATGCCTACATCGATGATGGTTGCGCCAGGGGTGACCATCTCTGGAGTGATGAAGCCAGGACGGCCGATGGCGGCTACCAGAATATCGGCCTGGCGGGTGATTTCGGCGAGGTTTCGGGTTTTGGAGTGGCAGATGGTGACCGTTGCGTTTTGGTGGAGGAGTAGCATGGCGACCGGCTTGCCGACAATATCGCTGCGGCCTACTACTACGGCGTGACGGCCGCTGATGGGGATGCTGCTGCGCTTGAGAACTTCAATGATTCCTGCCGGGGTGCAGGGGGCCAGCGACAGGCGGCCGGCTTGGAGGCGGCCTGCGTTTATGGGGTTGAAGCCGTCTACATCTTTGTCAGGAGAAACGGCGTCGAGCAGAGCCTTGGTGTCGACGTGGGAGGGCAATGGTAACTGGATCAGGATGCCGTCGATCTCTTCGCGGGCGTTTAGGCCGGCTACCAGGTTGAGCATTTCGGCGGTGGTGACGGACTCGGGCGGGGTGATGAGGTCGCTGAAGATGCCGAGATCGGCGCAGGTTTGCACTTTGCTGCGGACGTAGATCTCCGAGGCAGCCACGCTGCCCACCAGCACCGCGGCGAGGCCTGGACGGATTCCCTGGGCGGCGAGCAGCTTTACTTCTTCGGCTACTTCTCGCTTGATTTCCGATGCAATTGCAACGCCATCGAGAATTTTTGGCATTCGGCACTCCACATATCCATCGTATCGTTTCCTGCTTGCGCGGTGGGACTCAAACTCTGAGGGAACAAATCGTCAAGGAGACTCTGAACAAGTCTCCATATGAAATACCGCATTCCCTCGGGGTCTAAAGCCCGCGTTGATTTCATTGCGGTAATGTCCGAGATAAATCCCGGACCTACCGCACGAGCGAGGAATCTGTATCACGAACCCTTGTGATTTATCTCACATACAGCCTTACGGCGCACTCCTATAAGGTCAAGGCTACGCGATGTGTTCCAGATCACATTTTGGTGATATCGCGTGACCTCTAGGCTGTGCATTACGTGACCTCTAGGTTGGGCATTACGGAGATAGAGCTTGATGAGTGGATTCAAGGATGCAGGGCACCTTTTCCGGTTTGCGGGGCTGTTCGTGCTTGCCTTTGCAGTGTTTCTGGTGGTGCGCCATTACGTTGTGCCTAAAAGCTTTGGGCAGTACGGGCACTATCGCGGGGCGGCCATAGGCGAAATTGCAGCGCATCCGGCGAAATTTGCCGGGCACGAGAGCTGTGAAGGCTGCCACTCGGACGTTCAGGAAGTAAAGATGAAGGGTAAGCATGCGCACGTGAACTGCGAGGCTTGCCACGGCGCGCTGATTCAACGTTTGCCTGCCGCTCCGCAGCCTGCGCCGAACCTCTACCGGCGATTGCTTGCTTTGGTGATTCCGCCGATGCCAGTCGAGAGCACGTTTGTACGTCATGCGGACGATCCGGGATCGGTGATTCCTCCACTGCCAGATACGGCGGTGCTCTGCGTTCGATGCCACACGGCCAGCGCAGCGAAGCCCAAGGGGTTTCCGCAGGTTGACCCGGCTGAACACGCGCAGGGGCTAGCATGCGGTAGCTGCCACAAGCCGCACGATCCGGGGATGAATGCGGGAGGTGCGAAGTGAACATATCCCGACGTCAAGTGATGGTTCTTTTGCCGGCGGCGGCGGTCGCGTGGAAATACGTGCTGGCCGGAACTCCGGAAGCATCGCCCAACTACAAGATGAGCGAGCACTGGTGGAGCATGTTGATCGATATTCCCAAGTGCATCGGCTGCGGAAACTGCGTGCGCGCCTGCCAGACGGAGAACGATGTGCCGGATGGGAACTTCCGCACCTGGGTAGAGCGGTACCACGTATCGGATGAGAATATGACCAATCCGACGGTGATCTCGCCGGACGGCGGCAAGGAGGGGTTTCCGGTTGCCACGGAAGATGGGGAGAAGTATTTCTTCGTTCCAAAACTTTGCAATCACTGCGCGGACTCTCCCTGCACGCAGGTTTGCCCGGTGGGCGCCACTTTCATTAGTCCGGACGGAGTGGTGCTGGTGGACCCGAAGTACTGCCTGGGATGCGCTTATTGCGTGCAGGCCTGCCCGTATGGTTGCCGTTACATTCATCCGGTGAAGAAAGTGGCGGATAAGTGCACGCTTTGCTACCACCGGATTACGCAGGGCCTGACGACCGCGTGCTGCGAGGCATGCCCGACCGGAGCGCGCCAATTGGCTGACCTGAAGAATCCCAAGGATCCGATTCACGAGTTTCTGAAGACGCACAGCGTGCAGGTGCTGAAGCCGCAGATGGCCACGGGCGCGAAAGTTTTTTACAACGATCTGGACGGATCGGTGCGGTGAGAAAAGCAGGGACCAGAGACTTGGGACTAAGGGACTATACAGCTAGTAGCCGGGGGCTAAGTTATGAGCGGCGTTGAAGGCTTCATGTATCCGAACGAGATTGCGCTGCAATGGAGCGTGCTGATCGTTTTGTATCCGTATATCACGGGATTGGTGGCGGGAGCATTCATTCTGGCTTCGCTGGAGCGTGTGTTCCTGGTGGAAGCGGTGAAGCCGACTTACCGGCTGGCGCTGCTGACGGCGCTGGCCTTCCTGCTGGTTGCGCCGCTGCCACTTTGTCTCCACCTGGGGCATCCATTTCGCTCGCCGGAGATGTACTTTACTCCGCATAGCACTTCGGCGATGGCGATGTTCGGGTATGTGTACCTGTGGTACCTGATGGCGGTGCTGGTGCTGGAGATCTGGCTGGACTACCGGCGCGACATTGTTCTGCTTTCGCAGTCGAGCAAGGGGCTGTTGCGGCTGATTTACAAGGTAATGACGCTGGGATCGAGCAACATCAGCCCGCGCTCGCTGGCGATTGATGAGCGGGTGGGCTGGATTGTTACGTTGATTGGAATTCCTTCCGCTTTTCTGTTGCATGGGTATGTGGGGTTTATCTTCGGGTCGATCAAGGCGAATCCGTGGTGGTCTTCGCCGCTGATGCCGGTTGTGTTTATTTTTTCGGCCATGGTTTCGGGGATTGCAGGAGTGATGGTGCTGTATATGGCGATCACCAAGCTGCGCAAACAGAAGATCGATATGCGCTGCGTGGATACGATTGCGATGTACCTGTTCTATATCTTCATTATTGACTTCAGCCTGGAGATGCTGGACCTGATTCACCGCATCTACGAGGCTGACGAATCGTTCCGCAGCTTGAATTTTCTGGTGCACACGCAGCTTTATATTCCGCACATCGTGATCCAGATATTCCTGGGCACGATTACGCCTATCATTCTGCTGGGCATTACGCAGGTGGTGAAGCTGCCGGAGATTGCGCGCAAGCGAATTTATTCCGTGTCCGGTTGCCTTACCTTGATCGGCGTCTTTGCCATGCGGTGGAACGTGGTGATCGGCGGGCAGTTGTTCAGCAAGAGCTTTCTGGGGTACACCACCTACAAGATGAGCCTGGTTACGCGCGAAGGATTGCTGGTGGCGATTTTCCTGACCATCCTGCCGCTGATTTTTTTGTGGGCGCTGGTAAAGCTGCTGCCTCCGTGGCCTGAGAAGAGCGCTCCACCCAGAGGGTACCCGGTCGCGGCGGCGGACTAAGCGCGATCATTCAAGTTCGGGTGGAAATTATGGATGGTCTTCCCGACGCGTTAGAACGGCTCACGGCAAGCCTGGAAGTTCTGGAGCGGCGGGTCTATGCGCTGGAACATCCTTCCGAGGCGGCTGCTCCGGTGGCCGCGGTCAAGCAAAATATTTCAACTAAGGTCCAGAGCTCGGAAGTGCGCACCGGTGCGCCGGCGAGCGGAATCTTCGCGGTGCTGGGCAGGGCGATGCTGGGCATGGCCGGGGCTTATCTGCTGCGAGCCGTGGCGGAGGCGAGCCTGCTGCCCAGGCCGGCGGTTGCAGGTCTCGCAATTGCGTACGCGATTCTTTGGTTGGTGTGGGCGGCGCGCGTACCCGCCGGGGCGTGGTTTGCAAGCATCACTTATGCGTGTACTTCCGCTTTGATTCTGGCGCCGATGCTGTGGGAGCTTACGCTGCGCTTCAAGGTAATGCCGGTTGCGGTGACGGCGGGGGTGCTGGGCGTGTTTGTGATTGCGGCGACGGCTCTGGGGTGGAGACGCAACGTTGCATCCGTCTTATGGATCGCGAATCTTGCCGCCGCCGCGGTTGCACTGGCGCTCTCCATCGCCACGCTTGAGCTGACGCCATTTATCGCGGTGCTCTTGCTGATGGCTCTGATTTGCGAGTACGCCGCGGGACGAAATAGGGAAGTGGGCGCTCGGCCGGTGGTGGCGCTGGGTGCGGACCTGGGAGTTTGGGCTCTGATCTATATCTATGCGAGCCCGGTAAGCTCGCGGCCGGATTATCCGGTGATCGGGACTGCTACGCTGCTTGCTCCGGGATTGATTTTGTTTTTGATCTATGGAACGAGCGTGATCTTCAAGACCGTGGTGAGCAAGAGGGCGATTACGGTCTTCGAGACGGTGCAGACGATGGTTGCGTTTCTGTTGGCCGCCTGTGGCTGGCTTTATTTTGGGCCGGTCGGCAGCGCAGCCGGTTTGGGAGTCGTCTGCCTGGCACTTTCGGCTGCGGGTTATGCGGCGGTCTTTGCGATCTTCGACCTTGGAGGTCACTCTGCACGGCGCAATTACGTAATATTTGCCTGCTGGAGCACGGCGCTTCTTCTCGCCGGCGGATGGTTGTGCATGCCGCCGTTGTGGTTTGCGTTATGCCTGGGCCTGGCTTCAATCATCTGTACGGTTCTGGGCGTTCGGCTGACGAGGCTGACTCTTGAGATTCAAGGCATGGTTTATCTTGTGGTTGCCGCGGCGGTCTCGGGACTGCTGGGGTATGTCTTACGCGCGCTTGCGGGGACGCTGCCTGGAGCGCCGTCGTGGAGCATTTGCTTTGTCGCGGGTTGCGCGGCGCTCTGCTATGCGGCTGGAAGGGACGGTCAGCGAGAGTCATGGAAGCGTCAGATTCTTTTTGTTGTCCTCGCTTCTGTGGCAATTAGCGCCATTGCGGCGATGTTGGTGGAAAGCCTAATGGGTCTGGCTGCGCTCAGCGTGAATCCCGGGCCTCAGCACATTGCTTTTCTTCGCACATTGACTCTTTGCGCGGCGGCTTTGGCGCTGGCTTTCTGCGGTTCGCACTGGCGCCGGAAGGAATTGACCTGGATGGGCTACGCCATGCTCGCGCTGGTTGCGGTGAAGATGGTTTTTGAAGACCTGAGGCTTGGGCATCTGGAGTTTATTGCTGCTTCAATTTTTCTGTTCGCGGTTACGTTGATTGCGGTGCATCCTATTGCGCGGATGGGACAGAAGACGAAAGGCGCGGCTTCGGCTTAAGTGGGATCCCAGGTCTCAAAATCGAGACCTGGGGCACCCACATTCGTCGTTTCAATTCGTGGTTTGAGATGAAGGGCTGAGGGTTATCAGCGGTAAATCTGAGGTTCGTAGGCACGCGGGGGGCGAATACCCTCTGTGCGGCGCGCTTCAGAGTTCCGCAACTTTAGTTTGCTGACGTGGACGTCGTAATCGGTTCCGGGCAGCAGCGACTCGAGCACGAAGGTTTCTGTGCTTCCGGACTTTAGCTCGCGATAACGGTAGACGCCTACGTCGCCTTCGCTGGTTTCAGTGCCGCCGGAGGGCGCATTGAGAAAGCGCTGCGCTTCGGTTGCAGTGGGCGCGGAGTGGGTCTCGCCTTCGGTGAGGCTTTCAGCCGCGTAGGAGCGGACAAGCTTGGTCCAGTAACGGGCGAGAAGGTCCGTCGAGGCAAAGAGGTCGGCCCAGACGATTTCTCCGCGGACGGCGACTACTACGCCGACGGCGTGCTGCTCGCGAAGCTGGGCGAGGACCTGGTCGCGCGATTTCATGACCGGCGCTGCGGCTTCATCGACTTTTTCGCTGACGGCGCTATCCTGCATGACCTGGGCATAACTGGTGGTGCCCAGGTTGCGCGAGTGGGCCGACCCCGCCGATCCGTTGATGGCCAAACCCGTTGAAGCGGAGGGTGCAGCGACGATCACCATTTGAGAGATGCTTCCCCTGACCGAGTCCCAGACCTGCTGCTGGTCTTTGGCGACCATTGCCTTCTGGCGGACAGAGGGCTGAACCATGATGCTGTGAGAGGACGCTTTTGCCGACGCGCCGAATGTGGCTGAACTTTCAGTCCAGCGGCCGGGCTCGATGCAGAAGACGCCCAGATCGATAGGGTCGGCACCGGCGGGAACGATGCGGTCTTTTGCGATGATGCGATCCTGCTTGCCGCCGGTTACGATTTCGCCGGCCAGCAGAAGGAGTGGCTTATCTGAGTGGTTGACGAGGATCAGAGTGTTTACTTCGTCACCGCGTACGTTTTCGTCAGGATAATCAGGAGCGCCGCGAAAACGGTCATCGTGGTAAGTGGGTGGGACGCCGACCGTTCCCCTGTGCCGGACGAGGCCGCGCGCTTTTCCTGCTTCAGTTACTTCAACTTCCTCGCTCTTGATGCCTTCGTCGAGGGTGAGGAACGGGGTTGCGCCGGGAGATTTCCCACTTGCTCGAACGACCGGAAAGAGCAGCAGATTGCCACTCTCGATGGGAGCCAGCACGCGGTAAGGACCGTTTTCCGAATCCTGCGGTGCGCCGGCTGCTTTGACTGTACTTTGGTGCTGAAACGCCACAAGAGCCAGCAGTATTGCGCCCGCCAGCCCGAACCTGAATAAATTCTTCATCGCTCTCCTCCGCCGGGGAAAGACCGCCGGCCTTTGACTGAAGAACGGAGGCGCGCTGGTTTCTTGCAGAGTTTTTTTAGCGTATCTTGAGGGCGTGGGGATTACGCCTGTCCAATCCGTTGAAAACGCAGTTTTGCCGGGTGTTGAAGCCGCGATGGGGCTCGACGCTCAGTTGCTTGCGGAGCTTTGGAGAGAATGCGAGGCGGGCGGCTGGGGACTGGATCAGGTTGAGTTCAGGGAGATTCTGATTTCGATTGGGACGGAGCAGAACTTTGGACTGGCTGCGCTGGAGATTGCCTCGCAGGGTCAGCAGACGGAGTTTTTTCGCGGGCTCAGGCTGGGCGACCTGGTGCTGGCGCGGGCCTGCGCGAAGGGGAACGAGCGCGGATGGGAGCGGTTTGTTGCGCTTTACCGGCAGACGCTGCTGCGCGCGGCGATTGCGATAACCGGCAGCGAGACGCTGGGTAGCGAACTGGCCGATCAGCTTTATGCGGAGCTCTACGGGCTGACGGAGCGGGATGGAAAACGGCGCTGTCCGCTCGAATCCTACCGGGGCAGGGGATCGCTGATCGGCTGGCTGCGGACTACGCTGGCACAGCGATTTGTGGATCATCACAGGCGGAGCCACAGGGAGCAGCCGCTGGAGGAGTTTGACGCGCCTGCACTAGAGCCGGAAAAACCTGCGGGCGAGATTTGGGCGCTGGGCAAAGCGATTGAAGAGGCTCTCGGGCGGCGGGCGGCGGAGGAACGGTTATTGCTGGCCGCCTATTATCTTGATGGGCGGACGCTTCTGGAGATTGCAAAGGTGCTGGGCGTGCATGAGGCTACGGTCAGCCGTAGAGTAAGGCGCGTGACGGATGGGTTGAGGAAGCAGGTGCTCAGAATTTTGCAGGATTCCGGGCTGAGCAGGCGGGCTGCTGAAGAGGCGCTGGGAGCCGATCCGCGCGACCTTGATTTGAATCTGAAAAAACTGCTGCAATATTCGCAGACGGACGCGTTCCAAGAGAAGGCTGCATCATGAATTCATCCACCCAACTCGAATTTCATCCTGACGCGGAGAGCCTTAGCGCTTTTGCGGAGCGGGCTCTGCCGGAACGGGAACGCGGGCAGATTGTGGCCCATCTGGCCGTGTGCAGCCGCTGCCGGGATGTGATTTTTCTTGCTCAACAGGCAGTTATGGAGATGGAAGTTGCGGCGGCTCCGGCTGCTTGTACCGCGTGGAGAGGCTGGTCCTGGCTGAGCGGCTGGCGGCTGGCATGGATTCCAGCGGCTGCGCTGGCGGCGGTGGTCGGGCTGGCTTTTCTGGTTCACGGACGGCATGAAGAGACGGGGACGGAAATGGCAAGAGTCGTCCCTCAAGCTGTTCCACACGAGGACGGGAACGCTGCGAAGCCTGCCGCCAAGGAGCGGGTATTCGCGAAGAAAGAGCATGCGCCGGTTTCAAATGTTATGGGGAAGCAACCGGAAATCAAGGTTGAATCTGCTCCGGTCGGGTCGGCCTACGTTCCGCTTCCAGCGGAGACTGCACCTCTGCCTGCAGCTGCAACCGAGACAGTAACAGTGACTTCAGCGCCGCCGCTCATGACGACGAATGGATTGATTGGGCAGGGGATTCGAATGAACGAATTTAAGCCGGAGCCGATGCTCGAAGCACGGCAAAGCTTGGGCGCGTCGCATTCGAGCAATGCGACGGTTGTTCGCGCACCCGGGGCAAAGATGGATGAGATGGATGAACGCTCCCAGGCGAGTCGAAAGACGAAAGCGAAGTATGCCGGTTCGGGCGGGGTTTCAACTTTGCAGCTTAAAAACGAGGCTTTGCCGAGCAGTGGTTTCGATGCCGGCGCACAAATGCCGTTGGTCCAATTTACGGCTGCTGGCGGGGCAAGTATTGCGCCGCTGCCTAGCGGGTTGGGTGCTGTTTCAAGCGTGACGGCGGCAAATTGCACGTTGGCAATCGACCAGGCCGGAGCGCTGTTTCTTAGTAGAGACTCAGGAAGTCATTGGGAATCTGTTGCGCGGCAGTGGACCGGGCGTGCTGTAAATGTGAGTCTTCTCCCGACATTGAATGGAAGATCATTCGTTGCTGCTCCCACCAGGGCGGCGGCGGCGGCGCCGACTGCTCCTGCCGAGGTCTTCGAGTTGCGGAATGATAAAAATCTAACCTGGGTGAGTGCGGACGGAGTGATCTGGACGGCGCAATAGATTAGGGAGGATTTCTGGTTCGGTTCGTCCGCTAACGCTGGCATTCTCTCCGGGGCTAAAGCCCACGTTTCTGCTGGTCCCTTATGCGGGGGTTAAACCCCCCGCCTCCCTCCGTATCGAGATTTTCCGTTCGCCATTGCGATGCTCCTGAAACCATAGAGCCTTCATCCGATGTTCATTTCACGGCTTCGATTGGCCTATTTTTTATCATGCTTTTGCAGGCGACGTTGCTTAAATGACTGATTGCCGGCCAAATGCAGTACCTGTTCATGAAAAGCTGCTCTCCTGCCGAAATAGACAGTGCAGGGGATGCCAAAGTGCAGGTTGATTGTGCCCGAAGGGGAGGACGGCCGGGCAACTTTATTCGAGGCGTCCATCGATGACGCTAAGGAGATATTTGGATGGAACGGATCGAGAGGCAGAGGCCCGAAGTGGAGAGCATGAGCTGGACCCATCTGCGTCTTCCGCCGTTTCCTCAGGTTGCCATTCGCGTACTGCAGTTGGCGAACAAGGAAAATGCGCAGTTGCACCAAATGAGCAACTTGATCTCTTCCGATATGGCCTTTGCCAGCGAGGTTTTGACCATTGCGAATTCGCTTTTGTATGCTCCGCGGTTCCCCGCCAGCAGCATACTGCAGGCGATTGCGGTGCTGGGGATCAACAATTTGCAGGGAATGTGCCTGACCGTGGCTGCCAGAACCTATATGGGGAAAGCGCTGAACCAGCCCGCGATGCAGGTTATCTGGCGCCATAACCTGGCTTGTGCGTTGATTGCCGAGCAGTTGGCCTCTGCCGGCTTCATGGACAAGGATATTGCGTACACCTCGGGAATATTGCACGATATCGGGCGATTGGCACTGGCCACGGTGCGGCCCAAAGAATACGCGGAGCTTTTGCAGACTCACAACGGATCCGGCGAGAGCATCCTTGAGCCGGAACGGAATTTGTTTGGCATGGATCATTGCGGAATCGGGCACCATCTGATTTCGGATTGGAAACTGCCTCCCGACTTTGAAGCGGTGGTCTTGGAGCATCATTCGCCCAGGAGGAAGGAAAGCGAATGGGATTTTGCTGAATTGATCAAGGTGAGCTGCAGAATGGCGGATGCAGCCGGTTTTCCCGCATTTCAGGGATGCGAGGCCATGTCGTATTCTGAGCTGTTGGCCGAACTCCCTACCCGGGAGCGCCGGTTGTTTCCTGCTGAGATTGAGGTTCTGGCGGTCGATATCGCTGGTAAGATTCAGGCTATTGGGTCTGTGTGAAACATTCCGGCGTGTGAGGCATGATTGAAGTCAGTTGTGCTGAGCCGATAATGCGTCCTTAAGGCTATAACTTGTTGATTTACTTAAGTTATTAACCCCTCAACAAAGTGATGATTCTTGCTATCTGGGCAAAGGCGGTTAGACAATAGTTGCCATAGGTGAGCGCCATCACACCAAGGCAGTCGGGATTGCAGTACGAATTGTTTTACAGCCCGGCGCTCGCTGCCGATTATAGGCTCAAAGCGGAACCAGAGTTACGGCGTCCTGTTGAGTTGTATACGAGGTCCCCGCCCCCTGAGGGGCGCGTCGACTTTAGTGTTGTGGTTTTGGGATGCATCGACTCTGGTTCCGCTGTAGCGGAGACCCCTTGTGAACTCAATGCACAGCGCAAGCCGGCGGGATTTTCTTAAAAAGGCGCTTCTTGGAGCGGCGGCTCTGCGGGCCGGTGGTGGAATACAGCTGCAGGCGGCGGAGCAGGGGGCGGCGAAATCCAAAGTTGTGATTGCGCGCGATGCGCAGTTGCGCGGCTCGGGCTCCGCAGTGGATTCTCGCCGGTTGCTTGCGCTTCTCGATCGCGCCGTGCAGGCGCTCTTCGATCGGGATCATGCCAGTGAGGCCTGGAAGATGCTGGTCAAGCCGGGCGAACTGGTGGGACTAAAAGTGAATACGCTGGGCGGGCGCGGAATCTCAAGCAATCTGCAGCTTGTGGAAGCGATTTGCGAGCGGCTGCAGGAGGCGGGAATCCAGGCCAACGCTATTGTGGTGTGGGACCGCGAGACGGAGGAACTGGAGCGCGCCGGGTTCCATATCGCGACGAATGGGAACGGGGTGCAGTGCTTCGGCACCGACCGGGTGGATTATGAACAGGATCTGGTTGCGTATGGCAGCGTGGGCAGCCGGCTGTCGAAGATACTTACCCAGTGCTCGAATTTGCTGATCAATATACCGGTGCTGAAAGATCATGATGGCGCAGGCGTAACTATGGCGCTGAAAAATGTGTATGGCGTGATTCATAACCCGAATAAGTACCATCCGAATGGGTGCAATCCTTATATTGCGGATTTGAACATGCTGCCGGAGATCAGGACGCGGATGCGGTTGACGATTTGCGATGCGACGACGGCTATGTACGATGGCGGGCCGGGATTCAAGCCGGAACACAGTTGGCATTACAACGGATTGCTGGTTTCGCAAGATCCAGTCGCGCTGGACTATACGGGCTGGCAGATTATCGAGCGCAAGCGGGCGGAAAAAGGATTGAAGACGCTCGAAGGCGACGGACGGGCGCCACACTATATTGAAACGGCAGCCGACAAAGAACATCGACTGGGTACGAACGATCCGAAACGCATCTCGACGATGGAAGTTTAATTGAGAGCGTGAGTGGGAGGTTCGATATGTTCTGTGAATTATTGATGCGGGAAGGTTCAGCGTTCGGCGGGGAGCGTAGTACGTTTAATCGCCGTTCGTTTTTGAAGTGTGCGCTGGCCTCGGGTGCGGCGCTGGGGTTGAATGAATTTGCTGAGCCGGCGGGAGCGATTTCTTCCGCGGCTGGCCAGCAGGACGATTCGCAATTTGTTGTGGAAGCGAAGTTCTACCAGAAGCAGCCGAACCGCAAGATCAAGTGCAAGCTGTGCCCGCGCGAGTGCGTGGTGGGCGACAAGGAACGCGGTTATTGCGGCGTGCGCGAGAATCGCGGAGGCACCTACTACTCGCTGGTGCACTCGCGGGTGTGCGCGGCGCACGTCGATCCGGTGGAGAAGAAACCGCTCTTTCACTATCTGCCGGGGACGGTTGCTTTCTCGATTGCCACGGCGGGCTGCAACGTGAACTGCAAGTTCTGCCAGAACTGGGATATTTCGCAGTCGCGGCCGGAGCAGATTCCCGCCGAGTACGCACCACCCAAACGAGTGGCCGAGATGGCGAAGCAGTATGACTGCCCGACGATTGCCTATACCTACAGCGAGCCGGTGATCTTCTCGGAGTTCTTGATGGATGTGGCTGACGCAGGGCACGAAGCCGGCGTCCGAAGCATTGTGGTTTCAAACGGCTACATGCAGGAGGAGTCACTGAAGGCGGCCTATGGGAAGATGGATGCGGTGAAGATCGACCTGAAGGCCTTCAGCGAGAAGTACTACAGGGATGTGGTGACTGGCCAGTTGAAGCCGGTGCTGGAGTCGCTGGTTACTTTGAAAAAGATGGGCAAGTGGACGGAGATTGTTTACCTGGTGCTGCCGGGGATGAACGACGGAGACGAGGAGCTGCGCGGGCTGGCGCAGTGGGTCAAAAATAATCTAGGCACGGATGTGCCGCTGCACTTTACGCAGTTTCATCCGCAATATCTGCTGAAGAATCTGCCTATCACGCCGGTTCCCACGCTGGAACGCGCCAAGGCAATTGCCGATGCGGAGGGACTGCATTACGTCTACATTGGGAATGTGCCGGGGCATCCGGCACAAAACACTTATTGCCCGCAGTGCCGCAAAATGGTGGTGGAGCGCGTGGGGTTCACGGCGAACCAGGTGCTGATCCGCAAGGGGCGTTGCCCGTTTTGCCAGCATCCGATCCCAGGCGTCTGGCACGCGTGAGGAGGTTTGGCAAATGAAGTTCGTGAGGAGTACCAAAATGTATTGGGTGGCAGCTCAAATTGTCGCGCTCCTGGGGATAGCTCCGTTGCAGCATGTTCGCGCCGGAGATCAGCAAGATCAGCAGAAGGTGAGACCCGCCGGTGTTGCAGGGAGTTTTTATCCGGCCGACCCCAAAGAACTCACGGCCATGATCGACGATATGCTGGCGAAGGCTGCGCAGCCGCCGATTACGGATACCATTTTGTCTGTTGTTGCGCCGCACGCCGGCTATCAGTACTCGGGGCCGGTAGCTGCTTACACTTATGCGGCGCTGAAGGGGCGCAAGTATTCGCGCGTGGTGGTGATTGCGCCGTCTCATCACGAGAGCTTCGATTTCACCTCGGTCTATGATGGCGATGCTTACGCTACGCCGCTGGGGAATGTGAAGGTCGATAAAGAGTTTGCCGCCAAGCTGGTGAAGATGAGCTCGACTATGAAGCTATCCGGCCGGGGCCACGATGCTACTTCGGAAGGCGCGGAGCATGCAATCGAAGTGGAGTTGCCTTGGCTGCAACGGGTGCTGGGAGATTTCAAGCTGGTGCCCATCGATATGGGGGACCAGAGTTACGAGAGCAGTCGCGCGCTGGGAGTGGCGCTGGCGAAGCTGATCAAGGCTGAAGGCAAGAGCGGCGATACGCTGGTGCTGGCCAGTTCCGATCTGTCGCACTATCATCCTTATGCTGAAGCTGCGACGATCGACCACAAGACGCTGAGTGCGTTGCAGGCGTGGGACTACTACAGCATGTCGCAAAACTTCCAGACGCGGGTGTGGGAGGCTTGCGGCGGGGCGCCGATTGTGGCGGCGATGATTTATGCCGAGCGCATGGGAGCGAACCAGGCGCGGGTGCTGAAGTATGCCAACTCGGGCGATGTGACCGGAGACAAGTCACGCGTGGTGGGCTATAGCGCCGACGTGTTTGTGAAGGCGCATCACGAAAAGGCGGCAGAGACGCCGTTCTCGCTTACAGATAAGGAGAAGGCTGAGCTGCTGGCCCTGGCGCGGAAGTCGGTGGAGTACGCGGTGGAGGTTGGTGATCCGTATGCGCCGGACGCAAGCGCGAGCGAAACTCTGAATCAGGAGCGGGGCGCGTTTACAACGCTGAAAGAAGCGGGGCAACTGCGGGGGTGCATCGGCTATACGTCGGCGAGAAAGCCGCTTTATATGACGGTGCGCGATACGGCTACGCTGGCCGCGCTGCAGGATCCGCGGTTTCAGCGGGTTTCGGTGGCGGAGCTGCCGAAGCTGGAGTACGAAATCTCAGTGCTCTCGCCCTTGCGGCGCGTAATCGATGTTGAGGAGATCAAGGTGGGCCAGCACGGCTTGCTGATGAAGAACGGCGGCAGCGAGGGGCTGCTGCTTCCGCAGGTGCCGGTGGAACAGGGATGGGACCGGCAGACATTTCTGGAGCAGACCTGCCGCAAGGCGGGGATGACGACCGGTTGCTGGAAGGATGAGGATACCGACATCTTTATGTTTACGGCGGTGGTGTTTGGGGAGCATAAGTCGTAGGGGATCTGGGCCGCTGAGTACATTCGAGTAAATGCGATTCTACTTGACGGTTCATCCCAGAACTGGGATAATTAATGACAAGAAAGCTTGTGCCGGGTGAAAAACCACTCTTCTGGATTGGTTCGTCGCTCAAGGACATCACTCGATTTCCATCGGAGGTTCAGCGCTCTGTCGGCTTTGCTCTCAGTGCGGCTCAATACGGCGGGAAGCATCCGTGGGCAAAACCGTGGAAGGGTGAAGGGCCGGGAATTCTGGAGGTTGTCAAAGACCATGACGGAGACACGTACAGGGCGCTCTACACTGTTCGCTTTGCAAATGCCGTCTACGTTCTGCACGCATTTCAGAAGAAGTCACCGCATGGAATTGCGATCCGGCAATCCGACGTTGCTCTGGTCAAAGCGCGTCTGAAGCTGGCGCAGAAGGATTACGAGGAGAGAAATGGCTAAAAGGATCTCAGAACAGGTCATTCGCAGCAGCGGCAACGTCTTTGCGGACATGGGACTGCCGGATGCG
>Ga0187887_10001023_pt1 | contig 25180 bp, 18 predicted proteins | sample June2016WEW_7_10_FD_132977 | JGI IMG/M metagenome (GOLD analysis project Ga0187887, IMG submission 132977) | Peatland microbial communities from SPRUCE experiment site at the Marcell Experimental Forest, Minnesota, USA - June2016WEW_7_10 | ecosystem: Environmental > Terrestrial > Soil >... | reverse complement strand
GTCGATATGCTCGCTCCCGACCTCTACCTCCAATACTTCGACGAAGTTTGCGAGCGCTTCACGCGCAACGCGAATCCGCTGTTCATCCCGGAGACGAGTGTCAACGCGTCCAACGTGCTAATGGCCTTTGGCAAGTATCACGCCATCGGTTTCTCACCTTTCTTCATCGAGCGCGGGGTGGGGCCGGACACCGACTTGGCCGCCGCCTACCGCGTGGTGTCGGACTTGGCGCCCGCCATCGCCGCGCACCAGGGCACGCCGGACATCGCCGCCATCCGCACACGGCAGGGCGACCCGCCCGCCAAGCTGGCTCTCGGCGGCTACACGCTTGATCTGACTTTCACGGGCCGCGGCCGCCCGCCCATCGCGCCTCCACCCACCGGCCAACCGCCCGCCGCGCCAGCCAGTCAGCAGGAAACGGTCCAGGGATCGGCCATCTTTGTGTACGCGGGAACCAACGAATTCTTCATGGGCGCGGTGGGAGGCGGCGTGCGCATTGCATTCGCCCCGAGCACGCCGGGCCCCTCCACGGCTGGGCTGGGCGACGTGCAGGAAGGCCGCTTCGTGGATGGCAAATGGACCGTCCTGCGGCAGTTGGCGGGCGACGACACCGGCCAGGGAGAGATCCTGACACTGCGGCCCAACACCACCCTGCGTGTCACGGTATACCGATATGAGTAGTGGGGCAGGCTCGCAGCCTGCGCGGGCCTCGCAGGCCCGCTCTGCGGCGAGGGAAGCGTGCCGCGTCCGGCAATTCTGCCTGGCAATCGGCGCTTCCGTTTCCCTCGATGCCTAGCGCCGGCAGCCGCCGACTGTTATGCTGGGGGGCAGTTAGACCTCACCATGCCCGACGCGCGCACGGTCACTCTCTTGCTTCGCGACCTTGCCGGCGGCGATCAAGGGGCGCTCGAGCTCCTCGTTCCGCTGGTCTACGACGAATTACGCCGGATCGCGGACGGGCAGCTCAGGCGCGAGCGTCCGGGCCATACCTTGCAGCCCACCGCGCTGGTCCACGAAGTCTACTTGAGGATGTTGGGCCGGGAGCAGGCTGGGTATAAGGACCGCGCCCATTTTCTGGCTATAGCGGCCCACGCCATGCGCAAAATCCTGATCGATCACGCGCGCGAACACAACGCCGCCAAGCGCGGTGGGGGGCGCGAGAAGCTGGCCATCGACGAAGAGCGCGACGGCAGTGGGGAACGCCCTTCCATCCTGATCGCGCTGGACGATGCGCTGGCCGGGCTCGCCGCGAAGGATCCGCTGCTGGCCCGATTGGTGGAGATGCGGTATTTCGGCGGTCTCACGGCTGAGGAATCCAGCATTGCGCTGAACCTCGAAATCAACGTGGTGCGCCGCCACCTGCGGCTGGCCGAAGCTTGGCTGCAACGGGAAATGGACCAATCCGCGTCCGGTTAGCGCTCGTTTCGCCGGCGGCATTCGATCCGCACCCCCTGTAATCGGCTGTAATCGCGTCAAGCGCGGCGAGCACGAGTTTCGTTATATGATTGGTGACGGCAGGCGCGAATGCCGTGCACCATCGGGACATCGCCACTCGCTTGCAGCGATCGACCGGCAGCCACGCCCGGCGCCTAAACCAGCCAGGAGTGCGGCATGGCCGAACTGACCTCCGAACAGTGGGCCGAAGTTAAACGGCTCTTCATGGCCGCCGCAGAGTTGCGCCCCGAAGAACTCCCGGATTACCTCCAGCGCGAATGCCCGGACCCCGATCTGCGCCGTGAAGTGGCTTCATTACTGGATTATTCCGACGAGGGACTACCGTCGGCCGACGCGGCGATCGCATCGGCTGCCGCCGCTGCCGCGCGGGAGCCCGATCCGGACCAGCGGCTGATCGGCACCCGCCTCGGACCTTACAGGGTGGAGGCCATCGCCGGCCACGGCGGCATGGGCGCGGTGTACCGCGCCTCGCGCGACGACTCTGAGTTTCGCCAGCAGGTGGCCATCAAACTGGTGCGGGTGGCGGCCGAGTCGCCCGACACCTTGCGGCGCTTCCGGCAGGAACGCCAGATCCTGGCCCGGTTGTCGCACCCCAACATCGCCCGCCTGCTGGACGGCGGCTCCACGCCGGAGGGCGTGCCTTACCTGGTGATGGAATTTATCGAGGGCGAGCCGATCACCGTTTGGTGCGACCGGCAGTCGCTCGGCGTGGAGGACCGGTTGCGGCTGTTCCTGCGCGTCTGCGAAGGAGTGGAATTCGCGCATCGCGACCTGGTGGTACACCGCGACTTGAAGCCCGCCAATATTCTGGTGACGAAAGACGGCACACCCAAGCTGCTGGATTTCGGCATTGCCAAACTGTTGGATCCGAGTGCGGAAAACGAAGCCGCCACGCTGACCGGCCTGGTGATGACGCCCGAATACGCCTCGCCGGAGCGGGTGCGCGGCGAGCCGGCCTCGGTTGCGGCGGATGTCTACTCGCTGGGTCTCATTCTATATGAGCTGCTCACCGGAAAGAAGGCCCAGCCAATGACCGGCTACACGCCGGAAGCCATTGTCAGGGTCATCTGCCAAACGGAGCCGATGGCGCCTGCGCGGCTGAAGCCGCAACTGGCGGGCGACCTGGACAGCATCGTCCGCATGGCCATCCGGAAGGAGCCGGAACGGCGTTATGCGTCGGCCGGCCTGCTGCGGCGCGACATTCAGCGGCACCTCGAACGGCGCCCGGTGATCGCGCGCCCGGATACGATTGGTTATCGCTCGGCCAAATTTCTGCGCCGCAACCGCTTCGGCGTGGTGGCAGGCGCGCTCATAGCCGCCACCCTCGCCGGCGGACTCGCCCTGGAATACTGGCTGGGCGCCTTCGCGCGGCCCCTCCGCGTGTCGCAGGCCGTGCAGCTCACCCAGACGGGCCGGGTCGAGATCGGAAACGGCGTGGCGACGGATGGCTCCCGGATCTATTTCACCGAGCGCACGGGGGGCGAGTGGTCGCTGGCCCAGGTTTCCGTGAATGGCGGAATAGCGGCCCCGATACCGGTAACGCCGCCCATTTTCCAGGCGGACATACTGGATATATCGCCCGACCGCTCCAAGCTGCTGGTGCATGGCGGCCCGGGAGATGGAATCGACCAGCCTCTATGGATCGTTCCGGTAACGGGCGGGACTGCCCGCCGCATTGGCGATGTGCTGGGCGGCGCGGGCACGTGGGCCCGCGACGGGAGGAGCATCGTCTTTTCACGCGGCTCCGCGCTATACCGGGTCAACATCGACGGGACGGATGGCCGCAAGTTGCTGGAATCCCGGGAAGACGTATTAGACGCCATCCGCTGGGCGCCGGCACCTGCACGGAATATCTTGCGCTTGACGATACACGACCACAATACGGGGCAGGGCCGGCTTTGGGAGGTGGGCCCGGATGGCGCCGGCTTGCATGCCCTGTTGCCAAGACCGCTGTCCACCCCTCCATTAGTCAGCGACTTCGGCGGAAGCTGGATTGCGTCGGGAAAGTACTACCTGTTTCTTCGGTTCCAGTCCGATACGGTAGGCCTTTGGGCCATCCGTGAGACCCGGTCCTGGCTGCCGGTAGCCGGCCGCCGACCCGTACAGATCTACTCGACGCCGCTGGCGTTTCCATCGCTGGCTCCGAGTCCGGACGGCAAGCGCGTGTTTTTCGCGGGCGGGCAGGAACGCAGGGAATTGGTGCGCTACGACGCGCGGCGCGGCCAGTTTGTGACGTATCTTTCCGGCATTGCCGGCAGATGGGTCGATTGCTCGCCCGATGGGAAGTGGGTGGTCTACACCATGGCTGCCGACGACACCCTCTGGCGAAGCCGGCCCGACGGCGCCGAGCGGGCGCCGTTGACGCCCACGGCGATGCGCGCGGGCAAACCGCATTGGTCGCCCGACGGAACCCGGATCGTTTTCTCCGGCAGTTGGGCCGGCGCGCCCGTGCAAGTGTACGTGGTCGACGCGATCGGGTCCGGGACCAGAGCTCCGGAGGCGATCAGCGCCGCCGGCTTGACCGGAGGCGAGCCGAGTTGGTCTCCCGACGGAAACTCGCTGCTGTTCTCCCGCGGCATGCCCAAGGTTTCCGCGCTGTACGTGATGGAGTGGAAGACCCGGAAGGCCGAGATCCTGCCGGGATCGGAGGCGCGTTGGCGGTCGGCCTGGTCGCCGGATCCGCGGTATATTGCCGCCACGAACACGGCGGGATCGCAGATTTTTTTGTTCGACTTCCGCACGCGGCAGTGGACGCCGCTGGCCGCCGGCGCGGGGCTGGGTCCTCCGTTCTGGTCCCGCGACGGCAAATACGTCTACTATCAGGAGGTGTATGGGGGCATCGACCAGCCCGTGTTCCGCGTGCGCATCGGAGATCGGAGAATCGAGCGCGTGGCGAGTTCGCGGCAACTCCTGCAATCGAATGTGACCGGGTACGTGCTGGCCGGCCTGGACGCTGGCAGTGCGCCGATCGCCTCGGTGCTGCGAAGCAATTCCGACCTTTACGCGCTCGACTTGGATCTACCGTAGGCCGCGGGGCCGCGGGGGGCACGCCGCGGCTGGGCTAAGAGCCCCGCGCCGGCTAAAGGCCGCCCTCCAATTCCGGCTTCGGCAGCTCCGCGTGGGCGGCGCATGGCGCCGCCCCACCAAACAGACTGGCTGAAAAATCCGCCCCCGTTTTACGCATTACCTCCTGAGGAGAGGTGTACCTCGATAGCCAGCCATGCCGGATAACTGGGAAACAGTTCAGGAAGTGTTCTTCCGGGCGGCCGACCTGCCGTCGGCCGAACAGCACCGCTTTCTCGATGGCGCTTGCCAGGACAACCCGGATCTGCGCCGGGACGTCGATTCGCTGCTCGTGGCGGATCGCAGCCATTCGCACGACATCGATTTGGCGGTGGAAGCCGCCGCCAAGGAGATCGTCGGCGCGGATGATCCGGTGATCGGCGCGCGCTTCGGCGCCTGGCGCGTGAGCCGGGAGATCGGCCGCGGCGGCATGGGAATCGTCTACCTGGCCATCCGCGACGACGCCCAGTTCCACAAGCAGGCCGCCCTCAAGCTCATCCGCACCGGCATGGACACGGCCGAATTGCTCCTCCGGTTCCGGCATGAACGCCAGATCCTGGCGAGTCTGGACCATCCGTACATCGCGCGGCTGATCGATGGCGGCACCACCCCGGAAGGCCGCCCATTCCTGGTGATGGATTATGTGGAGGGTCTGCGCATCGACAGTTGGTGCCGCGACCGCGGGCTGGCCGTCGAGGATCGCTGCCGCCTGTTCCTAAAGGTGTGCGAGGCGGTATCGTATGCCCATCGCAGCCTGGTGGTGCACCGCGATCTCAAGCCCGGCAACATTCTGATCGCGGCGGATGGCTCTCCGAAGCTGCTGGATTTCGGCGTGGCCAAACTCCTGGTGGCGGATCGCGACGCCGCGGCGACCTCCACGGGACCCGCGCTGACTCCCGATTACGCCAGCCCGGAGCAGATCCTAGGCCAGCCCATCACCACCGCCGCCGACATCTACTCTTTGGGTGCCATTCTCTACAAGCTCCTGAGCGGCGCAAAGCCGCATCGCCTCGATTCCGCGACGCCGGCCGAAGTCGAGCGGGTTGTCTGCCAGCGGGAGATCCCGCGGCCCAGCGCGGCGGTGGATCGCAAGGTTCCCAATGCCGAGCGTCTGCGGCGGCGGCTGGATGGCGACCTCGACAACATAGTAATGATGGCGCTGCGCAAGGAACCCGAACGGCGCTACGCCTCCGTGGACCAGTTCGCCGACGACATCCGCCGCCACCTGGACGGCCGTCCGGTGCGGGCGCGGTACAACTCGGTGGCTTACCGCACGCGGAAGTTCCTGTGGAGGAGGCGCTTCGAACTCGCGGGTGCGGCCACCGTGGCGGCCAGCCTGGTAGCGGGTATGGTGATGGCCTTCTCGCAAGGGCGGCAGGCCGAAACCGCGCGGCAGGCCGCGGAATCGCAACGGAAAGTGGCCGAAGTACAGCGGGCGGTAGCGGAGCGGGAGCGGGCCGGGGCGGAGGCGGCGCGCCTGGCCGAAACCGTGCAGCACCGGATCGCCGATGAACAACGCGATCGGGCGTTGCGCGAGGGCGCACGCGCCGGGCAGGCCCTCACGGAACTGCTGGATCTGGCCGACCGCACTTTGTTCGAGATTCACGATGCGATTGCCACCCTGCCGGGAGCGGTGAAGGCGCGGCAGCGGGTGGTGCGAACCACGCTCGAATACCTGCAGGGCCTGGAAAAAACTCACGGCCTGGACGATCGCATGCGGCTTTTGCTCAGTTCCGCCTATCTCAAGATCGGCGCGGCGCAAGGCGATCCCGTGGGTCCCAGCCTGCAGGATTCCGAGGGCGCCCTGCGCAGCTATCGCAAGGCCGAGGCGATGCTGGCGCCGCTCGATAGCCGCCGCCCGGACGATCCTACCGTCATGCTGCGCTGGTTGCAGATCGAACGCGGTCTTGCCGATTTGACCAACAGAAACGGCCATCCGCGTGAAGCCGCGCAGGCATATTCGGCGCTTTTGCCGGCCGCGCACCGGCTGGGCCAACTGGGGCCCTCCAACGTGGAGTGGGCCAGACAGGAGGCCGAAACGCTGCACGGCCTCTCCTATGCGTTGCGCCACTTCGACGATATGCGGGGATCGCTCGCCCGGGCGGACCAGGCCATCGCGCTCTGGTTGGATCTGGCGGGCAGGTTTCCCACGGATTTGGACGTGAAGCGGGAGCTCGGATCGGAATACGCGTCGGCCGCATCCTCCATCACCGCCGACCCGCCGGCGGCCGCCGGTTACTTCGAACGATCCATCCGCATACGCGAGCAGATCTTGCAGGCCCAGCCTGAAGATATGGTGTTGCGGCGGGATCTGCTCGTGGTGTATGGCAATTATTCCCGCCTTCTGGATACGGGCTGGAGGGGCAATCCAGGCCGGCACGCGGAAGCGCGGGCGTACTGTGAAAAGTCCGTGGCGTTGGCGCGCGAACTGGCCAAGGCCGATCCGCGCGACATGACCGCGCAATACGATCTGGGAGTGGCGCTTTCCCGTCTGGGGATGGTGGAGCCCGCCGCGCAGGGTCTGTCCCAGTCGCTTGAGACGTTGCGGGAGGCCATTGCCATCATAGAACCCGTCTCCAGCGGAAATCCGAAGTCGGCCAGCATCGCTGTCCAGTTGGCCGTCGCGCAAGAGTTTGCCGGACGGCGCCTGCAGAGTTTGGGCCGGAGATCCGAGGCCGCCGAGCAGTACCGGAAGTCTTTGGCGACGGTGGGCTCGTGTGCCAACGTGCAGTCGGGTTTCACATATTGCGTTCTGCAGGCCTTCACCGATGAAGAAGCCCTGGCTTCGCTCTATGCCGATGCCGGCGACCACGGCGCCGCGCGGGCGCTCGCCGATCGCGCCGTGGCGCGCGCGCAAGCGTATGCCGACGCCGATCCGCAATCGGAGCGGCGCATCGGCCATCTCGCCCAAGCTTACTTCGTGCTGGCCTCGGTTTCGCGAGCGGCGGGGGCTTGGGAGCAGGCTCGTGAATCGGCCCGGCGGGCAGTGTCCCTTTGGCATACGGTGCACGATCCCAGCGTGCTGGCCGCGCACGGCCCGGAGATGGAGCAGGCGGAGGCGATCCTGCGCGATAGGGCGGGCAGTGCTCAATAGGGCGCTGCCCCGTGGCGCAGGCTCTTCAGCCTGCCGCGCTGGCACTCTGCCAGCGCAGGCGAGCTTCGCTCGCCGTAAGGGGGGCCTGCGAGGCCCGCGCAGGCTGCGAGCCTGCCCCACTGGTGACAGCAAGGCAAAATGGCGTCACAATGTAACCTATGCGAGGAGTTGCCGCCACCCTTTCCATCGCCGCTCTGGTTGGCACGGCCCTGGCCGATTCGCCCGGTGCGCCAGCTATTATCCAGCGCACCCACGAGGCGTATGCGAACCTGAAAAGCTACCAGTTCCAACTGGTCAAGGAGCGCCGCATCGTATCTCCCGAGCGCGAGTCCACCACCCGCACCACGCTGACGATGGCCTGGGACCACTCCGGCAAATGTCGCGCCATCGAAATGAGCCAACTCCTGACGCAAGCCATCCAACTCGTCCCGGATTATCGCAAGGCTTACGAAAACCGGGCCCAGGCGTACGCCGCGTTGAAGCACTGGACGCACGCTATCGCGGATTACACGGCTGCCATAGAATTGGGGCCGGCCCGATGGCAATACGAGAAACGGGCGGAGGCGCGGCGCACTATTGGAGATACAAAGGGCGCGGACGAGGACATGCGGCTGGCGGCGGCGGAAACGCAGCAGTAAGCGATCAGGAATCAGCTTTCAGCTATCAGCTTTCAGATTTCCGTTCGACTTCCCCGCCGCCTGTTAGCATCGGTGTGATGGCTCTGGGCGATCTCACTAAACAAATTGCCGAACAGGCGATTCGCAACGCGGTCAACCCGCCGGCTGCGCCGCCGCGGCCCGACAATCCGGGCGCGGCCATGCTCGCGCAGGTGCAGGCCATGCAGAAAGCGCTCAAGGAAGACGAGGAATTGATCGTCTTGTTTCATGCGGGCGGTGAGACGGTGCGGGTGCTGGAATTCTTTTTCCCATCGTGGCAGGTGGCCGTGCTCACCGGCATCGATAGCGACAAGTCGGTGACGCGGGCGATCTCGGCGGTCGACTCGCTGCAACTGGTGTGCAAGGTGGCGAAAGCCGCGGGGGCCACACCTGTGCGCATCAAGTTCGTTGCGCCACGCGGGCATTGATACACTGATTTGGTGATACTCGAACCTCTTTCTCCGCTGCGCCCGCCTGCGCGCCTGTTGCTTGGACCGGGACCCAGCATGGTGGCGCCGCGCGTCTACGAAGCGCTGCGGCAGCCCATCGTGGGACACCTGGACCCCTATTTCTTCGAGGTGGCCGAAGACATCCGCAGGCTGCTCGGTTACGCCTTCTCCACGGCGAACGAATTCAATATCGCCATCTCCGGAACGGGTACCAGCGGCATGGAAACCGCCGTCGCCAACTTTATCGAGCCGGGCGAGAAGTTCGGGGTCCTGGCCAACGGATACTTCTGCGACCGGCTCTCGGACGTGGCGCGGCGGCACGGCGCGGCGGTGGTGCGCCTTGAAAAACCTTGGGGCGAAGTCTTCGACGATCGGGAGGCCCGCGATTTCATCCGCCGCGAGCGGCCGCGCATCGTGGCCTACGTGCAAGCGGAGACGTCCACCGGCGCGTTTCAGCAGGGCCACGCGATTTGTGAAGCGGCGCACGAAGTGGACGCGCTGGCGATCGCCGACTGCGTCACTTCGCTCGGCGGCATGCCGGTGCGGGTGGATGAGACCGGCATTGACATCGCCTACAGTTGTACGCAGAAGGGGCTGGGCTGCCCGCCGGGATTGGCGCCGCTTACGGTTTCGCCGCGCGCGTGGGAGCGTCTGCGGAAACGCACCGCACCCGTGGATTCGTTCTACATGGATCTGCGCCTGCTCGAAGGCTATTTCCACGACCGCAAATATCACCACACAGCGTCGGCGACCATGTTCTATGCGCTGCGCGAGGCGCTGGCGATCGTGCGCGAAGAAGGCATCGAGAATCGTTGGGAGCGCCATCGCCGCAATCATGCGGCATTCGTCGCGGGCATCGAAGCCATGGGGCTGCGCATGCACGTTGCCGCGGGGCATCGGCTGTGGACCCTGAACACGCCTTGCGTGCCGGAGGGCGTGGACGATGCGCGCGTGCGTCAGCGGCTGCTGAGCGAATACGGCATCGAGATCGCGGGCGGTTTTGGGCCGCTGGCCGGCAAGGTGTTTCGTATCGGTTTGATGGGCTACTCCTCCACCGAAGAGAATGTCGGCGTTATTTTAGATGCGTTGCGGAGGACGATGCAATGAAGGCCAAACTACTTCCTATCTTGTTGGCGGCCGTCGCATGGGGCCAGGCGCCCACGGCACTGCCCACGGCTTGGACGCCTGAGATCTCCATGCAAGTGCAGCCAGTCGGCGACGTGGGGCCTTCTCCCGACGGCAAGTGGGTCGCCTACACGCAAAGCCGTGCCGTTATCGAGGCGGAAAAAAGCGAAATGGATACGCAGATTTTCATCGCCGCGGCGGATGGCTCGCATCGTGCGCAATTGACGCGCGGCGAGAAAAGCGCCACCGCGCCCGAGTTTTCCCCGGACGGCCGTTATATCTACTTCTCGTCGGAGCGCAGCGGCAAGCCCAACCTGTGGCGCATCCCGGTGGATGGCGGAGAGGCCGAGAAGCTCACCGATTGGAAGGGCGAGATCGGCTCGTTTCATGTCTCGCCGGACGGCAAATGGGTTGCATTCGCGGGTATGGAGCCGCGCGCCGATGAGGAGAAGGAGAAGAAAGAGAAGCGCGACTTCCGCGTGATCGACGAGAATCCCAAGAACCACGGCATTTGGATTGTCGCGGCTGAGCCGGATAGCCAGGGAAAGCGGACGCCACGCCACCTGGACACGCCCGGGCACGCCACGGAATTCGATTGGTCCCCGGACAGTCGCGCGATCGCCTTCGCTCACACGCCTACGCCCAGCGCCGAAGACTGGCCCAAGGCGGACATCTCGGAAGTGACGGTGGAGACTGGCGCCGTGCGCCCGTTGGCGGCTACCGCCGCGTCCGAGCACAGCCCCCACTATTCGCGCGACGGGAAGTATCTCGCTTTTGTGCGCTCCACCGATCCGGCCCGCTGGGCTGGGATGGATCGCATCGTGTTGCTGACCCGCCAAAGCGGCGAGGCGCGCGAGTTGCCGCCGACCTTCGACGAGGCGCCGGCGCTGCTGGGGTGGGCCGGCGATTCGACGCGGCTGCTGTTCAGCGAGGCTAGAGGCGTCGCCCACGTCGTCTACACAATGCCTATCGATGGTCCGCCAACGCCCCTGTTCGAACCCCGGCGCGGCACCCTGCAGACGGGACATGTCAATGCCACCGGTACGGCTTTCGGCTTCGCGGGCGAAAGCTCGAATGAGGCGCCCGAAGCTTATGTTCTGAAACTCGGTGAAACAGTGCCGCAGCGAGTCAGCAGCGCGAACCTCGACCTTCCCAAGCTGCCTCTGGGTGAGACCAAACGCATCGCATGGAAAGCCGCGGACGGGTTGGATATCGAAGGTCTGCTGACTTATCCGGTGGATTACGAAACTTTGAAGCACTACCCGCTCGTGTTAGTCATCCACGGCGGACCCACGGGCGTCTTCCAGGACAGTTTCCTGGGACGCTACGGCCTGTATCCCTATGCCACTTTCGCCGCGCGAGGCTACGCCGTACTGCGCGTCAATCCGCGCGGATCGGGCGGTTACGGACGTACCTTCCGTTTCGCCAACATGAACGACTGGGGCGGCAAGGATTACCTGGATCTGATGGCGGGCGTGGATCAGGTGATTTCGATGGGCGTGGCCGATCCGGACCGGCTGGCGGTCATGGGGTGGAGCTATGGCGGATTTATGACGAGTTGGGTAGTCACTCACACACACCGATTCAAGGCCGCGGCGGTGGGCGCGGGAGTGACCGACTTGTGGAGCTTCACAGGCACGTCCGACATACCCGGCTTTCTGCCGGACTACTTTGGCGGCGAGCCGTGGAACAGCTTCGACGGCTACTACAACCATTCGCCCATGGCGTTCGTGAAGGGCGCCACCACGCCCACGCTGATTCTGCACGGTGAGGCTGACGTGCGTGTGCCGACGACGCAGGGTTACGAACTCTACAACGCGCTGAAGCGGCAAGGCGTGGTGACGAAAATGGTGGTCTATCCGCGCACGCCGCACGGTCCGCGCGAGCCGAAGTTTTTGCTCGATATCATGCAGCGGCATGTCGAGTGGGTAGATAAGTACGCCGGGAAGTGATTGCTGGCAGGCAAGACGAGCTTCGCTCGCCGCTGGACATTGGCTTTTTTGTGGGGCAGGCTCGCAGCCTGCGGCGGCCTCGTAGGCCGCCTGCCACGAAGCTCTGGCTGGCTTTTTGCAGGCTTGGTGGCATAGGCTTTAGCCTGTGGAGGCGAGCTTCGCTCGCCGAAAGCGGGCCTCCGAGGCCCGCGCAGGCTGCGAGCCTGCCCCACCAAGAAAGCTGACAGCTACTTCACCGACGGGTCCTTCGTATGACGGTAGTCGCCCGTGTGTTTCGGGTCGGTATATTCGACGATCACGCGGTCTCCGATGCCGTCGATATGGCGGTAAAGCCATTGCTCAAGCCCCTTCGCAGGATGGCTTTCGATCTCGTCCGGGGGCCCATAGACAATGTAGATGCGGCCGCGATCCGTCCTCCAGCCGGCCGTGCCGGACAGACCCCAATGCGAGTTGGCATACGCGATGCGGCGGTAGTGTTCTTCTTTGAACTCGTTTTCGGGCGTATCCGGCGTGGGATCGCGCCGCAGCCAAAACTGCTCGATGAACTTTTGGCGCTCTTCGTCGGTCCGCAGGCCCTGAAAGGCGGCCCGCTCCTCAGCCCGGATGATGTACACCACATCCTCGTTCAACCACTTGTCGTATGATGTCTGCATCTCCGGTTGGCTGTCCGGCTTGGTCTGCTGGGCCGCGGCAAATAGACAGAACATGCCCAGCAGCAGCCCCATGGAAATTATCAGTGCGGCCGCGGCGCGCGGCTTCTCCGGTTGATTGAGTAAACGGCGAATTCGATTCATCAGATTTCCTCCCGTAGCGGCCAGCGCGGGCTCGCGCCCCGGCTGCCGCCGCTCTTCCAGAGTCACCAGGGCCGCCGCGTATCCGCGGGCATCGCCTTGTATAGCTACCGCCAGGTCGTCACAACAATTCTCGCGCTCCGTCCGCAACAGCCCGGAGATCCACCACACCGCCGGGTGATAAAACAGCAGGCTTTCCACCAGCGTCTGCATCAGGTTCACCAGATAATCGGAGCGGCGGATATGCGCCAGCTCGTGAAGCAGGATCGCTTCCACGTGCTGCACCGGCAGGCCGGCCAGCAGCCCCAGCGGGACCAAAATCGCGGGCCGGAGATGCCCGATAACCAGGGGCACCTCGGCCAGACCCGATTCCAGCAAAACCAACGGCCTCGACACGCCGATACGCTTTGCCAGCCGGCCGAGCCGGTCCTGCCACCGCGGAGGCGCCGCGCATACGCCCGCCCGCCGCAAGCGCTGCGCCGCCATCCAGCCTCCGAAACGGTACAAGCCGATCAGAAGAGCTCCCGCCATCCAGAAGGGCACCACCCGTGGCAGAGCCACCGCGATGTACTCCAGGGCTCCCGGCGTGCGCGCGGCTATCCCGCTGCCCGCGCCGGGATGGGCGGCGCCCGCCATTGCCCAGGGAGGCGGCACGGCCGCCGGCTGGCCCGGAATCGACACCGCCACTGTCACTCCAAACGCCAACAACATCGCCAACACAGCGCAGCCGGCCGCGCCGTAACGGGCTTGGGCTCCGCGGCAAAAGGGCAGGGCCGCGGTCAGGACCAGGGCGATCAGCGCGCCCTCCCAAAGAAAGTGCAAGAGCGCCCAGCCCAGCGCATTCACCACCGGCATGTGGACCCAGCCTACGGATATGTTCATGGCTTCCCCTTGTCGAATTGGTCCAGCAACCGGCGCATGTCGGCCAATTCCCGCTTGGACGTTTTGCGGGCCGACAGCGCTCCCAGCATGAGGCTCTTCGCCGAGCCCGCGAAAGCGCGCTGCAGCAGATCGCCGGCGAGCTGCCGTTGCGTCCACTCCCGCGGGCGGCTGGCGGCGTATCGGTGCGCGCGTTCCTTCTCATCGCGGGTGGCCAGCCCCTTCTCGGCCATGATCTGGAGCAGCTTCAATACGGTGGTGTACTGCGCCGGTTTGCGCCGCACGATGGTTTCGTGGACTTCGCGTACGGTGCTCGGCCCCAGGGTCCACAACACCGTGAGAATTTCGAGTTCAGCGTCGGTCGGCCGGGGCGGATCGGGTGGCATCTACGAAGACTTTACTACGACTACCTTCGTATGTCAAGTGGCGCCGAACGGATTTTGCAAAATGGAGGGCGGGCAATTCTGCCCGCAGCCGGCTTTCAGCCGGCTCGGCCGCCTGAAAGGCGGCTGCGGCCAAGATTGGCCGCCCTCCAAAACCAAATTGACCCAATGGATGCGATTGAGGAGGAGTCCCGGGCTCACGCTGCCGGGACCGTTTGGCGGGCTTAGAGGCATCCGTGTGCAAGCAGCACAGGCGCGTGCGGGCCTCCATCGGAAGCGGCGCATCCGATGAACATGCCGGCCTTTTTCAAAGAGCCGGCCTGTTGTGCTTAGTTTGCGCATCAAAACGCATGACCGCAAGACTGTCGATGGTTAGCGATCTCAGCGTGACCCTTCCGGCGGCTGATAAACTATCAGCAGCGTTCGGCCGGCAGAGTTGGTCCGCATCGGAAGCCGCCGAACACATTGAGGGAACCAAATGAAGATAATCTCGGGAATACCTGCGTTACAGCGTTTGGCCGCGGCATTATCCGCGGGCTTACTTCTTTTTGCCGCCACGGCTCACGCGGCGCAGCACGCAACGTTGACGGCACACGTGCCGCCGGAAGTTGCCAATAGGCACGCAGCTCTAATTGGCGAGCTTCCGCGCGAACAGCGCCTGAGCCTGGCGATTTCCCTGCCGCTGCGCAACGAGGCCGATCTCGACGATCTGTTGGGGCAGCTCTACGACCCGCGGAGTCCAAACTATCGCCGCTATCTCAGCGTGGAGGAGTTTGCGGAGCGGTTCGGCCCCATCCGGGACGATCACGATGCGGTGGTCCGGTTCGCGGAGGCGAATGGACTGACGGTGACCGCGACGCGCCCCAATCGGCTGGCCGTGGATGTCGAAGGGCCGGTCGCGAACATCGAGACGGCCTTCCACGTGAACATGGGCGTCTATCGCCATCCGGCGGAGAATCGGACATTCTACGCCCCAGACCGGGAGCCCACGCTCGATCTGGAAGCTCCGGTGTTGCATATCTCCGGTTTGGATAACTTCACCTCGCCCTACCCGAAGCACACGTCCTCGCAATCGCCGGACGGCGGCGGCAAGACGACCGGTTCGGGCCCCCACGGCCAATTCGTCGGCAGCGACATGCGCGCGGCTTATTACGGGTCGGGTTCTCTCACGGGCGCCGGCCAGTCGGTCGGGTTGTTTGAATTTGCCGGATACGAGATCAGCGATGTCCGGACGTACTTCCAGAACCTGAATCAGCCGCTGAACGTGCCCATCACGGGTGTGGCGTTGAACGGGCGGTCCCTGAATTGTCCGCCTGCGAAGTGCGACGATAGCGAACAGGTTTTGGACATTGAGATGAGCATCTCCATGGCGCCGGGCCTGAGCCAGGTGGTGGTTTACGTGGGGAGCAGCGACGTTTCGATTTTCAGCCAGATGGCGGCGGACAACACGTCCAAGCAGCTTAGCTGTTCGTGGGGATGGAAGGACGACGAGAGCAGCCTGGACCCCATCTTCAAGGAGTTTGCGGTCCAGGGGCAGACTGTGTTCGTGGCCACCGGCGACAGCGGCTCCCGCACTCCCGCGGACAGCGTCTGGCCGGCGGACGATCCCTATGTAATCGCCGTGGGCGGCACGGACTTGACCACCACGGGTCCGGGCGGCGCCTGGGAATCGGAGACCGGCTGGAGCGGCAGCGCGGGCATGCCTTCCAAGAACGACATTCCGATACCCGCCTATCAAACGCTGCCTGGCGTAATCGACTCGTCGAACGGCGGGTCCACCACGTTGCGCAACATTCCGGATGTGGCGGCGGAAGCGAACACCAATCAATATAGCTGCTGGGACGGTTATTGCAGCGGCGGAAATGGCGGGACCAGCTACGCCGCGCCGCAATGGGCCGGTTTCACGGCGATGGTGAACCAACAGGCGTTGGCAAACGGCGGGGGCACGGTCGGGTTTCTGAACCGGGCGCTGTATCCGATTGGCCTGGGATCGAGTTACGGCAGCGATTTCCACGACATCGCCAGTGGCAGTAACGGCAAGTATTCCGCGGTGGCGGGCTACGATTTGGTGACGGGATGGGGCAGTTTCATTGGCCCGAACCTGATCAATTCGCTCGTCGGATCTCAGTAAAGCTGTGGGGCAGCGCCATGCGCTGCCGCCGGCCATGCTCACCATCCTGTCGATTTCCGCATCTCTCGTTCGACCTATGGGTAGAAGGAGACACGACTATAATGTTACCGACCACTACTTTCATCGCCGCCGCCGGGACTTTTCTGGCGGCATCCGCCCTGGCGTTCGCGCAGATGCGCACGGCAACGGGCGCCAAGACCGGCTACGCTCCGGTGAACGGGCTCAACCTCTATTACGAAATCCACGGCGCTGGGGAGCCGCTGGTCCTGTTGCACGGCGGGTTGGGCGCGACCGAAATGTTAGGCGAGATTCTGCCATCGCTGGCGAAAACGCGGCAGGTGGTTGCCGTGGATCTGCAGGCCCACGGCCGTACCGCCGATATCGACCGCCCGATGAGTTACGAGGCGATGGCCGACGACATCGCGGCGCTGATGAAGCATCTCGGAATCGAGAAGGCCGACCTTATGGGTTACTCGCTCGGCGCCGGCGTGGCGCTGCGCACCGCCATCCAGCATTCCGCCATTGTCAGGAAATTGGTGGTCGTCTCGACCCCCTTCCGGCGCGACGGATGGTACCCGGAGGTCGTCGCGGCCATGGCGCAAGTGGGTGCAGGATCCGCGGAGATGATGAAGCCGAGCCCGATATACCAGACCTATGTGCGCATCGCGCCGCGGCCCGCGGACTGGCCGGTGCTGCTGACCAAGATCGGCGATCTGATGCGGAAGGACTATGACTGGTCGAAGGAGGTGGCGGCGATTGAGGCGCCCACGATGCTGGTATTTGCGGACGCCGACGCGATCCGTCCGGAGCACATGATGCAGTTCTTCGAACTGCTGGGCGGCGGCAAGAAGGATGCGGGCTGGGACGGATCGGGCATGTCCAATGCGCGGCTGGCCATTTTGCCGGGCTTGACCCACTACAACATCCTCTCGTCGCCGGCGGTGGCGGCTGTAGTCACGCCGTTCTTGGACGCCCCTGTGCGGGGCAAGAAATAATGTCTGTGCGCGGTAGTGGGGCAGGCTCGCAGCCTGCGCGGGCCTCGCAGGCCCGCTCTTTAGGCGAGCGAAGCTCGCCCAACACCGGCTGAAGCCTGTGCTACCAGCGGGGCTTAAGCCCGCGCCGGCTAAAGCCCGCCCTCCAATTCCAGAGCGTAGCTCGCGAGCGGAAACGTGACACAAACGTGACACTTTCCAAGCTAAATCTCCACACTCGCCGCTTACCGTTATAGTGTAGAGGAGACCATCGATGAAAACAAAACGCAGTTCCCGCTTCGCATACGCGCTCGTTGCGATCGCGCTCACCGCCGCCGCCGCGCGCGCCGGCCAGATTCCTATCGACATCGGCGCCCTGGCAAACGAGCCTTGGACCTATGTCGGCCCAAACGATTTCATCATCATCAACGGCGACACGTTTCCCACCGGCAGCCAGATTTTCGGAGGCATCCCTTTCGCGATTCCCACCGGCCCCAATAATTATTGGGCGGGCGCGGCGGCGGCTAACTTCGGACCGGGCACGGTCAGCCTCACCATCCCCGTGGGCGTGTCCGGCGTCACTTCCGTTTTCACCTTGCTCAACACCATGTGGGGATTCGCCGGTCCGCATTCCTATCTGTCCGTCACGTTCCAAGGCAGTGAGGGTGCGACTGTTACGCAACCGTTGGTGGGCAACGTCAATGTGCGCGATTATAACAACGACGACAATACCAACACGATTAATAACACCACCACCGTCCAGGTCTGGGACAACGGGTTGGGCCAGCGCCTGGACCGCCAGGAATACATCCTGCCGCCGGCCTTTGCCAACCAGGCGCTGGACAGCGTAACGATTACCGATACGGGAAGCGAGGGCAATGGCACCGACGGCAGCCGCGCGGTGTTTGCCGCGATTACCGTCAGTACCTGCCAGTCCTATGTCATTCCCGGCGTCTCGGTTTCCAGCAGCGCAATCGTCTACCTCCCGGACTTGCACCTGTACGCGCAGGAAGTGACTCTGACGAACGACAACGCAACCGCGGTGACCGGTCCCCTGGATTTGATCTTGGAGAACCTTCCTGCCGCCGTGCATCTCGAGAACGAATCCAGCCCCACTGCGTGTTTCGACCCGATCGGCAGCCCATATGTCGTCGCGCTTCCCAAGGGATCGTCGCTGGCTCCCAATACCAAGGTGGTCGTCCACCTGGGATTCCGAGATATTTCCGGAGCCGCGATCACATATACGCCTTTAACGGTCAGCAGCAGGCTTGGGAGTCCATAAGGACTTACCCATGACTCGTCTTCGGTTCAGAACATGCTTGCCTCTGGCGGCGCTGCTGCTGGCTCCCCTACCGGCGTATCCACAGACCACGCTGACGGGAGCCATGCAATTCTCGACAAACTCCACCGGCGGCGCTTCCGGCGGCCAGGTATGGAATACGCTGGGCGGCGATTCGTATTTCGACTTATGGTTGGCGCTGAGTGCGGACGCCGGTGCGCCGGTGAACGGCCCAGCCGACACCCAGGCCGGCATTGCCATCCCGCTGGAGACAGGCGACAGTTACACGTTCCATATCTTCGGCCAACCCGGCTGCTGCGATACCGGTTTCAATGGCTTGAACCTGTTCTTCGACGGCAATAATTCCACTCCGGGCATCTCGGTGTTCGGCGCGATCGGCGGCACCGGCTTTCTGCCGGACGGCAACGGCACTTTGACGCTGGCAGCTACTCCGGTGACCGGTTCGGGCACGACCATCTATAGCTCGAATGAAGCCATCGTGGTCCTGAACGGCTATAACTGGAACGCGCCCCAGACCCCGCCCGGCGACGTGTGCCAATCGTTTCTCTTCTCTCCGGGAGACGGCCCCGATAACTTTGGGTCGTTCTCTCTGAAAGTTTGGCCGGCGGCGGATCTGAGCCTGAGTCAGTCCAGCGGCTCGCCCGGAACCAAACTTACTATCGCCGGGAGTGGCTTTGGCCCTACCGAGACAGTGGATATCTCCGCCAACCATCCGGGCGCTCCCCCGCTGCTAACCGTCTCGACCGATGCCAGCGGCGCTTTCAGCGTCACCGCGCGCGGACCCCAGGCCCCGCACGGCCCCATGGAAATCTTCGCCACGGGCCAGAGCAGCGGCAAGCTCGGCGCGGCGGCGTTCTTTGTCACGCCAGCCCTGGTCATGAGCCCCGGAATCGTATCGCCCGGCGGCACTACATCGGCGTTCGGCGTTGGCTTCGGCGCCGGGGAAACGGTCGATATCTATTGGGACAACCCGCGGCAGTTACTCGGCACGGCCACCGCGAACGGCCAGGGCAGCGGCGCCTTGACCATCACAGTCCCCCAGAACGCATCGCCCGGCATCGACGAAGTCATCGGGATCGGACAGATCACCAATGCCATTGGCATAGGCAAGGTCGCGGTGCGGTGAGCATGCGAGAAAGAAGCCGGGCGACCTCACGGCTCCTTCCGATACGCCTTCAACTGCTCTGCCTGCACTGATTGCGGAGGCACCCCAAGCTGCCGCCGCAATGCGTCCGACACCAGTTCGCGGTCGTACGGCTCCTGTGTCCACTTACTCCGCGGATCGCTCGAAAACTGCGTGCCGAATACCTGCTTCTGCCCGATCTTCTCCAGGTACCGGTCGAGCGTCGCCGCCGCAATCCAAATTGCCGTGGCGCCGCCCTTGGAAACCGCCACCATGGCGAGCGTGTGCGCCAGCAGATAGTCCTGCGGCGAGTCGCCATGTTGGAAGACGAATGCCGCTTCTTCGAAATCCTTGCCCGTATGCAACGCGCCGGCCGCCAGCAGCTTTCGCGTCTGGCCGCGCCGCTCTGTATCCGTCGCGCCCACCGCCCGCCAGTCGATATGTTCAGCCGAACGCACCCGTTGGTCCTCGTCGAAAATCGCTTTCATCTCCGCGCTCGGGGCATCCGAATCGCCCGGCGTATACGCCCGGTTCGGCTCCCAGTCGGTCGCGACGGTAGCTCCGCCCGGCACGCGCTCAAAGGCGTACGGCTGCACGGCCACGCCGGCCGGCAAATCGTCGGGAACCAGGTCGGCACGATCCCCTTTCACCGTCATCGCGTAGCTGTCCTCGTCCTTCGCGTCGATCGCATTCTGAATAGTCAGGTGCAACGTGCCATCCGCCAACCGGCTGCGCGCCACAACGTCATGCCGCACACCGCCGCGCATACCGGAGAAGATCTCGTTGTTGGATGCGAAGTGCGCGGGCCGCTCGAAACTGCCCCGCACACCGGCGCCCTGCGGCGTGAGAGTCAGCACGAACAGATTCCGCTCGCCCAACCTCATCACCCACGTCCCGGCGAAATCCTTCAACTCCGCCGCCACACAGAACGTGGCTGCCGCCAGGCACCCAACGATGACCGCCGAGGATCGCAGCATGAAGCGCACGTCTTTCCAGCGCTACCCCGCCAGCTCGATCTCGATCTTCTTGGCCGCCGCATCCAGCTTCACGATGCGGAAACTGCGAATCTGCCCCGCCCGCGCCGCCTCGCGCTTGCCGCCGCGCGCGCCGGACCCCGTCGCGCCCTTCCACTTCGCGGACAACATCGACGACAGCGAATTGACGTCCGCGCCGGATTGCGCCGCCTGCTGCTCCGCGGGTCCCGCCTCCGCGCCGTCGACTTTGCAGGGCACGGTGATGCCTTCCCCCAACTCCACTTTGGCGCGCCCGCCCGAAATGTCCGCGATGCGGCCGGTCACTACGTCGCCCGCTTTGTGATCGGCGATATATTCGTCGATGCTGGTGGGCTGAAGCTGCTTCATGCCCAGCCGGATGCGGCGGCGCTCCGTGTCCACTTCCAGAATCTGCGCGCGCACCGTTTGGCCCGCCCGCAGCACGTCCTGCGGATGGTTGATGCGCTTCTCCGCGGTGATGTCGCCCACATGGATCATGCCTTCCACGCCCTCGGCAACCTGTACGAACGCGCCGAATTTCGTGAGGCTGACCACCGGCCCTTCCACCACCCCGCCCACCGGATACTTCTGCTGCGCATCCGCCCAAGGATCGCCCAGCGCCTGCTTCAATCCCAGCGAGATGCGCCGCTCGCCGGGGTTGACATGCAGCACCACGGCCTCCACCGCATCGCCCGTCTTCACTACATCGCTGGGCTTGCGCGCCTTCTTCGACCAGGACATCTCCGAAAGGTGAATCAGTCCTTCCACGCCCGGTTCCAGCTCCACGAAAGCGCCGAAATCCGTCACCCGCGTGACCGTACCGCGCACCCGGTCGCCGGTCTTGAATCGCTCTCCAATCTGTTCCCAGGGGTGCGGCTGAAGCTGCTTCAGCCCCAGCGCCACGCGCCGCTTGGCGGGGTCCACCTTCAGGATCTTGACATCCACTTCCTGGCCCACCGAAAGCACGTCGGACGGCTTGTTGACGTGGCCCCAGGAGATGTCCGCCACGTGCAGCAGCCCATCCACGCCGCCGATATCGACGAAAGCGCCGTATTCGGTCAGGCTGCGGACCGTGCCGTGCATGGTCGCGCCTTCCTGCAGGTCCGCGAACACCTTCTGGCGGGCGCGCGCTTCTTCCTCTTCCAGCACCACGCGCCGGTCCACCACCACGTCTTCATCGGCCACGTCCAGCTTAATGATGCGGCAAGCGATCTCCTGCCCCACCAGCTTTTCCATTTCAGGGACGTCTTTGGCGCCCGATCGCGAAGCCGGCATGAACGCGCGCACCCCCACGTCCACGCTCAGGCCGCCCTTCACTACGCCTGAAACCACGCCCGCGATGGAACGCTTTTCGTTGAACGCGGCTTCCAGCGACGACCAGTCCTTGGGCCGCTCCACGCGCACCTTCGACAGCTCGTAATAGCCTTCTTCGTTGCGCCCCTTAATGGATACCGGAAACTGGTCGCCCACTCGCACGCCCACCGTGCCGGCCGCATCTTTGAAATCGCCGGCGGGCATCACGCCCTCGGTTTTCTGGCCGATATCGATGAAAACCTGTTCCGGCGAAACGGCTACCACCGTGCCTGTCAGGCCCTGGCCGCCAGCCCCGGGTTTGCGTTTGTGGGATTGTTCGTATTGGGACAGGATGTCGGCGAAGTTCTCGCCCTGTTCGGGCATGGTGGGGGTTTCATCCTGTTCCAGCGTGGTGTTGTTGGGCATGAGACTTACATAATTATTGTGGCATAATCCGGTCTGGGGCCGCATCGTGGATGAAAATGCATCGTGGCGGCGCGCCGCGCAGTGGATTCAGTTGGAAGACGCCGTGTGGCTGCTGCTCTTCGCCGGTATGGCGGTGCTCAGCCCGCACGGCGACATCTATGAGATCGGTCCGCTGGCGGCGCTGTGCGCTTTGCAGATTCTCGAGCCGAAGCTCGACTTCGTGGGCACCACGCGCGGCAAGGTCCTCTGGATCGTCCTGAAGCTGCTGTTCTGCTACGCCTTGATCGGCTTCACGTTCGCGCTCAGCAGCAGCTATTACTGGCTGTTGTTGCTGCCTGTGATCTCCGCCGGCACGTCGCTGGGGTTGATCGGCACGCTGATCTTCATTGTGCTGTCTTCCGGAGCATATCTTTCATTCCTGGTTTTCCTGGATCCGAGCCGATGGGTGATCGAGCTGCAAGAGAAGCGCGATATCGCCCTGCGCGTGATTCTGCTGGCGGTGGCCGGCAATCTGACGAATACCCTGGCCGAAGCGCTGCGCCGCCAATTCGCCAAGACCAAGGCCGTGGCTGAACAGCTTGCCGAAGCCAATCGCAATCTGCAGCAGGCCGAAGAAGCTGTGCGCCGGTCCGACCGGCTGGCCGCGCTGGGGCAGCTTGCCGCGGGCCTGGCGCACGAGCTGCGCAATCCGCTGGGTACCATCCGCGCCTCCGCGGAGATGCTCACGCGCAGCGTCGCTGCGGAAAACGAAGTGGCGCGCGAAGTGGCCGGCTTCATCTCTTCCGAAGTGGACCGCACTAATTCGCTGGTGACCCGCTTTCTCGACTTTGTGCGTCCGCTCGAATTGCGGCCGGCGCCCGCGGACTTGGCCCAGGTGCTGGACCGCTCCGTCGCCATGGTGGAGCGGGAAGCCGCCGCGCGCGCGGTGACCGTTTACACCAACTACTCGCCGGACATTCCGCCGTTCGCGCTGGACGCGGAACTCATGGAGCGGGTCTTCTACAATCTGCTGGTCAACGCCGCGCAAGCCACGGCCCCCGGCGGCGCGGTCACCGTGAAGACGCGCGCGGCGGACGGCAATGCCGAGATTTCGGTGATCGACCGCGGCGTGGGCATCGATCCTAAATTGACCAGCACCATCTTCAATCCTTTTTTCACGACCAAGCCGGAGGGCGTGGGCCTGGGTTTGGCCATCTGCTCTAAAATCGTGGATCAGCACGGCGGCAAGATCGCGGTCGAGAGCGAACCGGGCAAGGGCAGCGTGTTCCGCGTCTATTTGCCCATAGTGGAGGAAGTATCCGGCTCGAAAGTGAAAGACTGAACCTTTGCAACTGGGAGGCGGACGACTGGTTGGAGTTCCGCGCCATTGCCGCCGACCCGGAAGTTATGCGCTACATCGGCGACGGCGCGCCCTGGCCCGAAGAGCGCGCCCGGCGGTTCGTGGAACGCCAGATCGAGCTATTTACCGAGCGCGCATTCTGCCTGTGGAAGTTGGTGCCCAAGCCAGGCGGCAGCTTGATTGGTTTCTGTGGGCTCCAGCCCTTGCCGGAACTAAAGGAGATTGAAATCGGCTGGTGGCTGGCGCGCGCCCGGTGGGGCCGCGGCTTGGCCACGGAAGCCGCGCGCGTGGCCCTGCGCGATGGCTTCGAGCGCGTGGGCCTGCGGCGCATCGTCTCCATCGCGCAGCCCGCAAACACGGCATCCATAGGCATCATGCGCAAGCTGGGGATGCACTTTGAGAGCATCACCCAGCCGCGTGGAATTCCGGTGGCGATGTACGCGTGCTCTTTGTGGCGCACGCCCTCGGCGTGCCGTGGCGGCACTCATGCCGCCACAGCCCGCTAAGAAAAACTACGGAGCCGCGACCAGCACGGGTATCAGCAGATTGGCCTGCGGCGATCCGAGTCCGGTTACGTAGTCGTAGCCCGGACCGGCAGTGCACTGCGCACCGCAACTGCCGTTCTTGCCGGATGTAATGTCGTGGAAATCGGCTTCGGCATTGGCATACAGCAAACTCTGCGGCTGGTTGAGAGGCGTCTTGCCCCCCGCTTTGCGCTCGGAATTGGCGATCGCGAATAGCGCGGCCCACTGCGGAGTGCCGATGCTGGTGCCGCCATATTGCGCCCAGCCGGTGGTGCAGGAGCTGCCGCAATTGTAGCTGTTGTACTCCGGAACGCCGGTGGACGGATTGCCGTCGTAAGCCACGTCCGGAATACCGCGCTTGCCGCTGGTCTGCACGCCTTCCTGATAGCTCGGCTCGGCTTCGTAGGCGCTCTCCCCGCCGCCGCTGCCGCCCTCAAACTCACAAGCGATAGTGCTGCCGCAGCTCCAGGCTGTCTCGCTCGACCAGGTTCCGTTGGAGGCCAGCGTCAGAGTGGTGCCGCCCACAGACACCACGAACGGCGAGGCCGCCGGATAGGACGCGCCGTGGCCGCTATCGCCGGAAGCCGCCACAAAGGTGACGCCGGTCACTTCGAAGTGAGAATCGGAAGTTGCCTCGTTGGAGGCTTCGCCGCCGCCCCAACTCATGGAGACGATGGTGGCGCCGTGCGCCACAGCCAGATCCACCGCGGCGTACAAATCGGCATTGCTCTCGCTCTTGGCTTCCACCAGCATGATTTTGGCGGCCGGGGCGATGGCGTGCGCCCATTGGGTATCGATGGCGATTTCGTTGGACCAGCCGGTGGTGTCGGGCGGCGTGCCCGCGGCCACGATCTTCGAGAAGCAGCCGTTGGCCGTGGTGCAAGCGGGCAATTTGAACTCAGTGCTGAAGGTGGCCAGGTCCGCTTCGGCGTTGGGATCGTCGTAGGCGTCCACCAGGGCGATCACCTGGCCGCTGCCGTACTTCGCTATAGAGTTGAAGCCATAGGCTACTCTCATCTTGCCGGGGAAAGTCCCCGTGGGAGTAGTGTCTGGCGAGGCGTTCGGGACGATGATGAGGTGGAGTGGAGGATGCGAGTGTCCCGTTAGAATATCGGTACCGTCTTGAGCTGCCAGCGGTAGTGCCAGTGCAAGGGCAAACGCAGGCAACGCGAAAAGGATGAAGCGCACGCGGTTCATGGGTAGGTTCCTTTGTTGGGTTGAGAATCTCGGAGCT
>Ga0187887_10001022_pt1 | contig 25192 bp, 32 predicted proteins | sample June2016WEW_7_10_FD_132977 | JGI IMG/M metagenome (GOLD analysis project Ga0187887, IMG submission 132977) | Peatland microbial communities from SPRUCE experiment site at the Marcell Experimental Forest, Minnesota, USA - June2016WEW_7_10 | ecosystem: Environmental > Terrestrial > Soil >... | reverse complement strand
CTTTTTAAAAACTTGCTTCTTTTAAAAATTAGGGGGCGGGCTGCCTTTGAAAGGGCCTGTGGCCCTCCAAATTGCTTCTGAGAAATTAGCACACGCACACATTGCTAAGTGCTTTGCTTTCAGCAACCTAGGCTGCTATGTAAATTTTGCTGTGCGAAATCCACACATAATCCACCCATCTTATCCCCATCTTATCCCACTCACCCTCGAAATCCCTACCCTAACCCTTAATCCTCACCATTAAACTAGCCATTGACACATACATGCACTTTTGGCACTCACAAGTCTGTATGCTTTCAATGCCAAGCTTCACAGTGAGAATCACCTTGCCATGCGGGCAGCTATGAGACAGCTTATTAGTAATAGCTGCCCGCGCTTGCCTCTGTGTTTTCCACTGTGAAACAGGCTGTGAAAAACTAGCCATACTAGGCTGCTTAGCTAGCTTCTTTGTTGCTTGTGGTTGTTGAAACATTGAGTATTTTTTCTCTCTGACAGAAAGAACAAATGATCTTTCCGTCATTTGTTCTGAAATATTCTTCATGCGGCCATTGCTTGATATGCTTTCCGCACTCTTGGCAAGTGATATAATGCATAATTGTCTAATCCTTTTGTTCTCTAACCGTCAAAAATTGAAAGTTTTTGATCGTTTTTCTAATCTCTTCTGCTAGATCAAAAACATCGTTCTTATTAAAATCAACACAGTTAAGCCAAAATTCATCTACAGCTGCATTAACTATTTTGCGTGTTGTTTGTTCTGATAGTGTCATAGTTGAATCCTTTATAAACTGCCTAGTTTCTTGTTTTTGGAGGATTGTTATTGTTGAAAATGCAGTACAATGAGAGCATTTACAGCTTCCTCTGCTGTGATGCTTCCATCAAGGTACTGATTTAAAATCGCTTTGGTTTGGACTTCTAACATTAGCGATCTTCGTCAAGCGGCTTGCGGCTGAAAGGGGTGATGCCCAAGCGGGAGCAAACATCATTGAGATTTTCGCCGTTTAGCACAGCTTGGCTGATGTAGCCATTCTGTGCTACTTCTACCTGGCGAGCATAATACTTCATTCCTTGCTCGATGACCTTGGCTGTGAAGTCATGGTCATTCAGCATTTTCTTGCGATCCATTGCAAGATTGAATTGGGCGCGCAGCTTGGAAATATCTTCCTTGCGCGCGTTGAACGCGTTGAGAGAACGATCCTGTTGTGGTGCCCCCTGTTGTGTGATTGGTTCCTGTTCTGTGATTGGTGCCGGATCCTTTTTGATTGGTGCCGGGGCTGTAGCCATATTCTTATCTCCTGTTGTTGGAAAATGCAAGCCATTGCTAGCTTGCTTTTGTATCCAAAACAAGGAACAAGACAGTTTATAAAAGACTCAACAGAGCTATTCACACCTAGCTAGCTGCTAGCAGAGTACAGGGGCTTATTGTGAGGAACGGTCATTATCTAAGGGATGGTGTGCTGTAGCTGTTGACTGCGTACGTCAGACAACCAAGCGACCAATATCTTATGTACCATGCTCTACATCCTGTACTCTGTTAGAAGCTAGCTAGATAGCTCCATAGAGTCTTTATCCGAAGGACCAATTAAGCATATAAACACTATGTTTATATGTGTCCAATCCTGCTAAGGCTGTTACATATATCCATAGGCACACTTAGCTCCTCAGATAGTTAGTATATTCCTATCATGCTTTGTGTACTCCCATATATGCAGAGCATACCATGCATTCAAGTCTGGCATTCTGGCAGACTAACAGTGTTACAAAGGCGTTGAGAGCCTCACGGCTCGCGCGTACATTGGTGCCTGCAAAGTGCAGGCTGTACTCCAGATTGTTTTTGTGCTTTGCACTTGTTACGATCCGGGTACACCAATAATAGAGCAATATACTGGCCAAAGCACACACAAGGGTAAGTCTTTTAGAATCAATGACTTAATAATAGTCCTAGGACCAAACTAGTCCTAGTCCTTACTTACTACTAAGTAATTGTTACTTAGTAGTAAATAACAATGTTACAACTTAGTAATACTATCCTAGGACCATCATAGTCCTAGGCCCATTGATAACAAAGCACTTAGCAATCAAGTACTATGTAAGAATGTTTTACACAGTACTTCAAATGTTCCTAGCTTTGTTTTCAATCACTTAACAAAGACCTAGGACTAGTGTAGTCCTAGTCTCTACTACTTCGCCTTTCTTTCGCTTTACATCTTAAAGTAAAAATATGTAAAATAACCACCACCCTCCCAAAAAGGCCAACTTTGGCAATAAAATTGCTGAGGAATCCTTATAAAATTTTTCAGAAAATTGCACTTTTGCAAATATAAAAAATGAGTAAGCATAAAAAGGGGAGGATTGTTTGTGTTTGCTTGTTTTGTTGCTAGATGGGTTTAATAAAACAGAGTGAGGAGGATGGAATATGTTTGGCTTGTGTTGGGAAGGTGGGTGGGAGGGGGTAGAATGCCCTCCTGTACGCACTTGAAATGCAATTCTCAGCCTTATTATTCCCCAAACATATCCCAAGAAATACCTTGACAAGCCCCTTTGTTCTATGAGAACCTTAGTTTAGCTTGAGTTATACTCAGTGGCTTAAAGCGTTGCTGGCGTTGCTTAAGGCAACATGAGATATAAGGAGAGAAAATCCTGCCAGTCATAGACCATGCTTTACGGCCAAAAGGTGAAGGGTCCGCCTCCATAAAAAGTGCGGGATGCCAATTTTGCAGTTTTAAAATGAAAGCTAGACTATGCAAATAACAAGTGCTAATATTGCTTCTCAAACTCCACCCGCGCCGGCTGGGGCTAGTTTGCAAGGCAGTGTATTAAATCCATGCATTAATACATTGCCTTCTACTAGCCCATTTACTATTCCAGAAGAATACTTCTTGCTTCATCTCTCTCCTAAAGTAAGATCCAAGCTCTTAGAAATTGCCAAACTCAGAGTACACAGACCTGATTTGAAAGATGCTCAGATAGCTGGTTATGTTGGTTTTAAAAACCAAGCGAATTTATCTGTGTATTATAACATGGCAGAATATCAAGAAGCAGAGCGGATCGAAAGGAAAAGGAGAGCGAAGATTGTAGATGAGACTTTGACAGATAATATTGAAGCAATGCATGAAGCTTGGACTCAGCATGTGCCGGGGGCTATGAAGACATTCTTTGAAGCAATTGAATCTCCAAAGGCAGATTTGAAAACTAGAATGGAAGCTGCTAGGACTATTCTAAAACTCGATCCGCGAAGGACTTTTACAGAGCAGAGTGTGAATGATAAAGCAAATGATACCACAGTAAATCTTTCTGTAAATGTTCTAAACCAAGCTTTGAAAAGCTGCAAAGAAGAATTTGCAAAGCAGAGTCCTACTGAAGTAAATGTAACATCAAAACAATTGCAAGAGCAAATAGCATAGAAACCAAGGAAATAGTTATGTCATTGAACAAAATAGATAAGATTAAGAAATTTGAATTTCCAAAGATTCAAATTGAAGCTATTCCTCAAAGCGAGCAGAGATATGAAACATTAGGTGACTGGTTTTTTGTAGAAAAAAGTGGTGTATTTCAATCTAGGACTTTGTGTATTTTAGTTTCTAAACAAGAAGGTCCAGATTCTTCAAAGAAAGAATATCTTCTTGCTCTGCATGAATTCATAGAAGCAATGCATTGTAGTTTTGAAGGAATTACTCAGAAGCAAGTAGATGATTTTGACATGGGTATTTCAAAGGAGCAAGTTATCAAAGATGGCTTTTCAGAACATGGATTTCATGAAAAGGCTCCTTATAGAAAGCAACATGAATTTGCTTATATGATAGAATGTCTAGCAGCAAGAGAGATTGGTTTAGAACTTGATTCTCTTATAAATGATGAGGATTTCTACGATGGATAATATCAAACAGTTTTTAGCATACAAAGTAAAGCAAGGAACTTTTTGGATAGGATATATTGGGCTTGTAAGTCTTATGCTCTATATTATTCTGTCTGATACTTTGAATCCGCATAAGAAAGTCTTTGCTGATCCTCCAGTTTTGACACAGACTATTACTTTTACTACTTCTTCTTCTGGGTCTTTTACCTGTACTCAGAATTCAGTGGTAGTCTCTTGTCCTTCTGGAGCTGCTTTGCCTCCTTCTACTACTCTTAATAGTCAGAGTCTATGGTGGAGGATTTTATTCTATCCTACTGTAGTAAGTGGTTCTGGGCCAGCCTCTTGCACTGTTGCTGTTGATAGCTCTGCTGATAATACTACATGGTCTGCTGGAAATGTTATTGGAAATCAAACATGTACTTCTGCTGGTTATTTTACAACTTCTACAGCAGCAGCTTATAATTTTGTAAGGATTAATGTAAATGCTCTGAGCAATTCTTCAACAGTGACTGTTGTTTTACAAGGTTTTACAGCAAACCCTCTTAAGTCTGGTGGGAGTACAGGTCCAACCGGCCAGACTGGTAATACTGGAGCTACAGGCTCTACGGGACCAGGCGGTGTTAATGGAGCTACAAATCAGGTTGCCGTCTTTACATCTGCAACTACTGTTAGTAGTAGTTCTTTCACCTACAGCGGACCAACAGGAAGTACCGGAGCCACAGGACAATTGCAGGCACCGATTCTTTCATCCGGAACCTGCAATCCACAGTATTCGTTTATAGGATTTACTGAAGCAGGTATGCAGCTTGACAATGTGATAGGGTTTCAAATGTGCGACGCCGGTGGTAATAGTGACATTCGCCTTTCTGCTGGGACAACCAACATTACAGGATCGGGCGGCCTATCAGTGGGCGGTGGCATTTTTCATGTGAGCACCAACGGAGTTGTTACAGAAGTGAACACCGTGCCCACAGTTGGAAACTTCGGAATTTCTACCATTGTAGCTTATGGACGCTCGGCTGCACAAACAGCAGCAGTGTCTAATGTAACATCTGTTACACCAAGCAATGCACAGCATGTTTTCTTGGTTTCCTGTTTTGTGAATGTAACTGCTGCTACAACCGATCTTTTTTCGTGCCAAGTTACATATACAGATGACAATGGAAGCGGGCAAACATTAACATTGGTATCGCCTACTGCGAATACAACAGGTAATTATGCGGGGTCGTCCTTGCAGATAAACACTTCAACGGCTGGAGCTATCACTGTCAAAACATCTGGAACATTTACCAGTGTGACATACAACGTATCAGGTACAATCTTGCAGGTACAGTAAAAAGAATTAGAGTATTATATGAAAAAGTTAACTTTATTATTCTTTCTTTCAATTGCAATTCAAGCACAGACTTGTCAGAAGCCTAGCAAGCTTTCATATTTTTCTCCTGTTGTAAAGGATCAGTGTTCTCATGTTGAGAAGCTAAGCACAGGTCTGAATATCTATTCAGATGTTCTTACTGTAGGAGATTATTCTTCTACAAAATACTATCTTTCTAACCAAGCTTTTGTAAATTCAGGCTACCATGAAGCAAATCCTATTCTAGCTCCTTTGCTAAGGCATGAGCCTTTGGGTGGGTTGTATACAGCAGGCTCTGTTCTTTTAACAAATGCTTCTTCTAACTGGACAGAAAGGCATCATGGGAATGAGAGATTTTCTCAGGTAGTTTCTTTTGCTGTGAGTGCTTTGAAGACTTGGGTGGTGATTCATAATTATCAGAGTTATAGGAATTTTGAGAAGAGTTTTGGCAGGTAACTAAGCTTCCTAAGCAGCCGAGTTTGCTATATGATTGAGAAATTTCACATAATAGATGCTAGCAAAGAGCCTACTCACAGCGCTCAGTTACAGGCTTTAAAACTCAATTGCTTGGGTTCTCTTTATTTCTTTATAAAACACGGGCTTCAAAGAAGTAAACTAAATGATACTCTGCATAGATACATGTGTGAAAGGCTTGAAAGAGAACACATTAAAGATGTAATTGAGTATCCTAGAGGACATTACAAGACTACAATTCATTCTGAAGGAAATAGCCTCTGGAGAGCTTTGCCTTTTACAATACAAGATGAAGAAGCTTTTTTGAAACTTGGATATTCAGACAAGTTTATTAGGTTTATGCAATTGATGCATAATCCTTTTATTCGTATTTTGCTTGTCACAAATACTGATTCTAATGCTAGGATTCTTGGCAGTTTAATTTCTAAGCATGTAATGTCGAATGCCATGTATAGAATGTTGTTTCCAGAAACACTTCCTACAAAGCAAGATACTTGGAATGCTAGGTCTTTACAAATGAGATTGCCTATTAGCAAAGGACAGTCTTCTGATAGAGGCATTCATGGTGAGGGAACTTTTGACTTTCTTGGTGTAGGAAATGCTTTACAATCTAGGCACTATCACATGATTGTAGAAGATGACCTTGTAGGCAAAGCAGCTATTGAACAGCAAGCTACAATGGATAAAGTAATTGATTATCATAAACTTCTCCCAGGTGCTTTTGATAAAGACGAAGCTGGGAAAGAGAATGATGAATTAATTATTGGAAATAGATGGTCTTTTCAGGATTTAAATGCACACATCAAAGAACAAGAACCTGAATTCTCTTTTGAGACTCACTCTGCTATTGGCGGTTGTTGTGATATGCACCTTGCCGATAGGATTATTTTTCCTGAGCGTTTTAATTTTACTGAGCTGGATAGGATCAAAAGGAGGTTTGGGAATTACTATTTTAGTTGCCAATATCTTAATTCTCCTATTTCTGCTGAGGACGCGGACTTCAAAGAATGCTTCTTAAATTATTTTACTCTAGGAGAGGATCAGGATAAGAAAAGAATAATAAAGACTGAAGTAAAAAATGGAGAGATTAAAAAGGATATTTACTGTAGAACTCTTAGGATTGTCATTGCTGTTGACCCTAACCATTCTGGCAATGCTGGGCATGGCAGGAGTAGACATGCAATTGTTTGTCTTGGAATGGAAGGAAGTGGAGTTAGTGCGAATTATTACTTGCTTGAATACTTTGCAGAGAGATGTTCTTATGAGAAGTTTTATGCCAATTTGTATAGAATGGCAGAGAAGTGGAGGGTTAGAGAAGTAGGTTTTGAGATAATTGCAGCTCAGAAGTATTGTGCTTATGCTTTGCAGTTGTTGAATAAATCTGCTACTTGGCCTTTGAAAGTGAAGGAATTGAAAGGAGAAGTAGAAGGACCTGATGGGATTCTTAGCAGAAAGAAAGAATGGAGAGTAAGATCAATGCTTGCTCCTATTTTTGAAAGAGGTTCTTTTTATGTGCAGAGAAGCCAGCAGGATTTTCTTTCAGAATATTTAAGCTTTCCTAAGAGCAAAACTTGGGATCTGCTTGATGCTCTTGCTTATTGTCCTAATCTCTTAGATAAAGTAGTGGATGCTAATACTATGAGTGAGTGGTATAAAGCGAATCAGAGATTGGTGCAGAATATCAATAAGCCTATTTCAGTAAATAGCAAGATTGCTTGGTTGCCTTCTGGGAGTGTTCAGATTCCAAACAAGGTGCATGTGCAGAAATATGGATAGTCAGGAGATAAGTAATGGTTTATGACTTCATAGATGTTTTAAGAATGGAAAGTGAAAGTTATGAGGATTTTGTACACAGAGCTTCTGTAATACAACAGCAACATGAGCAAGATGGTTGGAAAGTAGAGAAAGAAGCTAAGGGACAGTTTGTTATTATTTTGACTATGGAGAAAGAATAAAATGAAACTAAGCACACATTCAATTGCACAAGTTCTTCTAACTGGATTGCAGGTAGCTAATTTTGCTTCTGCTTTTGTTCCTCCGGAGTATAAGATTTATGTTACTGGTGGGATTTCAGTAATGCAGACGATTCTTGGATTAGTGAATCATAATTATAATCCCGATGGAACTTCTGCATCAGTAGCTTATGTGCCTCCAGAGAAGAAATAAAAACTTAAATAAAGGATAAAGAACAATGAGTCTTATTTCAAAGATCGAATCGCTTTTCAAAAATGCTAATCGTGCAACAACAATTACACTAACTTTGATCCAAGTGCCTTTGACAACTGCAATTACAACTTTGCAGTCTTTGTATCAAAGTGGTTATGTGGCTGCTGGGGATTATCAGACAGTAAGCTTGCAACTAAACAAGATCCAAACAGCAATTACAGCAATTCAAAATGCACAAGCTGCTGGTGGAGATGTTACTTCGGATATTAATTCTCTTGCTGTGATGGTAGATACCTTGGTAAATTCGGGAGCTATTAATATTAAGAATGCCCACAGCCAGTTGATTATGAATGGAATTGTTGCTGGATTGCAAACTGGTTTAAATACCTTGCTAGCTTTAGCAAAGCTAGCTCCTGAGCCTGCGGCTCCAAGTGCTTCTACTGTTGTTGCTCCTTCTACCAATCCTACAACTACTAAATAGGAGCAAAAATGTTAGGAGAACTAGACAAAGCAGGTACAAAACTCCAGGGGCTGTCTGATGATATCCAGGCTCAGTTAGATTTTATAAAGCCGAATATTGTTAAGATCGCCTCTAATCTTGAGCTGATTACAGATAACTTAGCAGCTATTACAGCTGCAATTAGAAGTTTCACAGAGAGCCTAAACAAGAAAGCAAGCTAATGATTGAAACTGAAAACAAGATAAAGCTTGGAGATAAGAAAGATGATTTCATAAAGTATTGCTATGATACCATCAAAGACTTGAAGTCTGATACTCAGACTATGTTTGAGTCTAAGCTTACTGAATGGAGAAGGATTCTTGAGGCAAAGCCTCTTGAGGATAAGAGGGAGTTTCCTTTTCCGAATGCTTGTAATCTTGTGGTGCCTATTGCTGGGATTCATAAGGATACTTTGAAAGCTAGGGTTATGGCTGCTGTTTTTAAAACACAGCCAATTTGGCCAGTGGAGACTACAGGGACTTATAAAGGTAAAGTAGACAAGCCTGCTAAGGCTTTGCAGATTGCTTTGTCTTATTGGAGTTCAGATCCTTGGGAGTTTGATTTATACCCTACTTATTCTAGGTGGCTGGATGATATTATTTCTTTTGGTACTGGATTTCTTAAGACACCTTATCTTGTAAAGAAAGTATGGAAGAGAACTACTCTTGGACAGGAGATTGAAGATACTGAGTTTGAAGGACCAAAGCCAGAGTTTGTTCCTTTTGATTGCTTGCTTAGCGATGTGACTGAGCCGAACTTAGATAACTCAAAGTTTATTTCTCATATTCTTAGAGTTAAAAAACAATGGCTGAAAGATAAGCAAGACGATGATAGCTTTAATTCTGATGCTATTGAAGCAGTTTTACAACATAGTGATAGATCTGGGCCAACAGAAACAACACAATCTACTCTTGCTGATGCTAGTATTGAGGTTCAAAATTCAGATAGGACTAGAGAGTGGGATATTCATGAGATTCATGGGCTTTATAAGTTTGGTAAGAACAAGCTGAAATTCATTGCTTGGTTTCATTTTGAGACAAAGCAATTGCTTAAGATTATTTATTCTGAGTATGATCGTTGTATTTTTATTGCCACTAGACTTCTTGAGCGTTCTGGATGCCTTTATGGATATGGACTTTGCGAGATTCTTGGTAACTTTCAAGAAGAAGTTAGTCAGATTCATTGTCAGCGGAGAGATGCTCAGACTGTTGCTAATAGCAATTTTATTCGAGTAGATCCTAATTCTAAGCTGACTCCTAATTATCAAATCTGCCCTGGTGCTCAAGTACCTGCTGCTTCTGGAGAGATTGAGCCTATGAATTTTGGTGCTCCACAAACAGGGGGAATTGATGAAGAGCAGCTTGCTTTAGACTTGGCTAAGCAAAGAACAGGGATTGATGCTCAAGGATTTCAGGGATCAGGAGCAGGGTCATTTAATAAAAAAGGTGTATACAATACTTTTGGTACCTTCTCTGTTATGCAAGAAGGGAATAATAGAATTGATCTGAACATTGCAGATTTTAGAAACTCACATGTTAAAGTAGGAAGGCTTATTACAGGATTAAAAGCTAAGTATCAGAGTGATTCTAAGTACTATGCAATGTTTGGAGAGGAAGATGCGAAGAATATTTCAGCTGCTCTTAAGATGATTGATAATAAGGAAGCAGTTATTTCTGCTTCACAGAGCAATGGTTCGATTAACAGGGAAGTAGAAAAGCAGTCTGATGTAATGCTGGTTCAAATGATGCAGAGGCATTATGATTATGTTATTAAGCTTTTGACTAATGCTAATATGCAACAGCTTGGGCCAGAGGTTAATTCTTTTGCTAGGGATGCTGCGAGTAAGCTTACAGCATTTATGACAGATGTTTTGAGGCAGTTTAATAAGCAAGATCCAAGTGTATATCTTCCGGAGACTTTGAATAATGAACAATTCCAGCAACTCCAACAGCAATCAAAACAGCAACAGCAAGGTAATAAACAAGGTGGATCTTTACAGAACCCAGCTTCTCAAGCTAATGGCTTGCCCGGAATGGGAGCTATTAATGGAGGTATTCCAGGAGGAAATGGAGGGTTTGCAGGCAGCCCAGGTTCTATCCAGTAAAGCTATTATTACTGGAGGATTCATTGAAATTATGAATGGTAGCTTGCTTTCAAGACATAATGCAGGAAAGCAGCATGAGTTGCAAGTTATTATGAATTTACCTGAGCGATTGAAGAAAGCAAGGGATTTAGAATTGAAAACAAAGAATGAAGAGAAAGCTCTTCCTTTTGTTAAGAAACCTGCAAGTCCTGGAGTAGAAGTTTTTCATTAGAAGTAAAGTGTAATCCAAAAATAGGAGAAAAGCAATGCCTGGATGGAATGAAGTGGGGAATATTCCTGAAATCTTTCAAGGGAAGACGAGGGAAGAGATTTTAAAGATGATTCAAGATGGAGAAGCTGCAAGAGTAAAACTTGCCGAGCTTGAACCGAAGTTTAGTGTTCTTGAAAGTCAGAATACTACATTGCAGACTAACTTAGAAAAGGTAACTTCTACATTGAGTAATTTAGAAGTTGGCTTTAATGAATTGAAAACTGCAAGGTCGGCAGGGTCTAGTAATAACAATGAAGATGAAGGCAAACCAAAGCGCCCAAGTATTCTTGAAGACCATGAAGCTTGGTTGCAGGATAGGGTAAATGAGAAGCTTCGTCCTATTATCACAGCAACCTTAATGACTCAAGGAAATTCTGCTCTAAGAGATGGGATGGAACAAATTAGGAATAATCCTGATCTCAGGATTGCTTATGATGTTTTGCATGATGAGTGTGAAGCTATGTTTAAAACTCTGACTGTAGAACAGAGATTGAATGCTTCTATGTATCCTACAGCTGTAGAGCTTGTTATGGGGAGGAATTTAAAGAAGCTTGCTGCTCATATTAATAAGGAAAAGGGTAGCTTGGAAGTGGGGAGTTCTGCTGGTGGAAATGCCAATGATGGCAGAGGCAATGCAAAGATTCAGCTTACTCAAGATCAGAAAGAAGCTGCTGCTAAGTTTGGAATGAGTGAAGAAGAATACATTGCTGCTGCTACTGCTTAGGAAGCTTTATGCTAAAAGGAATCAATAACCAAACACAGAAAATTGAAGTAAATAAAACACAAGAAGGAAGTGATAGCAAAATGGCAACAAATGAATCTCCGGTGATGACTACACAGAATACTAGGCCGAAGCTTAGTGAGGAACAGATTGCACAGATTCTTTCAGAACACGGTCAGCAACCAAGAAAGCCAAGGCCCTTTTCACAGGATTATGAAGGGTCTTTGTCAGATCCAATTGTTGCCATTCCAATGGAGCAATTATCTGTGGAGAAGGTTACTTGTAAGAACCCTGCTTTTATGGCAAGATGGGTGCATAACAAGAGTGAGGGTATTGGAGTAGGTGTTAGATTTTGGGAAGGTAAGGGAATTGGAGCAAGGCTTGCTACAGTAGATGATGTAGAAGTCGCAGGGCTTTCTTCAAAAGATGGGCATTTTTATTGGGGAGAGCTTGTTTTAATGGTGATTCCAAAGGAGCTTTATGCTGCTGCTCTTAAAGCAAAAGACCAAAGAGCCTTTGCTGCTGTTTCTCCACAAGCTCGTTTGCAAAGACAGAATGCAGTTGCTAAGGATTCTTTGACAAATACTCTTGTTGGGAAAGATGCTATTACTGGAAAGGAAATTCATTCTGATCCTAAGATTGATACTCCAATTGAAGGAGAGACAAAGAGGGGAGAGAGTCATATGAGTATTGCTATGAATGTCAATAAAGGACTTACTTCATATCTCCCTGATCTTGATGAGTCTAAGAGAGCTGGTTTGTAGTTGTTGTTTAGTAGTTAATTTAAAAAGGAGAATATAAACATGGCTAGTGTCGAAATTCACAGTTGGTTTTCTACAAGCCAGCATCAGCCAGTTATTGCAAGGCTTCTTGAAGGAGCAGGCAATACTTTTAAAGCTGGTACTCCAGTAGAAGTTGCTACTGCTGGAGCAAATGCTGGTTATTTGATTGCTTGGGATGGAGCTACTGTTGCTGCTGGAATTGAAGGATTTGTATTGCCCGCTGGGAATAATTTAACAACCAAAGGCACTGCACAAACTCTTACAATTCCTGGTGGGGTTCCTAATGAGGCTAGTGCAGTAAAGATCCCAGTAGGTGCTCCTGTTCAAGATGGAAAGATTTCAGTAGAAGTTGCAAATAATGATACTGTTTTCTTTGGTGAAGTAGGACCAAGTCAGACTGCTGCACAAACTGATATTGGTTTGGCTTATGGCATGTCTATTGACACTGATGGTCATTGGTATGTGGATAAGACAAAAACAGGAGCTTCTGCTGTGGTTAAGATTGTTAATATTGACGCTAATGTTAACACAACTGCCTCAGATGCTCGTGGGGTTTATTTCACCGTTCTGCCGGCTTCACAGCAGGGAATTGCTTAGTTGTTTGTTAGGCTTTTATTTTGTGTTTTTAAATTTGAAAAGGAGAAAAAAGAATGCCTACAGGAACAATGGTAAGAGAACAGTATGCTCTTAGCATGGCCCCAGGGCTTAAGCATGTCTTTGTACATTTCTTAAACCTGGCTATGCGGGCTAGTAAGTGGCAGCATATTTTTAATGAAGAGAAGTCAGATAGGTTCTTTGAAGATGAGGCAGAGTATGGGGATATTGGTGCTTTGGCTTTGAAGGATGAGGGGACTTCGGTAGGTTATACTACTATCGTAGAAGGTGGGTCTAAGCGTTATTTGCCCCTTACCTATGCCTTGGCTATGAGAGCAAGCTTTGAGCTTTTTGATGATGAGTGTTATGATATTATCAAAAAGATGCCTAAAGCACTTGCTAGGGCTGCTATGTTTACTGTAGAAATGCAGGCAGCTAATATCTTCAATCTTGGCTTTACTACTTCAGTAACTACTACTGATGGAGTTTCTTTGTTTAATAACCAGCATCCTTTGCTTGGTGGTGTTGCTGCTACCAATCTTGGGCCTGGGGTTAGTAATGTTATTTCACTTGCAGGAACATATCCTAATCGCCCTGCTACTGATGTGGATTTGTCTGTAAGTGCTTTGCAGCTTGCTTTGAACCAATATAATCGTGGTATTACTTCTTCAGGACTTCCTTGGGAAATTCGACCGAAGACTTTGCTTATTCCACCAGAATTGACTTGGATTGCTCGTGAGATTCTTGGTTCTGGTAATAAACCTTATACAACTGATAATGAAATTAATGCCTTGCTAGGTGATGGGCTTAATTTTATGACTTGGCAGTATTTAACAAGTCAGAGTGCTTGGTTCTTGTTGCCTGAGAAATCTAGTCACCAATTGAAGTATGTTGAGAGAATGAAACTCAAGACTGCTGCTGCTGATGATTTTGATACTCAGAGTGTAAAGGAACTGGCTATTATGAGGTTTGTATTTGGTGCAACTTCTTGGGTGGGAACTTGGGCAACGAATGCTCCTTAGTTTGCTTGCTCTTAAAGTCAAAACTATTATGACAATTCCAAATGAGGCTGTTTACTTTGTTTGTCTTTTACAAAGTAAAGAAGGTCCAGGAATTGGTTGTGAGCATTGTTTAAATTAATTTAAAAGGAGAAGACATATGAAGAAGTTTGTTTTGTTTTTTGGGGTTTTGCTTTGTTCTTTGTCTTTTGCTCGGGCTCAAGTAACTGTTCCTGTTATGCAAAGCCAGACTTTTCTTGCAACAGGTGGTCCAGTGACAATGCCGATTATGAATCAAACTGGGACTGGTATTACTTCTCATACTTTGATTTGGACGGCTACTGGAACTGTAAGTACTTGTACTGTTGCTTTGCAAGGTGCTTCTACTTATGGAGGTTCTTATACAGCACTTACAGGAGGTGCTACTCAGACTTGTACTTCTTCTGGGGTTTATAATCTTGGGAGCATTGCTTCTAATTTTGTGGAAGTAAATATTCTTACTTTCAGTGGAACTGGAAGTGTGACGTTTACTTATGTTGGTAATATCCCAGGAGCAAGTGCAGGAGTAGGTAATTCTGTTGGTCTTGTTAGTTGTGGAAGCTCTTCTTCTTGTGCTTCTCCTACTACACTTGGGCAACCTCTTAAAGTAGTTTATGGTACTTATACAGTAAGCTCTGCTACTACTTTTGCTATTACAGGAATGCCGGCTTTTAGTTCTGCTACTTCGTATAGTTGTAGCACAACTAATTCCAATGGCCATGCTTATACAACAGGAGCAGAGGCTATTTCTGCAACAGCAGTTACTTTTGTTTCAGGTACTTCTAATTCTGATACTTGGTCTTATGTATGTATTGGTTATTAGTTCTCATTGTTAATTGAGGTAATTTTATGTCAATACATATTACAGCAAGAGCAGGAAAGCATATAAGTGCCTGGTCTTTCTGTGATAGATGTGGCTGGCCTTATAGATTACCTCAAATGGGAATGCAGAATGGATTGCTGCTTTGTTTTGAGCACTGTTATGATAACCCAGATTCTTATATCATGCCAGTGATTAGAACAGAAGTTCTGGAAGATGTAGGAACTGAGCTTCAAAACATGACTGCTATTAAGAGAGCAGATACTAACAATAATATGTGGGATGATTTTTAAACAGGAGGACACAATGGGAAGATCAGCAGCAAATTGGGGAGGGGATACAGCAAAGGCTGGAGGGTGGATTTTTAAAGGAGCTTGTGATGCTTCTTTGCTTTATAGTGGCTCTTGGAGTTCTAATCCAGCCTTGACTAGAAATACTGAGGGAGATTTTAGTTTTAATGGCACTGCTAGTGGGGCTGCGACTATTAGGGTAGTTGCTTGTCTTTCTCAGCTTAGAAGGCTTATAGAAGTTGGGCCTTTTTTTCAAGAGGAATTTGGTGGGGCAAATGCTCCTGTAGGAGTTTCAGGTTTTCCACCTTATAAGGGGCAGACACAATTTACTCCAAATAACTTTCCCCCAAACAAAGGACTTCAGATTGATAACCTTGTTGTAATTTACCAACCAGGTGTTGTATCTGTTACTTCTGTTGCTGTGACTTTGGATGAGATTGTTTATGCAAATAATGTAGCGAATGTTGTAAATAATTATCCTTTAACAAACCCAATATTTCCACTTACAGTACCTAGCACTGGGCCTTATGTTCAAGTTTGCCCAGTAACAACTCCAGTAATGAATGTAGATGATCTTTCAAACTTTGTTGCTGAGCTTGATATTGTTCTTGCAAATACAGGAACAATTGAAATTCAGGGAATTGGTTTCCATCTTCACTTCAACTATAACTAAAAATATCGGAGGAAGTTATGGCTGAGAGTAATTTCGAGACTAGGATTAGTGTACTGGAGGCTAATTTTTACAATATGAAAGAAAATACAGAATCTTCACTAGAGGATTTAAAAGTAGGACAGAAAGCAGTTATTGACAAGATAGAAGATTTAACAAGTTTCCAAAACAGAGCAATGGGAATTATTGCTTTTATCCTCTTTCTCTTTGCTGCAATTGAAGGAATTATGGGGATGGTTAGGAAATAGGAATTAGACTATGCAGCAATTTTTAGAGGATAAGTTTGATCTTTTAATTCTGCTTACTATTTTCTTAGTTTCTCTTTGGGCTTTGACGAGATTTGCAAAGCCTGGTGAGGCTACTGAAACTCTTAAGACACTTGTGGTACTTGCTGTAGGATATATTGGGAGAATGATAGGTGAGAAAAAGATATGAGATTTCTCTTTCTTTCAGATGCTGGAGATAGTTTTGGACTTGCACACAGAGTTCAGGAAGAAGGGAATGATGTTTTATTTTTTGCTAGAAGGACAGAAGCTGAGGCTATTGGACAGGGGATTTTAATAGATAGCCTCAGCAAGGTTGGTAGGTTTGAGCCAGAAATTGTAATATGTGATTGTACAGGGTTTGGTTTAATAGCAGATGTGTTTAGAAGTCATGGAATCCCTGTTCTGGGCGGATCGCTCTTAGCAGATAAACTAGAAATGGATAGGAAGTTTGCATCAGAGATAATGAAACAATATAAGATCAAAGTACCACCTAGCAAGAATTTTAATAGCTTTGAAGAAGCAGAGGCATTTATCAATGAACAGGAGCCTAATAGTAGATTTGTATTTAAGCCTTCTGGATCTGATTCGGGTAATATTCCTAGTTTTGTTTCTAAAGATTCAGAAAGTCTTATTAAGATGTTTGAGCATTATAAAAAGCTGGTGACTGGGAATGTGGAGTTTGTTTTACAGGAATTTATTCCGGGAATTGATATTTCAACAGAAGTTTGGTTTAGCAAAGGACAGCCAATATTTCCAGGAAATCATACTCTTGAGACTAAGCATTTAATGAATGATGATCTTGGTCCAAGTGGTGGGTGTTCTGGAAATGTTGTTTGGACTACAGATAGCACAGTTTTGACACAGCAGACTATTGAAAAGATGTTCAAGTTTTGCAAAGAAAACGAATACACAGGATGCCTAGATGTCAATGCCATCATCGCCAAAGAAGGACAAGGAAGTACAAACAGTAAAAGTGGCAGTATTTATGCTCTCGAATTTACCCCTAGATTTGGATATGATGCGACACCTACTTTATTGTCGACAATTCTCTCAGGAGAGCTTGGTGCTTTCTTGGCTGATGGAGCAAAGGGGCAAGTTAGAGAAGAAGGAGCTTATTTTCAAGATGGAAGATATGGTGGAGGTTTAAAACTTAGTATTAGCCCTTGGCCTTTTGAAGATTCTATAAATACAGGAGATATTCCTACTGGGCTGAGTGCTAAGAAATTAGTTTCGCCGAGTTTTTATCCTTATAATTTGAAATTAAATGACCAAGAAGAAATTGTAACAAGTGCAAGTTATGGCATGATAGGCATTGCAATGGCAAGTGGGGCAACAATTGAAGCTACAATGGATGATTGTGTAAAGCAAGCTGAGAAGATTAGAGTGCCTGATTTGCAATATAGAACTGATCTTGGGCAAGTTTTTAAAAAAAGATTTGGACAGATTAAAAGGAGCTTGGAACTTTAATGGAATTTACAAAAGAAAGATTGGAAGAGGTTTTAAATCAAAACCCGGCAGAGCCTATTACTGAGATGAATTTGAGAGATTTTTATGCTCAGGTTAGAGAAGATGCTATATTGAATAATAAACCTATGCCTAAAGCCGAAGATTTTTTAGATCATATGATTTTACCTGGTCTTCGTGAAGCTACAGAAAATGATAAGAAACAATTTATTGAGGCTTGGAAGAAAGCAGAAGCTGAGTATTTGAATTAACTTTTTATGCCAAACAGACAAGCACAGCTTACAAGGCTTGAAGATGAGAGTCCTGAACTTGTTATAAGAGGACCTTTTGGTGGAATATTATCTCAAGTAGCTCCTGATTTGGCTGAACAAAGTGGATTTTATGATGTTAGAAATATACTGTTTAATAAAGCAGGTTTAACAACAAGACCTGCTTTGACACAAGTAGCTGCTACTGGAGCTACTTTGGGTTCTAACTCTTATTTACAAATGATAGCTGCTTGGTTTGATGCTATTGGTGGTCAGCATGAAAATGTTATTCAAGGTGGTAAATTGTATTATGCTTCTTCATTAAATCCCATAGCCTGGACTGCATTAACTCCTTCTACAGGAAGTATTACTAACTCTGGTAATTTACTTTCTTGGACTGTAGTAAATGGACTACTTTGTTTTTGTCAAGGTGCTGATGTTATTTGGACTTGGGATGGAAATACTGGACATGATTATCAGCCTGCAAGTGCTACAGCGCCAAGTGCTTTTTACTTACAGGAGCTTAATAGCTATTGCATAGCAGCAAATGTATCAAGTGCTACTGGAGCAGGAATCTCTGGTGGTCCTTTTCCACAAATGGTAATGACTTCATTACCAGGTGATCCTACTTCTTGGGGGACTGGTACTTCAATTCCAGGGACTACAGCGACAAATCTTGCAGATAGTCTTGGGCCAATAATGGGTATGGGGAAGATATATGGCAATATCTATATTCTTCGCCATGGTGGTTATACACAAATGTCTCCTACAGGAAATGGCTTAGCTCCTTTTAGCTATGATGCTTTTGGAGACAAAGGAAAGGGTACTAGATTTCCTAAATCACTTGCTGTTTATGGTGAAGAGGAAATGGTTTATGTAGGAGATGAGAATATTTGGGATTTTAATGGTAGCATTTTTACTCCTATTGGTGATTTTCCAAGTAGTGATGGAAGGAGTAGAATAGGGGCTAGAGATGCTATTTATGCTGATTTAACTTCTGGTTTAAGTAGTTTAGCAGGGTCTATTATATTTGGCTTTATTACAAGTAACTTAGCTCTTGGCCAAGCTTACAAAGCATATTGGTTATTTTGTGGAGATTCTAACCTTAAGTTTAACGCTTGGTGTTTTAATTTTTATGAGCAAAATTGGACAAAGTATAGTTTTCCTGATTTTTCCGCAAGCGGTACTCCTACTGTTTTTTATCCTGTTATTATGGGTGAGATAGTACCTACTGCATTTTCTTATCCTGATGGTTTGTTAGTTGGTGATATTAATGGTTTAATTGGGCAACTAGGAACAGGAGCTGGAACTTCTTTACCTTCAACAGAATGTGAATCTCCTGCTTATGTTTCAGGAAACTTAGTATTTCAAGATAGAAAACACAATAAGAGAATTGATAGAATCAGAATTACTTATGGTTATAATGACTGGGTTACTTCGGGAGAGCTTGGTAATGTTAATCTTGGTTTTTCTTTGACAAATGAAAGAGGAGAAACTGCTGAAACTGTAAATCTTATTTTATCTGAGCCTAATGGGACCTTTAATACTAGCCAAATATGTGAAACTGTAATTCCAATAGAAGGGCCTAATATTAATGGCAGTTCAACATCAGGTTCTACTGCTGGATTTTCTGGGCTGCAATTTCAGTATACTATTACTTTTAATGTAGATGGGAATAGTAATATTATTAAGATTTATGAAATTGCTTTTATCTATGAACTTAATAGTGAATATAAAAATCCAAACTTTGGTACTTAATCATGAATATTCCTGTTGATCTTGTAGGTATTAAAACTGCTGATGTTAAAGATCCTAATATTAAATTTGTTATTAATAAGATTAGAGAAAACTGGAGATTACTTGCACAAGCTTTTAATAGTAATATTAGCTTAGGCGGTGCAAATACAAGCGGTGCGCCGAGTCAAGGTAATATAAATGGTCAGTTTATATCTTTTACAGGAACTGGTTCACAGCAAACTTTAGTGCATCAGTTAATGAGAATACCTACTGGTTGGTTTGTTGTGGATAAAAGAGCAACAGGGGATGTTTGGAGAAGTGCAGCTTACACATCAACACAGATTAAAGTAACTGCCACAAGTGGCGTGGCTTTTGTTATTTTTGTTTTCTAAGGAGAGCTTATGACTATTGGTTCAAGACAGTGGATTATAAATTCTGCTGATGCTCCTACATCAATTCTACCAGATCAGCCTTTGGGGGGGAAGAAGGCTACTGATAATATTGGAGGGAATGGTTTTACTGCTACTATTGCTCCTACAGGATCTGTTGATATTAAAGTTGCTCAGATTGAGTTTGCTAATTATTTAAATGCTTTGGATACTCTAATTGTTCAAAATGCTCTAGGTCAAACAATCTGGGAAGCTCATGGAGAAGCGGATCTTAAAACTTTAAGAAGCGGGCATATTGGTTGGGTTAGGGGAGGAGTACAAATTCCTAGGTTAGATACTGGGAATGCTTTTATTTATACTGAGTAATTTGGTAAAAAGCAAAGGCGGATAGTTATGTCAGTAACAATTCAAAACTTAGAAGCTTCTGTGCTTAGAAAAGTAGAGAATAGAACTTCTGATACTGGATTAGCAGATCAGTGGATTAGAGATTCTCTGCTTGAAATTGCTTCTGATGCTGATTTTAGAAGTGACTTTGCAGAGCTTGAGGTTTTGGGTCCGACTTTCAACCTAACAGCAAATACAAATACATATCCAGAAACCGACTTTTTTAGCTCAGGTTTGATTCTGGATACGATGTTAGATATTACATTGTGGATTGATTATCCTAGTAATACAGAGTCTAGGAAGCTTGATCCGAGTCACTATCAGGAAATTGATAAGCTTCAAACTTCAATCCCTTCAACTCCTATTGAGTGGTGTAGGTTTGGGGGTAATATTATTTTCTTTCCTACACCAGACCAAGCTTATCAAACACAAGCAAGAGGCATTCAGCAACATCCGATTACAGATTATTTTAATGCTGCTGGAAATTTAAATACTACAGTAATTCTGCTTCCTAATGATTGGCTGGAGGCTATTGTATACGGAGCTGCACTTAGAGGTTTTAATGATCTCGGGCAATATGATAGTGCAGCTGCTATAAGATCCCAGCTTTATGGTGATCCTAGCCAACCAGGGCTTATTGGATTGCTTAAAGGAAGAAAGAAGAAAAGAGAAAGAGAAGCTTGGAGAAGCACTGAGACTAATATGCTCAGACCAAGGATTAGAAGGATTAGTGCTTGGAGATCATAGTTATGAGTTCTTTGCTACAAAAAGCACAAGAGCTTTTGGCTAAAATTGGAAAAGGAAGATGTCCTTATTGCTTTCGTCTTCCTTGGGAAGTTAAGTCTAAAAACGGACATTTAATTGGTTGTCCACTTAGGAGGATATAATGGCAAGTGGTGCTTTTCCAAATCTTGGGGCTTCTACAAATCCTGCTACTTTGTTTAGCAATACCTCTACTACTCAAAATGGAGCTTATGGTACTGTTGGACAAGCAGCCCAAGCTGGGACTTCTGACTGGGCGCAGTTAATGTCTTTGATGCAAAATGCTCCACAGGTTACTGAGACTAATGGTGTTTTTAGCGCTCCTGGAATTGCTTCAAATCAATGGTCTTCTGGTAGCACGGTAGGATATACTCCAGAGTCTTGGAATGGAATGCTTGCTGCTTTGAATCCGCAGCAATTACAGCAGTTTAATCAGTTAATTCAGCAATACTCTGGTGCTGAGACTGCTATTAATCCTTTTGGGAGTTTGGATAGTGTTGCAAATGTCAATGCTGGATATACTCCGCCAAATACTACACCTCCGCCTGCTACTTTACTGCCTCCAGTAGTTGCAGGGTCTAGTGTTTTGCCAGGTGGTGATGCTTCGGGAGGAGCTACTTTAGGTGCTCCTACAAATTCTGAAGGCAGCTTACCTACAGTCTTAGGTAATCAAACTTCAGTTGGAGGAAATGCGGCTGGTACAGGGACTGGGATTAATTTAAATTCACTTGAAGAATTACTTTCATTGTTTGGATATAATTTAGGAGGAAGTGGAAGTTCTGGAACTCCAACTGCACCAGGACAAGGAGCAAGTACTCCTACAATTACAAGTGCTTTGAATAATGCTTTTGGTATTGTTTCAACACAAGATCCGAATCTTACAAATGCTTTAAATGATTATTTGGAAAGTCAAATAGGCACAGGACTTCCTCAGTATCCTGGGAGTTTGAGTGCTCCTTTGGAGACTCTGCTTAGTAATTTAAACCAGGCTTTGCAAACAGGGAATACTACTGGTACTCCTTATTTGAGCCAGTTAATGCAAAGTGCTCAAGGGAATAATAATATTCAAGTTCCATCTGGGCTGCAGCAGCTTGCTTCTACAGGAGATTTAATTGACCAAACTCCTGCTTGGCAAGCTATGGTTGCTTCTGAGCAACAGAATATTGCACAGAATGCTGCTTTGTTACAAGGACAGAATGCTGCTAGTGGGAATATTGATAGCAGTATTAATGCAGATGCTCTTGCAAATTACTATCAGCAAACTGCTCTTGGTCAGAATGCTGCTTTGACACAAGCACAGACTACTGCTATGCAGACAGCTGTTGAGAATATGCTTTCTGCTAATACAAGCATTCTTGGTACTAATACTCAGAATGTTGCTAATTCTCTTGCAAGTGGAACAACTTTAACAAATCAAGCAAATACACTTGGGAATCAATTACAAACATTGGACCAAAATAGCATTGATAGACTTGTAAATGAATTTTATGCTACTTTGCCACAGACTAATCCATTGCTAAGTAATGAACAAAGTGCTAGCCAAACCTATCCGCCTACTGTTAATAATCAAACTGGTCTTAGTTTGTTAGGAGCTTTATTGCCTGGATTGCTTAGTTTAAATACCCAAGGTAGTAGTACAAGCCCATTTGCAGGGCTTGGTGGTTTAGTTTCTAGTTTGTTTGGTTCAAATTCTGCACAAAATCCTTTAGGTGGTAGCGGAGGATTTGGTAGCATTCTTTCAATTCTTTTAGGCTTAGGCGGAGCAGCTGGTACAGGAATTGTTTCAAACCAAGGAAGCCAAGGAAATTCAGGTAATTCACAACAGGATGTTTATTCTTCTCAGAATCCAATTGTTGCTTCAAATACAGGGCCGGCTACTGGAACAAGTCTTGCTGATTTAATGAATGCAATGCAAACTAATTCTACTGTATTACCGAATCAAAATAGTAGTGAGCCAGTAGGAAGTGTAAATGCTAATATTCCAAATGTTAATTCTGGAGTTGGGGGTACTGCTACTGAACTTGCTACTTTGATGCTTTTGCAAAGCTTAGGAGCAGGTGGTGGTGGTGCTAATGGTGATGGTTCTGTAATACTAGGTGGAGAGTCTATTAATGATCTTGAAATTCAAAACTTAATCAACTTCCTTTGGCCTACACAATAGGAGATTTAAATGTCAACACCAGCTAATCCAATTATAGGTCTTGGTGCTAATCTTCCTCCTGGAACTGCTCCTAATCAACAAGATCAAACACAGCAAATGCTTGCTCTTTTAGCAAAGCTTGCACAGGCTAAGCAGCAACAACAAGGACAAAGAGGACCAGCAACAGGAGCACAAATTCCAGGGATTCCTGGAGTTGTAGCATCACCTACTAATATTGCAGGCAAGCAAGGTACACCGATGGCTCTTGCTGGTGGGCAAGCAAAACCAAGTGTTGCAGGTTCTGGTATTCCTGGAGCTACACAAGCAATGCCTAGAAATCCTGGAGGCAGTCAGGCAATTCAAACTCCTGAAAATAATCTGCCTTCTAGTTTTGCAAATAAGCAAGCAAGAACTGGTGCTGTTGCTCAGCAGCTTTTTAATAATGTTATAAACCAAGCTAATCAAAAGAAGCAACAAGATTTTGAGAAGAAGAAAGCAGATTTGGAATACAAGCTAAAACTTTACTTTCTAGCTGTTGAAAATAAAGATTATGACACAGCTAATAAAATCGTGGATGACAATTGGAAAGAGTTCCACAAAGCAGGAATGGATTTATATAAATACCAAACACAACAACAAAAAGATGCAGAGGCTCAGAAGCAGAATAAGAATAAGAAGCAACCTCAAATGAGTCCTGAATTAGCTGCTGTGCAGGCTGCTACTGCGGACAGGGCTAAGCAAATGACAGGGGAAAGTCAGGGAAGTGGGAGTCCACAGGGTGGACAGCCTTCCCAGGGTCAGCCTGGTAGCAATGCAGGGCAGCCAAGTATGAACATGCAAGGCTCTCCATCTGGTGCTCCTAATCCTGCACAAGCTCAGAATCCACAACAGAAGCAGAATTTATTGCAGATGCTTAAAGCAAAACTGATGGGCGGACAGGGTGGACAGCAAGGAAATAATCAGCAATTGCCACAACCAAAGACTCTTACAATGCAACAAGCTCCTGATGATGTTATTAAACAGATGATTCAACAGAGGCAGATACAGGAGATGCAGAATAATCCAGAGTATTTAAAACAGCAATCTGTTGGTCCTTTAGATACTGATGAAACAAAAGCTGCTGCTAGAATTGCAGCTAGTTTACAAGCTACTCCTGCTGAGACTAAGCAGATTGAAGTTGCTAATAAGAGACTCACTCTTGATGAGAAGAAAATGCAACAAGATCAGGTACAGTTTAATGCACAGCTTGAATTGCAGAATAGACAGCTTTTGCAACAGCAAAAGCTTGCTGAATCTCAAATGAAAAATCAAGCAGATATTGAGAAAATGAGAGCTGGTCCTGAATATGCTCGTATTAAAGTTGCAGAAGAACAAAGAGCAGATATGCAGAAGTATAGAGAGGCTGTGATTAATGGTAACGGGCAAAAACAATTGCAGCTTGCTTCTAAGATTAATTCTGATGCTGCTATTGCTTATGAAAAGCAAGCTACTGAGCTGATGAAAGGTAGTGCAAGTGCTTCACCAAAAGCTACTGATGATCCTGCTGTTTTAGATTTGAAAAAGAAAGCACAGCAAGCTAGGGATCTTGCAGATAAAGCACAGTCTGGTATTGTAGATAAAGATTTACTAGATACAATGAATCAGTAAAATGCCTCAAGACTATACACTTCTCGATGTTCTTGATCCAAAGAAGAAAGCAAAGATCCTTGCTTCTCCAAAGGCTGATTTGTTTATGGATAGGATATTTGAGAAATTTGTGCAGCCTAGGTTAAAAACTGACCCAAGCCAAGTAGAACAAGCAAAGAAAGCTTTTAAAGAAAGATACTCTGGAAGTGTGCAGAGAGGGTCTAGTCAAATTACAACAAATGAATCTGATAGCTTAAGTAGAAAACTTGCAGATAAACTGCAACCAATTTCAGACTTTGGTTCACAACCTCCTCAGCACCAAGCAAAATTTGGTATGGAAGGAAATAAATCAGCCGGTGAAGCAGATTCTTTTATTCCTTCTGCTGCTAAAGGTTTAATGGAAGGGGCTAGTAATGTAGCTAAAGTAGGTGGAATAGGATTAGGAGTTGGACCCAATAATATTATAAGAAGATTACTTGACAAGCAAGCAGAAAAGGCAAAGATTGCTAGTGGTAATTATGAAGAGGAAAATCCTATTAAGGCGAAGTTAGCTGAAATGGCT
>Ga0187887_10001019_pt1 | contig 25200 bp, 19 predicted proteins | sample June2016WEW_7_10_FD_132977 | JGI IMG/M metagenome (GOLD analysis project Ga0187887, IMG submission 132977) | Peatland microbial communities from SPRUCE experiment site at the Marcell Experimental Forest, Minnesota, USA - June2016WEW_7_10 | ecosystem: Environmental > Terrestrial > Soil >... | reverse complement strand
GCCATGAACGCCGTCTATGGCGAGTATCTCGGGGCGTTCGGCGCACCTCCCGCCCGCACCACCGTCGAGGTTTCCCGCCTGCCCAAGGACGCGCTGGTGGAGATCGAACTGATCGCAGAGATCCCCGGTCACGTGCAGGCAGACGGCGATTTTGTTCCGCTTGCCGCCATCTAGGTCTCTGACCGTGTGATTTCGTACGTTGTGATGGGTTGCGGTGGTCGCCCACCCTAGGCGCAAGAACAAAGACGCGCCGAGGGTGGGGCACCCAGCTTTGGTACAACGACAAGCGGTCAGAGACCTAGCTCGTCTAACAGGAGCGGGAGGAATCCATGAGCGAACCTACCCAGAAGATTGTGCGCAGCGAGGCCGAATGGCGCGCCGCGCTCACCGAGGAGCAGTACCGGGTGCTGCGCGAGAAAGCCACCGAGCGGCCCTTCACCGGTGCGCTGACCCAGAACCACGAGACCGGCAACTACCACTGCGCCGGCTGCGGAGCGCTTCTGTTTCTGAGCGGGGCCAAGTTCGACTCCGGCTGCGGCTGGCCCAGCTTCATGCTGCCCGCTGAGTCTAGCGCCGTCGAGGAGCACGAGGACCGGAGCTTTGGAATGCGCCGCATCGAGGTCACCTGCGCCCGCTGCGGCGGCCATCTGGGCCACGTTTTCCCTGACGGCCCCGCTCCCACCGGCCTCCGCTACTGCATCAACTCCGCTTCGCTCGCGTTCACCCGGCAGCAGCCGTAATCCGACGCGAACTCCGTCCGGCAGCCGCTGTCGAGGCACAACAAAACCCCGTCCTGGGCTGGACGGGGTTGGTATCGATCCTGAACGAGGCGAGACCTGAAACTGGCGAACGCCATACCCGCCGGTTTACGCCTTGGCGATCTTGCCGCTCTTGATGCAGCTGGCGCATACCCTGAGCCGCTTTGGCGCGCCGTTGACCAGCGCCTTCACCGCCTGCAGATTCACGCTCCAGCGACGCCGCGTCACGTTGTGCGCGTGAGAGATGTTATTGCCGAACTGCGGGCCTTTCCCGCAAATATCGCATACCTTCGCCATGATTTAGCTCCAAATCTTTAGTTTGCCGCCCGGATTTGCCCCGTGTGAGCGCCATCTTGAAGCGCTCTCAGGCCGGCCCTGCCAGCCGGCGCCACCGTCGGCGCGCAGGAAGCACACGCCACCGGCAGCTTGCCGAATCTCCAGTATACGCGGAACCGGCCCGCGCTCCAAGACTTAGCTCATTCCGTGAGTCCGCCGTGGATTCCGGCTTTGCACTCCCAGCCCCAGGGTCGCAAGGATGCGCGGGCGGCGAGGAAGGGTTTCCGGCACGGCGGTTTCCGGCATGAAAGACTCTGCGCGGAATGGAGAATTCGAGCGATCTCCCCGCCCGATCGTGAGGTGGCTCAAGTTGCCAAGCAGAGACCTTGGGATCGACAGGGAGGTCTTTCAGGCGGGTCAGGTTACAGAGCGGATGGCGTCCCGGAGCGCGCCGGCCACCGCCTCTTGCTGGCTGGCGGCGATGCGGTTGAAGCAGGGGAGAGCGAGCGTGCGGAGGGCGATGGACTCGGTGAGGGGCAGCGAGGCTGGACCGGCGCCGGCATGGCTGTGCAACGCGGGTTGCAGATGGATAGGGGCAAAGTAGCGTCCCGTGGCAATGCCGCGGCGGGCCATGGCGGCCTGAATGCGGTCGCGGTCGATATGCTCCGGAAGGCGGACCACGTAAACGAACCAGCTGATGACGCGGTGGGGCAGGGTGAGCGGCGGGAGTTCGAGGCCGGGGACGGGGATCGCCCTGAGCAGCGCGTCGTAGCGTTCGGCAGCAGCTTGGCGCAGGGCAAGCATCTCTTCGATGCGGCTCAATTGCACGCGTCCCAGGGCGCAGGCGATGTCGGAGAGACGGTAGTTGTAGCCCGGCTCGGCGTTGTCGAGCCAGTTGCCGGCAGGCTGCTGGAGCTGCATCCGCTTTTGGACCCGGCCCTGGCTGCGCAGGGAGCGGAGCCGGGCGGCGTGGCCGGGATTCCGGGAGAGCACTGCACCGCCCTCGCCAGTGGTGAGTTGCTTGTTGGGATAGAAGCCGAGGACGGCAAGGTCGCCGAAGCTGCCCACGCGGCGGAGATTGGGGTGGTCTCCGAACTGGGCGCCGATGGCCTCGCAGGCGTCTTCAATGAGGTATAGGTTGTGGCGGCTGACGATTGCCCGGAGAGCGTCTATCTCGGCGGGGACGCCGAAGGTGTGGACGGCGAGAATGGCGCGGGTGCGGGGCGTGACGGCGCGCTCGACGCTGGCTGGATCGACGTTGAGGGTTGCGGGGTCGATCTCCGCGAATACCGGCGCGGCGCGAACCTGGAGGACGGCGTTGGCTACGGCGATGAAGGCGAAGGAGGGAACGATGACCTCGTCGCCTTCTCCGATGCCCAGCGCAAGCAGAGCCAGGTGCAGGCCGGCGGTGCCGGAGCTGACGGCTACCGCGTCGCGCACGCCGTGGTACCGGGCAAGTGCAGCTTCAAAGGCCGCCAGCTCGGGGCCCTGGCTGAGGTGCGGAGTGCGCAAGACGGCCGTGACGGCATCGATCTCGGCTTGGGTAATGTCGGGCGAGGAGAGTGGGATCACTTGTAGTGGGGCAACCTCCCGCGGCAGGGCGGGCGGGAGAATCGGATCGAAGTACGGACTCATTGGGGGTTCCTGGTCTGATCTGGCAGCGGCGTGGGCTGCTTGATGAGCAGGCCGTCGAGAGGAACGGTGGCGAGGACGCGGGCGATGGTTTCGGCGGCGGTTCCGTCGCCGTAAGGGTTCTCCATGCCGCAGAGGGTTCTTCGGAACTCCGGATCGAGGGCCTGGTGGAGCGCGCTGAGGATTGCCGCGGCTTCAGCCGGCGCGTCGATCACGTTGCGGGCGCGCTCGCGGCCCTGCTGGCGCAGGCCCACGTTGACGGCGGGCAGGGCGAAGGAGGCGGCTTCCATGATGCCGGAGGACGAGTTGCCGATGAACGCGTCCACCTGGCCGAGGAGGCTCCAGTAGGCGATGGGGTCGAGGTTGACGAAGATTTGCGTGTGCGGGCGCGAGGCCGCCAGCGCCTTTGAGCGCTCGATGAGCGCATAACTTCCGGCGTCGGTGTTGGGGTAGACGAAGAGAAGCTGGCCCGGAGCCTGGGCGAGCGCGGAGAACAGCGCATCGGCTTCCACGGTCGTGTCTTTGAGGATGGTGACCGAATGATATGCGGCCAGGATGGCTGGAGCTTGGAGGGTGAGGCCGAGCCGGACTTCGAGGGCGGGGCGCGTAAGGAGCGTGGAACGGCGCAGGTGATCGAGCGAGGGCGCGCCGGCGCGATGAACGCGCCAGGGCTCTTCGCCCATGGCGATGACGCGGCGGCGGGCGGCGGGCGTGGATGTGAAATGAATGTGGGCCAGCTTGGTTAGCGCGTTGCGCACCTGGTCGTCGATGGCGCCCTGGCTGACCTCGCCGCCTTCGATGTGGGCAATGGGAATCCTCAGGGCCAGCGCGACTGCCGCGGGCGCCAGCATCTCATAGCGGTCGGCGATCAGCAGCAGCAAATCGGGTCGCCATGCGCTGAGCGCGTCGGCCAGGCCGAGGATGGCGACGCCGATGGTCTTGGCCATGCCGGTATCGGAGTCGGAGCTGAGCAGGCACTCGATGCGCGCCTTGATCTCCATGCCGGGAATGGCGTCGCGCTCGATCTCGCCGAGCGTCGAGCCAAATTCGGGCGACAGATGCGCCCCCAGGGCAAAGAGGCCCAGCTCGACCTCGGGGTGGGCGGCGAGTTCGCGCAGAGGCCAGTAGAGATGGCTGTAATCGGCGCGCGAGGTGGTGATGACGCCGACGCGGCGACGGCGTCCGGGAACCTGCTCACAGCTATGCATTGGCCTTCCCTTTTCGGTCGCGCTCGTCCAGGTCGGGTAACTGCTGCAGCCATGCACGGAAGTCGTCGTCGGTGTCGATGGAGGAAGATATGGTGATCTTGCTGCGCCCGTCCCGTAGAAATATCTGGATTGAGTCGAAGGGATCGGTTCGAAAGCCCTCGATTTCGCTCAGATTGGCAGTGCGCTCCCAAAGAAGGCCGGATAGCTCGATTTGCGTTCCATTGATGACCAGCTTCGAGCGCAGCGCAATGGCAAGTATCGAAGCGCCGGTGGCCAACATGACCGGGATCGACAACGCGTCCATCAAGCCGTATACGCCCGCAACGTTCCAGAAATGAACGGGGTGCTGAAGGACGACAAAGCAAAAAAAGACTCCATTGGCGACTAATGCCGCGCCAACAACCAGATATATGTCCCTTTTCCACCACTTCATTCGATACACGCGCATCAATGAACTTTCTTGCTGGAATGAACCCATCGTGTCTTTCCCCCGGCCTTCTTATCATATGAGACTTTTGCGGCGGGACGATTGGCGGCAACGCTTCTCTTCCCGCTCGGGCCGTCCGATCCACCGATGCAAGCCGGTTGTCCGCTCGCATACACTGGTAAGGTTCGGCGGAATCCCGGGGCTGCGATGGCCGGCCGACGTGGAGATGAAGTTGGGAACGAGATTGATGAGGATAATCGGGGCGGCGGCCTTTGCTTTTCTTGCGGCGCTTGCGGTAACGGCGGGGGCGCAGGCGCGATTTGACAGCGAGGCGGTGCGGCTGAACAATCGCGGCGTGGCGCAGATGGGCCAGCAGTTCACCGAGCGCGCGGCCGACAGCTTTGCCGAGGCGATGAAGAAGGATCCGAAACTGGCGCAGGCGGCCATCAATGAGGGCATTGCGCAGCTGACTCTGCAAAAGCTGGACGAGGCCAAGAAGGCACTTCGTGCCGCCCTCGTCTTGGACCAGAGCAGTGCTCAAGCGTGGTACAACCTGGGCCTCGCCCAGCACGCGGGCAATGAGCTGGAGCCGGCGCTCGAGAGCTTTCAGCAGGCGGTGAAGTTCGATCCCGGGGATGCGGATTCCTACTACTTTGAGGGCGTCTGCTACCAGGAGTTGAAAGAGTACGACCAGGCAATTGCGATCTTCCAGAAGGCGCTGGAGATCGACCCGCTGCACGCTTCGGCGGAGTTCGCCATTGCGCGCGCGCTGCAGCGCTCAGGCCGCACCGCCGAGGCGAAGGATCACTTCAAGCGCTTCAAGCACCTGGCCGATACCAAAATCGGTGCGCCGATTGGGCTGGCTTACGGCGAGCAGGGGCATTACTCGACTGTGACTCCGGTGGAAGAGCCGGAGGCGGGCAGGAAGGCGATGATTCCGGTGAAGCTGGTAGCCACCCCGCTGAATTTGCCGGTCGCCGGAATTCCCTGGCCGTGGATCACAACTGGCGGTGCCTGCATGATGGATGTAACCGGCGACGGCCACATGGACCTGGTGCTCATGCAGGCTGGCGCGCAGGCCATTCGAGTGCTTCATAACGAAGGGAGTTGGCATTTCGATGATCTCGACGCTGCCGGAGCAGGCCTGAAAGCTTCGGGCCATGCGGTAGGTTGCGCCGTGGGCGATTACGACGGCGATGGATTGAACGATCTGGCCGTTGCGCTGGACGATGCGGTGCTGCTGTTCAGGAACCTGGGCCACGGAAAGTTCCAGGACGTAACCGCAGAGGCTGGGCTGAAGCCGATGAACCGGCCTTCGGGAATCACGTTTATCGACTACGACCACGATGGAGATTTGGACCTTTTCTTGACGGGAGCGCCGCTGGCGGCGGGCGGATCGTCGAATGTGCTCTGGCGCAACAACGGCAACAAGACGTTCACCGAATGGACGGAGCCGACGGGATTGGGCGGCAGCGGGAAGACTAAAGCGGCAATACTGACCGACTTCAACAACGACCGCGCCGTTGACATAGCAGTCACCGGCGACGGATCGGCGCCGCTGATCTATGTGAATCCGCGCGAGGGGAAGTATCCGACGCAGCCGCTCTATTTGGGTGGTAAACAATTCAGTAAGACGCCTGGTCTTGAAGTCAGCACGCTGGCAGGCCGGGACGCGGTGAAGTTGCCGCCCACGCTCGGCATCGCCGTGCTGGATTACAACAAGGACGGCTGGATGGATATTGCCGTGACGCACGCCGGCGCGCCTGGACTCACGCTGTGGCGCAACGTCGAGGGCGCTAACCACGTGGGGCGGCGCTTTGAGCGCGTGGAACTGCCGCTGCGCGACGCGTTGTGCGGCTGGGGAGTTACGGCGACTGACATTGATAATGACGGCTGGATCGATCTTGCAGCGATTGTCGAAACCAAAGCGGGGCCGCAAGTGCGCGTCTTCCGCAATCGCGGCGATGGGACGTTTGAAGATGTGAGTCACGCGCTGGGGCTAGACGCGGTGAAGTTGACCGCGCCGCGCGGGCTGATTGCCGCCGATGTGGCCGGCGACGGCGCGGCGGATTTGATTGTGACGCAAGTGAACGCGCCGCCGGTGCTGCTGCGCAATGTGGGCGCGAACAAAAATCATTTTGTGCGCCTTGACCTGACTGGCTTTGCCGATAACAAGACCGCGCTGGGCGTGAAGGTAGAAGTCTTTTCGAGCGGCCACTGGCAGAAGTGGGAGCTGGCCGGGGCTTCGGGTTACCAGACGCAGGCGCCGCCGCAGATTTTGGTTGGGATGGGCGACGCGGAGGGCATCGACCTGCTGCGAATCCTCTGGCCCACGGGCGTGCTTCAAGATGAGATCGACCTGCCGCGGCTAACTCAGGGACGGGCGGTGATTGCGATGAAAGAGGCAGACCGCCGCGGAAGTTCGTGCCCCGTGCTTTTTGCGTGGGACGGGCATAAGTACAAGTTAGTAACGGATGTAATTGGCGCGGCGGTGGTGGGGCACTGGTTCACGCCGGCGCGGCGCAATACGCCCAATCCCGGCGAATGGATCAAGGTGGACGGCGACCAGCTTGCGCCGGTGAACGGCAAGCTGAGCCTGCGCTTCATGGAGCCCATGGAGGAGGTTAATTACATTGACCAGTTGCGGCTGGTTGCGGTCGATCATGCTGAGAACGTGGAGGTAAATCCCGACGAGCGCTTTCTGGACGATCCGCCGTTTGCCTCGGGGCGCGTGGTGGCTACCTCGGGTGCGCGGCTGCCGCTGGGTGCGTGGGATGGCGAGGGCCGCGATGTGCTGGACCAGGTGAGCCGCCGCGATCACAAGTTCGCGAGCGGATTCACGGCGCTGCCTTACGATGGCTTTGCGAATCTGCACACGCTCACACTCGACTTGGGCCCGCTGGACGCGCAGTCCCCGCTGCGGCTGCTGATGACGGGCTATGTGAACTACTTCAGCGCGACCTCGCTGTACGCGGCGTGGCAGGCGGGCGTGAAGCCCATCTCGCCGTATGTGGAAGCGCAGATGCCGGACAGCGCGTGGCGGCGGATTGCCGACGATGTGGGCTTCCCGGCGGGCCTGGAGCGGACGATTGTGGTGGACCTGACGGGCAAACTGTCGGCGGGAGCGCAGAAGATTCGTTTGGTAACGAACCTGGAGATTTATTGGGATCAGGTGCTCATCGATAACAACGCCGAGGCGGAGGCGCGCACGACCGAGGTTCCGCTCACCCTCGCCACGCTTCACTTCCGCGGCTACCCAAAGCAGACGGAAGGCGCAAGCCCCGGCGATCTCGACTACGACTACGACCGCGTGAGTTTGACTGGACCCTTCCAGCATCAGCGCGGCAACTACACGAGCATGGGCGACGTGACGGAGTTGGTAAAGAGCATCGACGATCGCTTCGTAATCTTCGGCAGCGGCGAGGAGATTGCGGCGGAGTTCGATGCAACGAAGCTGCCCGCGCTCCCCCTCCACTGGAAGCGCGACTACTTCTTCTACGCCAACGGATTTGTGAAGGATATGGACTGGTGGGACGCGTCGCCGTTCACGGTGGCGCAGTTGCCGTTTCATGCCATGAGCGCCTATCCCTATCCCGACTCTGAGGAATATCCGCAGGACGCGCAGTCCCTGGACTATCAGTTGAACTGGAACGACCGCTGGGATTCGGGCGAACCGGTGCGGTCGTATCGCTTCGATTACAAGGCGATGCCATCGACGCCAGCGGATGATTTTTCCGCTTCAATTTCGCAGGCCGCAGGTGGGGCCGCAGCGCATTGAGAACAGATAAGACAAAATGAGCCGCAGGTCCTTCGACTTCGGTCGCTGCGGCGACCTGCGCTCAGGATGACAAGGTTGTGGTGATTCAATCATGAGCGACGTGGTACTTGAACCGGCTGTTCGGCAACTGGAGCTTCTGCAATCTAGCGAGATCTCTGTGTCCGAGCTGGCCGAGGCGCACATCGCGCAGATTGAGCGGTTGAATCCGCAATTGAATGCCTTCGCGGACTTCGATGCGGAGCGTGTCCGCGAGCGGGCGCGGAAGCACGACGCGTGGAAGGGCCAGCGCGCGCGTAGACCGTTGTTCGGACTGCCGGTAACAGTAAAGTCTTCGATTGCGACGCGGGGATTCAAGTGCGAGATTGGCAGCCTCCTGCACGAGGGAGAGGTGTCGCGCGCGGATGCGATGGTGGTGGCGCGGCTGCGCGCGGCGGGAGCGCTGATTCTGGGCACGACAAACTGCCCAGAGTTCCTCATGGCCTACGAGACCGACAATCTGCTGCACGGGCGAACGCGGAACCCGTGGGATCTGGAGCGGTCGCCGGGCGGGTCGAGCGGCGGCGAGTCGGCAGCCATCGCGGCGGGGCTTTCGGCGGCAGGGCTGGGCAGCGACAGCGGCGGATCGGCGCGCGTGCCCGCGCACTTCACGGGCATCTGTTCGCTCAAGCCCACGCCGGGGCGCATTCCCGGCCGCGGCCACCTGCCGCCGTGCGTGGGTCCGTTCGCGATTCTTGGCGCTGTCGGTCCCATGGCGCGCACAATGGCCGACGTTGCGCTGCTTTTTCGCACGCTGAGCGGCCAGGATGCGATCGATCCGGTGAGTCCGCCGCTTGCGTTGCGCGAACCAAGCCCTGATGGGCTGCGGACGAATACGATCGGCTTCTTCGAGGACGATGGGCTGGTCCCTGTCACGACGGAGACGCGCGCGGCGGTGTGCGCGGCAGCGGCAGCGCTCAAGGACGCGGGCTTCCGCGTTGAGCCTTTCAGGCCGCGAACGCTGGAGCCACTCAGGCGGCTGTGGTGGAAGTTCTTTGTGCAGTGCGGAGCGATGTTCTATGCGCCGGCGATTCGCGGCAAAAGAGACCGATTGAGCCCCATCTTCAACGAGTTTCTTAGCTTTGCCGAGACCGCAGCGCCGCTGACGGCTGCCGAGTTGCTGGACGCGTGGGCCAAACTGGACCTGCTGCGCTCAAAGACCCTCGCTGAGATGAGCAAGTATCCGGTGCTGTTGTGTCCGGTGGCGAGCATTCCCGCCTTCCGCCACGGCGAGCGCGAGTGGATGGTCGAGGGCAAGACGGTAAAGTACCTCGACGCCGTACGGCATACGCAGTGGTTCAACGCGCTGGCCGCGCCCGCGGCGGTGGTTCCCGTTGGCAGTTCGCCGGAGGGACTGCCGATCGGCGTGCAGATTGTTGCCCGGCCATTCGAGGACGAGATCGCGCTGGGGATTGCGGCGGTTGTCGATGCGGCTTTCGGCTACCGGCCGCCGCCGATGGCGTTGTAAGGTTACTCGCCGTAAGAGTTAGGCAAAGGCAAAGGGCGAAACTTTATATGCCTCCTGAAGCCGCATAGTATGGTGATTACTGTTCCGCGAAAGGACGTTGGAATGTGGAAATTGCTTATGCTTCTGCTCTTGTCATGGATCGCTTTGCCTGCATTCCCAGCAGAGGGCGGCATTCCGCGAAAAGTCACGGTGGAGCAACTGGAGCAACGGCTGAGCAGGCTGCAAAGCCGGCGCGATGTAAAGGCAGCAAACCAGATTTATGAACTCGAACTGACGGAGCGAATGTCCGCGGCCCGGCTCGAACGCGCAGAGGCGAATCTCCCCGGTTCCGAGTCTCGAAAAGCACTGCTCGCGGTATTCGACGAATCGGCATTCCTCGATTTGCCTGCGGCCGACCTCTTGCACGATCCCGAGCCGGACAGCGCCAGTCTGACCGCGATGCTCGCACAGACCGTTGAATATGCGAATAAAACGATTGCAAAACTGCCAAACTTTTTCGCTACAAAGGAAATCACACATTTCGAAGGGACGCAAGCAGCTACTTTGCCCTCCGGAATGAGCTCGACCGGCTACGAGTCATTGCACGAAATGGGCATTTCAAAAGCCGAGGTACTCTATCGCGACGGCCGGGAGTCGGTCAATGCAGAAGCCCCCAGGCGCGCAGGACTCCCACCGCTGCCTCCTAGACTGAACACGATCGGAGAGTTCGGCCCCATTCTGATCGTGACGCTAGGAGATGCAGTTAAGGGAAAGATAGTTTGGAGTCACTGGGAGCAGGGTGCGGCTGGACCTGAGGCGGTCTTTCACTATGATGCGCCAGAGGTAGCGTCGCACTTTGCAGTGACCATTCCAGATGTTTTTGGAGAGACTGTGCACCACCCCGCTTATCACGGCGAGATTGCTGTCAATCCGGCGGACGGATCAATACTGCGGTTGACGATGGTGGCGGATTTGAAACCGGACGATCCGGTTAAGGAGGCTGACATTCTGGTGGAATACGGTTCAGTGGAAATCGGCGGAAAGACCTACATTTGCCCGGTGAAGAGTGTCAATCTGGTCCGGTTTCCGGTTGCCGGAACCTACCGAAGTTACAACACTTCGTTGTCTTTTCCCGGATTTCTTAAAACACAGGTCAATGACAATTCTTACAAGCAATATCATCTCTTTCGAGCGGAGATTCGCATCCTGCCGTAGGAGAGCCGAGAGCTGAACGCGACTTCGCTACTCCTCGCGCGGTTGTACCTCCTGAATGCTTAAGCACAGTGAACCCGTATTGAATGCGCCCTTCAGGCCCTGGTTTAGTCCATTCAATGCGGTTACTTTCAGCGCCGTTTGAGTTGAATAGGCGCCTGAGGCATCGAACGCGTCTCCACCTTTGGATGGATGCGCGGCGCGTGCGATCGCGGTACCCTGACCCTTCCGCTTCCCCAGAAACGGAGCGCACAGGGTGCGTGAGGATTGGCGCAAGCAATTTGCCGAGACCCCCGATTGTCTGAAGAGCGCGCGGCGCAGGCAAACTGTTGTGCCGGTGCTGGATATCGAGGTCGGCGGCGACGAATTCATTACCATGGCTGGGCCCTGCTCGGTGGAGACGGAGTTCCAGTTGATGGCCACCGCCAATAATGTGCGCCGGGCCGGAGCGCGCATTCTGCGCGGCGGAGCCTTCAAGCCGCGCAGTTCCCCATACGCATTTCAAGGGTTGGGCCTCGAAGGCCTGAAGATCCTGGCTCGCGCGCGCGAAGAGAGCGGCTTGGCGATCGTTACCGAGGCGATGTCGGAAGAAGACGTTCCCATGGTGGCCGAATATGCCGACATTTTGCAGATCGGCGCGCGCAGCATGGAGAACTACTCGCTGCTGGAAGCGGCGGCGCGGTCCGGGCGGCCGGTGCTGCTGAAGCGCGGCATGGCGGCCACGATTGCCGACCTGCTGCGCTCGGCGCAGGTGATCCTGGACTGCGGCAACCCCAACGTAATCCTCTGCGAGCGCGGCATTCGCACCTTTGAAACGGCGATGCGCAACACATTCGACGTAGGCGCCATCGCGCTGCTCAAGCAGATTTCGCATCTGCCGGTGATTGCCGACCCCAGCCACGCGGCCGGCCATCGTGACCTGGTCCCCGCACTGGCGCGCATTGCGGTTGCGGCCGGCGCAGACGGGCTGCTGGTCGAGGTGCATCCAAACCCGGAGAAGGCGTGGAGCGACGGCGAACAGTCCCTGGACTTTGCCGATTTCGACGAGATGATGGACGCGCTCGATCCCTGGATCGCACTGCGCGGGCTGGAACTGGAGCGGCGCAGGCGGGGAGTTCCGCGGCGCGAGACGGCGGGCGTGCAGCCCATGGAGGCCGTCGGATGAGAGTGCCGGCCAGGGCTCTGGCAACTGCAGCGTCGGTTGCATTGCTCGTTCCAATCTGCGCGATTTCTCCCAACGCGGCTCAGAGCCCCAGCGCGAGCATCGACGCGGATATCATCGTCACCGCCGCGCCGGCCTACGTGCCGCTGGCCGCCCTGCGCGGCGGGGAACGCTTTCCCAAAGGCGCGCAGCTCTTGCTGGTTCGCCAGCGCAAGGCGGAGCCGCTGGTGACGGGCTTTGCGGCTACCGCCGACGCCAATGTTTCCTTCGACGGCAAGACGGTGGTCTTCGCGGGCAAGCGGGCCGCGAGCGATCCCTGGCAGATATGGGAATTGACCCTCGCGGATCGTTCGCTGCGCAAGTTGATCGCGGGCGAGGGCGATGCGATTCGCCCGCTTTATCTGCCCGCCGGCCAGTTGGTTTATGCGCGCCGCGCGCCGCGGGGTTTTCAGCTTGAGGCCGCTGGAAAGGCTGCTTCCTCCGCGCTTGCGCCGATCGATGCGGATGCGGGTTCGACGGTGCTTCCGCTCTCATACCTGCCGGCCAGCGCCATCCCGGCGGACGTGCTGCTGGATGGGCGCATTCTCTTTGAAGCCGGCTTTCCGCTCGGCGTGGGCTCGACGCCAGAGCTGTTTCTGGTTTACTCCGACGGGAGCGGGGTCGAGTCGTATCGCTGCGATCACGGCCGGGCGCGCTGGGGTGGAAAGCAGTTGGCCTCGGGCGATGTGGTCTTCACGCATGGAGCTTCGCTGGCGCGATTCACCTCGCCGCTGGCGCACGAGACGCCGATTGCCGCACCGCGCGCCGAGTATGCGGGCGCGATTGCCGAGACTTCTTCCGGCGACTGGCTGGTGAGCGCGCGGGCTGGGGCAGGCACGCATTATGCGCTCAAGTTGTGGAAGCCCGGCGCTGCTGCACTGCAAACGGTGCTGGCTGAGAGCGGCGAGGATCTGGTCGAGCCGGTGCTGGTTGCGCCGCGCGCCAGGCCCAAGCATCATCCCTCCGGGCTGCACGATTGGAGTTATGCCAACATGATGGCGCTCGATGCGCGGCAATCGCGCGAGGGCGACCTCAAGGCAGCTCCGGCATCAGTGCGGCTGGAGATGCTGGACGGCGGCGGGCACACAGTGGTTACGGGCACAGCGCCGGTCGAGGCGGACGGTTCCTTCTTTGTGAAGACGCCGGCGGACAGGCCGATTCGCTTTGCACTGCTGGATGGAAAGAGCGTGGTCGTGCGCCAGGAGCACGGATGGTTCTGGATTCGCCGCGGCGAACAGCGCTATTGCGTGGGCTGCCACACGGGACCGGAGCGCTCGTCGGAGAATCGCGTGCCGGCCGTGCTGATGCGCACCACCACGCCGGTCGATCTCTCCGGGGCAAACATCAACGGAGCGGCGCAGCAGAAATCCGCGGGAGGCAACTGAGATGGATTATCGCTTTCTTCTTTTATTTGGCGCTGTCTCCATAGCTGCCGCGCAAACCGCTCCTCCGCCCTCTGCTGCTTCTGCGCCGCAGGCGCCGTTGGCCGCACAGCAGGCGCCCGCACCGCAGGTGGCGCACGATCCTGTGATTCGCTTTGAAGATGCGAGCGATAAAGCGGGCATCGATTTTACGCATAGCTTCGGTTCGCGGCAGTTGGGTTCGCTGCTGGAGGGAACGGGCGCCGGATGCATCTGGTTCGACTACAACAACTCCGGCCTGGAGTCGCTTTACGTGGTGAATGGACGGCCGCTCGACGACTCGATGCACCCGTATCCACTGAAGGAGAAGCCGAATCCGCTTCCGCACAATCATCTTTATCGCAACGACGGCAACGGCCGCTTTACCGACGTGACGGAAAAAGCGGGCCTCAATCCCGACATGTACTCGGTGGCCGTGACCGCGGCCGACTACGACAACGACGGCTATGAAGACTTGCTGGTCACCGGCTATGGAAAGGTAATTCTCTATCACAACGACGGCAACGGCCACTTTACCGACGTGACCGCGAAGGCCGGCATCAAGGTGGACGGATGGGCCATCAGCTCCACGTGGCTGGACTACGACAAGGACGGCTGCGTGGATTTGTTGTGGGCCGCTACGTCAAGTTCGATCCTAAGTATCGCGCTTATTACGCGGCGGACAACTATCCAGGTCCCCTGGATTACGAGGGCGAGACCAATCAGCTTTTTCATAACAACTGCGACGGAACTTTTACCGATGTGAGCGAAAAGTCCGGCTTGAGCGCCTACGTCGGCCGCACCATGGGAGTTACAGCGGCGGACTTCGACAACGACGGCTGGGACGATATCTACGTTGCCAACGATCGGACGGAGAACTTCCTCTTCCATAACAAGCACGATGGAACCTTTGAAGAGATCGGCAACGATACGGGCACGGCCTTCGGGCAAAACGGGGAATCGACTTCGTCGATGGGCCCGGTATTCGCCGATTTCGAGGGCCGCGGAGTACTCGACCTGTGGGTCACGGATGGGCATTACAACCGCTTCCTGCGCAACACCGAGAAGCAGAGCTTTGAAGATCTGGGCGCGTCCAACGGCGTCTCGCAGACCAACGCGCAATACGTGAGCTGGGGCACGGGCGTCTACGACTTCGATAACGATGGGCAACTCGACATTCTCATCTTCCACGGCGGGTTGATTCACCTGATTCCGCAGGAGCACACGCTGTTTCGCGGACTCGGCAACGACAAGTTCGCCGACGTTTCGCGCGATGCCGGGCCGGTGATGAGCGTGCGCACCACGGCGCGCGGCGCATGCTTTGCCGATTACGACAACGACGGCAAAATGGACGCTTTTGTTGTCAATCTGGGCGGCAAGGGAACACTGCTGCACAACGTCTCCACCGATACCGGCCACTGGATTGCCATCAAGCTGGTTGGGACCAAGAGCAATCGCGACGGCATCGGCGCGCGGGTTGAAGTCTTCGCCGCGGGCAAACGGCATACGGCCGAGCGCGTGGCCGGCTCGGGCTATCTTTCGCAGGACGACCCCCGGCTGCACTTCGGGCTGGGCGCCGCAACCAGCATCGACAAACTCATCGTTCACTGGCCCAGCGGGCGCGAGCAGACACTGGAGAAGCTGAGCGTGGATCGCGTGCTCACGGTGGAGGAACCGAAGTGAGTGGCCGCAATCAATCCGGGATGCGGGCTCAGGCGACGGCTGGATTGACGCCGCTGGCGGCCGCATCGCTCGCGGTTGCGCTGGCGCTGTTCGCGGTTGTGCTTCTTCCCGGACGGAGTGTGCGCGCAGACGAGCGCACGGGCGCGGCGGAGAATGTGGATTATGCTTCGCCGCTTGAGGTTCTGCTTTCGCCGGACGGCGCGCGGGTCTATGTGCTCTGCCAGCAGAGCGAAGAGGTGCGGGTGCTGGATGCGGCGAGCTATGCGGTAATCAAGAATATCCCGGTGGGGCGCATGCCGCGCGGCTTCTCGCTTTCGCCGGACGGCGCGCGGCTGTTTGTGACTAACTCGTGGGACGACACGCTCTCGGTGATCGATACCGGCGCGCTGGCTGTAGTGGCGACGTGGCCGGTGGGCGCGGAGCCGTCGAGCGTGGTCGAAGATCGCGGCGGCAAGCGCCTGTTTGTGGCCAATCGAATCTCGAACGATATGGCCGTGCTGGACGCGCAGACGGGCGTGGAAGAGAAGCGCCTGCTGGCCGGTCGCGGATCGAGTTATCTGGCGCTATCGCCGGATGGAAGCAGGATTTACGGAACGCATATCTATCCGAATCCGCCTCGCGTGCGGAACGGCCTGGACAATCGCACCGCGCCGGAGTCGGAGGTTACGGTGATCGATGCAACGCGCGCCGTGGTGGTGGATCGGATGCCGCTGCACGAGATTGCGGGCGTGTTCCATGTAGCTCTTTCCGCGGATGGACGATTGGGCGCGGCGGCCGAGTACCACCCCAAGAACCTGGTGCCGCTGGCGCATCTGGAGCACGGCGGAGCCTTCGAAGACACGCTCACAGTTTTTGGCGCGGACGTAGGCAAGCCCGTTGAGGTTCCGCTCGACGAGTTGGAGCGTTACGCTGCGCAGCCCTTCGGCGTGGCCATTGCGGCGGACAAATCGCGCATTTATGTCACCTGCGGAGGCTCGGAGATGGTGACAGTGATCGATGTACCGCGCCTGCTGCGCTTCATTCATGCGCATCCAGAGCCCTTCGCGCGGGATCTCTCGGCCAGCGCGAATTACGTGACAGCGCGCATTCCCGTGGGACGAAATCCGCGCGGCCTCGCACTCACGCGCGACGGCCGCAGATTGTTTGTGGCCAATCGGCTTGACGATACGATCAGCGTGATCGACACGCGCACCGATCGCGTGGCTTCGACCATCCAGCTTGCCGGGCCGAAGACCGTCTCCGTGCTGCGCCACGGGGAGCAGACGTTTTATACCGCGCGCTATTCGTTCCAGGGCCAGATCGGTTGCGCCACATGCCACATCGATTCCACCTTCGATGGCCTCACATGGGATCTGGAGCCGGACGGATTCGGCCGCGACATTGTGGACAACAAACTGCTCGAGGGCGTCAAGAACACGGAGCCTTACAAGTGGAACGGCGGCAATCCCAACCTTCCCACCGAGTGCGGGCCGAGGACCGAGAAGTACTTCTGGCGCTCGGAGCAGTACGACGACCTCACGCTTGCCGACCTGGCGGTTTACATCCGCAATTTACCGACCAGGCCCAACCGCTGGCGGCTGGCTAACGGGGAGCAAACGCCGGCGCAAGAGCGGGGCAAAGCCATCTTCGATCGAGACGTGGACAAGTTCAAGAAGCCGATTGCAGAGACAAATCGCTGCTCCTACTGCCACAGCGGGCCGAAGGGCACCAACCAGAAGATCTTCGATGTGGGGACGCGCAAACCCACCGACAATACAGGGCTTCTGAAGTCGGCGCCGTTGACGAACATTGCGCTCACCGCGCCTTACCTGCACGACGGCTCGGCGCGCACGCTGGAAGAGATCTGGACGGTTTACAACCCGGAAGACAAGCACGGGCGCACCAACGATTTGACCAAAGATGAACTCAACGATCTGATCGAGTATTTGAGGACGCGATGAAAAAGTTGTGCATCGCCGCATTGCTTCTGGTTGCCGGAACGGCGGCCTATGCCGCGCCAGCGGCGCCCGTGCCGAAGGCAACCGCTGGAGCCGCAGCGTCTCGTGGCGCGCAGGCGCCGTCCGCCCCACCGCAGGTGGCCGCACCGCAAGCGCCTGCGATGCCGCGCTTCCGCTTTGAGAACTTCACCACCGACAATGGCCTGCCGGACAATCACGTGTACTCCGTGCTGGTGGATGGCGACCGCATCTGGGCGGGCACGGACAATGGACTCGCGGTCTACGAAAGCGGCAAGTGGAAGACCTACACCACCAAGGACGGGCTTGCGCATCGCGCCGTGCTCACGCTGGCGTTGGACAAACGCACGGGCGACGTTTGGGCGGGCACCATGGCGGGGTTGAGCCGCATCTCCGGCGGGCGCATCGACAGCTACACGCAGTTGAACTCCGGGCTCTCGAACGATGTGGTCTACGGCGTATCTGTGGAGGGCGAGAACGTGTGGGTGGCCACGGCCGCCGGCGCATGCCGCTTGAATATCCGCACCGGTGAGTGGACCCTCTACAACGAGCGCAACACACCCATGATCGAGATATGGACCTATGGAGTATCGGCCACGCCCACCAAGGTTTACTACGCCGTGTGGGGCAGCGGCGTGCTCGAATACACGCAGGAGACCGGGCGCTGGGACAAGTACGAAGATCCGGACGGCGAGAATGAGATCGTGCTCTTCAAGGACCAGGGGCTAATCCACGAGATTGTCACGTCGGTCAGTTATGTGGACAATATACTTTGGGCGGCTACTTATTTTGGAGACAGCCGGTACGACGGCCGCTACTGGCACAACTTTCTGACCAAAGATAGCGGACTTCCCTCGAACTTTACCAACACGATCAAGGGCGTGGACGCCAAGCGCGCCTGGTTCGGCACGGACAAGGGGCTGGCCTACTACGACGGCGCGAACTGGGCCGTTTATCGCCCCTCGCTCAAAGACGGCAAGCCGGAGATGACGGTGCGCGACGCCGAGGGCAAGGTAACGCCCATCGCCGTCACCACCGCGCCGGCGCACAACTACGTTCTCGGCATCGACTTTCAAGGCGACGATATCTGGGTCGCCACAGCCAAGGGTTTGAGCCACGGAATTCGACAGAAACAGTAAGTACAAAAGGAGAAATACCATCATGAATGCATTTGCGGAAATTCTGGAAGCCATCGCGCACGCGCCTATTGAAAAGCGCGCCATGACCAATCACGGCGTGCTCAACGAAGCCTACGCCTATGCCAAGCCGAGTTCGTTCTCGCGCGGCATGAGGATCGATTTAGGGTCCGTCTGCATCCTGCTGATCTCGGGTACGGCCTCGATCGACGAGAACGGCAAGAGCGTCCACATCGGCGATTTTCCCGCCCAGCTTCGGCGCACCTTCGACAACATTACCGGGCTGTTGGAGAGCGAAGGCTGCACCTGGCACGACATTGTGCGCACCACGTGCTACCTGCGCGACATCGACCGCGACTACGACGTCTTCAATGCGGGGCGGACGGCGTTCTTCAAGGAGCAGGGGCTCGACCCGCTGCCCGCCTCCACCGGCATCGAGGCGCATCTCTGCCGCCCCGAGCTGCTGATCGAGATCGAGGCCATCGCCATGTTCCGCACGGACAGGACAAGCGGCAAGAAGGGGTAACAGCAATGCGCAAGGGATGGATGCCGGTTGCCGGTTGCGCGCTGGCCCTGGCTGGCGCGGCGCAGCTTGCCGCGCAGTACTCAAGCCAGGACGCGGCGCTGGTTGCAAGCCAGAATGCAAGCCCCGTGAAGGTCACGGGCAAGGGAACGTGTGAGTGCGGCGCACATCCGCCGGGACCGCCCAGGGACCGCGTGGTAGCGCCCTATGCAGGCGAGCCCGTGGACCTGAGCCCCTACGCCAAATTTGCGGCGCCCTACGACCTGAACTACACGCATCCCAATATCTACTCCGGCGCGGGGCGCGACCTGCCTGAACCCAAGGGCCTGACCGAGGTGCGCATCGGCTTCTTCGGACCTATTGAACACAATCCGGAATCGGTCTTTGGATTGCGCATGCTGCATGGCGCGCAGTTGGCGGTGGAAGAGGCCAACGCCCGCGGCGGCTACGGGGGCAAGCCTTTCAAGCTGATGCTGCACAACGACTACGACAACTGGCAGGCCAAGGCGGTTTACGGCGACGACCGGCCCACCGACCCCACCATCTGGGGCTCGGCGTCGAATGAAGCGGTGAAGATGGTTTACGACGATCGGGACTGGGCGATCTTCGGTTCCATCAGTTCCGAATCCACCCACATCATTCTGCGCGTGGCCCTGCGCGCCGAGATTCCCATCGTCAACTCCGCCTCGACCGATCCCACCATTCCGGAGACTTATATTCCGTGGTACTTCACCGACCTGCAGGACGACCGCGTGCAGAGCCTGACGCTGGCGCGGCACATCTTTACCGAACTTGGCCTGAAGCGCGTTGCGCTGCTGCGGGTGAACAATCGTTACGGGCGGTTCGGGGTTCCCAAGTTTCGCGACGCGGCGCGGCGGCTGGGGCATCCGGTGGTGATCGAGCAGAAGTATCTGCCCGGCGACACGGACTTTACCAAGCAGTTGCAGGTCATCCGCTCCTCGCGGGCCGACGCTATTGTGCTGTGGACCGACGAAACGCAAGCGGCCCTGATCCTGAAGCAGTTGCGCGCCGCGGGCATGAAGCAGCCGGTCTTCGGAGCCTATCGCACGCTAGGGCCCGAGCTGCTGGCCGAGGCCGGCGATGCCGCCGAGGGCTTTGAAGCTGTGTTCCCTTACGATCCAACTCGGAATGATCCAACGTGGCTGGACTTCAACCGCCGCTTCGAGGCTCGCTTCAGCGAGAAGCCGGAGCAGTTTGCGTCGCTGGCGTTTGACGCGATGAACACGCTGCTCGACTCCATCTGCAAGGCCGGCCTCAATCGCGCCCGCATTCACGACGCGCTGGCCAATATCGAGCAGTACGACGGCGTGACCGGGCACATGGTCTTCGATCCCAACCAGAAGAACGTGGCGCCCATGTATCTGGGCACGGTGCACAACGGCGCCATCACCTACCGCATCGCAACCATGGAAAAGCAGCCGCCGGCGGCGCAGCTTCCGCCGGCAAATGGGGTGCCCCAGGTCTCGCTTTTGAGACCTGGGACGGCGCCCTACGCACGCGTGGGCGAAGATGGCGTGGACTATGCCGGGCCGCATCGGCCCGACGTGCCGGCAGGGCCGGTGAACGTTGTTCTGTTCGGGCCGAGGGCGGTCGAGGTTGCCCAGTCGCCGGAGATGCGGGCGGAGCTGGGGGCCGCCGCAGCCAAGGGCCGGACGTGGGAGCTCTTGCCGGTGGCGAGCGATCAAAACTGGGGCGCGGCTTCAACCCAACTGGTTCATGCGCTGATGGATGAGCACCCGCTGGCGATCGTCGCGCTGGATCGCAACTCGAGCCACCTGGCCGAGCAACTGGCGCTGAAGAGTTTTGTGCCGGTGGTCGCGCTGAGCAGCGACAAGTCGCTTACATCGACGAACGTTCCCTGGATCTTCCGCATGCCGGCTGAGACAAAGCCGTCAGCGGCGCTGCGCCTGCTGGAAGCGGCTGCCGGACTGAGCGGAGCCAATCCGGAACGGCTGAGGAACGTGCTGGCCTCGGGGGACATGGTCTCCGGAGTCGCCTTCCTGCCTACCGGAGAACAGCGCGGGCAGTAACAAAGTCCTCATCGCATGAGCTCCGAAACTACTCGGCTATACTGATCTCTGCCGTTGCCTCGGCAGGATTTCAAGTTAGATTCCCCTGAAAAAGGAAGCGAATGACGAATACGAAGATACTGGTTTTTGGCCGCGTGGGCCAAGTGGGATGGGAACTGCGGCACAAGCTAGCCTGTCTGGGGCAGGTGGCCGCGGTTGATTATCCGGAGATCGATTTCACCAGGCCCGAGTCGATTCGCGAGGCGGTGCGCGCGGCTCAGCCCTCGGTCATCGTAAATGCCGCCGCCTATACGGCTGTGGACAAGGCCGAGAGCGAGCCCGAGCTGGCTTATGCCATCAACGCCGCGGGACCGGGCGTGCTGGCCGAGGAAGCCAAGCGGCTGGGCAGCATTCTGGTACATTACTCCACGGATTATGTCTTCGACGGCACAAAGCAGGACGCCTATATTGAAACCGACGCGCCCAACCCGCTGAATGTTTATGGCAAGACCAAGCTAGCGGGCGATGAAGCTATCCAGTCGGCCGGCGGAGATTACCTGATCCTGCGGACCAGCTGGGTTTATGGAGCGCGCGGGAGTAACTTCCTGCTGACAATGCTGCGGCTGGCCAGGGAACGCGCGGAGTTGCGGATCGTGGACGATCAGACCGGCGCGCCGACCTCCAGCGAATGCATAGCTCAAGCTACCGCCGATCTGTTGGCGCAACTGCTGGCGCCGAAAGGCGGCGGACTCCAGGGGCGCAGCGGCATCTATAACTTGACCAATGCGGGAGAGACTACCTGGTTTGGATTTGCCAAGGCCTTTCTGAGCAAGCCGCAGGGAGGCGCTGGAGTTATAACGCCAAGTCTGGTTCCGATAACGACCGCAGAGTTTCCTCGACCCGCGCGGCGTCCGGCCAACTCATGCTTGTCGTGCCGGCGCGTGGAAGAGGCGTTTGGGGTGCGGATGCTGCATTGGGAGGATGCTCTTTCTCTGGTTCTGGAGACGCTCCGCGATGGGGTTGCGCGCGTATGATTGCGTCGCGCTGAACGACTGCACACAAGTGGCCAATGACACCGGCGCCAATGCACATAATGGTTCAGAACAGCTTTCCACAGGCCATGCAAATCACCGCCCTCTTCCCGGAGTTTCAGTAGGGCGTTGGCTACTTTTTTCCGTTGTCTTTGAAGTTCAGCGCAAAGTAGTAGGCCGTGTATGAGTGGCTGGTTGTCACATTGGTCAGGAACTGGCCGCCGCCAAAGTAGCCGATGCCCCCGCCCAGGTTGAAGTGCCTATTCAGTTCATACCAGGAGTAGCCATCGATTTCCGCACCCACATGGCAGCCGTGATTGGTCTTGTTAAACACGATCGAACTGCCCGAGGTGTTGTAAATCGAGTCCAGCGCATCGGCCGCCCAAATGTCCAGCCCCTGCGCCGTTAAGGTGAGCCGCCGGTGGGGCTCAACGGTTGTGCCCGCGCGCACCGACTCGATATTCTGCCAGCCGAACAGGTCGGTGATGCCAAAGCGGTCGTGGGCTGTCGGGTAGATCGTATCGAAGGTGGTGTGCGTTGCGTTCTGCGCCGGATTGCCGTTGCCCGAGGCGTAGTCGTACTGGGCAAAGACGCGCGGCTTGGCCGCGACATCGAGGAACTGGTATGCCGCGCCCTCCTGCGTCGCAAAGGCATTGATGCTTTGCGTTCCCACCTTGCCGGTTTCGTAGATAAGCTCGCCCCCGTAATCGAACGCCGCGTGGGGTTGCTCCTTGAGGCGCAAACCAATAGCCTGTTCGTTCTCGTGACCGGTGGTCTTGGCGACGGCCGGCTCGACGACCTCTGCCGGCTGCACGCGCCAGAGGACGAACGGCTCAAGGTTCGAGTGCGGCCCCACCAGGTCATCGATGCGGCCGTAAGCTCCATAGATATTGTTTCCTTCCTGATGCGGGCTCGCACCATAAGCCTGCGGCACGACAGCCGAGGCGGCGAAGATGCCCAGGTGCTCGCGCTTCGTGTTCAGGTTCAGCACCGCCGCATCGTAGGAACGGCCCTGGTTGCGCCACTCGGAGGTGGCGATGATGGTGTTGTTGTAGTTGATAAGCTGCCGGCCCACGCGCAAGCTGAACCAGTGCTTGTCGGGCGCGCCGATCTCGGCGTAAGCCAGCTTCAGATCCCAGCGAACCGTGTTCGGCGGGCCGATCGGCGGGTTTTGGAAGCCCGCACGGGCGTCCTGCACCTGCGCCGTAACCCGGAACCAACTGGGGGAATGCAGATCCACCTGGAACCGGAAGCGGTTCAACAGGTAGGAGTCATCGACCTTCGCTTTGAAGCTTGAATTGTCGTACGCCTCGTACCGGAACCGCTCCTCGGCCTGCAGATCGACCCAATGGGGCAGCTTTGCGTCAAGATCGGCCGCCGGGGCAAAGTCGTGAAAGTCGTAGGGCGCCGGGTTGCCGGTAGTGCGCCAGGCCGCGCCGTTCAGGAAGCTCAACGGGTTCGAGGCCGGCCCGGTGATGAACGCGCCATTGAACCCCGACGTCGCGTTTTGCGTGGTGATGTCGTCCTGCGCTGCCAGGGGCAGGCCGGCCGCTATAGCAAACAGAAAAAGCACAGCTGCGATGGATAGCGGCAACCGGCGCAGAGAAGCAGACAGGGCTGCATAAAGAGCATTTTGCACTTTGGACTCTCCTTGGAATTTGGGGAAGGTGGGGTGGGTTAGGACCGTAGGACCGTGGCCCGCATGGGGCGGCAGAACTTTATCGACAGGCTGGCAGACAACAAGTCATATATTGTTTACCAAAATACCAATCGATCCTGAAAAAGTCAATTTCAGCGAGTTTGCATCAGGCGTCGGCGGGGGCCGCGCTCCCTTGACTCCCAACCCGCGCCTCTGCTCTACTCGAATCAACGTGATGCGCCCCTCCGGAGCCAACCCGATCGTTTTGCCGGCCCTGCCTGCCGTTGCGTCCATGCCCGCCATGCGAATTACCAGCCCCAATGCGCGCGCGGGAAGCCAAGCCTAACCAACCGGAGTTTCGAGTTTTGTAGCACCCAGGCCACCACCCGCAAGCGCGGCTGGTGGTTTTTTCATCTCGCCGCGCACTTTCCCTCAGCCATTTTTGCCACCTCAAGGAGAAACTCTCATGGAATCCGTCACCCTCTCCGGCATCCAGGCCGCCCGCAGCCGCATCGGGGAATCGATCTACGTTTCGCCCTGCCAGCTCTCTCACGACTTATCCGAGCTGACCGGCCTGGCGCTGCATTTGAAGCTTGAGAACCTGCAACGCACAGGCTCCTTCAAGGAGCGGGGCGCGCTCAACAAGCTGCTCACGCTGAGTGAAGCGGAGCGCAAGCGCGGCGTGATCGCGGCCAGCGCCGGCAACCACGCACAGGGCGTCGCCTTCCATGCGGCGTCTCTCGGAATCCGGGCACAGATCGTCATGCCGCTGGCCACGCCGCAGATCAAAGTGGCCGCCACGCGCGGCTTTGGGGCCGAGGTCATCCTTCACGGCGCCAGCTACGACGAAGCCTGCGACGAGGCCCTGCGGCGACGCGCGGAAGAGGGCCGCACCTTCATCCATGCCTTCGACGACGCTGAGATCGTCGCCGGCCAGGGAACCATCGGCCTCGAATTGCTCGAGCAGGTTCCGGAGATCGAAGCCGTGGTCGTCCCCATCGGCGGCGGCGGCCTCATCGCCGGCGTCGGCTGCGCTCTCAAGGAGACCAATCCCAAGATCCGCGTCGTCGGCGTCGAGCCGGAAAAGCTGCCCTCCATGCTGCGCGCCCGCGAGGCCGGTGAGCCGGTCACCATCGCCGCCCAGGCCACCGTCGCCGACGGCATCGCCGTCCGCCGCGCCGGCGACCTGACCTTACCCCTGGTCAACCGCTACGTGGACGAGATCGTCACCGTCGACGACGAGGAGGTCGCCAGCGCCATCCTGCTGCTGCTGGAGCAGGAAAAGACCCTGGCCGAAGGCGCAGGCGCAGCCGCTCTGGCCGCGGTGGTCCAGTCCAAGACCAACCTTCGCCATCGCCGCACCGTCGTTCTGGTCAGCGGCGGCAACATCGATGTCAGCCTGCTGGCCAAGATCATTGAGCGCGGCCTGGTCAAGGACGGCCGCCTGCTGCGCATTCGCGTCTACCTCCAGGACCGTCCCGGCGCACTCCACGCCCTCACTCAGATACTGGCCAGCCAGCGCGCCAACATCGTCGAAACCCTCCACAATCGCGCCTACTACGGTGTCAGCCTGAGCGAAACCGCCATCGACGTGACCCTCGAAACTCGCGGCGCATCCCACATCGCCGCCATCAGCCATGTTCTACGCGAGGCCGGTTTCCGCTTCGAGCGAATTCAGTAAAGCCATTCCAAGGCTTTCCCGTCTTTGCTATACTCGAAGAGTTCACCACAGTGCGGAGGTGGCGAAATTGGCAGACGCACCAGCTTGAGGTGCTGGCGCCCAAAAGGCATAGGGGTTCAAGTCCCCTCTTCCGCACCAAAGATTCTT
>Ga0187887_10001014_pt1 | contig 25322 bp, 26 predicted proteins | sample June2016WEW_7_10_FD_132977 | JGI IMG/M metagenome (GOLD analysis project Ga0187887, IMG submission 132977) | Peatland microbial communities from SPRUCE experiment site at the Marcell Experimental Forest, Minnesota, USA - June2016WEW_7_10 | ecosystem: Environmental > Terrestrial > Soil >... | reverse complement strand
CCATCCATCATACTAATTATCCTGTCAGCTTTTTCAGCAACATATTCTTCATGAGTTACCAAGATTAAAGTAACATTTTCTTTTTCATGAATTACACGTAGCAATTCTAAAATAATGTCACCCATCTTAGAATCTAAGGCTCCAGTGGGTTCATCAGCTAGTATGATACTGGGATGATTTACTAATGCTCTAGCTATAGCAATTCTCTGCCTTTCACCACCGGAGAGTTTGGTTGGAACTTGATCTTTTCTATTCCCTAGATTAACGGATGTTAATAATTCTGATGCTCTCTTAACCATTTCTTCATCTGAAGCATCTGTTTGTAGCATGGGTATCTGCACATTTTCGGATGCCGTAAGGTTAGGAATAAGATTATGGAGTTGGAATATGAATCCAATCTCTTTAGATCGGAAAGAACTGAAATCTTTCTTCTCCATCAAATTTTGACCTGATACCAGGATGGAACCTTCATCAGCCTGATCTAATGCTCCTATCATGTTAAGAAGAGTGGATTTACCAGATCCGGAAGGTCCCATTATTGATACAAATTCTCCTTTCTTTATTTCAAGGTTAATTCCATCCAATGCTATTACTCCAGCCTGATCATATCTTTTAATAAGATTTTCTATTTTTACAATGTTTTCATTATTCATAACGTAACGCCTCTGTTGGTGCTAACCTGCTAGCTCTGTATGCTGGGTAAATTCCACCCACTATACCTAAGAATAATGCTACACCCACTGCTTCAAGTACTAAATTAACTGAGAAGGCAAGTTGAATGCCATGTAAAATATGTGAATTAACTAATGCTTCTACAGCACCTACACCTATTATTAAGCCTATAACTGTAGCAATGCTTGCTAGAATCATGGATTCACCTATAATTAATAATAATATCCTTCTTTTATTCCAACCAACAGCTTTTAAAACTCCTATTTCTCTTGTTCTATCAGATACACTCTTCATCATAGTTGCTACAACCATAACACCTGCAACTAATAATACTAAGAGTGTAATAGCCCAAGAACCTGATTCAATGGTTTGAATTCCATTATTCTCTCGATTAAATCCAGATAATGACGTTGATGTGGTTAAATTAGTATAGGTTTGTGTAATCTGTGAGCTTAAAGAAGTTGGTGAAGTTCCATTACTTGCTTTAACCAGTATTTGTGAAACACCAGTTGTATTTGTAAGATTTTGAAGAGTGCTTAATGAAATTATCGCACCCCTATCAGACATGTAATCACCGGTTTCATAAATACCAACTACGGTAAAGGTTTGATTATCAATACCTATTTCATCTCCTATAGTTTTATTTAAACCTGTTGCAGCGGTTGTACCAAGAATAATTTGAGTACTATTTGTAAATGCAGTTCCATTAGTTACCTGCACATCATCTAGTGATAAGTCTTGACCATCAATTCCTAACAATGTTAAAGGCTGTGAAGTACCGTTAATTTCAGTAGCTGATCTTAGAACTCCAGCTGCGGTTTCCACACCCGGCATTTGTTGGATGGAATTAAGTGTTGATTGGTCTATAGTCTGTCCTGCGCTTACGAAACTTGCACCTGAAGATCCATTAAAGGCGGAACTTCCCCCAAAGCCTCCGCCTCCCCCAAAGCCTCCACCCGAACCATGGCCACCGAAAGATGATGGTAGCACTGTGAAATCAGCCGCTCCCGCGGTAAGTGCTTGTTGTGTGGATGCTGCTAAGCCATCTGTGACTAATCCTAAACCTAGAATTGCAGCTGCTCCTATAGCTATTCCAATTATTGCTAAAATACTTCTCGACTTATTTCTGAAAATATTTTTTATTATTAAACTTCTAAACTTCATGAAATATCATCTGCTAATTAGTTAAAAATAGTTATTCCATAATCATACCCAATTTATTACGATTTATACCAAAATTGTATGTATAAATTATTTATTTGGATTTCTAATATTCTTAAAATACTGAAATCATTCATTCAATATAATGTTATTTTTATTGATCCAAGAACATGGTTAAATATTAAAAAAATGCTCTATAATAATCGGGAATTATCGATTCTAAAAAAAACGGTGACATCCCCATTCAGAGATTGGGAGGAAGTATGGAAGTCCAAGTTGGATATGACTTCTTTAATATGTTGAATTTATTTGGATAATGATTTTGCAATATTTAATAAGTTATTTACTGTTCTCCAGTTCCGGGTTGTAGCTTTAACACTTAATTTCTTCTCAAAAAAATCATTAGATAAGCTAGTTCTGCCATAACCCTTAGGTAAAAACAGATAAATCTCTTTATCAGAAAAGAAGTACTTTTCCAATTCATCCTTAACTTCATTTATCTCTTTTATATGGATATTAGTTATATGATCAGATAAAAAAGTAACATGAAGTTTACTTGTATCCAATTCTATGAAAGGATTATCATTAATTATTTTTTCCAGCTCGCTTATAGTTCTTATAAAAACTTGGACTTCGAAACCGTAAGCTTCTTTAATAGTTAATTCTATTTTTTTTATTAATTCTGAGGATGAAATACTTTTATTATTCGTCTTAAATATAATATTACCACTTTGAATATATGTTTTCACATCATTAAAACCTAAAGAATCATATAACCTTTTTAATTCAACCATCTTTACTTTTTTATGTCCGCTTACATTAATCCCACGAAGCATTGAAATATAAATTATCATAACAATAATTTTTTATATATTAGCATGTTGAAGAAATTTGCCCAATTAATGGAATTATTAATACAATTTTTTTTAATTTTATAAAAAAAGATTAAAATTATATATAAAATTATTTATTTTTTTAAATTAAACATTAAATAAATAGTAAGATTAAGGAGAACATTATATGGATGAAAATAAGGAATGGTATAATTTGAAGGAAATTATTGATGAAATTTGGTGCATTAGTGATAAAACAGGTGTTAATTCTTATTTAGTAAATGGTAAGACTAAATCAATTCTCATAGATACAGGATGGGGTCTTGGAAACCTGGCAGAATTAGTTCAGTCACTCACCTCCTTACCTGTTAAGGTTGTTTTAACTCATGGGCATCCTGATCATGTTAACGGAGCTTTTCAATTTACAGATCTTTACATAACACCTGAAGACATGAAATTGTTGAATACATTCTATATTAAAGAAACACGTCAAGGAATTATAGAAAATTTTAAAGCTATAGCTCCTCCAAATTTTTCTAAAGAAGATTGGATTAACGCTAAAATCAACAATACTTTCCTTGTCGAAGAAGGATACTTATTTGATTTAGGTGATAGAAAATTAAAGGTTATTAAATGTCCAGGACACACACAGGGAAGTATATGTTTACTGGACGAGAAAGACAAAATATTATTTTCTGGAGATTCCCTACTTGCAAGACCCGTGTTAATGAATCTTGAAACTTCACTTCCTTTAAGTACATATTTAAATAGTATAAAACACGTAAATGATTATTCAGATAATTTCAGCATAATATTATCAGGCCATGATGAAAACCCAGTCGATACAATTATTTTAGAAGAATTAATAAACGGCATATCCGACATTCTTGAAGGCAAGATCATAGGTAAATTGGAAAAAACAAGATTTGGAGAAGCTTTAATGTGTAAATTTAATGACACTGCAATCATCTACAATGAAAATAATTTGTAAGAGAAAATTTGATGTTATAAAAAAAATAGGATAATTTGAAAATGAGGATCTTTAATGAAGGAAAGGTTGATTGTCCTGAATGCAATGGAAAAAATGTTGAATTTATTAATATGGTTGAAGGAGAAGAAGCAGAAGGCAAACTAATATTCAAAAAAGAAGTAACTAAATATAGAGTATTTCTTTACGCATTTAGATGTAAAACTTGCAATACTTTATTTTCAGTTAAATTACCTTAATTCTTAATCTCCTTTATCTACTGTTTTAAGTTTCATTAAAGCTTGTCTGTAAGCATCTTCAGTTATTTTAACATCATCTAATAAAGATTTAAGTTCAAAGAGAATATTTCTCACAGTGATCCTATCTCCCTTACTCCGAAGGCGAGCGTATCCCATTAAGATAATAGGATCTTCCTCCGCTAAATCATAAATTGTAATAGGCACCTTCTTTTTGGAACCTTTTTTATATTCTGCATCAATTACCTCTAAGTTAACACTTTTAGCATCTGAATTAACTGGTGTAACCGTCCTAATAGTTATATGTGTAATATATTCATTCACTGTTTTACGGAATTGATTGAAATTCACTGAATAATTATCCTGCCAATTCTTAGGCGTCTTATTAACAACATGAGTTAAACTATCAATGAAAGTATAGAATAAACCTCCCTTCTCACCATAAATATTATCTGTTTCCGGATGGTAAGAAGTTACGAATTCACCAACCCATTTCAAACGATTTTTATGATCAGTTATAATTACATAAAATTCAACTACTTCTCTTTTACCCATGGGTAATGTTTTAAATTCTCCTACAACAATTACACCAGATATTTCTTCCCCTGGAACTAATTCATTCAAAAATTTTGTAGTATAATCTTCAGTTTCTTCCTCAGCAATTATCCCGAAATCTAACATAAAAAAATAACCCCCAAATCTTTATATAAGTTATATAAATATAATTTCTTAATCCATATTAATTAAGATTTCTAGAAAAATATCAATGTTGGCAATATAAAGATAATAAAAAGAGAATAGTTAATGAAGAACTAAAGTTTATTTATAATCTGGAATATACTATAATATAATAAATTAATTTTTTAATTCGGATAATTTAAATCAATCTATACCAAAATATTTTTTTTTGATATTTTAATTTTAATTAACTGCCAAAAAAATAGAATAATAGATTTGGAGTTGTATTTTATGAAAAACAGAGTTTATGATATGGAATGTAGTGAATGTAGCGATAACTTCCAAGATATCCACATTTGGACTAGTTGTGATGTTTGCGGTGGTAAATTAAATATCGTTATGGAACGCCCTGCTAGAACATTGAGATAAAAAAAATTGATTATAAAAAAAAATGGACTTGTTCATCTATTTGAACCTTCAATCATAAATATCCAGAATTTAAAGTTTCCCTTTTTTTGTTATGAATTTTGTATTTGAATAAATTTTTTCTATTATTTTTTTTAGACTTCTAAAATTAAACTTATTTCTCATGAAAAAAAGTCTTATTTATAAATTTTTTTATATCATTTTACTATTATAAACTGAACAATAACATCACTTATAATCTAATTGATGATTAGTCAGCATATTTTTATAGAATTTATGTTGAACGGATAAATATTTTAAGTAATAAATTTCAGTATATTATCAATTATAAAATTTTGGGGGGGATTTTTTTTATGAAAATATTAGTAGTATATTATTCGAGAACTGGTAATACACGTGAAGTTGCTGAAGAAATCCGGAATAACCTTGAATGTGATATTGAAGAGATTATTGACACTCAAAATCGATCTGGTTTATTAAACTATATAAATTCGGGATTCCAAGCCAGTAGAAAGAAATTAACTACTTTAGAAAATATAAAAAATGATCCAGCAAATTATGATCTACTCGTTATCGGCACACCAGTATGGGCAAGCAATATATCCACACCAATCAGAACTTACATTAATCAAAATCAAGCTAAATTTAATAATGTAGCTTTTTTCTGCACCGCCGGCGGATCCCGATTCGACGGAACCTTCAGCGAACTGACAGAATTAAGTGGAACATCACCCATAGCTAGAATAGGTTTAAAAGCCAATGAAGTAAGGGATGGAAGTTATAAAACTAAGATAGCTGAATTCATTAAAAAAATTCAAATATAAGACATTAGAAATAGAATATATATTAAACCAATATTTAATGTTCATCATTTTAAATTTAATTTAAGTTTCAAAAAAATAATCTAATAATATTCTTTTTTTTATATGTAAAAATATAAGTATTAATTTAATTATAAATTAATATCTCTGAAACAAGAAATTAGAACTTTTTTTAATAAAACATAAAATTTTAAACCTCATATCTTAATTTAATATAAAAAACGGTGCATATATCATGACTGATAATAAAACTGATATGATATTCATTAAACCTCATGAACTCGGTTGGAGGGAGCGGATTTTCTTCCTGCTTTCAGGTATTATAGTCAGCATACCCATAACTCTCTTTTTAGAAGCATTAGATCAAAGCTTCTACTCCTTCCTTCCCGTATTCATAACTACATTTTTATCCGTAGTTATTTTTGCACCGTTTATTGAAGAGTTCTCCAAAGCTTATCCATTATTCTATCGTTATTCACTTAGCGAACGGTCATTATTTCAGTTAGCATTATTAGTGGGTTTAGGATTCGGTATCACAGAATTTTGTATATACGTATTTATATACGGAGTACCATTCTACATCCGATTACCTGCAATATTCTTCCACGCCGCAAGCACTTCCATAGTGGCATATGGTATAGCTAAAAATAAAGCAGTATTATTCTATTTATTAGCTGTAGGCTTACACATGTCAGCAAATTTCTTCGCAGTCTTAAATCAATTAATACCAGTAATGGTTGTTACCTTCTTCACTTACTACCTATCTTACTTACTCTACCAAAAAACAACGAATAGATACTTGGAACCAAAGGATTAAGAACCCATTTTTCCATCTTTTTTTATATACTAACAAATATCACGGTTTATTTATTTGCTACAGGTTCTGCTGCCTATTTAACCTTAATATTTGGAGATTATAATTTAAAATTTCATAATGTTACAGTTTAATTAAATATGCATTATTGTATAGATAAAATTTCTAATTTCATGAAAACACTTATATATAATTAATAACTCTAAAATTAGTATTATAAAAGGTGATGGAGTTCACCTAAAACTGCTTATTTTAAGCTAATGACTCCTGCTCTGAAGAATTAAGAGGAGATTTCATTGGCATTAAACAGAATAAAACAATTTAACATATTAGTTATTACCATTTTTTTGATGAGTATAATTGCCTTAACAGTGAATTACCTACTAGAAACATTGAATTTTTATCAAACGTGTCACAAAAATCTTTGGGTGGTAGAACTAGATGGCAGTTGATTTTGCTTTAGTTGCTGAAACATTAATACAGTTTCTTGCAGTAGTGTTTCTATGTCCTTTTTTCATAGGTGTATCTAATAAATTAAAGAGCATTGTGGAATCAAGGAATGGGCCAAGCATTATTCAGCCATATTATGACATAATAAAACTGTTACAAAAAGAATCAATAGTACCAGGTAATGCCAGTAATATTTTTATTTACGTACCATACCTCGCATTTGGCGTATACTCCTTAATATCAATTGTAATACCAGTAATTTTACCGCAACCAATATACTTCACTGCTACAGTAGATTTTCTTGGAGGAGCTTTACTTTTTGGATTAGCTGGTTTTATCAAGATGCTTGCAGCGATGGATTCAGGTAATAATTTTAGTGCATTCGGTGTTGCTAGAGTTGCCTCATTTGGCGTATTCTCTGAGGGTACGTTGATAGTAGTTTTTTTTGCAGTGGCACTTATAACTGGCACAATTAACCCATATGTGACTAATAATTTTCTTGTTTCTAATCCTAGTGCTTACTTAACCATTACACACGTATTTGCTACAATCGCATTTTTAATGCTATTCATATTCGAAAGTGGCAGATTACCGGTTGAAAGCTCGGGACTTATGGAATTTGGAATGGTCGAAGATGCACTTTCTTATGAATATAGCGGCAAACTCCTTGCTATAAATAAATGGGGTTCTTGGATTAAACAATATTTGTTAGGTTCAGTGTTGCTTAATGTTTTTCTAATTCCTTGGGGATTGCAAACTGGTGTATTAGGTGCGTTAGAAGATATACCTATAATGATATTGAAATGGTTAGTGCTCATAGTAATACTGGTTTTTATTGAAACCTCACTAGCTAAGATGCGGTTATTCAAGATTCAGGATTACTTATCTATAGCCTTTTTAATTTCCTTATTCTTCCTTATATTCGGGTTGGTGATTGGATGAATTTAATAACTGAATTAATCTATATGCTCTCTGCAGCTACTTTACTAACTGCTTTTTATATACTACTGCAGCCATTCATTCAATCAATGATAAGGACAATTATCACACAGTCCGTAGTTATTGGTTTAATTAGCTTTGCAATGGCTTATTATTTGAGAAATATCGACTTCATATTATTAGGGTTATTAGTGATTTTCTTGCGCGGATTCTTAGTCTCTTATTTACTAGAGAGGCAGATACCCAAGCGTAAGGAGCTTTTCAGAGAATATACTAAGGGAACACCTTCAACTTTACTCACAGCATTAATAGTGGCTGTTGTAGGCATCTTTATAGTATACTTTTATGTATTCAGTAATCTCATTACAGACGTTGCATTTGGCACTAACAATATTATAGTTTTCCCATTTGTCGTAATATTCCTCGGCATATTCCAGATACTAGCTAGGAGGAATACCTTGGCTCATGTTATAGGATATGTTGAGCAGGAAAATGGAATAGTTCTCATGAGTATTTTCTTAATTCCAGTGCCGTTCATTGTAGAGTTAACTGTATTTCTTGATGTTATTGCTTTGGTCTTGATTGCAAGTATTGTTGCTCGAGAAACGTCAGAGCATAAAAACTTGGAGGAATTAAGGGGGTAATTAAATATGGACATGAATATTATTCTTTATCTTCTTATAGGATTACCAATACTTGCAGAGGTAGGTTATCTTTTCAATGTAATGCGTATAACCACTATTTTATCTGCTATTTTAATATTAATTTTAACTGTGTTAATTCACAGTGCATTGCCAATTGCCGGTTTATTTTACATAACTAATTTCAATTGGATTCTTATTTTAATGGTTGGTTCTATATATTTATTATCAGCACTTTTCAGTTATGATTATCTTAAAGAAAGATCCATAAGAATGGATTTAAATTATTATTATGTATTCATGAACCTATTCGTCGCGACAATGCTATTCAGTCTCATTATAAATAATTATGGTTTAATGTGGGCTGGTATTGAAGCTACTACGATAACTTCAGCCTTATTAGTAATGACTGAACAGACTTCAATCTCTGTTGAAGCTGCATGGAGATATATAATAATTGTTTCGGTTGGTCTGGTTTTTGCGTTCATGTCAATAATATTAATTTATTATAATTTCCATACGCTTACAGTTACTCAGATATTATCCATTCCTAACAGATCATCTGAAATAGTGACTATTACTGTTGCAATAGCCTTGGTTGGATTTGGCACGAAAATCGGTATTTTTCCTATGCATACTTGGCTTCCGGACGTGCATAGTGAAGCACCAGCCCCTGTAAGTGCATTATTTTCAGGCGTGTTGCTTCCCGTTGCATTATACGTATTATATTTGATTTATCAGATTAAACCATTAGACTCATTATTCATTTTATTCTCATTAGCTACTATCATTGTAGCTTCAATCTTCATGACTTATCAAAAGAATTACAAGCGAATGTTCGCATATTCAAGTATGGAGAATATGGGAATTGCATTATTAGGACTATCAATCGGTGGTTATGGAATAATTGGAGCGTTAGCAGTGTTATTTGCACATAGTTTTGCAAAAGCAGGTGCATTCTATTCATCAGGTAACATATTACATTCAACAGGTGAACGAAATATATCTAAAGTAAATGGACTCATTCATGACATGAAAACTACTTCATCTGCATTGCTTCTTTCATCACTGGCCGTAACAGGAGCGCCTCCCTTCGGAGTTTTCGTTGGAGAGTTCCTGATATTCATTCAAATGCTTAGATTACATTTATATTTAGAATTTGCAATTGTACTCTTCTTCTTGATGGTAGCGTTTATATCAATTAATTATAATGTGAATAATATGGTTTTCGGTAAATGGAGAGCTAATAAAGAAGCTAAGGGTATTCTAAAGATAATACCATTGGTATCAGCATTAATATCACTCTTAATAGGGATTGTCTTAATTGTGGTGATTGCATGAGATTATATTCTTATGATGGACCTTCTGGAAGGAAGATAGGCGAAATTGGTGATTATACATTATATTCAGAAACATTAGTTAGAGAAAAGTCAGTTATTAAACCATACGTAACAAAAGAAAGCAACACTGCATTTAATTTTATATATGGTCCATCTACTGGAGGTCTTATCGAATCTACATTATTTAATATCTTAACTACTGGTGAATCAATCAAAGGCATGACATCTGACCCCATGTTCAAGTTACGCGAATTGAAAGTGCTTGGCAAGAATGTAAAAGATGCAATGCCTATTATTGAGAGAATAAATGGATCATTCACAGCTTCTCATTCAATAGCATTCTTAGGAGCAGTCGAAGATGCAATGGAGATTGAATTAGACGAATATATATTAATGGGAAGGATAATTGAGTTAGAATTGGAGCGGATAAGGAATCATTTACATGTAATTGCAAGGATGTGCGAAGCTGCAGCTTTTGGAGTACCTTATAACAATCTTTTTTATATGCGTGAGAAGATTAACCGGTTAATAGAGGAATATTCAGGCCATAGATTCTTCCATAATGTAAATAGAATTGGTGAGATTGATATAGATTTAATTGGGGTGTCCAAATCATTGGAGAATATATGTAATGACGCTAAAAACACGTATGACTCATTACGTGATTCAAAAATATTTGTTGACAGGCTTCTAGATAATGGAGTTGTGAAAGATTTGGATTGCATTGGACCTGTAGCAAGAGGCTGCGGATATCCATATGATGCCAGAGTTGATTCAACTACGTTACCATATACTGAGTTAGGTTTCTCACCTGTAATTGAAAAGGGCAAGGGAGATGCAATGGATCGGTTTATAATTAGATTTGAAGAAATACAGCAATCGACTGAAATCATAGGGGAAGCTGAAAAACGCCTTAAAAAACATACTACAAGACCATATCATATGGAAAATGAAGGTGAAGGTCTTGGACGAGTTGAATCTCCATCTGGTGACTTAACTTATTTAATTAAGTTAAATGAAGGGAAGATTAATGAGATTAGTATGCTTACACCATCAAAGGTGAATCTTCCTGTGTTCCTGAATTCTACACGGGGTAATGTGTTTACTGATTTTCATTTTAATTGGGAAAGTTTTGGTATATGGATTTCAGAGATAGCGGTGGGTTTTATATGAAAACGAATAATTGGTTTTTGAAAGGACTTACGAAGCTCGGAAGGACAGAGAAGTTTCCTAGTGAAAAATTTGAAGCTAAATCTCAAGTCAATGAGAAGGTTAAGTCCGAGAAGTTTATGCCATTTAATAAATCTTTACATTTATATTCTATTGATTCAGGTGCCTGTGGGGCGTGTAATATGGAATTACAGGCGATTTCTACACCACATTATGATATGAATAGATTAGGACTTTTTTTCACTAACACTCCACGTCATGCAGATGCACTTATAATATTGGGTGTGCATTCAGAAAGAATGGTAGAGGTGCTTGAGAAAGCCTATAATGCTATGCCAAAGCCTAAACTGATAATAAGTCTTGGTGATTGCGCTTTATCTGGTGGATTGATAGGTGAATGTCCAGAAATCAGTGGGAAATCAGTAGTTAATATTCCTGGTTGTCCGCCAAATCCTTATGCTATCCTCGAGGGGATAATAAAAGCGAAGGAAGTGTCTTCTAAATGAATCAATTAATATTACTTATTCCATTTGCCATCGCATTACTTACCTCAGTAGTATCAAAAAAGATCAGCTACATCTCATTAATTATTTCATCTCTAATATTGGGTGTATATGCAATAATTTATACTGGAATTAATGAGTTAACTTTCTTCTATTTAATAGCTTCAATTGTGATTATCGTATCCTCATGGTATTCCATTCGTTATGATAAAAAATATAGATGGCTCGCGCCTTTATTTGCATCGGCTGTGTTTGGAATAATTATTATATTGCTTTCATATAACTCTTTACAGTTTCTAGCCGGATGGGAATTAATGTCCATTTCTGGTTATCTTATGATAGGTCTGAATAAGAATAAAGCAAATCCAGCCTTTATTTTTTCAGCGTTCAGCGAACTTAGTACAGTCTTATTAATAGCGGGAATGGCATACGCATATGTTCTCACCGGAACATTTAATTTCGTACTAATTCCAAGTATCATGCCCTTAATCCTTATGTCTGTAGGTTTTTTTATAAAGATGGGAATAGTACCTTTCATGATAGCAGATTGGCTTCCCATAGCCCACCGTAACGCCCCTTCTAATGCTTCTGCAATCTTCAGTGCTTTAATGACCTTAATGGGAGTCTTTGGACTTATCAAATTCACTTTATTAAGCCCGGGTAGCATGTCATTAGGCGTAGTGTTAATGGGGATAGGTGCATTCTCAGTTTTCTTTGCAGCACTCTTTGAATACGTTTCAGAGAGTACAAAGCTCTTATTAGGTTACAGTACAATAGAAAATAATGGAGCAATACTCGTAGCAGTAGGTTTACTCATAACTAACCTTTCAGGCATAATGGATGTTTTCATCATATACACTATATTGATGCTGAGTCTTGCACATTCCATATCAAAAACTGGATTATTCCTAATGAGTGGGTCATTAGATAGTGAAGATATGGATACGATAAACAACAGCAAAGATCCAACTTCAACATTAGGCAACATTCTCGTCTCTGCATCATTATCAGGATTGCTTCCAACAATAGGTGGTGTAGCAATATGGATGTTACTAGAGACATTATTTATAACTGCAACTATATCATCATGGATAGCTATACCCGCATTAATAATCGGATCATTAATAGCCCTAGGAGAAGGTATTGTTTCAGGAGCAATGATAAAATTCATCTCATTCACACAGCTTTTCAGGAATGGAAAAGCTAAAAAACCGACAAATATTTATCCTATCCTATTTGCTGGAATATTAGTCTTTGCACTTGGCCTTGGCTCTGTTCTTATAATAAATCCTGCTTTCATAACAGGACTTATAAAAGTAGGGATTCCTAACGGATTACTAATACAATCACTAACAAGCTCAAAAACAACTTTCGGGGCAATAGCACCAATATTCATCGCCATCTTCATAAGTATTTTTACTTTGCTTGCACTGGTTTTCTTTAGAAAGCCTAAAATAAGGCGATCTCCTGTATGGAATAATGGTATCGAAGACATGGCAGGATACACTTCTTTTGCTTTCGCAAACAATATGAGAATAATGATGGGCAAAATTCTCCAAACAAACACTGATACATCTTCTAAAGATAACGCAACACGCAATATATTCTGGGACTTAATAGTCAAATATGCCAAACTTTATCAGAATATTGCAAGATCCTTGACATGGAATATCATGAATAGCTCAATTCGCTCGTATGTAAGTTATCTTGTTATAGCTTTCATATTTGTAATAGTATTTGTTACCTTAACCAATTAAATAATCCCATCTTTTGCATATTTATCAATACTAAAATATTTATATAATATATAAGATATTAAGAAACATGAATGGTGATGGAGTTCACCTTAATTGCTTTTTTTTAAGCTAATGACTCCTATCGAAAGATTTCGGAGGAGATAACATTGGCAACTGATTTAATAATTCTTGTTGGTATTTTAATATTATTTATTACTATTTTCGTATCTGGTTTAATAACTGGAGAAAGTGAAAAAATTAGTGATTAATATGAAAACCGTAACTTATGCTGTATTAATACCCCATATCCTTGCATACCAATGCTTTAAAAATTTTTTTTCAGATATAAGATAAATATGGTGTAATTTTTTATGGAAATTTTAAACAACGCTTTGAAATTTACGCATAAGCGAGAGCATTCTGAAGGTGGCTTCACACTCTACAGTGGATATCCAGATACTAAAAACACATATTACGGCTTACTCATCCTACAATTATTCAACGAAGAACCTTATAATAAAGAGAACACCATTAAATGGGTTGAATATTTGCATAAAGGACGCATGTATGGAATTAAAGGCATATTCTACCGCGTTAACATCTTAAAAATCCTTGGAAAAACACCAGGATTAGGTGAAAAATATTTTGTTAAACTAATAAGTAGAAATGAATTCCCTAATTTTGAAATAGCATATCTACACACGTCAATACTCAAAAATATTGGATATGATAAATTTGATTTTATAACAGATTGGATTCTATACCATCAAAATGAAGATGGTGGATTTGGAAGAAGTAATTCTAATATTCTATCCACTTATTATGCATTAGAATCATTGAATATAATTGATAACAATCTAATTCAGTTTAAAAAGGATATATTAGACTTTATCAATAAATGTCAGACAGAAGAGGGTGTATTCGCTTATACGCCTCTGAGTTATCCCCCTTATATAGAGGGAGTATATGCTGGTACGAGAGTATATGAAATACTTGGAGAAAAACCTATAGAAATTAATAGCATTATAAATTTTGTGGTTAAACTTCAAAATAAAGATTATGGTTTCAGACGATCTAAATATACGGGCATATCCGAGCTTGAATATACTTTTAGAGCCTTAACTATATTGAAAAATTTTCATTTTTTTCAGAATAAAAAAAATTTGGAGGATTAATTTATGAACTTATGGAAAGATATACCAACTGGACCATCAGTCCCGGAAGTAATTTATGCAGTTATTGAAATCCCGAAAGGATCAAGGAATAAATACGAATATGATAAGGATAAAGATGCATTTGCACTAGATAGAGTATTATACTCTCCTTTTCATTACCCAGCAGAGTATGGTATAATACCAAAAACTCTCTGGGATGATGGAGATCCAATGGATATCCTAGTAATCATGGATCAACCAACTTTTCCTGGATGCATTATTGAAACCAGACCTATTGGCGTAATAAGGATGATTGATGGCAAAGAAAGTGACGATAAAATACTGGGAGTACCCGTAAATGATCCAAGATTTAAAGATGTATATGATATTTCTGATATACATAAAGCTTTACTTGATGAAATTGCCCATTTTTTCACAGAATATAAAAAGTTAGAAGGAAAAACAACTGAAGTACTTGGCTGGGAAAATCGTAAAAAAGCATTTGAAGCCGTAAAACATTCCATGGACTTTTATAGTAAAATATAAAAACCTTCAATTATCTTTTTTTTTACTTTATTTTCATTGTTTTCATTTCAGATCTTCTTCCTTTAAGTCCTAATGCTATAATTGTTAATATTAACGCTGCAATAGCTAGTAAATAATAGGCAAACTCATAAGCATTAACATCCCCACCGAAAGATGCTAAAACAGCCCCAATAAGTGTTCCACCTATTAATTGCCCTACACTAGTGTTTATATTAATTAATCCCTGACCCGAAGCACGATACGATTTCGAGACTTCATTGAGCATAATATAACGAACAGGTGCACCTAGAAGTGCTGAAAGCCCTAATCCTATAAAAATTCCAGACAATATAAAATAAAAGAAGTAATAGCCCAATGATTCGAAAATTATCAACCCAATTGTTAACATTAAGCCACCTGTAATCATTAAAACTTTAGAACCAGTCTTATCGAGAATTCGTCCCATAACAGGCGCACCTATAGCAATTGATACAACCACGGGTAACAGCATTAAACTAGCTTGTGAATTATCAAATCCAAATGCTGCTATGGCAAAGGCAGGTATAAATACTAATCCCGCCTCATTTAAACCTGTAAAAACAGATATAATACTAGTTAAACTAACTTCACGACTCCTAAACAAACTAGTACGTATTATCGGGTCTCTAGCTTTCTCTTCAACCTTCACAAATATTAATAAGAGTAAGATGGAAATTAACAGGAATGGCCAAACCTTAATTGAGTAAATACTATTGAAGAAATACTGAGTATTAATTTGATTTATACCATAAGCAAGCGATGAAAATGAAACAGCCAATAAGAGCATACCCTTCCAATCAAAAATTTTCTCCATTTTTTTACTTGACTTAGGTAAAAATTTGGCACCTAAAATAATCACTAGAACAGCCACAGGTAAATTCACTACAAATAACCACTGCCAACCATAACCGATAAGTAAACCACCTAATAATGGTCCAATAAGATATGATATTCCAAAAACCGCCCCTATAATACCCAATGCACTACCTCGTTTTTCTGGTGGAAAAGTATCGCCTATAAATGCACTGGCTACTGGGAAAATTCCACCAGCACCTAAACCTTGTATAGCTCTACCTATTAGTAGAATATTTAATGATGGTGAAGAAGCCGTTATAAATGATCCTAAACCGAATAAAGATACATCTAAAAGATAGATGAATCTTCTACCCTGCCTATCAGAAAGTTTAGCCATAAGAGGAGTGCCAATCATAAAAAAAAGAACATAGATAGTATAAATCCACACTAAATTACGATTATCAATATTAAAATAATTTTTAATTGCAGGTAAGGCAGGACCTACAATAGCTATGTCAATAGCACCCATAAGTACCCCAATAAAAAGAACCAGCAGAATTTTATTCCTTTTATTATCCTCTAATCCCATTTTAAACCCCATTCTAAATAAATTATTTGTAGTTAATTTAATTAACTGAAAATACATAATCAAAATATTAAGCCATTTATAAAAATTTAATACAAATTAAAGTTTCAGAGGTTACAATAAAATGCAAATAATGGGTTTCAACTTAGACGCAGCCAGTATGATCGTGATAATAGTAATTCTCATAATATTATTATCACAATTCCGTCAACGTAAGTTTAGATTATGGCGTACAATAATAACAATGATCTTTATGATATTTGTGACCATCCTCTTCGTAAACATAGAATTACCTGCCACCGCAAACTACGCATTACTAATTGGAGGAGGAATATTAGGTTTATTAATTGGATTAGCAATCGGACATCATATTAAAATTAAAATAGCCGATGATGGCTCCTTATTAACAAGAGGTTCAGTTCTATCAGTAAGTATTTGGATCTTCATAATATTAGCAAAATTCTACGGCCAAAACACATTCAACCAATGGGGATGGAATCCCAACTTTCTCCTATCAATGTTCTTAATCCTAAGCGTGACCACAATGATATCAAGAAACATCTACGTATATATCAGATACCAGAATTTAAAAGTTAATGTATCACAATATCAATATTCCAAAGGGAAAAGTAGATAAAAAAATACATATCCCATCTAACTTAACTTTTTTTAATGACATTCGAAGACGATGATAATTTAATCGAATTTTTCATAAACCGAGAATCATGCAAAATCACCCAAGATAAATATATCCACCACTTAAAACTTTACTCAAAAATTGCAGGTGATAATTTAACACCCACCCAATTAGTAGATGAAGCTATAAAAGAATATGAACAGGGCATCCATCCCAGCAAAACAGAAAATCAAAAAGCGATTACTTCGATTTAAAAAATGGTTATTAGAACAAAAGAAAGCTAACAATACTAAAAGGAAGATGTTGAATGATATTAAAACATTTTACCGTGAATTTGACATAATCCCCCCCCCCAAGGTTTCTATTAAACTAATTCCACCAAAACAATTTATCATTAGAAGATCTTCCAAATAAAGATGAAATTTACAAAGCTTGGAGTGGATTTAATCTACAATACCAAGCAATCATATTACTTGCCACTAGCTCATATTAGTAGAATTGATATAAGACATTTATTTTATGGTGATTTTATCGAATCCATAAGGAATACTATAAACCACCACAAAAGGGTTTGTTGAAGTAGGAACTATCCCAAAAACTTGAAGGAAAAGAAATCTAGTGCGGATTGTTCTTTTGCTTGTACTTCTGTTAATTTTGCTTGTGCAGCCGCTAAGCTCTGTTGATCCTGTTCAAGATGATTATATGCGACAACAGTAAAACCAGTAAAAGTAGCACCACTACCAGCACCAGTAAAAGTATCATACCCACTACCAGCACCAGTAAAAGTAGCACCACCATTTAAACAAACAATAGCACCAGTAGTAAAACCAGTAAAAGCCACCAGTTACCTAATAACACCTTAGGAGCTGAAATACAATACCATCACCAGTATTGTGGATCGTCTTATTGGCGAGAAAATATATGCGGAATTTAGGAATTTTCAGACCCAAGATGACGATGATAGTGTAGATGGTATTAAAAGAAAGAAATGTATCCAAATTAATAATTTTTTTTGTATGATACAAAAACCTGTACGAAAAAATAAAGAGTATCAAAAGAATTAATTAACATTATATAGGAATCAATTATTATTTTTCCATTTAGCTAAATCTATTTAAACTCTCCCACCTATTAGTTAAGTCTAATTATACCAGCAGCTTTCTGCTTTTATTATAATACTAATTCTATTTTTTTTACATATATGAATAAATCAATCAAGTAATAGAAAACCTGCTGGCTGTATTCTGAAAGCGATAGATCCTAAAACCAATTTTTAGAATCAAATAAGATTATTTAAAATCTATAAAAGAGTGTAAAGATGATAAAACTAAGTGATATTAAAAGTAGAGTAATTATAAAGGATATTATGGATTGCAATGTTCATATAAAATGTAAAAATTGTAATTATGAATATCATGATCGGATATTGGATAAACGTGATCAAGATGCCTTGGGTAATCTTTTTGTTATAATCTATTTTTTTTAATATATTTTATTATTTTGCTTCCCCATTAAGATGGTAATAATTACTCCTAATGCGCTTAGAAATGCGAAAATCATAAAAGCTGTTTTTAAGCTGAAAAGGAATTGATTAAAGTTGGAAGTTGTTATCTGGACTTTACCTATATACGTGGTAAATATTAAAAGGAGAAGTCCTAAGCTGAAAGTTTGTCCTGCATATATCATAGTGGAGAGTGTAGCCGAGGCCATACCATAGTTCTCACGTTTCATACTACCCATAAATATATTAGTTATAGGTGGTGAGAATAAAGCCAAACCTAGACCAATTAGAATCAAACCTATAATAATAATCCATAAACCTGTGTTAAAATTTATAAAAGACAGGATTAGAAGTCCAATTGAGGTGATTGCCATTCCTGTTGCAGATAATATTCTATTATCCATATGATCCGATAAACGTCCTACTGGCGGGGAGAATATTGCTACCATTAAAGGTTCAACTGAGATTATTATAGCTGTAATTTGGGGTCCCAATGATAGTAAATCCTGCAAGTATAGACTTAAAAGAGTCCATAATGCTGTGGTGGATATGTTCATTAAAAGAAGGGCAAGTGCTGAGAATGATGATGTTCTACTTTTGAAATCTCTCAGCTTTAAAATAGGATTAAAGGATCTTAATTCTTGTAATATGAAAATAAGGACTCCAATTATGCCTGTTATAAATATTACTCTCCCTATGTTGCTTTGAATTGTAGAGAAACCATAGAGTACTGCTATTAAAGATGGTATATATATGATAGATCCTTTAAAGTCAAAGGCCCCATTTTTTGAGCCGAACCATTCTCCTTTAAGCTTCCATTGAATGATAGTTAGTAATAATAAGCCTATTGGTACGTTAAAAAGGAATATGCTTCTCCATCCTAAGTTTTGGGCTAGAAATCCTCCAATTAGAGGTCCTAGGAACAGTCCTACATAAACGGCTGTGACGAAAAATCCAAGGACTTCTCCACGATGATTTGGGGGATACACTGAACTTAGAATAGCTACTCCTGTTGCGAAGATTAACGCACAACCCATACCTTGTAGAAAACTACCCATAATCAAATAGATGACTGATGGTGATAAGGCTGCTAAAATAGAAGCTATGGTGTATATAATAACGCCATAAGTGAATATTTTTTTTCTACCATGGATATCCGCTAATCTGCCGAATGGAAGTAGAAATGCTGCATTGGCTAGTACAAATACGGTTGGTATCCAACCTAATAAAATTATATTCACAGAAAGACTTTTTTGGATTAGTGGTAATGCAATGCTGAGTGAAGAACCCATGAATGGTATTAAAAAGGATCCTAACGCTACTATTAATAATGCCGAGGTTTTAACTTGTTGATCATTCTTTTCATTAGAAATTATTCTAATTCACCCCAACCCTAGAATTTAAAATTTTAAATCCAATTTATTCTTCAATAAAATAAAATTATTCATAAATAAAAATTATCTTGATTCCTTAAATTTAAGTTTTAAATCTTTTTTTACAATAAGATCAGTTAGTCTGTATTATTTTTAGTAATATGTAATGTTATAATTATTTATTTTATAAAAAAACTCATTTTTCCATGCAATTATGAAATTTAAATTTTTTTTAGTAATACCTTAATATTTTAATGTGTTCAATTGTTTACTAATAATGAATTATCAGTGAATATTATCACTTAATAATGAGAAGTCAAGTTATTCATAATCTTAAATTAGCCGCATTTATATAAAACTAGTGACGGATGTATTAACTATTAGAAATAGTAATCTTAATCCACTTGAAATTATACAGTTGAGGATAATCCGTGTGATATACGCCTGATCTTGGAGGTGTTCAAAAAAGCAAGGATATCTAATAACATTAATATAGCAACGGATGGATTGGTAGCCTTAAGTATGATATATAAAAAGGGGAATTATAAAAATTTAGCCAACCAGATCTTATAATATTAGATCTATATCTTCCAAAGAAGAATGGATGAGAGATTCTAGAGGAAATAATAAAGGATAAAGATTTAAAATCCATACCTGTTATAATTTTATCCTCTTCAACAATTCAAGAAGATATTGTAAACATAAAAGTTAGGGTCATTTATTCATAACGAAACCATTTGGATGGGAAGATTATAAAAATGTATTAGATTCCATAGAGGAGTTCTGGGTTAAGTATATTGAAAATTCCTTTTTTTTAAAATTTATGATGAAATCATAGCTTTTATTCATTTATTTTGTTTTTACATCCTTACATGATATTCATTCAATCTAATTTAAATGCAAAAAAATATTTTATTTTATATTAAAATCTTATTATAACTGATCTTTATATTATTTTTTTAGTAAATTCTATCAATTTATATTAAATAATTTAACCCCTAAAACTCCATCATGAGGAAGAAAAAAAATATAAATTATAATTACTTAGTTAAAGTATAATACTAATTTTTATTTGTCCTATAATCAATTTATTTAACCCGAAAATATTTTAATATGGAATCACATACAATATATTGGTAAAAGAAAAAATTCCAATTAATATTTGATAATTTTAGGAGGATAGTTAGGTATTATAACTAGAGCAACCGGTTCAATTAAAATTTTATTAGTTGAGGATAATCCGGGTGATGTGCGATTGATTACAGAAGCATTCAAAAATGTTGAAGCTACTATTAATATTGTAGTTGCTAAAGATGGATTTGAAGCCATGCAAATTCTAAAAAGGGAAGGAAATTATACTACTGCAATAAAACCACAATTAATAGTATTGGATCTTAATTTACCTAAAAAAAATGGACGAGAAGTTCTAAAAGAAATCAAAAGTAATCCAGAACTACAAATGATACCAGTTATAATCCTAACCACATCCAGTGCTGAAGAAGATATCATTGAAACTTACAAAAATCATGTTAACGCATACATAACCAAGCCATTCAATCTAGAGAAATTCATTGAAATAGTGAAATCAATATATGATTTCTGGCTTAAAAACGTAAAATTACCATTATAAAAAAAATTATTCATGTGTTAAACTTAAGGTAAATTAAATTTTATCATCTAAAATATGTAATGATTATTATTAAAAAATTATATATTTTTCTATTTATAGTAATAAATTAGATAAAAAATTTTTGTAAAAATATATAATAGTAAAATAGTATCACAACTCATTTTTAATAAATAAAGAAATTTTTTTGTGAATTTTAAAACAAAAAATTGGTGAAAAAATTGGTTTCTTATAAAGTTTTAATAATGCGAAATGAATGTGTTTCCTGTGGAAATTGCATTGGAATATGCCCCGAATATTTTGAATTTGATGTAGATGATTTATCACATTTAAAAAATTCTAAAAGAATAGATGAAAATGATGAGTTAGAATTAGAAGATGTTGACTGTTGTTTGGATGCTGCAATGAGCTGTCCAGTAACCTGCATACATGTTTACGAAGATGGGGAAGAAATCTCCTAAAAATAGTTTAATAAATAAATTAAAATTACCAATTTTTAATATTAATGAAACCTATTTTAGAACGTTTAATCAAAATTAATTTTAGAGAATTATGTTAAATCCATCACATCACACTTCTAAAAACTTTAAATTCCAATCAGGTGCTATTTTAAATGAAGTCAAATTGGAATACGCCACTTTAGGTGAAGTAAAAAGAGATTCTGATGGAAATATCAGGAATGCAATTCTTTTCTTACACGGATGGTCCGGAGATTATTCATCCTTTAAACGTTTTAACGAATTTACAAAACCAGGACAAGTCTTTGATAAGAATAAATATTTCATAATATGTACTACAGCTTTAGGATCTCCTGGATCATCTGCTCCTTCAACTTCAACTCTAAGTGCAGATTTTCCAACATACACTATAGAAGACATGGTTAATGCTCAACATCATCTTTTAACTGAGCATCTTAAAGTTAAACATTTAAGAGGTATAGTTGGCACTTCTATGGGTGGTTTTCAAACATTAGATTGGGGGATACGTTACCCTGAATTTATGGATTTCATCATACCCATCGTCACTAGCTCCAGTGTTCAAGGTAGGAATCTAGCAATCTTCCATTTAATGAACTCTATAATCCAGAAGCATCCAAATTATAATAAAGGTTTTTACCAGGAAAATCCAAGTGATGCTGTGGAGAATGTTAATAAACTCTTATTCCTCTTCGCCTTTTCACCTTTACATTATCATTTAGAGTTTCCTAACAAAGAAATGTTGATTAATGCTTTAGATGAACAAGGAATTCATGGTAGAATGATGGATGCTAATGATGTGATCTGGCGGAATAATGCGTCTATCTCGTTTGATGTCCGAGAAAAATTATCTAAAATTAAAGCTAAAACTTTGGTTTTAGGAATTGAGGGTGATCAATTCTTCCCACCGGATATAGATACTATTCCACTTTCTCAGTCTATAAATAATGCAGAATTATTTATATATAATTCAGAGTTAGGTCATCTGGGTATTAACGAATTAGAAAAAGCTCGCGGAGTAATTGAAGATTTTATATCCCGAAATTAGAATAAAATTAATTTACTTGGTTTTATTCTCTTTCCACTGTATTTCAAATAAATTCATATAATTCTGGGCGATTTCCTTGTATTGATTCCAGACACCTATGGCGCTTTGATTTACTACTCTTTTATCATCTCCTGAGAATTTTGATAATATCAACATCATTTCTTTCCCGTCTCTTACAATCATTTTCACGAATGGTATTTTGTAAATCCTAAATTCTGCTTGAATTCCTTCTAATTTCTCTGCTATATTGACTTTTTCATCATCTACTATTGTGTAGGGTGCAGCCATTATTTTAGTCACTATTCCTCTGCGTGCTGCTTGGTTAATTTTCTCCTTTACTTGTTTTATTTCACCATTAAACATGAATCCAGCCCTTATATTTATTTTTTCTTTAGCTCGGCCGATTATCTCTAATTCTTTTTTAATTATCTTTTCCTGACCGTGTATCAGCCAGATGGGTGCTGGAATTTTAGATATTTGTGTTTCATATATTGTGGTTAATTCTAATTCCGCCTCCTCAATGTCTTCTATGAGTTTCTTTTTGTTTCTTTGGAAAACTTCAGTTGGTGGGATTATAGTGTATTTTAGGGGTCTTCCTCGTTCGATTTCTACGAATCCTTTTCTAGCCATTCCTTTTAATATTTCATAAATTCTGGATCGGGGTACTTTTGATCCCATGCTGATTTCTGTGGCTGTTCCTGATATCATGAAAGCTAATGCTAAGTAAGTGTTAGCTTCATAGTCTGTTAAACCCATTATTTTCAGTGTATTCCATGTTTTAGTTTCCACAGTCATTTTTTTCTAATAACTCCTTTTAATTTAATATTGTTCTAAAAATATTCATTTTTTATTAAATAAATTTTATTGTTTCATTTTATACTATTCTAGTGACAAAAAGTATTTATATTTTACCGTTAAGGTTAATATAAGGGAAATTCGTAAGAAACTGAAACAGGATATTAGATTAAATAAACAATTTAAGCTCAATATCGGTAGGAATGATAAATCAGTAGTTCTTTTAAAACCTATTAATATTTTTACTGATGATTTTATCCCACGTCTGTAAATTTTTTAGTTTTTGTAGAAAAAAATTTTTTGGAATAAAATTTCATAGCTTTTCCAAAAAAACATTATTATGGAGGAATTTAAAAAAATGGAAAAACAATCTCAAATAGAAAGCATGAATAAAGCAGAAAGTATGGATATGTTTTGTTACCAATGCTCTCAAACTGCCCGAGGAACTGGTTGTACAGTTCAAGGAGTTTGTGGTAAACCTGCAACCGTAGCTCGATTACAGGATAACCTATTATTTGTAATTAAGGGAATAACAGCTTACTTGTACCATGCAAGAGAATTAGGATACTCTGATGATGAAGTAGATGCATTTATAGAAAGGGCATTTTATGCTACTTTAACTAATGTAAATTTTGATGCTGATGAGCTGGTTAAACTAGCATTAGAAGCTGGTGAAATGAATATTAAAACAATGAAGCTTTTAAAAAAGGCACATATAGAATCTTACGGTGAACCAGTTCCTACAGAAGTTCCTACAGGATCTGTTCAAGGACATGGAATAGTAGTCACCGGTCACAGCCTTAAAGCGTTGGAAGAATTATTAAAACAAACTGAAGGAAAAGGAATAAACATTTACACTCATTCTGAAATGTTACCTGCTCATGGATATCCTGATTTAAAAAAATATGAACATTTAGTAGGTCAACTTGGAGGAGCCTGGTTTGACCAACGTCAAGTCTTCAGTAAATATCCTGTAGCTATTTTAGGAACTTCTAATTGTGTATTACCACCAATGGAATCTTATAAAGAGCGAATGTTCACATGTGGAGAAGCAAGATTACCAGGTATAAAACATATTGATGGTTATGATTTCACTCCAGTAATTGAAAAGTCACTGGAACTTCCAGAACTCGAGGAAGAAACGGGAAAACCCGTACTCACCACAGGATTTGGAACTTCAACCATTCTCTCCTTAGCCCCTAAGATAAAAGAACTTGTTGAATCTGGTAAAATTAAACGATTCATTCTTGTTGGTGGATGTGATTCACCTCTACCTGAAGCTAGTTATTACACTGAATTCGTGAAGCAGTTACCTGATACAACGGTGGTTTTAACTTTAGCTTGTGGTAAATACCGTT
>Ga0187887_10001011_pt1 | contig 25343 bp, 12 predicted proteins | sample June2016WEW_7_10_FD_132977 | JGI IMG/M metagenome (GOLD analysis project Ga0187887, IMG submission 132977) | Peatland microbial communities from SPRUCE experiment site at the Marcell Experimental Forest, Minnesota, USA - June2016WEW_7_10 | ecosystem: Environmental > Terrestrial > Soil >... | reverse complement strand
TTACGGAGGAGTCTGGCGGGCCTGATTTTGCTTGCCGCGGCTGGTTCTTACGGGACGGTGACGGCGCAGACGGCTCCGGAGCAGAATGCGCTGGCGCTTGAGCAGCAAGGCAAGACGCGGGAGGCGGAAGCGGCGTGGACGGGACTGTCGGATCGCGATCCAGCGAATCCGATTCCATGGGCGCACCTTGGCCTGCTGGCGGCGCGGCAGGAGCATTTTCTGCAAGCCGTTGGGTTTTATAAGAAGGCGCTCGCGCTCAATCCCGAGATGCCGGGTCTGCGCCTGAATCTTGGTCTCGCCTTGTTCAAGAACGGCGATTATCGCGAAGCCCTCGTGTTTTTTACGCCGCTGCTGAAGGAGCAGCCGGACGCATCGGATGAGAAGCAGCGGCTCGCCGTTTTGATTGGGATGTCGCATTACGGCCTGGGAGATTACGCGGCCGCTGCGCCCTATCTTCGCGAAGCATCGGCGCGCGATGCCGGCAATCTGACCTTGCTTCTGACGCTCGCGCATAGTTGCCTGCTGTCAAAGCAGTATCCTTGCGTCGTGGACGCGTACCACCGCATGGTTGTGCTCAACGCCGACTCGGCGGAGGCGCACATTCTGGTGGGTGAAGCGCTGGACGAGATGAAGGACTCGGCCGGCGCCATCCGGGAGTTCCGCGCGGCGTTGAAAGCGAACCCTCAAGAGCCGAATGCGCATTTTGGGCTCGGGTACTTGTTGTGGACGCAGAAGGAGTATCCCGAAGCGGCGCAGGAGTTTCAGGCTGAGCTTGCGGATGTTCCCGAATACACGCAGGCCAGACTGTATCTTGCGGACTCGTATGTGCAGATGAATGAGATGGACAAGGCGCAGCCGCTGCTGGAGGCGCTGGTGAAGGGCAATCCATCGCTTGCGCTGGCGCGGCTCGATTTGGGCATCGCCGAAGAAGAATTGGGGCACAAAGACGCGGCTTTGCGCGATTTGAATGCCGCAGCCGCGCTTGACCCCAAGAATGTGAATGTCTATTGGCGGTTGGGGCGCGTCCATCGGTCGATGGGGAAAGATGTAGAGGCGAAAAAGGAATTCGATCGGGCGCGGAGTTTGAACGAGGCAGCGGACTCAAGGTTGTTAGAGGTTTTACAGAAGGATCAAGGGAAGGGAACGTTGCCGGTGAGCGACCATCCGGAAAAGTGAGGATGGGGCATAGGGACTAAGGGACTGGGGGACTAAGGGACTAAGGGACTGAGGGACTTAGGGACTATGGGAATGGTGGGGTGGGCGCGGTTAGAGCCCGGGCCTGAAGGCCGTATTCCGTCGAAGACCTGATTCAGGGGGTTGAAACACTCTGCTCCCTCCGTCCCTCGCAATGCACTTGAGGAGGTTCGTGGTTTCCCACCCATTTCACGATGAAGCTGTGAAATGGATGGGGCACCCAGAGTCGGTGGATGAACTCACTTCTGCGTCGAGCGCTGATCAAACGAAAGGCCGGAGCGTGTGCTCCGGCCTTTCGTTTTGGAAGGAACGGCAAGGCTAGAAGTACAGCTTGCCGCTGAACTGCATTTTTCTTCCTTCGTGCGCGCCCACCGCGCTGCCAAAGGTGCCGTCGCCGAGACCGGCATCGATGGAGTCGAAATTGGTGTGGTTGAAAACGTTGAAGGTCTCAGCGCGCATCTGCAGGCTGATGTTGTCGCTGAAGCGGAAGTTCTTCATCAGGCCGAGGTCAACCTTTTCGAAGCCAGGGCTCAGGATGTTTCCTGCATGCTCCGATCCGAAGTGGCCTTGTGCGGTGGTGAAGGCGGACGTGTCGAACCAGTTCAGTCTTGACTTGACCAGGTGTACTGGCGCAACTTGATCAGGCCGCGCCAGGATGTCGTAGTTCGGGCCATCGATGCCGAGGCCGCCGGGGAAGGTACCGGCTGCACAGCCGTTTGCTTGGGTTGTATCGGTGACGCAACCGTAGGGGTCGGGATATTGGTAATTGGCGAACGACAGACCGGACTCGAGGGAGACGATTCCCGAGAGTTCCCATCCACCCAAGGTGTGTCCGGCCAGCCCGTGCTGCTCGCGGAAGAACGGCTCCTTGTAAACGAAGTTGCCCACGAAGATCTGCGGCTCATTCAGGCCCGAGGCGCCGTAATCCAACTTCGGATTCCAAGTGTACGTGTTGGAGGTTCCGCGATCGTTGGTTTGGTCAGAAAGGTTCTTCGACCAGGTGTACGCGAGTCCCAAAGTCAGGTCGCGCGTGGTGCGGTGGTTGAGTGAAGCCTGCAGCGAGTTGTAGTTGGCGGTGAAGATGGGCAGGCGTGTGTGGAAGTCGGTGTAGCCGAGGTAATTGCGAATGTTATTCAGCGGCGAATCGGCGTTGTTGAACCGCGTGGTCAGCGTTGGCATATTCAGATCGAGTTCGCCGAGCATGTGGCGCGAAAGGGAGCCGACATAGGCAATTTCAAACGTTGTGTTGGAATTGACCTGTTGCTGGAGGGAGAGATTGAAGTCAGCATACGACGGGACCTTGAATGTCGGGTTACCCGTTGTGGTGAGCTGGTTGGGACCAAGATTTGGCGGAGCGGCCGAACCGGCTCCGGTGGGATTGTCAAAGGACGTGTTGACGATTGTGGTGGTTTGCACGAGCGGGGGATCGGCGAACGCGTTCTGCTCCCAGATTCCGTCGAGGGTGCGGTCGTAGAAGACGCCAAACCCACCGCGCAGGACGGTCTTTCCGCTGGCGTAGGGCGTCCAGGCAAATCCAACACGAGGACCGAAGTTCCAGATGTTGTCGGGATTCACTTCCGCTCCGTACGGCGAGCAGGATACTTGCGCGGAGATGGCCTGGGCCTGTGCGCAGGCAGCGCCTTTGGGGAAGATCAGGCCGTTGGTGTAGGTTGCCGGGGTATACGCTTGCCCGGCAACAAAGTTTCCATTGGCGTCGAGCAACGCAGCCTGGCTGGCGTTGTAGACCGTGGGGTCGAAGTTGTTGAGCGTATTCCTGACGTCGGCAGGCGAGGGGAAACGCGACCAGCGCACGCCAAAATTGACATTGAGCCGCTGGTTCACCTTCCAGTCGTCTTGAATGAAGGCTTCAGTATTCCAGAAGTGCAGATCGGGAATGATATCGCGGCTGGCCTGGCTGTATTGAGTGGCGTTGCCTACGAGGAAATCGCCCCATGTTGCGAAGTTGAAGCCAGGATTGCCTTCCGACGCATCTTCTGTCTTCAACATCTGCTGCACTGTAAGGCCGGCGCGAACGGTGTGCTTGCCCAGAGTCCAGGTGAAGTTGTCGAAGATGTTGCGATCGAGGTTGCGCTCGAAGTAGGGGGCGCTGCCCTGCGAAACCACGGTCACGGAGTTATCGAGGATGGATACGCTGGGAATGCGGCCGTAGGGATCAGGATTGGCGAGGTTGTTGGTGAGCGAAGAGAGCAGGCTCGACGAGTTTGCCTGGCCGGAGAGCGCGCCGGCAATGGTTCCCTGCGAATAGGCGAACTCCACTTCGTTGACCATCTTCGGCGAGATCGCCACGGTCAGGTTGCCGACAACGTTCTTGCCGGGGGCGTTTATGGCGACGTTCACAACACCGGGGTAGTTCGATCCGCCCCAGAGGCCGGTGGGCAGGGTCTCGGGAACATCGTCTTCCATGCCGCGAGCGAAGAAGTGTACCTTGTCGCTGAAGTAGTGATCCACGCGAACCAGGTCCTGGCGGAAGTTGTTCAGCGTGGAGTAGGACGAGATGACATCGCCATCTGTGTAGCCAGTTGCGGGGTTGACCGCGGTCACGTTCGCCTGGAACTTGCTGACGATTTGCGACAGGTATACAGACGCATTCTGGCTCACGCAGCCGGGCGTGTTGAGATTCACGGTGCCCACGCCACCGGTGAGGGTGGTCGGATTGAAGGGCGTCCATCCCGTGATGCAGCCGGCAGGTGCGCTCACCTGGTTCTTTGAGAAGAATTGTCCTGCCAGTTCCGCGGGGGTGGCGGCAGGTACGTAATTGGTGGTGGGCTGCGATGTCTTGCGCCATTCTTCAGACCAGAAAAAGAATGTCTTCTTCCTGTCGGCGTTGTACACGCGCGGAATGAAGATGGGGCCGCCGGCCGTAAAGCCGAAGTTGTTGTAGTGATCGGGGGTCCGCGGAGCACCGGCCAGGTTGTTGAAGTAAAGATTGGCGTCGGTGTTTTCCGTCCGGACGAACTCGTAAGCGGAACCGTGGAACGCGCTGGTTCCCGAGCGTGTGCCAACCACAACCTGACCGCCACCGGAGCGTCCGAAGCTGGCGTCGTAGGAACTGCGCTCCAGGGTGAATTCCTGAATGGCATCGATGGATGGAATGTTGAGCAGCGTGCCGTTTGAACCGCTGTCGTTCACATCGGCTCCATCGACAGACCAGTTGTTGGCGGTGGTGCGGGCGCCGTTCACTGAGATTGCCGATCCACTATTCAGACCGAAGCCGGGCTCGTCGCCGAGCAGATTCACAACGCCGGGTTGCAAGGTAACCAACTGCTGGAAGTTGCGATCAATCAGCTCGAGTTCGCGCACCTGCGTGCCATCGATTGTGCCGGCCTGCGAACTGCTTGTGGTCTCAATGGCTACGGGATTGTCTTGAACTTCGACGGTTTCATTTTCCGATCCAGGTTTCAGAGTGGCATTGACGGCGCGCCTCTGTGCGACATTGAGCACGACATTTTGATCGGAGAAGGCTTCGAAGTGGGGAGCCTTGACTTGAACCGTATAGGTTCCGGCGGGCAGGTTTGCGGCTGTGAAGTTGCCCTGGTCGTCGGTTTGGACAACGCGCTCTGCCCCGCTCCCGTTGAGAGTGATGGTCACAGTTGCATGCGGAATCAATGCGCCGGTTGAGTCGGTGACAGTTCCGGTAAAGGTTCCTTCAAGCTCCTGGCTCCTGGCTGCGGTGGGCGCAAGGGCCAGCGCGAAGGCGATCAACAGAAAAAGACAGAAATTGGCTGGGAAGGCATGAGCCTTGATCCTGTCCAGCCTGCCTCCACTACACCGTTGCCTGAAGGGGGAATCATCCAGATGCCGATTGAATTCACTCATCGAAGTCACACCTCTCTTTGAAAGTGGTAGGAGCCACTGTGCAACTGGTCTAGGAGTCTGTCGAAGCCACAGTGGATGTTGGGAGCGGATAGGGCGCGTGAGTTTGGTTTTCGGTCGAGATTTCAGCCGTGGTTGGAGATTGCAAACTGAGGCATTCGCTTCCGTTTAGGGAATATCAGCGAAGCGCTAAGAAACTCGGTTGAGGAAACAATACGGCCAGTTTTGACCCAAATGCAACACAATTCTGAATAAAATGACGCGAAATGATCAACTAATTGAGGAAATCGAGGGCATCGCTAACTCGTAAACCGATTTTGTGCCTTTTCGCGGTTGAGCGGACGCGACGTTCTGGCGGTCGAAGGCGACAGGGCTCGGGCATGTCTCCAGTAAGCCGGGGGACGGATCCGCAAGGCCGGGACATGGGATAAAGACACCGAATCTGCCTGTCGGACGAGGCGCAAGTTGAGCCGCAGGCAGCGGCTATCATGGAAGCCATGTTCAAGACCTTCTTTTCATGTTGCGGCTGCCAAAAACCTGCCTGCGCCGCCCTGGCGTTTCTAGGATTATTGATCGTCGGCCGCCCTGCGTTGGCGGCTGAACCGCCGCAAGCGCCGGATGCAGCCAAAATGGCATTGGTTGATCCATTTATTGGGACCGGGCCGGATGGCCACACCTTCCCCGGCGCAACGGTCCCGTTTGGCATGGTGCAGCTTTCGCCAGATACGCAGATCAAGCCGTTCAAGCAGAGTTACAAGTGGGCGTCTGGTTACCGCTACGAAGACACCACGATTTTGGGGTTTTCGCATACGCACTTTTCCGGGAGCGGGCACTCGGATCTGGGCGACGTATTGGTGCAGCCGATTTCGGGCGAGGTGCGGCTCGAGCCAGGAGAGAGCGACAAGCCCGAATCGGGCTACCGGTCTCGTTTCAGCCACGACAAAGAACATGCGGAGCCGGGATACTACGCCGTAGATTTGCTCGACTACAACATTCACGCTGAGCTGACGGCGACTGCGCGCGTGGGCGTGCATCGGTATACCTATCCCGCAGGCAAGCAGGCGTCGGTGCTGCTTGACTTGCGTTCTTCCATCTATAACTACGCGGGCAAAGTGTTGTGGTCGCGGCTGCGCATACGCGAGGATGGCACGGTGACGGGCATGCGGGAGACGCGCGGATGGGCGCCGGGGCGGCAACTGTATTTTGCGATTCGATTTTCGCAACCGGTGGAGACGCACAGTCTATATGATCGTGAGCCGTTGCCGGTGGAGTACCACGGCTTCAAGACACCGGGAACGACGGCTGAAAACACGCAGGCGATGGAAGGGCGCGGGCTGATTGCGGTGTTTGGATTCAAAGCGCCGACTCAGCCGCTAGTGGTGAAGGTTGCATTGTCGCCGGTAAGCGAAGAGAATGCGATCGCGAATATGGACGCCGAGGTGGCGGATTTCGATTTCGACAAGGTGCACGCCGCAGCGACGGCTGCGTGGGAGAAGGAGTTTGCGCGGATTGACATCAAGGCTGCTCCAGCGATGGAGAAGAACCTCTACACCGCGCTGTACCACGCGTTGCAATCGCCAAACCTCAGCATGGATGCCGACGGGAGTTATCGCGGGCCGGATAACCAGGTGCATCATGCCGCCAACTTCCATTTTGTTTCCAATTTGAGTTTGTGGGATACGTTTCGCGCCGAGCAGCCGTTGATGACGATTCTTGAGCCGGAAGCGAGGACGAGCGATCTGGTGAACTCGCTACTGGCGTCGCGGCGCGAAAGCCAATTTGGCATCTTGCCCATTTGGCAGGAGCAGGGAATTGAGACGTGGTGCATGATTGGCTACCATGCGGTTCCAGAGATTGCCGATGCCACGATGAAGGGCATAGGCGGCTTCGATCGCGAGGAGGCGCTGCGTGCCGTGGTGGCGAGCGCAAGCTATGGGCCGTACGGAAGTCTGGCGGATTACATGCGTCTTGGCTATGTGCCTGTAGATCACGACGACGAGGCCGCGTCGAAAACAGTGGAGTATGCGTTCGACGATTGGACGATCGCACGCATGGCAACCAAGCTGAAAAATCAGGAAGTGGCCGGCACGTTTACGAAACGCGCCGAAAACTGGCGCAACAACTTCAACGTGCAAGATGGTTTTGTTGAGCCTCGGTTCGCCAGCGGCGCGTATCGCGTACCGTTTGAACCGGCGAAGGCGGGCGCGGGAAGCGGATTTACCGAAGGCAATTCGTGGCAGTATTCCTGGTTTCAGCCGCACGACGAGCAGGGGCTCATCGATTTGCTGGGAGGGAATACGCAGCTGATTGCGAAGCTGGATGCGATGTTCGACGCCAAGGTCGATCCGCATCAATATGCGGACGTGGAAGACATCAGCGGCATGATCGGGCAATACATTCATGGCAATGAGCCGAGTCATCATCTGGCTTATTTGTATGTTTATGCCCATGCGCCGGCGCGGACGCAGGAACGGCTGAAGCAGATTGTGGAGTCGCAGTATCGGCCAGCTCCCGATGGTCTGGTGGGCAACGATGATTTGGGGCAGATGTCGGCGTGGCTGCTTTTCACAGCGATGGGCTTTTATCCGGTCGCGCCAGGATCGAATGAGTATGTAATCGGGAGGCCGTTCGTGGATGAGGCTACGCTGCACCTGCCGAATGGAAAGTCATTCAAGATTGTGGCTGAGAATTTGAGTGATGCGAATGCCTACGTGCAGTCAGTGGAGTTGAATGGCAAGCCGCTTTCGCGATCGTTCTTGCGTCATGAAGAGGTGGCGCAAGGGGGCGAGCTGCGGTTTGTGATGAGCACAATGGACAAGGCGACCTGGTCGACGGAGAAGCTGGAGAGCCCCTACTCGATGACGGGGCAAAAGTAGCGAGCGGCTTCGAACGACCCAACAAGCGTGCAGAGGCCTCAGGGAGCTTGAACACGTTTCGTGCTGACCCCGGTCCAGAGCGTCGAGGAATCGGGCGCGCCCGCTTCCTCGCACTTAGTGGAGGGGGAGCACAAACTTCGCGGAGAGATCGGCCTGAGAGGAACCGCCGACGAAAACGGTGTAAGGGCCCGTCTCTACAAGCCACGCATGATTGCGGCCCCAGATGGCTAAGTCGCTGCTCTTGAGTCTGAACTCAACTGGTCGGGTTTCGCCTGGCTTCAAGTGAATGCGCTGAAAACCCTTCAGCGCGCGGTCGGGCTGCTCAACGGAACTTACATCGTGATGAAGATAGAGTTGGGCTACTTCGTCGCCGTCGACCGAGCCAGTGTTCGTCACGTCGACTGTTGCGATGACATCGTCTGAAGTTCCGGCGGCGGGCGTCTTGACGGCCAGGTTGGCGAATCGGAATGTCGTGTAACTGAGGCCGTATCCGAACGCGAAGACCGGCTGCCGATCGCCATCGACATACTTATCTGTTTTGGACGGATCGAAGTTATAGAAGTCGGGCAGCTGGCCTACGCTGCGTGGAAATGTCATGGTGAGTTTACCGCCGGGGTTCAAGTTACCGAACAAGGCCTCGGCAACCGCTTGACCGCCGAATTCTCCGGGATACCAGGCCTCAAGGATCGCGGGCACATGTTCGGCGGCCGAGGGAATGGTGAGAGGCCTTCCATTTTCGAGAACCAGGACGACCGGCTTGCCCGTTGCGACCACGGCTTCAAGAAGATGTTCCTGGTTTCCCGGAAGGTCGAGGCTCTGGCGGTCGAAGCTTTCGCCGGAGATCCCTTGCCACTCGCCGAGCGAGAGGATGACGACATCGGCGGCCTTCGCGATGCTGACGGCCTTATCAATATTTGCACCGTCGTCGACGGCGATATTTGCTGCGGGTAGAAGGGCGCGCAGGCCGTCAGCAATGCTGATGCGCTTGCCGTTCTTCTCGTCCTCGTAGTCGCCATAACGCGCGATGGCCGCATTGGGTCCGATGAGCGCAATGTGGCTTGTGGTTTTGGCGAGTGGCAGGAGGTGCCCGCTGTTTTTGAGCAGGGTCATTGACTCACGAGCCGACTGGAGCGAGAGATCGAGGTGCTGCGCGCTTCTCTTCACGCGCGGCGTGAGCGATGTGTCGGTGTAGGGATGGTCGAAAAGTCCAAGAGCGAACTTGGCACGCAGCACCGACGACACTGCGCGATCGAGGGCTTCGGCGGACAGGGAACCATCTTTCGCGCCCTGCACAATCGCGTTCTGAAATTCCTCGTGGCTGAAGTCGTAAAACTGCATGTCGACGCCGGCGTTGATGGCCTGCACGATGGCGTCTTTGGGGTTGGCGGCGACGTGATGGTCTTCCCAGAGGCGGCGGATCGCGCCGAGGTCGGACAGAACGAAACCCTTGAAGCCCCACTCGTTGCGCAGAATCGATGTGAAGATTTCCGGGTCGCCGGCAACGGGGACGCCGTCGATTTCGTGGTATGCGGCCATCACGCCCATGGCGTGGCCGTCGCGAATGGCGGGCTCGAAGCTTTTTAGCATGATGGTGCGCAGCTCGCGCTCGCCGATGTGCACGGGCGAGGTGTTCAGGCCGCTTTCCGGAGAGCCGTGGCCGACGAAGTGCTTCGGTTCGGCAATGACGGAGTGGTCGCTCGAGAGAGAGTCGCCCTGTGCGCCCTGCACGTAGGCGAGGCCGAGCTTGCCCGTGAGATACGGGTCTTCGCCGAAGTCCTCTTCCACGCGTCCCCAGCGCGGCTCGCGGGCCAGGTCGAGCACGGGACCAAGAACCATGTCGACACCGGCGGCACGCATTTCGCCCGCGATGGCCGCGCCGGTTTTGCGGGCAAGGTCAGGATTCCAGGTTGCCGCAAGATTGATGGGGGCAGGGAAGACGGTGCCATCGCTGAAGCCGTGCAGGCCTTCTTCAATGAAGATTGCCGGAATGCCCAGGCGCGAGTGGGCGATGACCCAGCGCTGAATCTCATTGGAAAGCTCAGCGCTCGGATAGAGGTCGTGGATGCTGCCGACCCCCAATGAGCCGAAGAGCTTTTCCGCAGTGTTGGTTTGGAAGCGCGCATCGGGAGCCGCGTGGGTTTTGTCGACGGCCTTGTCGACGAGGTCGGGCACGCCCGCATACATATCGAGCTGACGCGCTTTTTCTTCGAGCGTCATGCGAGAGAGCAAATCGCGGATGCGGTCTTCGGTAGGCAGGTTCGATTGCCGGTAGAGCGCAGGAACGTCGACAGGAGCAGCGGGTTGTTGTGCGGCCAGGCCGATGGCGAAGAATGCTGCGATGAAGACGATGCGATGCGCCGTCATATTCAACTCCGTTCCGCGACGATTCTTGGACGACGGGTATGCGCTTGGAATCGGTTCCATCCTTTATATACCAGCCTGCGCGCACGGCGTTTCGTTTTCGCCGGCGCCAGGCTGATACCATTGCCAGTCACGCAAGGCGACGGCCTTCTCGATGCGGAATCGCGGGGCATTCGGCAGATCCGTCCGGAGATGAAGATGAGAACGAATCGAGGTACGGGCAGGCGTTGCGGCGCGCTGACGATTCTGGCTTTGTCGATGATGTGCTCGATTGCGGATGCGCAGCTGGTGCAGGCGCCGGGCGCGGACACGTTTACTGGACACCCGCGTGTTGTGATCATCAGCGATATCGGCAACGAGCCCGACGATCAAATGTCTTTTGTCCGGCTGCTCTTGTATTCGAACGAGCTTGATTTGGAGGCGATGATCGCCACCACGTCGACGTGGCAGAAGAAGGCATCGCATCCGGAGACGATGCATTCGATTGTTGCGGCGTACAAGGAAGTGCGGCCCAACCTGTTATTGCATGCCAGGGGTTGGCCTACGGCAGAGGAACTGGACCAGCGAGTTTATGCCGGCCAACCGGCCTATGGCATGGCTGCCACGGGTGAGGGCAAGTCTTCGGCCGGTTCGCAGGCGCTGAAGGCGGCCATTGAGCGCGACGACCCGAGGCCACTATGGATATGCCTGTGGGGCGGGGCGAATACGATCGCCCAGGCGCTGATGGATTTGCGCAGCGCACATTCGGCGGCGGAGATGGAGAAACTGTTAGCGCGCGTGCGTGTGTCTTCGATTTCAGACCAGGATGATGCTGGGCCGTGGATTCGGCACGAGTTTCCAACACTGTTTTATGTGGTGAAGCCAAGCGCACCCAATGGCGAGGAATACTACCAGGCAACATGGACCGGCATCAGCGGCGACCTGTATTACCGCAATGGCGAAGGCGCGGATACGAGCCTTGTGACCAACGAATGGTTGGAGGCCAACATTCGCCGCAAAGGGCCGATGGGCAAGTGGTATCCACGTTTCATGTTCATCATGGAGGGAGATACACCGTCGTACCTGGGGCTGATCGATAACGGTCTGAACGCGTACCGGCGGCCGGATTGGGGCGGCTGGGGCGGCCGGTATGTGTTCCGGCAGCCGTACGGTGAAACGCACACCATCTGGAGTCAGGGCGGCGACGAGTTTACGCGCGCAACCTCGCAGGATCGCGTAATTGGGCACGACGGTAAAGAACATGTTTCGGACCAGGCCACGATTTGGCGCTGGCGCGAGGCGTATCAAAACGATTTTGCCGCGCGCATGGATTGGACAATCAAGGATTATGCGCACGCCAATCACAATCCGGAACTGGTGGTGAACGGGCAGGCGGGAACGGGCGTGCTGGAGTTGACCGTCGACGCGAAACAAGCGGTTACGCTCGATGCGACGGGCAGCAAAGACCCTGACGGACAGAAGCTGACCTACAAGTGGTGGGTTTACGAAGAGGCCGGTCTGACTGGCACGCATGGCGCCGATGTTTCGATTCGGGGAGCCGATACGCCGGTAGCGCAGGTGACGGCGCATTCGGCCTGTCGCGCGGCATGGATCCCGGGGCTGATGCCGTGCCAGGGAGAAGGAGTGGCGCACGTCATTCTGGAAGTGACGGATGACGGTTCGCCGCGCCTTACGTCGTATCGGCGGATTATTCTGCACGTGCGGCCGGCGCCGAAGAACTAGTCAGGGGTGGTCCGCGTGCAATACACGGATGCGGCCTGGCGTCAGGGCACAAAGTCCGGATCGCTGACTCTCGACGCGTCGAGCTTGACGGCGAAGAGCGCAAGAAGAATGACCAGGCCAGCGAAAAGGGCGGCCACGTAGGGAAGCGAAGAATAGCCGAGGCCCGCCGTAAGGATGGCCCCGCCCACGCTCGCGCCCAATGCATTTCCCAGGTTGAATGCACCCTGGTTGAGCGTGGAGGCGAGATTGGGAGCGCGACGCGCTTTTTCAACGATGCGGGCCTGCAGCGGGGCGGAAGCGCCGAAGTGAAACATGCCCCAGACGAGAACGCAGGAGCCCATGGCAATGGCGTGCGGCATGGCCGTGGGCATGAGCAGAAGAATGAGGACCACGAGAGAGTAGCCGCCGACGACCGTGGTCATCTGACGCCAGTCGCCAAGGCGGCCGCCAACGAGAATGCCGATCGTAATGCCTAATCCAAACAAGGTGAGGAACCAGGCGATCTGGCGCGGGGGAAGATGGGTCACGGTCGAAAGCATGGGCGCAATATACGTAAAGACGGTGAAGAGAGAAACGGAGCTGAGCGTGGAAAGCAAAAGCACGAGAATCACTTTTGGATTCTTCACCGCTTGAAATTCGTGACGAATATGGACGGGCTCGGTCTCCTGGCGCGGAACCCATAGGAGCAAACCCAACATGGCGACGAGTCCAACGGGGATGAGCGCAACGAAAGTGAACCGCCAGCCAAACACATGGCCGATGGCGGTGCCTGCGGGCACGCCGAGAACGTTGGCAAGCGTGAGGCCGCTGAACATCATGGTGATTGCCTGGACCCGCTTTTCTTTGGGCACGATGTTGGCCGCGAGGACGCTGCCGGTTCCGAAGAATGCTCCGTGACAGAGGGCGGTTAAGATGCGCGCGGCGAGCATGAGATAAAAGCCGTACGAAAGTGCGCAGCAGACGTTGCCAAGGATGAAGACGCTCATCAGGAAGACGAGCGCGCGCTTGCGCTCCTGCTTTGCAAGCGCAAGGGCGAGCAACGGTGAGCCGAAGGTTACGCTGAGCGCATAGGCCGAGACGATGACGCCGGCTTTGGGAATGCTGATTTGAAAGGACTGCGCCAGATTGGGCAGCAGACCCATGATGACGTACTCAGAGGTGCCAATTCCGAAGGCAGAGATGGTGAGAGCGAGGATGGATTTTTGCATGAGCCGGGGCAGCCTCTGTTGCAAAACAGAAGCTGTTCCTTGATCTTCTCATCCTTACGATGGTGGGCATCGCAGAATGAGGAATCAAAACGGGTGCGGCCACTATTGCTTCCTGAGGACTGCCGTTCCCTTTTCGTCGCTGAGAATGGAGCCCTCAAGCTTGCGAAAGGCTTCTGCTTTTTCGGCCGGGATGACGACCTGACGGACGGTGTATTCCCGCTCGTAGTGGAGGCGGTTGTCTTTCGCGGTGACGCTGGAGTGATAGCTGGCGAACTCCACGTCGACATTGACAGGATCGGGTGTTTCGTCGACTGCGTAGCCGGCGGGCAGCGTTATATCGAAGGAGTCGCGCCAGCGTCCCGTAGCCCCAAGGTCAATGGGAACGGTGCGCGGTTTGTTGTCGAAGGGCAGGGCATCGGAGCCGACGACGCGCGGGCGAACCAGAAGAAGGGAGCCGGCCATGCGGCCATATTGACCAGCCGTGATTCCGTAGTGAAACTCCGCGGGATTGGCAAGACTGGGCGGTTGAACGAACTGGAATGAATTCAGCACGACTCCGGGAACATCTTTTCCGATCTCTGTCTCCCAGTATTTACGGCGCTCTGTTTCATCGGAGTACTTGAGGAACATGCGCAGATCAGCACCGCCCGGGCCGGAATGCATCGCATCTACCGATCCGGCCAGTGTGCCGTCTGCCGCGAGCGTGAATTGTCCCTTGCGATCGGTGCCATTCGCATCCGGACCAAGCACGGGTAGTGCAATAATCTGGCTCGAAGCTCCAGCGGCCAAGGTTCCATAGCTGCCTTGCAGATACGACGGCAAGTTGCCAACGGGGGTGCGTTCGTTGGTGGGATCGAAGATGAGATAACGCTTGCCATCCTTCGCCTTCACGATCGCCATGAGGCGCGGATCCTGAACGTCGGCCGGTATCTCGATGGCGGTGATCATGTGGTTACCGAAGAGCGAAGGATTGTCGGGGTCGACAATTCCGCGCCGATCGTCAATGGGAACATAGAAGGCCTGAATGCCGGCCACCTTGAGCATTGCGATCAGCAGTGTGGTTTTATCTTTGCAGTCGCCAAATTTGTTCTTGAAGATGTCGGCAGCGTAATGAGCCTGGAGCCCACCGATGCCGCGCATGACAACGAAGTAACGAATGTTCTTCTGGATGAAGTCGGTAATGCGGCTGAGTTTGGTATAGAAATCCGGAGCGCCGGCAAGCAGGCTTTGGGTTTCGCCTGTGATCTCGGGGGACGGTTGCGGCCGGTCGGCCTCGAGCGTCGTGACCCATGCGCCAATGGCGCGCCACTGGTTGTCTGTTCCGTCAATCGCAGCGTCGCCCCACTGCACCGACATGCGGCCGGCGAGCGCGGCCCACTCCGGCCGCAAGGGAATATCGCGAAGGGTGAGCGCCGGGGTGTCCTTTAGCTCCCAGCGCCAGTGGTTGGGGCTGACTTCGACTGGAGGAACAGCCTTGAAGCTATGCCACGACTGGGAGTGTGCGCGGCCGGGAGGCAGATCGATTTCGAGCGCCTCGAAGGCAACCGGGATGCCGTTCTGCAGGGACCAGATTTTCTCCTGTAACCATGGCTCCATCTGCTCTTCCGATTCGCAAAGGATGGTCGCGCCCACATCGACAGCAGGCGGATGAACGACGCGTCTTTTGCGGGTAGAGAGCATGACGGGAACCCTGGTATCGCCAGCCTCGCTGAAGTCGGTGTCCTGGGCCATGTACTGCTTCTCGTCCGCGGCGATGGTCCAGGCGCGAAAGTAGTTGATTTTTTGGTTGTCGTCGACTTCGACGCCACATGTATTGCCGCGGCCCTGCGGCTTGAGAATGCGAATGGCTTCGCGTTCGCGCTCAACGGCGCGGCCATTGGCGTCGATGGTCTCAATGTATTCGTCGTAGAGAATGACGGCTGCAGCATCTCCGACGTTGGCAGGGACTTTGGTCTTATATGCGTCGAGCGCCCATTGAGGAACGGCTTGCGAATGGCCGAAGATGCCGGCCGCGCAGGGCATGCTTGCAGCGATCAGGAGAGCCGTTGCAAGCAGACACGCGGAACAGGTACGGGCTGGAAACGAGGAGACCATGACATGAGTCCTTCAAGAGAATCAGTTGCCGTGTGCGACCGGAGCACGCGTCAATACGAGCTGCTGCTGATCGGCGGTTGCTACCTTCTGATAAAAGTCATGAAGGTTGCCATAGTCTGACGGTTGCAGCAGAGTGAAGTTATAAACCAGAGTGCGACTGACCTCGACGGAGTCTCCACTGGCCTGCGACGCAATTTTGACCACCGCGTGGTCAGGCCATGCGGCAGACGTTGGCGCCAGCGGGGAGTCGAGGGTGAAGCCGGGCGGCAGGTGATATGTAACATCATCCTGTTGCAGTTTGGGATAGTGAACGTCGACGGGAGTGGTGCGCTTTTCCTGCGCGACGAACGGTTGCTTTGCCTTGGAATCAAAGAACAGCGCAGGCAGGAAGACATGCTTGCCGGTGACGGTTCCAAGCGAGCCGGTGACCTTGACGATGGCGATGAGATTCACGGTGGGGTCATCGAGAGCGAGGAAGTGATCGAAGTCCGCCTGCACGCCGTCGGGGAAGTCGCCCTGAATGGATTCGTTGAACTTTTTCTTCATTTCATCCATGTCGTTTTCAAGACTCAATTGGCGCCAATGCAGCGCATCGGGGCCGGACATGACGATGCGTACAGTTCCGGTGAGAGAGCCAGCCGGGTCGATGAACAACTGGGCTACGCGCTCAACCTCGGCGGCCTTGTATGAGGAGGCGGGTGAAGTGACGGGAGCCGGGTCTTTGTCCGTGGCTCGAAAGCCCGATGCGAGAGTGTGCTTCCAGTGCAGGCTGGCGAAGGGACACATCTTCTGGCCGGGGTCGAGGTAAACTTCTTTGCCATCGAGGACGAGGATGGCAAGATAGTCGTCCAATTGCTTCGTGGAGAGATAGCGCGTGTCGAAGATGGCGCGGTTCCTGTCGACGACCTGAGCGGGGAAGACTTTCAGCCCAGCGGCACGGGCCAGCGCGATGTAAAGCAGCGCGATATCGTTCGCCGAACCACTCTGCTGCTTCCAGACATCGTCGGCATTGCGAATTTCCTTGATCTTCTCGCGTTTTTCTTCCGCCTCCGATTTCTTGCGGGAGAAATTCGTGTTCTCAAGCTTCTGGACTGCGGCGTAGATCTTTCTGGCCTTCTGTTCGTCGGTGTCCGCAGGTGCGAATAACTTTTCGGCCGCATCCTTCAAAGCATTGGTTGGTTTAGTGAAGTCCTCGGTCCTGATAGCCCAACGCTTGCCGGCGTCGTGCCAGAAGTCAGCCGCTGAATTGGAATTTCCGTAGTAGAACTCGACGTGCCACCGGAGGGAGTTGATCGGGGGCATCCAATCGTCTTCGGGAATGGCGGGAATATCGGTGAGATCGAGGGAATAAAGTCCCTTGGCGTCATCGCGAATCACCTGGGCGCCTGGCGCCAGTCGCGAGGCAAACATGAGCCGGTTCAGCGAATCCCCGTTGGCGTCGCGAATGTAATGGCCCGGTGCGAGATAGGAGAAAAAGCTGTAGTGTGCGTTATGCACGAAATACGACGACTGGATATCCCACGTCGGCTGAGAAACCCTATAGTCGGGCGAACGGATCTTGAGCCGATATTCCAGGATGCTGCCGACTTCCACGCTGGGAAGTGTGAACACGACGGTGTTGACCTGAAATCCCTTGCCCTTGAACTCCATCAGATCGGCCGGCTTGGCGGAAAGTGGGACGATGCTGCCATCGGCGTGAATTGTGCGCCCCTGAATATCGGTTACCGTATCGATGCCATGCTCGTAGGGAACATGAACTGTCGCCAGTTCCTTGCCTTTTTCCGTCAGGACCTTGATGCGCGAGTAGAAGCTATAGAAGTGGTTCCTGTCGTCAGTCTCCTCTTCGCGATAGAGAAAAACGGCTGCGGCGCCCGGCGCGAGCGGGTCGCTGGTCATCTTCAACTCTTGATCGGTGGGCTGTTGAAACTGGCATTGCAGGAGGGCCGGAATCGCGGTGAAGGCGCCGAGAACGATTGAGCGCAGAACAGTAACAGTCCGCATCTTTTTGCCTTAAGTGGAAATCAGCGGAAGTATACGTCAACCGGCATGTAGCTGGAATACGACTTTAGATACCTTTGTAACTTTGTCCCGAAGTCGGAAATATCAGCCCCTGACATGCCGGGAAGGGAATGAGCTTCCGCATGGATGGCACCGGTGGCTAAGCTCAACACTGTTTACTGGGGCAGCAGTCCAAAGACGGCTACGCCGGTGGGCGTTGCGACATAAACCTTGCCGTTGACGATGAGTGGCGTAACAAATTTGTTCCCGTTGCCGAAACTGTCGCGGCCATTGGCTGCCTGACTGCTGTTGTACAACTCGGTGGCGAGGTTTGTGGCGTCGTAGGCGTGCAGAACGGCTGCGGAAGAAGCGTTGCCTTCCAGCGTCCATACGATGCCATTCTGGGTTCCGTTTGCCGAGATGCTCGGCGTGGTGCCGGGAAAGGCGAACGTAATGGCGGTCTGGCTGGAGGGCGTCGCCGCAAGTTTGGCATTGGCCATGGGGAAGGCCTTCAGCGTATCGTAGGCTGCGCCATAGTAAAGCGTACCGTTGAAAAACGCGGGCGTTCCCCAAACGCCGCCGGGAAGTGCGCCGGGAACGATTTGATAGATATTGCTGTCCGAGGAACTGGTGGTGAATTTTCCCAGGCTGGCGGTGTTTGCAATATAGATGTTGCCATCTTTGCCTGCGCCCACAGCCAACTGCACGGCTGTGCCGCCGGCATTGGTCTGGGGGGGCAACAGAATCTCGCCACCGGAGCCGAAGTCTTTGTCTTCGCTCGATTCGCTGACGGTGTTATAGGTTTCAAAATAGTCAGCCACCGCCAGCGTCCCTGAGGTCGAGAGCTTGATCATGGCGTTGCCGAAATCGGCCTTGGACGGAAATCCGCTGGCATTCAGCGTGGTGTCGAATGTCCCGTTGGCGTCGAGGAAGTAGAGGTTTCCCGTGCTGTCGGCAGCAAGCCCATCGCCGCTCATCCAAATGGAACCCTGGCTGCCGTTGGGCGTGAGATTCAGCACCTGGGTTTGTTGCAGCGTGGACTCGCTGAAGCCCATGACCCACCCCGTGTAGGGCAGGCCATCGCAATGCGACGTCCAGGCAGTGTAAATGGAACCGTTGGAGAGGAGCAGAGCCGCGCGTTCCGCATAATCGCCGGGCGCGAAGACAACATTGCCGCCGGAAGAGCCGTCGCCCGTGCCGGGATAGGTTGCAGCAATTTCGGTAGGCGTGCCGAGCGCCGCGCCGGTGGTGAGATCGAGAGCATGCAGGCGCTGGTGATACGCGCCGCTCGAGTCCTTCGACATGGCAACGACGAAGATCGTTCCATTCGTGCCCTGCTTGCGATCGATCACCGGCGTGGATGTGATGCCGATCTGGGGCGAGATCTGCGCGCAGGAGTGGTCGTCGCTGGTGGTTTCGGCGGTGGCGAGGACCGAAGTATGCCAGATTTGCGCGCCGGTGTCGGCGTCGAACGCATAAACGCTGTCGCCCTCTGTTGCGACGTAGAGAACGTTGCGCACCGAACCGCCAGCGGTGAGGCCCGTGAGGTAAAGCGGCTGGGCATCGACGTGGCCATCGACGGTGTCAAAGGCTATTTTTCCAAACTGGGTTGAGTTCACGTTCGCCGGTGTGAGAGTGGTCTCCTGCGCGTTGAGGCCATCGCGCGCAACATCGTCGTGATAGGTGGTGATATCGGGAATTGTTGCTCCCGAGGAACCAGCCTGCACGGTAAGGGCGAGGGAAGCGGCGCTTGTGAGACTGCCCGAGGTTCCGGTAAAGGTGACGGTGGATTGCGACGAAACGGTCCCGGTGGCGGCGGTTAACGTGGTGTTTTGCGCGGTCCCTGGGACGAGATTCAAGGTTGCCGGATTCGCGGTGACTCCCGATGGAAGCCCGGTGATGGCCACCGCCACGGTGCCCGTGAAGGAGTTTGCCGGCGTGGCGTTGACGCTGATGGGCGAGCCTGCGGCGCCGGCAACGAGAGTGAGTGAGGTGGGTGAGACAGAAAGCGTGAAGCTCGGCGTTGTGGCAAGAGCAGTGAGGGTGAGCGCGGCGCTCGTGGTGTGGCTCAAGGTGCCCGAGGTGCCGGTCAAAGTGAGTGTGGCCGATCCAGGCTTGGCCGACGAGGAAGCTGTCAGCGTGAAGCTTTGTGGCGTTCCGGGGGTAAGCGTAAGGGTTGAGGGGGTTGCCGTGACGCCGGCGGGCAAACCGCTGAGGCTGAGGGTGACTGGACTGTTGAAGCTATTTGTTGCCGAGGCGGTCACGCTGGCTTGTTGCCCGGCGCCGCCGATGGAGAGGGTAAAGCTGGCAGGCGTGGCTGAAAGGGAAAAGTCCCCGGCCTGACCTGATCCGGAGTGAGTTCCGCAGGAAGCGAACACGAGGCTCAGCGCGAACAGGACCGGAAAAATAAGCGCCCGGACGTCGAGAGTGCAGCACCGGCCGGTGGTTTGTCTCCCCTTCCGCGATGATTCTGCCTGATGGACCAACTCCGGTGCTTTCTTCCCGTTGTGCATGAACAGCCCCATTTTGAAATGAAATTAGATTGCAGACCTAGACTTGGATGCTCTTTTGGAGAAATGGGTCGTTCGCTGCAGTTTTGGGGAATGTGGGTTGATGCGGGGATTCGATTGAGATCAGGCGGGCCCGCCGAACGGATTAAGGGGCGTCGGGCGCCGGAAATATCAGACGCCAGGCGACAAGCGGACCTTTTTCCCATAGTCTTGAAGACAGAATTCCCGAAATGTATGATTCCAATACTTGTTTGAGTTTAGCGCTCGAACGAAGGATCGGTCTCAGAACCGGATAGGATGAAGATGCTGCTTGAGGTGTGTATCGACTCTGTCGAATCGGCGATCGCGGCCGAGCAAGGAGGCGCAAAGCGTGTAGAGCTATGCGCCGATCTTCTGGAAGGGGGAATTACTCCCGGAGCGGGTCTGATTGCATCCGTGCGGCGGCATATTTCGATCGACCTTTTCGTCATGATTCGCCCCCGCGGCGGAGATTTTTTTTACTCAGACCTCGAATTTGAGGTCATGCAGGAAGAAATTGCTCGTGCACTTGAATTGGGAGCGAATGGAGTGGTGCTCGGGCTCCTCGACCTGGATGGCCGCGTCGACGTAGCCCGCACCCGCGCACTCGTGGAGTTGGCCGCGCCCTTGCCGGTGACGTTCCATCGCGCGATTGACATGACGCCCGACCTGAAAGCGGCATTGGAAGACGTGATTGAAACTGGCGCCGCACGCATCCTCACGTCGGGTGGGGCACCGAGCGCCCCTGAAGCGATCGATGTGGTTTCTCGATTGGTTGAAGTGGCGGGTTCGCGCATTGGCATTATGCCGGGCAGCGGCCTGAAAGCGAAAAACATCACCGCCATTGCACAGGCGACGGGCGCGCACGAGTTTCACACGAGCGCACGCAGTGCATTCCCCAGCCCGGTACGGTTCCGCAAACAGGGAATGGCTCTGGGCGATGCGCTGGATCGCGAATACAGCAGGTTTGTGGTGCTGCCGGAGACCGTCCGAGCCATTGTTGCAGCGCTTGAAACAGCCCGTGAGCCGCTGATTGCCGACCGTTGACGTTGTGCGTATGGAGGCTGGCAGTCGCGCAAGTGGTGATCGTTTCGACCCAATTCAGTCACTGTATACTGATCGCAATTGAAACGCGACCGCCAGGAAATTTGAAAAGGTAAACCAAACCCATGACTGCCGGGAACCCCGCTGTGCAATCGGCCGAATCTTCAGCGAAACGCCGTTACAGCCTTTTTCTCTTAATGGTTGCCGGCCTGGGCGGCCTGCTGTATGGCATTGACGTGGGCATCATTGCCGGCGCGCTGCCCTATTTGGAAGCTACCTCGCACCTTACCGCCGCGCAACTCTCTTCAATTGTTGCCGCAGTGCTTCTAGGAACGGTCTTCTCCACGCTCTTCGCCGGGCTGCTCGCCGACTGGATGGGGCGCAAACCGCTCATGGTTCTCAGCGGGGTCACATTCGTCCTCAGCATCCCGGTCATCGCTCTCTCGCAAGGCTACGGACCCCTGTTTTTCGGTCGCCTGCTGCAAGGCATGAGCGGCGGACTCATCGGCGTCGTCGTGCCGCTCTACCTGGCTGAGTGCCTGTCCGCATCCAGCCGCGGAAAGGGCACCGGAATCTTTCAATGGCTACTCACGCTGGGCCTCGTGACGGCGGCTATAGTCGGCATCTATTACAGCTACCGCGTCCAGGCAGTCTCAATGGCCTCTGACGCTGCCACGCTCTTCGCCTTCAAGGATCAGGCCTGGCGTCGCATCTTCTGGGTCTCACTGCCGCCGGGTGTGCTCTTCGTCCTCGGCAGCATCATGGTGGGCGAGTCTCCCCGCTGGCTTTTCCGCCGCGGCGAAAAGGATAAGGCCTATGCCGCCCTGCTTCGCTCCCGCAGCGCCGAGCAGGCCGCTCTCGAACTGCGTGAGATGGAAGAGACCGCACTCCAGGCCCAGAAGAATCTCCCCGCCGACAAGCGCGTTCGCGAGACGCTTTTACAGCGCAAATTCGTCATACCCTTTCTGCTGGCTCTGGTGATCCTCGCCTGCAACACAGCCACCGGCATCAACTCCATCAACGGCTACAACGTAGGAATTCTGCTGCAGAGCGGCCTCTCGGACCTGCAATCCCACTGGGGTTATGTGCTGTTCACCTGCGTCAACTTCACCATGACCATGGTCGGAATGATGCTGGTCGATCGCAAAGGACGAAGGTTTCTGTTTACCGTAGGCACCAGTGGCATCATCGTTTCACTGGTCGGCGTCGGCATTCTTTTTGTGCGCACCGAGAAGTTCAGCATCGACGCCGGTGCCCAGGTTCAGTCCATGGTTACGCCCAATCAGGAGCTGACGCTGCGCTTCGATCCGGCCGAGGCAAGCACTTTGCTCGCTGCCCAGGGCTCGACCGGCAGCCAGATCGACAGCAATCGCGCCTCGTTGGCCATCATCTACTCTTACGGCGATTACACCGCTGCTACCAGCTTCGTCCGTTCTGACGATACCGCCGGCGCGCCCATTCAAATCACGCGCGATACCGCCGTGCCCGCCAACGCGGTCGAGTCCTTCTTCAAGAATCCCTTCGCGGATCTCAACGCAGCCCGTACGGCGCCGCTCAAAATACGCAAGGCTGTCGTTGGCCAGGTGCCCGGCGCTCATCATGGCTGGCTGGTTGCCATCGGCCTTTACTGCTTCATGGCCTTCTATGCGATGGGCCCCGGTGTATGCGTATGGCTGGCCTTGTCGGAACTGATGCCTACGCGTATCCGGTCGAACGGAATGAGTATCACTCTGCTCGTCAACCAGCTTGTTTCGACCATTCTCGCGGGCATCTTTCTGCCGTTCGTATCCAAGTACGGATATTCGTCGATGTTCTTTCTGTTTGCTTCGTTCACCGTTGTCTATTTCATCACCATTGTTTTCTTCCTTCCGGAAACCAAGGGGAAAACGCTGGAAGAGATTGAAGCGCACTTCGAAGGCAACGCGACGGCGTAACGGCGGCCGGCCGATTCCAGGAAAACGTTTGACGCGGAGAACCATGAAAAAACTTCAGCTTCTGCTCTCGCTCGCGTTGCTTTCCGCGGCTTGTCTGCTGCATGCGGAGCCGGTCGCGCTCTTTTATCTGACCAGCGGGCCCGATTCGATCCGCTCGTTTCTGGCGCACTCGCGACAGATCGATCTTCTGGTGCCCACCTGGTACCAGGTGGATGAGAACGGACTGGTCACCGGAGCTCCCGATGCGACGGTACTCAAGCGGGCCGGCGAAGACAAGGTACCGGTGATGCCCATTCTTGCCATGTTCAACAAGAAGGGTTTTCATGTGCTGGCGTCCAACGCCAATGCCCAGTCGATCATGAGCCAGGCCATGATCCGGGAGTGCAAGCTGCACGGGTATACCGGGTTTCAATTTGACTTCGAGAACGTTGACTGGACAGACCGCGATTTGCTGACGGCCGTCGTTAAGGTCTCGGCCGACGCGCTGCACAAGGCCGGGCTGCAACTGACAATCGCCACGGTTCCTAATGCGCCCGGCTTCCCCGGTGCGGGTGGGTTCGCCAAGTGGATTTACACGGACTGGCGCGGAGCCTACGACATTGAAGCGCTGGCGAAATCGGTCGACCTGCTCTGCCTGATGACCTACGACCAGAACACGCGCTGGACGATGCCGGGTCCTGTTGCCGGTTGGGACTGGACGGTCGAGAATCTCAATTACGCGCTCAAGACAGTACCCAGGGAAAAGCTTTCGCTCGGCATTCCCGTGTATGGATACCACTGGTATGCGGGCGCGCCGACACGGGATGCGGCGACGGGCGAGGATAAGCCGAATCCAACGGCCGAATATATCGGTTATGCGAATGCCATGCAACTCGCCACGGCCTACAGCGGCAAGGTGCAGTGGGACGAGCAGGACCACAGCGCGTACTTCTGGTTCTATCGCGATCAAATGCGCGAATGGATCTTTTTCACTGACCTGCATACCTTCCAGGATCGGTATGACCTTGTGAAGAAGGATGGCCTTGAAGGATTTTGCTCATGGGTCCTCGGAGAAGAAGACCCGGAGATCTGGAAGTTTCTGCCACGCCACCAGTGATGTTTTGAGCGCACAACGGATTTGCTCTATGAAATTACTTCGCAATGTCGTTGCTTTAATCGGGCTTGGTCTCGCGACCGGCTATACGCTTGCTGTCGCGCAGAATTTCGCAGATATTCAGCCGACGGCGCAGCAAACGGCCTGGCAGGACCTCGAATTTGGGGTGATCATCCACTTCTCGACGAATACTTTTCTCGATCGCGAATGGGGCGACGGGACAGCCAGCCCGTCTGACTTCAATCCCACAGCATTCGATCCCGACCAATGGATGCAGGCGATCCGCGATTCGGGAGCCAAGTATGTTGTGCTGGTGGCCAAGCACCATGATGGGTTTTGCCTTTGGCCCACGGAGCAGACTGCATACAGTGTGAAGTCGAGCCCGTGGAAAGACGGCAAGGGCGATGTGGTTGGCGATGTGGCGCGCGCGGCGCGCAAATATGGATTGAAATTTGGTATTTACCTCTCTCCGTGGGATCGCCATGAACCGAAGTACAAAGATTCCGCGGCCTATGACGACTACTATCAGGCGGAGCTATCCGAGCTTGCTTCGAATTACGGCGATTTGGTCGAGTTCTGGCTTGACGGCGCGGGAAGTGGCGGCCATGTCTATAACTTTCCCAAGATCATTGGAACGCTGCGCACCTACCAGCCCAACACCGTGGTGTTTGCCGACACGGGCCTGTTTGAATATGGCGACGCCCGATGGGTAGGCAACGAAAGTGGAGTCGTTCCTTACGAGAACTGGAACGTCATCGATCGCCACGGCTACTTACGCTGGCGTCCCGTTGAAGCCGATACACCTTTGCGCAAGAGCCATTGGTTCTGGCATCCCAACGACGACGGCTCGTTGAAGAGTTTGAGCGAGTTACTCACCACGTACGATGAGACGGTGGGGCGTGGCGCGCAATGGATGCTTGGCCTGGCGCCGGATCGCCGCGGTTTGTTGCCAGAGAGCGATGTGGCTCGGTTGAAAGAGTTCGGCGAGGCTCTGCACAAGCAGTACGGGAACAACCTGGCGCTGAAACATGCGCCGGTTTCTTCTGAGGAGAGCGCCGCTCTCGATGGCAATCCTGATACGTTCTGGACTGCGCCCGCAGGCTCGCATCACGCCACACTCGAGGTTAGTTTTCCTGCGCCCATCACGTTCAATCGCGCCGTATCCTTGGAGTGGCTGAATGACGGACAGCGCGTGCAGAAATATTCAATCGATATCTGGACCGGAAGCGCGTGGAAGAGTGTGGCCTGGGCGCAGGCCATCGGTCACAAGAAGATCGACAGCTTCCCGCAGGTGCGGGCAAGTCGCGTGCGGCTGAATATTCTCTCCAGCACCGATGCGGCGTCGATTCGCGAATTCCAGCTATATGAGGTGGAAGGGCCGGAAGTTGCAAGCTCCGCGAAGGAAAGATAGCTGCGAGCGAGATCGATCTTTCTGTAAATTCGAACTAGGTCCCGAT
>Ga0187887_10001010_pt1 | contig 25347 bp, 22 predicted proteins | sample June2016WEW_7_10_FD_132977 | JGI IMG/M metagenome (GOLD analysis project Ga0187887, IMG submission 132977) | Peatland microbial communities from SPRUCE experiment site at the Marcell Experimental Forest, Minnesota, USA - June2016WEW_7_10 | ecosystem: Environmental > Terrestrial > Soil >... | reverse complement strand
GAAGGGAGGGGAGATTGTAGTGCACTTTCCCTACAGGGTTCGACCGCCAGTACATTTCCATCTTGATGCTGATAAAAGCTAACAGGGTATAACAGGCATTCTCTCCGGCAACGATCTCCATCGGTTTGGTCCGCCGCCCAAATTCCTTATTTAAACGCTCAATAACATTGCTGGTACGCAGAGAAATCCATTCCTCCTCCGGAAAATCGAAGAAGGTCAGACAACTGTCCAGGGAATTTTGTAAGCATTTCACCGCGGAGGGAACATCCTTACTCCAACGCTCGGTGAATTGTCAAAAGGTAAAATGATAGCATCATTGGCAACTTCCGCCATTCCCATCACAATGGGAGTTTTGTTCAATGGCGACATCCAACATTTCCTTTTGTAGTCTAACAAATGTTGCCCAATTTTCTATTTCATTGGGGTATTTAATTACCTTATCTTTGTTTTTTCAAGTAGGAGTAGATCAAAATTAATAGAAAATTAATTTCCATCAAAGGGGTTACGTGTTGTTGCATTTAATCCAATGTCAGTGTACGATAAAAGCAAAAAAGGGGGATTTTTGCAAAACTTTGTATTTCTTCGGGAGGCAATTTGTTTTATAAAGCATTGGATGGCGTAAAGGTAATAGAATATGGTACTTTGATTTCCGCTCCTTTCTGCGCGAAAATACTGGCAGACCTGGGTGCCGAAGTGATTAAGATCGAAGATCCATGTTGTGGCGATTTATCTCGTAACGAAGAGCCCTTCTTCAGGGATATTCCGGGCTTGGAGAACAGTGGCTTATTTCAATATCTTAATATGAATAAACTTGGGGTTACGCTCAACCCCCAAACAACAACGGGCAGAAAAATCCTTGGTGAACTGCTTAGCAACGCTGATATTTTTATCGAAAATAACCCTCGTAAGAGAATGAAAGAACTGGGATTGACCTACAAAATCGTCAAGCAGATTAATCCTCATATAATAATGACTTCCATTACTCCTTTTGGACAAAAGGGTCCCTATAAGGATTATAAGGGAGGTGAGTTAGTCATAACTCATATGGGTGTTGTTGGCTATATTTCGACCCGTGAAGGTGACGTAAGTAAGGAACCAATCAAATACCCAGCACATCTATTCAGTTTCCAAGCCGGTTTAAGTTCAGCGGCAGCTGCTCTTGGTGCTTACTATCACCAGATGGTAACTGGTCGAGGAGCGCATCTCGACGTGTCTGAACAAGAGAGTGTTATCCAAAATTTAAATGCCGCGACAGCTCGTTACTCATATGCAAAGCAGATTGTTTCAAGGACAGATGTTTTATCTGTAGCCCCATCTCATATCTTACCTTGTAAAGATGGTTACATCTATAATGCTTTCGCAGAAGAGCACCAATGGCGACGTTTTGTGGAGGTAATGGGACATCCCGATTGGGCCGATAATGAATTATTTAAAGATGCCTCAACTCGGGCACTGTACTGGGATGCGCTCCGACCGTTGTTGCTGGAATGGACAATGGAGCATACTGTGGAAGAAATCTATCGCAGCAGCCAGGAAAAAGGAATACCGGTTGGTGCAGTTCGTTCTGCTGATCAGGTGCTCAATGACATACAAATGATGGCACGAGGATTTTTCGTAGAAGTCGAACATCCTCAAATTGGTAAGCTGAAATATCCCGGTGTACCATACAAGTTTTATGATTTTCAGAAAGAGACACCGACCGCGGCGCCACAGTTAGGTCAACACAATGTAGAGATATACTGCGGACGTTTGGGTTATACAAAGCGAGAAATAACCAGACTTAAAGAATCCGGGGTCATATAAAAATATTAACCAAGCGCTGTGGACCAAAAATAATGATAATACTACGCAGGCGGTAACGATATGGGTACTCATTTTCTTAAGGGTATACGGGTGATTGCTTTGACATGGATGTGGGCGGGTCCCTGGATGGGGGCAGTATTGGCGGACATGGGAGCCGAGGTTATCAAGATTGAGACTAGCCAAAGGCTTGACCATCAAAGAGTTACTAAAATCTTGCAGGATCTCAATGGGGATTTGAACCAAAAGCAAGATCTAAATCGGGGGTTATTCAATATCACCAACCGGGGTGTGAAAAGCTGTACGCTAAATCTTAAACAACCTAAAGGGGTAGAAATATTCAAGAAGCTAGTTAAAATTAGTGACATCGTGATTACCAATCTTTCGCCGAGGGTGATGCCAGGGTGGGGTCTTGATTACGCTGCCCTCAAAGAGGTAAAGTCCGATATAATTCTAATTTCATTACCTGCTTTTGGAGATACCGGCCCGGACAAGGATTATGTTTCTTATGCATCCACGATAGAAGCGGCGGGAGGGTTAAGCGTTTCATTTGGTTATCCTGGTGAGGGTCCTGCTCTTTCTGGAACATATCCTGGTGACCCGATAGGCGGCATGTATGGTGTGGTCAGCACATTAACGGCACTTAATTATCATTACAAGACAGGGAAAGGGCAGCACATTGATGTTGCTCAGAGTGAGGGAGTAACCACTCTTATTCCTGAAGTAATAATGGAGTACGTTATGAATGGCCGCATTCGACCGCGTGTGGGGAACAGGGACGTTATAATGGCTCCCCATGGCTGTTATCCATGTAAAGGCGACGATAAATGGGTTGCAATTGCCATCGGTACTGATAGCGAGTGGACAGCTTTATGTCAGATTATGGGCAACCCTGTCTGGAGTAAAGATGAAATGTTCTTTGATCAATATAGTCGCTGGAAAAACCAAGACGAATTAAATAAGCTAATCGCTAGTTGGACAAAAGATTTTACTCCATATGACGTGATGTATAAACTGCAAAAGGCAGGGATAGCCGCTGGTGTTTCTCTCAATATTGAAGAGGCGATCAATGACCCGCATTGTAAGGAACGCGGCATCTTTATTGAGCAAACTCATCCTGCAGCAGGTAAGACCATCGTGTATCGGTCTCCTTGGACTTCGGCTCTGACTGCGACTGAAGCCCCTGCGCCATGCCTTGGAGAACACAATGGCTATGTTTTTAAAAAATTGTTGAAGATGTCAGACGTGGATATTACCCAATTAATTGATGAGAAAGTGATTTATTAGAGCCATGCCAAGAGGCTATTTATGGAAAGTTATCTGCCAGTTGATTTGGTGATGATGTCAGTCTGAAATAAACATATTATTAAAAAATGATTGGAAAGTTATAAATTAGAAACTCATTCTGATAAAGGAGTATAAATTTATTCGAAGATTTTAAGTGTTTTGATTGACAAAAAATGTGTATCTTCAAAGTCCATGTTTTTTTGCGATTTTTACGTTTTTGTTTTGGGACAATTAAATCAGGAGATGCTTTCTAAATGAACTATGAATCATTATTATTGGAGAAGAAGGATAGTATCGCGACCATAACGCTAAATGCTCCAGAGAAGTTGAATGCGATCTCAACAAAAATGAAGGCGAGCTTGCTTTCTGCAATGGAAGAAGTCAACAAAGATGACAGTGTAAAAGTGGTCATTCTCACTGGTGCCGGGCGCGGATTCTGTGCGGGGCACGACATTTCTGGGGATTTTGGAACCGCAAAAGAGGAACTTTCCCTTTCCCAACGAATGGGTTTGGCGAGTAATGAAGCATCTTTTTACAAACTGGATAAACCCGCCATTGCCGCCATCAATGGAGCTTGTGTAGGGGCCGGTTTGTCTCTAGCCTTGAGTTGCGATATTAGAATAGCTTCTGAGACAGCTAAATTCGGCTCTGCTTATATAAAACTTGGGGCATCTCCTGGTCTGGGCTTGGGCTATTTACTACCTAGAATAATTGGTCCAGCGGCTGCTTTGGAGTTTTTGTTCACTGGAAAGGTGATACTAGGGGCAGAAGCAAAAGAATTAGGTATTGTTAGTAGGGTTGTACCTGGACAAGATCTGATGAAGGTGAGTCAAGAGTTGGCCGCTGACATCGCACAATATCCACTTATTGCATTGGGGCTGACTAAACGGTTAGTATACCGCAGTATGATAGAAGGTATCACTTACCAGTATGATTTGGAGAATTGGGCTGGGTTGATAACTAAGCAAACCAGGGATAATAGGGAAGCTATGAACGCTTTTAATGAGAAAAGGGACGTTCTCAATAAAGGCAAATAAGCGCAATTTATGACGTTTATAGAAGCTAAGCAAAGTAATCAGTGGCTAACATGATTGCCTAAATATTTTAAAGAAAAGGAGTATAAAATGTCTGCAGTCGTAAGTCCTCTTGATCAATTGATCGACCAATGGGGGAAACTAACGGGTAACCTCATTAACAGTGAAGAACAAAGGGCGATGGCTCCAATAACCACTAATAATAATCTGAATAGAACTGTTTCGGCGGATCAAATAAGAATCTTTTTAGACGGCGAAGGTGACTTAAATCCATTGTATCGTAATCCAGAATATGCCAAAAAAACGAAATATAAATGCCTCATTGCTCCTCCAAATTATCTGTATACAATAAGTTATGCTCAACATCCTGAAGGCCGTGTTCCAATGATCCCAGGCATAGCAGGATTCTATTCTGGCTGCGACCGCGAATGGTTTCGACCCGTTTGTGATGGAGATAATTTTACTTATCGCGTTATCTTCCCTTCGGAAATAAAAGTGAAAAGCAGTAAATTCGCGGGACGAATAGTGCTTGGTTACGAGAAAACTGATTATTATAAGCAGGGTGGAGAAATAGTTGCCGGATATAGCTCCTATGAAACGTGGGCTGAGATAGAGAAAATCAAAGAAATGAATAAATATGGGAATTTGGCCAAAATGCCTGAATATAGTGAAAAAGAAATAGAGGAGATTTATGCGGCGCAAGATAGAGAAGAGATAAGAGGTTCAAATCCTCGCTATTGGGAAGATGTGGAGGAAGGGGACGAGTTAACGCCAGTAGTTCGTGGTCCAATGAGCGAAAATGAAAGGGATGCTTGGATGGCAGGTGGTCACTTTCATAAATTGTCGGATAAGTTAAACCGTTCACTTTGGGTAAAAGAGCCAATGACCATTATCTCAACATTCGCCGGTAGAGAACCTCCGGCGGGTTTCAAAGCTGCCCACCCGAGGCCCGCTGTGGCCGGGCAGCAGCCCGAAGCATGGCGTTACGTCCTACTTACAAACTGGATGGGGGATGACGGATTTCTTTGGAAGTTCAACTCCCAGATTAGAATGTTCACCATGATGGGGGACACTACTTGGGTCAAAGGGAAGGTAATAAAGAAATACCTTGACGACGGAAAGTACTGTGTGGATATTGATATCCAGAACACAAATCAAAACGAGGTGGTAACAATAAAAGGAACGGCCACGGTGATTCTTCCTTCAAGAGAACACGGACCAGTGGTTTACCCAAAGCCTTACAACCGCGTCCCTCAACAATAGTAAATAGTAATTAAACCAGCAGCATGTGCGACTTCTCTCATTTCACCGATTATGATATGAAAGAATAATGTGTCAATGTAATTTGTGGGATAACAAAAGATAGGAGGATGTTTATGAAGGCATTGGTCATAGGGGGCACAGGCCCGACAGGTCCATTTGTCGTTGAAGGACTGCTTAAAAAAGGATACGAGGTAACTGTCTTGCACCGCGGATTTCATGAGGTCGAATATTCCCAGCAAATCGAGCACATTCATGTTGATCCGTTCTCGCCCGAAGCGATGGAAGGCCTCGGTTCCCGGAAATTTGATGTTGTTGTCAGCATGTATGGACGGTTGCGCCAAATAGCCGAGGGCATGAAAGGACGAACACAAAGATTCTTAGGGGTGACGGGGCCAGCCTACCTGGGCTCAATGAACCCAGCAGATAATCCTGAAGGACTTTTAATGCCCATACCCGAAAATGCACCAGTTGTAAACGATCCCAAAATATTTAAGATTGGTTATTTGATAGTACTTAGCGAACAGGAAGTCATGAGGGTACATCAAGAGGGCGGATATAGTGCCACATTATTTCGCTATCCCATGATATATGGCCCCAGGCAGCTCCCTCCTAAAGAGTGGAGCATAATAAGAAGGATTCTGGATAAGAGGAAGAAGCTCATTATTCCTGATGGTGGCTTAGTTTTGAGATCAAGGGCTTATGCTGAGAATGCAGCCCATGCTTTATTGTTGGCAATAGATCATCCAGAATCCGGAGGACAGATCTATAATGTTTCAGAAGAGAGAACACTTACTCTGAGGGAATGGGTGGATAATATCGCTAATCAGATGGGGCACGAATTTGAATATATGGACATGCCGTGGGCAATCGCCAAGCCTTGTCATATGTGGGCGACTAGTGAACGTCACGTTGTATTGGATAATACTAAGATAAAAAAGGAGTTGGGATATTATGACGTGGTTCCGGTTAAAGAAGGATTGAAACGGACAGTGCAATGGTTTCTCGAGAACCCACCAGAACCAGGTGGAGAGATAGAACAGCAGCTTAGGGACCCATTTAAATACGATGTCGAAGACAAGATTATTCAGGAATGGGAAAAGGCCTGCAGCAAAATTCAGGAGATACCATTCATAATAGAAGACAAAAAATATGGTTATGCAGATCCGAGGGTGTCTCAAAAGAAATCTTCAGCTACGAGCTGATTGGAACATGACACTATTGATCCGCGATCAAAGGGGTCGAACGGATAAGGAAGCAGTAATGAAAGCACAGCACAAATTTAAGATTGTTGAACGACTAAAAGAACTATTACAGAACCTCCACTTCGATGCGATGAATAAGAAAGGTGCCGAGTACTGATTTGTTAAAGTCATTGTTGGTGATAAAAACAAGAAACCATTGATAAGGAAGTGAAGTTTGAATACACAATATGATGTTGTCATTGTAGGTTGTGGGCCGGCGGGGCTTGCAGCAGGTTTATACGCTGCGCGGTCGCGTGTGCGGACCTTGATTCTAGAAAGAGAAATAGCCGGTGGCGAATTAATGAACATAGATTTGATTGAGAACTATCCCGGTTATCCAGATGGAATCGATGGGCCGGAATTGGGTTCTAATATGATTAGGCAGGCAACCAGATTCGGGGCAGAACTCCAAATTGCCAATGTAGAAAAGATCGTATCCGGGACGACCGAAAAACTGTTGAAAACGTCTCGAGGGGAATTTAGCACTAAGGCTGTCATTATTGCGAGCGGCTCTTTTTCAAGAAAGCTCGGAATACCAGGTGAGGAGGAATTTACAAATAAAGGCATATTTTATTGCGCAACGTGTGATGCACCCCGTTTTGCCGGTCAGGTCGTTGCCGTGGCTGGCGGAGGAGACTCTGGCCTCACTGAGGCACTCTTTATGACCGGTTTTGTAAACAAAATTATAATCATTGAATTAATGCCCCACTTGATGGCCACCAAGCTGTTGCAGGAGCGAGTTCTGGCGAATCCAAAAATTGAAATCAGGTGCGGCGTGAAGATCGATGCGGCTGTCGGCAACGGGCGGCTTGAATTGCTGGAGCTTTCCGACGTGAAGACAGGACAAAAGAGCAGTCTCAAAGTTAACGGACTTCTGGTGAGAGTTGGCTTAATCGCCAATACCGCCTATTTGAAAGACACTTTACCCCTAAACTCCATCGGCCAGATTATGGTCAATGACCAAATGGAGACACATGTGTCTGGTATTTTCGGTGCAGGCGATGTACGTCAAAACTCTCCGATGCAGATCGTAACAGCAGTGGCCGATGGCGCTACTGCTGCATTATATGCTTTGAAACATATCGGGGTTTAGTAAAAGGGGTGCACGTTAGTAATAATTGGAATATAATAACAAAAAACAAAGGAGATAACAGACAATGGCTAGCAATATTGAAATTTTGGTACCTATATCAGAACCTAAAATTAAAACAATGGCTGTAAATAGGCGGTTGAATGATCTAGATGGCAAGGTTGTGGGTTTTTTGTGGAACGAAAAACCGAATGGTGATATTCTCTTACAACGCATAAAGGATCATCTTTCACAAAGGTTCAATCTAGCGGATAGTGTTTGGGGACAGGTGGAGGCCGTGCACATTCCGGCTGAGGTTGCCCCTGAGGTAAAACAATTGGGTACAAAAGCGGACGCAGTGGTGATTGCGACAGGGGACTGAGGGGCTTGTACGACGTGGAGTATCCACGCCGCGGCGGTAATTGAAAAAATGGGGAAACACACCGTTACTATTTGTACTGATCGTTTTGAAATCTTAGCCCAAATCACTGGTCAGGGCATTGGCATGCCAGACTTGCCACTTGTCGTTGTTTCTCACCCTATTGGCGGCATTAGTCCTGAGGAGGTTAAAATCAAGGCAGACAATATTATCGAAAAAATTATTGATCGATTGGTGCAGTAATTACATGAAAGATATTTTTGTAATTAATTTGGTGGTTTTTGATTTTTACCCACGGGTATTATGCTTAACGCTCAAGTAGTTTCTTGTACTTATTTTACTGTTTCTCACACATAAACCAATGATTTAACACTAGTCAAATGAAGAGGGTTGATAATTTAAACGGTAATGCCGACCAGGCGTTTATCGAAAAGAGATTGAACTAATGATTTAAAGTGACAGGCAAACAAGTTAGTCTCGATTAAAAATTTCATAGAGCATAGAACAGAAGGGTAGTAAAAATGAATCTAAAATTCTCTTCCGATACATTGAACATAGAAGACTCTGTGGAAGTAATAAATAATTTGTTTATTGAGAAGGGTTGGAGTGACGGATTACCAATAATCCCACCAACCAGCCAAGCAACAGAGAAAATGATGGCCGGAACCAAAAGAAAGCCTTCTGAAGTAGTCGCCACTATTCCCCCATGTTGGGGTGAAGCTACAGTGGAGAAGATTGCTATCAATGCGGTCATGGCAGGTTGTCTACCTGAATACATGCCGGTAATTATTGCGGCAATTGAGGCAATGGCTGACGAGAAATTCCGACTTGCCGAAATACAACCCACCACGCACCCGGTTGCACCGCTCATTATTGTCAACGGACCGATAGCTAAGAAGCTAAATATAAATAGCAAATCGGGGGCGTTCGGCCCTTGTTGGCGAGCTAATGCCACAATCGGGCGAGCCATCAGATTAATTTTATTGAACATAGGTGGGGCCTTTCCCGGTAAACTTGACCTATCTACCCAGGGTCAGCCAAGTAAATACACGTATTGCATTGCCGAGAATGAAGAAGAGAGTCCATGGGAACCTCTGCGTAAGGAGAAGGGGTTCGATGAAAATACAAGTACCGTCACCGTGGTGGCTGCGGAAAATCCACATAACATTAATGAAAATGTGGCTATTACTGGAGAGGAAGTGTTGTTTTCGATATGTAATGCGGTGATGACAACCGGCAGTAACAACGTTTTATTTCAGGAGGGCAGTCCTGTTATTGCTTTGTGCCCAGAACATGCGGCAACCATAGCCAAAGATGGTTTTTCCAAGAATGACGTCAGATCTTACATTTATGACAAAGGCAGAATTCCTTTAAAACGATTTTCTACTAGAGCGATTGGGAAACACTATTCCGGTTGGGATGAAAATGCGTTAGTACCGCTAACTGCCCATAAAGAAGATATAATCATTATAGTAGTTGGTGGACCGGGCAAACACTCGGCTTACCTGCCAGCTTTTATCCCACCTTCGATAACTAAACCGATAGCGGAATAGTTTTGTTTGAGAGCAAATTATTGCGAAGTAACGTGGCAAATATTGGCGCATTCAAGTTATCAAAAGATGCTGGGCGACACCAAACTAACTATTCCATCACAAAATTACTCGCCAGCTGCTGGTGCTTTTCGCTACACTCGATTTGGGATGAATAAGCAACTTGACAACCTTAAATAATGATGGTAGACTTCTATAAATTTGTTGATTATCGCACCGAATATCACATCCCATTCTGTCTCGATGATAAATATGAGACACTCCGAAATGATCCTTTTTCTAAAAACAATAAAATGTCAGGGCCCAATGGTTGTTCGTAAATATTATATTATTGGTTAGACGGTGATTTAAATTATTTATGGTTGTTTTTTGTGTTAGAACTGAAATTGGTTTCTGCTTTGGCGGCACATACCGTTTTCTGCCGAGATTTTAATTTTATAAGGGTAAATCGGAATGACATATTTTTAGAAGTTTGAAAGGAGGTCTTGCATGAAAAAAGGAGGATTCTGTATAGGGCTAATCTTCATCATCGTGATTTCAGTTGTGTTGGCATCCTGCAGTTCATCGACAACGACAACTACTTCTGCATCCACTCCCATATCAACCATTGCAACCACTTCGTCTACTACCTCTACTACCTCCATTACGCCTTCCATTTCCAGCACAAGTACTTCGACCTCGCCTACGACAGCCACCAGTGTATCAACGACAAGTACAGGGAATTGGTGGGACAGTCTTGGGACTCCTCAGTACGGCGGTACTTTTACGATTCAAACCGCTAGTGACATTGCTTCTTTCGACCCATATCAAGGTGACTTGAATAACCAGGTATACGATGGATATATGGATTCGTTATTCATGGCCGATTGGACAATGAATCCGGCGATCCAACCTTACCAAATCGATTTCTTTGATAATACTCAGTGTGTGGGCGACCTCGTGCAAAATTGGGCATTTACAACTCCCGGAACTTTGGTTCTCACCTTACGTCAGGGAGTCGATTGGCAGAACATCGCGCCCTCTTTCGGTCGCGAGTTTGTTGCATCTGATGTAGTTTATCATTGGGATCGTGCATTCGGTTTGGGTGACGGTTTTACTACGCCAGGAGCCTACTTCGCAACGGATAGTAGTTGGCTGAACTTAAAATCGGTAACTGCAACTGGTAATTTTACAGTCACTATGCAATGGAGCACTTCTAATATGGAGTTTATCTACGAGACATTGGAGGCACCGGGTACTGAGCAGACGATTGAGGACCCTGACGCCGTCGCTGCATATGGAAACCTAAATAACTGGCATAATGCCATTGGGACCGGACCATTTATCTTAACTGATTTCGTTGACAACATTTCGGCGACTTTAATGAGGAATCCCAATTATTGGGGCAACGATGAGCGTTATCCGCAGAATAAGCTTCCTTACCTGAACGAAATAGATATGCTAATTATACCCAACCAGGCTACAGCGTTGGCAGCGTTGCGCACTGGTAAAATTACTGCCATCGATGGAATTTCGGCGCAAAATGCAATCAGTATGCAGCAAACAAATCCTTCGATGCTGCAGGTACCCGTCCCGCTAGGAAATTGTGATACTATGGACCCAAGAAATGATAAGGCGCCGTACAACAATCTCCAGGTACGCGAAGCATTGCAGATGGCAATAGATCTGCCTACGATAGCTCAAACTTACTATGGAGGCAAGTCTGAGTCATGGCCTCAAACATTGACCTCAAGTTTTATGCCAGGTTGGGGTTACCCATATAATCAATGGCCGGCGTCATTGCAGGCGCAATATGCCTACAACCCAACGCAGGCTAAGCAGCTTCTGGCTGCGGCTGGCTACCCGAATGGCTTTAATACTGATATAGTGGTTAATGCGGCTGCGGACACAGAGCTTGTGCAAATAGTTCAATCGTATTTTAGTGCGATTGGTGTTAACATGAGCATTCAAGTAATGCAAGGGGCCGCCTTTAACGCTTATGTATTGACCAATCATCAGAATGACGCACTAGCAATGCGCCAGCCTGGAGCAAACTCGCTTGGCTTGACGTACAATCCGATCAGGCAACTTACGAAGTTTCAAACAGGGGCTTCGTCTAATGACGCGGTTGTTAACGATCCCAATTTCAATGCCTTCGATACTCAAGCTCTGGGAGCCTCGAGTACCAACGATGTTCAGGCCATTGTCCTAGCCGCAAATCAATACGTCGCACAACAACATTTCGTCATCTCATTGCTCCAGCCATATTCATACGCTTTGTATCAGCCATGGCTTAAAGGATTTAACGATCAATATGGTTCGATTAATGGGTCTGCTGGCTATATAACCCTCTCCATATTTGGAGCTCGGTATTGGATTGACAAGAGTCTCGAGCCCTGATATTAGATGTACCCGAAAGATCCATTATTGAATATTGTTGCAAAGAGGCTGGAATTTCGCTCAGCCTCTTTGTTTAGGTAGAATTTTTACTCAGAGTTAAAGTAACTCATTCTAATTTTGTAATTACATATTTATTGCAAATGTCAATTTATAGCAGAAACCATATGACAAAAAGAATAGCAATTAGCCAACGTAAGTTGTCCCCGTACTTCTGGCATTCTCTGGGGATATGGGCAAGTAAAGTGTAATGGCAATGTAGGAAAGGAGAAAAAACAATGTCTGTAAACAAGCTAAATCCTATTGAATATTGGTATGGGTCGTGTAAGAAGGAAATCGGTCAAGTGTTTACCAGTGAAGAACACAGGCATCGGGGGCTAGAATACAGGAAACCCTATTTTAATACAGAGGTTACTCGAGATTGCATAACACACTTTATAGATGGTATAGGTGATCTCAACCCCCTCTATCGAGACCCTGATTATGGTAAGAAGACTAAGTATAAATGCCTTGTTGCTCCGCCTGTTTTTTCTTACAGCATCACTTATGCGCAATACCCCGATACTTGGCCGGAGGGCATATCTGGTTTCTATTCTGGTTCTGATCGTGAATGGTTTCGCCCTTTTTGCGAAGGCGACAAGGTAGACTATAGGGTGATGTATCCATCGGATGTTGTCCTAATGGCCAGTAAGTTCTCGGGGCAAAAAGTGATGACCTACGAATTGTGCGATTATTACAGGGGAGGTGCGATAATTGGTTGATACCGGTGTTGGGAGACTTGGGCTGAAAATCGTAAAGCCGACGAGCAAAAGAAATACAAAACCGAGGTCGCAGCGTTGCCTGTTTATACTAAGGAAGACTTAAAAAACATTTATGCTGCACAGGATAAAGAAGTAGAGATGTTGCGAGGAGCTAATCCGCGATATTGGGAAGATGTTAATGTAAGTGATGAATTAACGCCTGTGGTGCGTGGTCCCTTTACCCTGACTGAGAAAGAAGCTTGGGATATGGGCTGCCATGGGAATGTCCATTTTTCAGACCGATTGACGCGTATCTGGCATGAGAGAGATCCTCATCACACAATTGATTACGACCCGACTTTCAGTCAACCCCAGACGATACGTCCAGGATATTTAATCCGCTTTGCCGCTGGTGAGAATGTGGAGGCATGGCGGGCAATGGCGCTTACCAATTGGATGGGAGATGATGGATTTCTTTGGAAGTCGAGTACCCAGATACGGAAATTCACCATGTTAGGAGACACGATCTGGAGCAAGGGCAAAGTGACCAAGAAGTATTGTGATAATGGTAAATATTGTGTTGACATTGACTGTTGGTGCGAAAATCAAAGAAAGGAACTAGTTATACCGGGGACAGCCACGATAATACTTCCATCCCGAGAGCAGGGGCCAGTAGTTTACCCTGAACCGTGTCCTCGTGTACCGTAACGAGCAAATCATTATAATAATACGTATACTGCCACCAATGCTAATGGTTGTTTTATTAAGTATGATTGAACTAACGGCGCTGATTCTACGAAAATTCTACGAAAATATTTGTCGCCTCCCATGAAGGGCAATCAAAATTAGGTTATTAACTGCAAACAAAATCTGATAGTGTTTCTAGAGGCAGCATGTTTTATAAAGTATTAAGTGGAATAAAAGTAATAGAATTTGGGAACCTTATATCAGCTCCGTTTTGTGCCAAAATACTGGCGGACCTTGGGGCGGAGGTTGTGAAAATTGAAAAGCCCCATTGTGGTGACGACTCCAGAAGACAAGAGCCGTTTTTGAACAATATTCCGGGTTTGGATCGCAGTGGATTGTTTCAATATTTGAACATGAACAAACTTGGGATCACACTGAATCCAGAAACGGCAACAGGAAAGAAAATATTCACTGATTTGCTAAAAAATGCTGATATTTTTGTTGAGAATAATTCTCTGAAGAAAATGAAGGAACTGGAACTAACTTACAGATATGTCAAAACAATTAACCACAATATCATCATGACTTCAATAACTCCCTTTGGACAGACCGGTCCATACAAAGATTATAGGGGTGGTGAACTGGTCATAACTAACATGGGTGGTGAGGGTTACGTTTCAACTCGTGAAGGCGACATAAGCAAAGCGCCACTAAAACATCCCGCACATTTGTTCAGTTTTCAGGCTGGGTTGAGTGCGGCGGCAGCAACTCTCGGTGCCTTGCATCATAAGAATCTAACTGATTCCGGGACACATCTTGACGTATCCGAACAAGAAAGTGTTATCCAAAATTTAAATGCTGCGATACCTCGTTACTCCTATGCGAACCAAATTGTTTCCAGAACAGATGCAGCCTCACATGCCCCGGCTCATATTTTACCTTGCAAAGACGGATATATCTACAATGCTTTTTCGCAGGAGCATCAATGGCGGCGCTTTGTTGAGGTCATGGGACACCCAGATTGGGCCGACAATGAATTGTTTAAAAATGCCCAAACTCGGGCGAAATACTGGGATGCGCTCAGACCATTGTTGTTGGAATGGACGATGGAGCATACTGTAGAAGAAATTTATCGGCGAGGCCAAGAAGGGGGTGCACCAGTTGGTGCGGTTCGCACGGCAGATCAAGTACTTGCTGATAAACAAATGGCAGCCCGGGGTTTTTTTGTGGACATTGAACAAAAGGAGATTGGCAAGCTGAAGTATCCAGGTGTGCCGTACCGTTTCTCAGAGATTCAAAAGAAAACACCAATGGCTGCTCCACTGTTAGGTCAACACAATGAAGAGATATATTGCAATAGATTGGGCTACACTAAACAGGACCTCAACAAACTTAATGAAGCTGGGATTACATAAGAATCTAAATGTGTACAAGTGATATAATATCAGAAAATGATGCAAGGGATAATAGTAAATGGGAGCTTCTTTTCTTAAAGGTATACGGGTTATTGCCTTGACTTGGGTTTGGGCCGGACCATGGATGGGCGGGATATTAGCAGACATGGGGGCGGAAGTTATTAAGATTGAAACTGAAGAAAGGGTTGACTCCCAAAGAATTGTTAAGTTAGGCAAAACACGATGGAAAGAAGAAGATCAGGGGGTGAATCGAAGTCAATTCAATGTTACCAACCGAGGAGTTAAGAGTTGTACCCTTAATCTAAAACAACCTAAGGGAGTAGAAATTTTTAAAGAATTGGTAAAAATTAGTGATATCGTAATTACCAACTTTGCGCCGAGGGTTATGCCAGGATGGGGTCTGGATTATTCGACGCTAAAGAATGTCAAAGCTGATATTATCTTTGTTTCATTGCCGGGATTTGGAAGCACCGGTCCCGACAAAGATTACGTTTCTTATGCGTCCACTATTGAGGCGGCGGGAGGCTTGAGTGCCTCATTTGGTTATCCAGGTGAGGAGCCCGCTGTTTCAGGTACTTATCCCGGTGATCCCATAGGTAGCATGCATGGTGTAGTCGGCATACTGGCTGCGTTGAATTATCGCGATAAAACAGGAAAAGGGCAGCATGTTGACGTTGCCCAGAGTGAAGGAGTAACAACTCTCATTCCCGAGGTCATCATGGAGTATGTTATGAATGGAGGATTACGTCCTCGAATGGGAAATCGTGATGATATCATGGCTCCTCACGGGTGTTATCCCTGCAGGGGTAAAGACCAATGGGTTGCCATCGCCATCGGTACTGATAGCGAGTGGAAGGCTTTGTGTCACATTATGGGTGATCCTGATTGGAGTAGAAATCCGGCGTTTTCCGACCAATATACCCGCTGGCAAAATCAGGATGAGCTAAATAAACTAATTGGCGGTTGGACAAAAGATTTTACCCATTATGAAGTCATGCACAAACTTCAAAATGTGGGTATAGCCGCCGGTGCTTCTCTCAATATTGAGGAGTTGATCAATGACCCTCACTGCAAGGCACGTGGCATCTTTATTGAGCAAGATCATCCCGAAGCAGGCAAGACTGTTGTATACCGTTCTCCATGGAGGTCGGCCTTAACTGCAACCGAAGCCCCTGCACCATGCCTTGGAGAACATAATGATTATGTTTTTAAACAATTGTTGAAGATGTCCGACGATGACGTCGCCCGATTGGTCGCTGAAAAAATAATTTATTAGGTTTTGAGCAGTATGACCTAGCAAATAGAATGTCATCCTAATAAATCCTAGTTAGGCAAGGATTTAATTCCGAGGTGGAGGGCCATCAAAGCTTGGGTAAATATTAATAACAATAAGCAAAACTCAACATGTTTTGAAAGATCCAATAACGAAGTAAAGACTTGCCGGTGATAAAAAATAAAACGCTACTTGGTACTTTTCCAAGAAATATGCAATATAGGGGATGTGCAGGTCCCAAGCCCGGAATAATAAGGAAGCTGCGATACATTATTGCAAATAAAGGAGTAGTGAATGAAAATTGATGTTTTTCCACATCTAGTGCCGAAGAAGTATAAGGAGGCTTTTCTCAAGAAGCTGAAACCAGGGGTTAATCCGAGCGGGCTAGATTCAAATTCACCTCTGGAACCGCGTGGTGGCAAAGATTTCGCGGCCAAGATATCACCTAGAACTTCTCTTAGCATAAGTGATATTGATGTTAGGCTAAGACTTATGGATAGATTCCCCGATGTATTGCAAGTAATAAATGTAGGTCTTCCTCCTTTAGAAAATAGATATACAACTCCAAAAGATGCCGTCGAACTCGCTCAGATTGCCAATAACGAGATGGCTGAACTGGTTGCCAAGTATCCGGATAGGTTCATAGCGGCGGTAGCCTGTTTACCAATGAACAATATTGATGCGGCAATGAAAGAGACTGATAGAGCCGTAAAAGAACTTGGATTCCGAGGTATTCAGATATTTAGTAGTATAAACGGAGAATCATTGGATGCTCCTAAGTTCAGACCGCTATTCGCAAAAATGGCCGAATATGATCTTCCAATATGGATTCATCCATGTGACCCACCTTTTGCTGCTTCAATAATCGATCTGCCCAAATCTTTGTTTAACATGCTTAACGATCGCTCTAATGACACTCCAATGGGTGGATTTGTCTGGCCTTTTGAGACGTCGCTGGCAATGATGAAGTTGGTTTTCTCCGGAATTTTCAAGGAGTACCCTGATATCAAATTCATTACCCACCACTGTGGTGCTATGATACCATTCTTCAGAGGAAGACCTGAGAGCCGTTATCCTGGTTCACTCAAATATCTGCACAAGTTTTACGGAGACACAGCAGTATATGGTAATACAACGGCTCTAATGTGCGGATATGACTTTTTTGGTGCAGATCATTTGCTATTTGGGACAGATATGCCATTGGGAGGGGGAGGTTTCGGTCCTGGCCGTACTTTAGAAACGATACGGGCAATCGAGAAAATGAATATCTCGGAGGAAGATAAAGATAAGATCTTTTTAGATAACGCGATACAACTTCTAAGACTTCCAATCTAGAGCAATATCTCAAATTAAGCAATACAAAGATTTAGCTACGAATCATTTTACATTTAATACTTTTACACACACTAGCGCCGTGCTTGGTGTGAACTTCCTGCCAAGTACCACCTTCGGTTTGCATTCCGCATGCCTCTTCCAACAGCTGATCACCTTTGGCCCTAAGCGATCTTCATAGAAGATAATTATCACCGCTATGCTTTCCAAAAAGTGCATGGCGATATTGGTCGCTTCCAATTGTTCCTCCTCTGTTAATGTCTCCCATGGTTGTAAACGTCCCGATCATGGTTGTTGAAAATTATAAATTGAGCTAATGTCTCTATTCAAACCAAATCTATTGCCAAAAATCCTATTCCAACGAGACAATTTATAAGTATTTATTTTTTATATATGTCAGGGCCGGCCGCGGCAGATGGCATCGTGCCTTCGTATTTTGCCCTGCTACGAATCATTTGCAAAACCTTGTATTTGTCCACCACAGAGTCGCGGTTAAAGGAATAGAGTCATGGATTGAGAAAATGACGAGAGAAAGCAAACTGTCCATAATAATAAATTGACTTCGTCAATCATCAGAACAGACAAAATCAATTCATAGCATGATGGGTAAATTTTCAGCCACGTCTGTAGGATTCTGCCAGGTTTTAGCCAGAATCATGCTAATAGAATGCCAAATTGTATTTATTAGAAAATGGTTTTAGTGAAGATTGATAAATAGACTTTAAAACGTTAGACGATCTAATGTGGTCTATTTACTTAGTGTTGTTGGCACTACGTGACATTTCGCGAATTTACTGTTATTGGAACAAAGCTATTGTCTTTACCATATTCAGAATCCAGTCAATGCTATCTTCCACCAGTGCCTAAGCTTGCATAGGCATGCTGCCATTGCGAGACTAAATCTTGCATAATGCCGTATAAAGTGTACGGATTCAAGTTTCGAAGACTGACATGTATTTCCACAAGCTTGGTTCAACACAGAGTTGTCTCAAATTAAACATATCAAGCTTTGTGACCTCTCCGCCCCAATTTATAAGTGGGAGATATGGAAATGTTATTAGAATTATTTATGTGGAGTGCTATATAATACTTAAAATGTTGAGACCTTATAGGCGCCAACGTAAAATCAGGGATGAGATTGTAAATGTTTGAATTGAATGATGCGTTGAAGAAAATTTCTAAATTCACCGATAGTGACCTAACTGAACGGATATATTCGCTTGAAACAAAGTTGGAGGGTGCCGATGGACCAACTGCTTCGAAAATCTGCTTAACCGAGAAGATTGATCTTGAACTCTTCTATGCAGCCGATATTATTAAAGACAAAGCGCGTCAAATTGACACAATTATGCACGCTGTTGGAATGCTTTGCGCGCTACCGATAATTCTTGAGACTGGCGAGATAGTGAGATGGTTATACATCGGTGCAGGTAAGGGTGACAAAGAATTTGATCTAGAAACAAATATTAGACTTGCAGAATTTGAATTTACTGAATGGAGAGGTAGAGATTCTGGAAGACAAACGGCACTATTCGAAGATTTTTATCATTTAGCTGAGTATAATTCAGCAAAGAAAAAGTGCTTATACCTGTGCGGAGCTGAGTTACCTATAAAGTTCTTGAATAAGAGCCATCAACAAATAGCAAACGTTTTGGTAAGGAAAAATAAATTTAACGATTTCCAGCAAAAGGTTGGAAACGATCTTCGAACTGTTAACGAATATTATGGATTTCGTAAAAACTCGGTGGAAATCATCGATATCGTTGATCTCTTTGGTAAAAAGATAGAAAATATTAAAGAGGATTAGGCCGGTCGACAGTGTTCTGTGAATATGTTTTGACAATGATGGACACGAACCGTTCATAGTGTGTCAATCCAGGGGGCTTAATATTAAAGCATGGTGACGGAGTCATTTCTTACGTAAAGAATTGTGTCTGAGGTTCGCCTGGATTTAATCTTTGAAATTGGACATCCTGAGCGCAAAAGTGTCTAATTATTGAAGTCATCTTTGACGATTAGTTCTGGCTTTTTAATAAAAACCTTGGTTTCTGGAGGGACGCATTCCGTCAGCCAAACATTACCGCCGATTACAGAACCAGCTCCGACAACAGTCTCGCCTCCCAATATCGTCGCACCAGCGTAAATGATCACATCATCTTGTATGGTGGGATGGCGCTTTTTGCCGCGCAGCTGTTTCACTTCCTCTTTGGAAAGTGATAGGGCACCGAGGGTAACACCCTGGTAGATTCTAACCCGGTTACCGATATCTGCAGTCTCTCCTATAACGACTCCAACCCCATGGTCAATAAAAAAGCTCTCCCCGATGCGAGCGCCAGGATGAATATCGATCCCTGTAAGCCCGTGAGTGTACTCGCTCATAATACGTGGCATGAGTGGGATCTCCTGAGAATGAAGCTGATGTGATATTCGATAGACTGTAACGGCGAGTAGTCCAGGATAACAGAAGATAATCTCATCGTAGCTGCCCGCAGCAGGGTCTCCCTCAAACGACGCTCGCACATCTTTAGCCAAGAATCCTCTGAGATTGGTCAATTCGCGGATAAACTTCATTGCTTCTTCCTGTCCGCGTTCTTCACAATGTGTGCAGGGCAGATTATGCCTGATGCAGTCATACCTTATACATAGGGCTATTTGACGCGAAAGTTCTTCAAAAAGGGATATGATTTCCTGTCCCAGATAGTACTGTAGGTTGACCGAATCAAGTCTGGTTGGGATAAAATATCCGGGGAAGAGAATCCGCTGGCATTGGCGTATTATTTCGATTATTGCATCCCTGGAAGGAATTGGCTCCGAGCTAACATGGTCGAAGCTATCACTGTGGTTACAGGTTCCAACCAGCTTCTCGACGATTTCCGGGAGACCTTCCCGGTAATCACGCAATACCTGGATTTCAGATTTACATTTATCCTTTTCCACTTTATGTTCCAATTACAACATCCTCCAAATCAAATGGGTTAGCCTGTATATTTTCTAGCTTTAATTGTCACGTGTTCTTTTTGGATGCCAAGTTTTGCACTCAGCTCATTTGAGAAGCTTCGAGCGTCTTGTTTACGCTCGAAAAGCATTTAAAGGAATGCCGTGCTTGTCTTCAGTATGTCCTTTACTTTCAGCGATGTTCTAATTGATAAAAGTAATAAGTTCTTCTTTCTTTGTTGGCCTTAAGTCCGTGGTAACATATACTTCATGAAAGGCCTTGTAACTTGGAGTTTCACCATTCTGAGTTCTATATTTGATTTGTCTCCGTTGTATAATCTTACGTCTCCTTGAGCCCTTCAGTATTTAAGTTAGTATGCCTTAATAATGGATATCTTATTTGGGAAAACTTCAAAGGTGTGGTAGTTTCAATTTTCGCCACTTAATTACTCATCTTCCCACTTATTCAACAATGTAAAGCAGCGTCGGTTTTAATTTGAACACGCAGGTTTTTATGGGCCTTTCCCCGGCTTCGTGCAATGTATTTCCTCAACCTGTCAATGACAGTTTCATCTTTGCGCTTTATCTGATGCTTAAATTTTCTTTTCACCGAGTTACGCATACACAAAACCCTCAAATTATTTCGACTTTTACACACGAATCGCGGCATTCATTTACATATATTTTATTGTACCTCGAGAGAAGTTAAGTAATCATAAAATTATCGCGGGAAAGATGGCAGATTTATGACATTTGCAAGATTTGACTGTAGGTGTCTGAGGAACTCCGAGTGGATAACATCTTTAGGATAATATTAGTCGTATTTTATCGTATGTTATTTGTTTAAGCAACGAAAAAAGCTATTATGGGCTAGAATAAACATCGAATTGGTGAGTAACATTCCGATGTTTTGTTCAACACGTCACAATGACTCTTTTTGTTACCCGATAATCTGGACTTTTGTGCGATATCAGTAATGTCTACAAAGTTTCGTCGGTTAATGAGAAGAGTAACAATTCACTTCCTACGCGGTAAACATATCAAGCCTTAGATGTCTTCATGTCTTTATTCCATAGTATTCGACCAAACTGTCTCGGAACGGAAACCGAGCCTTTCGAATAGGGCATCTCCGGTCATTACCCACACAATCAGTATTAGAGATAAAATTACTAATGGTAATAGAGTCAACCAAGGTACTTGCCTGATTTTATCCCGTCACATCTCTTCTCTGGAAAATGGTGTATGTGATCGCGGTGAATACTACACAGTAAACCGCGACCACGATAAACGCGTGCAGTGAGCTGGGTACCGGTGTGTTCGTTCCTGCTTGAATTGTAACCCCGCCCGAATCTCCCGACAATGAAGTGATTTTATTGATGTTGGGACTAAGCAAGTAGTCCGGTATTTTTGCCAGCCAGCCGTGGGCAATTGAAAGCAATCCGGTGAGGATCGACTCTAAAACTGAAGCCCCGATGCCGAAGCCGATGCCGGCCGCCGTCGACCGTCCCAATATCGCGAACAGAAAAGCCAGCAGCCCATAAGGCAATATCACGACTCTACCGGCATTGTTCATCAGGTATTCTAGGATGGAGAACTCTTTGGCGGTAAGGGCTAATCGTCTGCCGCCAGCATAAGCAGAAATAGAGTTAGTGTCCAGTATCAGATCGTCGATTTGGAGATTCACTTTGCGGATTTCTCCGGTGCGTCGAAGGATGGAGCGGACTCTTGAAATAAGCTCCGGAAAGTGAAAAGGTTTTATTAAATAGTCGTCCGCCCCAATATCCAATCCGAGAACCCGGTCGGCCTGTCCGGCCCTGGCAGTCAACATCAGTATTTCCTATCTTGGGATCTTTAGCTCTGATTCGCCGGCAGACTTCTAATCCGTCTATTTCTGGCAGATTAAGGTCCAAGATTATTAAATCGTAGGTGTTTATTTCGGCCAATTCCAGGGCTTTGGTGCCGTCATACGAAATGTCTACGGAATACGTTTGCCGTGTTAGCCCTCTGGCAATTGCGTCGGCGAGATCTTTTTCATCCTCAACTACTAATAACTTCACAATATTATTATAACGATTCCAGGTAAAGATACGGTAAAGTGATCATAGATTATATGGTTAAACCGAAAATAAATTTAAAAGGGGCCGTTAGCATTCTGGAAAGTTATGGCAAGGATTATCGCGGGATGTCATAAAATAACGGAATGTTAGATAACAATGAGATGTATTGTTACTTAACATTATTACGGATTATTGATTGACTCCTCAAATAGTGCTAGAATCAGCCTAATTAAAAAGATTTTATAGAGCAGGAGACCTGAATAGGCAAATAATCTACTAGAATTCATAGATAAATCCTATTAACCGGGGCAGGAGGTAATTCAAAATGCAAAAGATCGATGTTTTTTCACACATATTACCTACAAAATATCTTAACGCTCTTTCACAGAAAGGCGGCAAAAATGCGGCTGAAGCATTAAATAGCAAACGCAGATTAAATGACCTGGATATCCGATTTCGCATAATTGACAGCCATGAAGGCTATGTTCAAATCCTGAACATCGCGGGGCCTGCGGTTGAGGATGTAGCCAGTCCAAAGGTTGCTGCTGAACTAGCCAAAATTGCGAATGACGAGATGGCCGAATTGGTCTATAAATACCCAGACAGATTTGTAGCGGCAGTGGCGTGCCTGCCGATGAACAATATGGATGCGGTTCTTAAGGAAGTTGATAGGGCAATCATCGAGCTTGGTTTCAGAGGAATACAAATAACCTCAAATATAATGGACAAGCCGATTGACTCACCGGAATTTGAACCTCTTTTTGAACGAATGAACTATTATCAGTTGCCGATTCTTATCCACCCCCGTGCCATGACGAGCGGATCGCGGACTTTTAACGCAAATGTTGTAGATAAAGTTGGGTTGTTGGCGCAAAAACCATTTAACTGGCCGTTTGAGACTACAATTGCTATGGGGCGCCTGGTGTGGAGCGGCATGCTGGAGAAGTACCCCAACCTGAAAATTGTAACCCATCATTGCGGCGGGTTAACTCCTTACCAGGCAAATAGAATTTCGCAGCATCAAAGTGTGGGCGAAATAGAAATGTATCGTCAACGGGATAATTCTGATTGGCACTTCACAAAAAGACCGTTTGAATACTACAAGATGATGTACGGCGACACAGCAGTCTGGGGAAATACTTCAATACTGATGTGCGGTTATGATTTTTTTGGCGTAGACCACATTGTGTTTGGCACGGACATGCCTTTTGGCGGCGAACTCGGGGCAGACTATGTTCGCGAGACCATTCGCTCGGTTGAAGAGATGGCAATAAGCGACGAGGAGAAAAGGAAAATATTCCAAGAAAACCCCAGACGGCTTTTCCATCTGCCTGTCGAGCTCCCGTAAGTGCAATAAGATTCTAAGGTTGACCGCATTCGGAGCAATCATACGCTATAAGTTTACAAAATAAAACCGGCCGGAGTAAACTTACGCTCGTTGAACAACTCAAATTGTGCACCTGACAGAAAATAGAAACGGTATTAGAAATTCAGTCTTACCACTGGGCAAACATCCCGTTATTTGCATAGCAGATCATCGTCAGTTAACCGAAATAGTTTCCTTCAGCCAAATTGAATAATTTGAGAGAAACCAAGAATGACAGATGGTATTAAGACATCTGCACAGGAACAGACATCGGTGGAAACTATGGTGATGATAATCAATGTGTTGATACAAAATTTTATGGCTAGTCTTGCCGGAATCGCCGATCCAAATCAAGGAGGAATTTTTCGACCTCGGGAGATAATTTAGCTTCCATTTGATCTTGTTTAATTCCTGAATCATAGTTTGCTTCCAGTTGTTTCAGAATTTCCCCCAGCCTCGGATCTTGTTTTAACATTTGTTCTGCAATCAACCGGACTTGTTCTTCTTGTTCATTTGCTTTTTCCATGTCTTCTTTAGGCAAGGTGAATCCATAAAGGAACGAAATTACCTCCATCAGCCGTTTTTCTCCACGGTAGTCCTCTTCCATCGTCAGATAATTGGGTAAATGTACGATCATGCTGCAAGTTTCTATGCCAAGCTGGAAAGCGCGACTGCCTATAAGGGATAGTATTGACGTAGTTCCCTGATAGTCGCTGTGCCTTACATTTACCAGGGCTAACTCGTTTTGAAGTTCCGGATTGCTCGCATTGCCGGTAACTAATAACGGTCTGGTGTAGGGAACCATATCAAATATCGAACCAAGCAGACAGTATCTTTTAACTCCGAAATTCTTAAAGAGTTCAATAACCGAATCTACATATGCTTCAGCCTGCATGTGTGGTTCTAAAAGGCGGAGGAAAATGAAATCGTGGCTGCCCGGCTGTGTGCCATAAGTAATACCATAAGTAATAGTAGTATTAGGAACGATCACCTCACTGCTGTTCCCTTTCCTGACAAGTGTGGGGCGGTATCGAGTAAAGTCGAAAAACTCCCCCGGTCTTGCCAATTCTCCCAGCGCTTTGGCACCAAGGTAAGTTTCCAGACACGAAAGGACAAGACTTCCAACACTGCCGATGTCAGTCCATGGCCGGATGATGGCCAAAGCATGAGGTTGATTCAGTTTAGGAACGGGTTCGCCGAGGTCGAAAGAATTTAATCTCATGTTTACATCTTATCCCTGAATAGTGGTTGATGCAACCACTATTCAGCTAAAGAAAAATAGGACCCGGAACGCGAAACAATCACCCGCATGACTAATATTCTCGAAATACTTTCCGAGCTCCCAGTAATACCTAATTATATCCGGGCTGAACTTAATCGGAAAATAAACCCAACATTGAAAAATGTGTAATGAATTAGGTACCCAATTAGTCGTAATACATACTAATTACCCATTGACATTGATCGGGGACATGATTAAATTAAGGTAAGATTACCGTTCGATGCGAAATGAAGTCGTTTTCGCCAGTGTTTTGGTATTATGG
>Ga0187887_10001000_pt1 | contig 25551 bp, 25 predicted proteins | sample June2016WEW_7_10_FD_132977 | JGI IMG/M metagenome (GOLD analysis project Ga0187887, IMG submission 132977) | Peatland microbial communities from SPRUCE experiment site at the Marcell Experimental Forest, Minnesota, USA - June2016WEW_7_10 | ecosystem: Environmental > Terrestrial > Soil >... | reverse complement strand
CGTCTTCTCTCGCGCCCAGCGGTCGCAAACATTGATCATGTGGCGCGGCTCCAGCCATTTCAGTTTGCTGACCATGGGCGCGAAAGGATACTTCCAGTAGCCCCAGCTCTGGTTGTTCCACATCAACATCTCGTCGGCGCTGGGCGACCCTTCCGGCTCGAACGTCACGGGATGGCCAGTCTGGTCGGAGGCTGTCCGATAGGCGCGCGGCATCCCGTTGAAGGTATCGCCGTTCACGCCATCGGCTCCGATCTCCGCCATGAGCTGCGCAGCCGCGTTCCAGTACGGCTGGGCAACGTCGCGCGTACCGGTGTCCCACGGCATGCTCGGAAAGAAGACCCGCACGCCGCGGCGATGGAAATCTTCGACCATCCGGCGCAAGCCTGCAACGCCGCCCGGCAAATCGCGAGCCAGGTCCCACTGGTTGCGGTTGTCGATGCCGATATTCGGATACACCGGCCAGATCAGAACGCTGTCGATGCCGCCGTAGCGCTTGTCGAGATCGTCCAGGTAGCGGTCGACGGTATACTTCCCGGCCGCCGGATCGTAGAAATAGCGCTCCTCGGCCATCATTTGCGGCTGGATGAAGTTGCGTTGCGTCCACAGGAGTTCGGGCCGCCGGTATTCGGCGTCGTCGTAGCCCATGCGGATGAGGCGCTCGTGCCGCCACTGGCGCAGGTCGTTGAGCCACGCCTGGTGTTCGCCTCCCGCGGCCATCTGCCATTCGCTCAGTTCCGCTACCCAATCCGGGGTGGATCGTCCGCCAGGACCCGGTATCTGGCTTCCATCCGGAGCATATCGGGTATCCTGTGCCGCCGCCGCGAGCGTTGCCGCGAAGAAGATGCCGATCAGTCGCTTCATCACCGAAGAACATATCACGCCTAAGCAGCGGTTGATTAAAATTCCGAAATACGCCGCAACCCGGTAAAGTTTTCCAGCGCAGGGTAGAAATGGGCGAAAACTCACCAAACCGCGCGCGTAAGTCCTTGACATTCAGTGCACGGGATATCGGCGCGAAAATTGCTGTACCGTGGGCGAGGAGCTTATGACACGCATCACACTCAGCGCAGGGTTTCTGGTGGCGACGCTGCTTACCGGCGGTTGCGCAACCAAGAAATATGTACAGACCACCACCGCACCGATTCAGGCCAAGGTGGACCAGGTCGGCGACCAAACCAACAAGAACGGCCAGCAGATCCAGCAGACCCGCACTGACCTGACGGCCAACATCAACGGAGTCGACGAGAAGGCCCAAAACGGCATCAGTGCCGCGAAAGAGCAGGCCATGACCGCCCAGAACAGCGCGCAAAACGCCATGAACAGGGCCAACCAGGCGGCGGATCTGGCAGGCAAAGACTCCGAGGAGATCCGAAGTCTGCGGACACAGGTTTCCAACCTCGACGACTACAAGCAAGTCTCCGATCTGACCATCCCGTTCGGCTTTAACAAGTACACGCTCACACCCAAGGACCGCGAGGATCTGGACAACATGGTGGCGAATGCCTCGAAGAACAAGCGCTACTTCATCGCCGTGGAGGGCTTCACGGACCGCGTTGGCTCGCGCCAGTACAACGAAGCGCTCAGCCGCAAACGCGCCGATGCCGTAACCGCGTATCTGGTGGCCAAGCACGACATTCCCATTTACCGCATCCACATGATTGGACTTGGCCCGGAGAAGCCGTTGGACGACGGCCGCACCCGCGCTGCGCGCGCCAAGAACCGCCGCGTCGAAATCAAAGTTTTCAGCGCCGACGAGAGTTATTCCCTCTCGCAGTTGCCATCGTCCCCGCAACAGGCGCAGGCTCAACTATCGCAGCAATAACACCGTCGGCCGCGCAATGCCGTCGTTAAGCGTCGGGTGGGTCCCTCGGGACCCGCCCCTTTTTTTGCCTTGTCATGCGAGACTGGTCGCGCGCGCGGTCTGTGTGCGCAACGCCCGCCACCAGACGTACAGACCCAGCAGGCCGGTGGTCACTTCCAGCAAAGTCCCCGTCAGAAACAGGCTTCGGGACAACTGCCGCAACTGTTCTCCCATAATCGCCCCGGTGAGCTGTAGACCCAATCCTCCGCTGAGCAGCATAAGGCGGCGGTTCGGGCGGCGCGCAGTGACCAGCAGCGACCAAAGGATGAGGTCCAGAACCGCCGCGCAGATGTTCAGGTCGCGGCTGATCAGAGTCATCTGGAGATTGAAGTGTGAGCTGTGGTGGATCGCGTAGGATACGGCGAAGATCAGAGCCGCGGCCAGAACCAGCCAGTGGCGCTCGATCGTCTTTTGCTTGGAATGCCGGGCCGCCTCGTCGATGAAAGCGATCACCACGCAAAAGACCAGCACATCCAGGATCACCTCATCGATCCAGTAGTAACCGTCCTGCACCCTGCGGGGCGCGGCCTGGAGTGCGATCTCTACCACCGTTGACGCGAGTAGGGAAAGCGCGTAGGCGAAGACAAACGGATACTCCCGGTAACTTCCGCGCACCAGGGCGGAGATCACCCGTAGGTTAAGCCACAGGCCAATCGCCCAAGCGCCATATTGAAGGGCCAGCCGCATTCTCCTCCGCGGGAAGGCCTTTCCTTTTGCCGGAGATCACGTGGCGGCGCTGTTCAAGCTGTTTTGCCGTCCCATGGGTCTGGCGGGAAGGTCGGGCCATGCGCTACTTTACCATCCCACGGATCGGGTGGGAAGGTCGGGCCGTGCGCTACTTTGCCATCCCACGGATCGGGTGGGAAGGTCGGGCCGTGCGCTACTTTGCCGTCCCACGGGTCGGGTGGGAAAGTGGGGCCATGCGCAACTTTGCCGTCCCACGGGTCGGGTGGGAAAGTGGGGCCATGCGCTACTTTGCCATCCCACGGATCGGGCGGGAAAGTGGGGCCGTGCGCAACTTGCGGACCCGCCACTGCGGCGAATCCATAAGCAGCCAGCCAAACCAGGACCGCCAGGCATACCGCCAAGCGAACTAACCGGCTCTTCGAGACAACGTTCATGTACTTCTCCCTTGTAGTGAAATTCGACACTAGCATTCGCCGGACATCATCCGGGGCACTTCTCTTTCAAAAAATCGGGCTGATGTAACCGGTAGTGGTAAAGTTTGGGTTTTGTTTCACTCGAAGTGTATCGCAGATTTGGGGTAGACAGAGGATAACATGGGAAGTCGCGGGCTTTTTCGCGTATTAATACTAACAAATCGCCGACGCAACGTTAGCGAAAGGCTAACCAACGGGCGTTCCCTAGTCGCCAGGGGTGTACTGCCGTTGTTCCCGCACGGTCCTCTCGGCATATTTGCCGTCCGCCAGGAAAGGCCTCTGGCCGGGCCATTGCAGGCGCATGTCCGCGGCCACCTCGTCGACCATGGCCATCGTGACGACCTTAGTCTCCAGGGCGAATGCGGTGAGCAGAAGATTGTCGCACATCGCGTTGATTAGCCGGGGAATGCCCTGCGTGCGGAAGTGGATCTCGCGCAGAATCTCTGGCGGGAAAACGGTCTGTTCTTTCAAGCCGGCCCGCGTCAGCCGGGAGTGAATGTACTCCAACGTCTCTTCCAGTTGCAAGGGTTCCAGCACGCAGCGGAGAGCCACACGCTGTTTCAACTGGCGGAACTCGGGGGCTTCCAGTTTGCGGTCCAGTTCGGGTTGGCCGGCCAGCAGAATCTGGAGCATCTTCCCGCGCCGGTTTTCCAGGTTGCCCAACAACCGGATTTCTTCGAGTACGTCCCAATCCAGGTTGTGCGCTTCATCGACGATGAGCACCGTGGTACGCCCCAGGTTGGCGCGCTCGAGGATCATCTCGTTCAGGGCGAACAGCACCTCGGTCTTGGAAGTGCGCGTGCACCGCAGGCCGAAATCGTAGGCGATCATTTCGAAGAACTGCTGGACATTCAACCGGGAGTTGAAAAGCGAGGCGTAAGCGATCTGCTGGGAATGCAGGAAGTCGCGCAAGCATTCCAGCATGGTGGTCTTTCCGGTGCCTACTTCGCCGGTTAGCACTACGAATCCCTTGCGGCTCTGCACGCCGTAGATCAGGTTGGCGAGGGCTTCCTCATGTTGCGCGCTCCGGAACAGGAACGACGGGTCCGGACTCATGTTGAAGGGATTCTCGGCGAAACCAAAGAAGGCTTTGTACATTGGCAGACTGGCTTGTGCTTATCTTAGCACGGTGGGGCAGAAAACCAGCTTGAAACCGCTCCCTGACGGTCGCGGCCCGGTAAACCTTGCGAAATCGACGTGACTGTTACGGAGCCGCGGCCGTCAGGGAGCGGTTTCCCCAAAACGGTTAAGCGTCCTCCAAGAACTTAAGGCTTGGCCGATTTCGTCGGGCTGATCAGGATGTGTGCGTTGCGGCCTTCCATGCGGGGCACGCTTTCAGCCGTGCCGTAGGCTGTCAGGTCCGCGGCAAAACGCGAGAGCAGCTTGCGGCCCAAGTCGGCGTGCGCGATTTCGCGCCCCCGGAACTGCACCACAGCCTTCACCCGGTTGCCCTCCTGGAGAAAACGGATGGCGTGATTCTTTTTGAAGTCGTAGTCGTGGTCGTCGGTATTGGGACGGAATTTGAGTTCCTTCACCTGCACCACGTGTTGCTTTTTCTTGGCCTCGTGCTGCTTCTTTTTCTGCTCGTATTGATAGTGGCCGTAGTCCACCGCCTTGGCGACGGGTGGCACGGCTGTCGGCGAGACGATCACCAGATCGAGTCCTAATTCCTGCGCTTTGCGCAGCGCGGCCGCGGTCGGCATAATTTCGGCGGTGCCGTCCGGGAAGACCGCGCGCACTTCGCGGGCGCGAATCGACTCGTTCACGTTCTCTCTACGGGCTGGCCTGCGAGGAGGTAAGTTTCTGCCTGGACCCATGTATGCTATCGAGCGGCTGCCTTGAGATTTGCCGCGGACGCGAAGCGGGACATGCTACCCCTTCGTGTGCCGGCTGGCCGGATGAAATCGTGGATGGAGGATAAAACCAAATCTAAATTCGCTGTCTTACGATAGTGTACGTCTAAATGCCGGCGATTGTCCAGCTTTTAAAATCAGGGTGTTCTAGGGCCGCTTTACCCGCCCAAAAGTGAACCGAACCTTTCCTGTACCCGTATCATCTAAACAGGACTGTGCCCACCTCTGCGCGGGAACCATTGGGACCGATTGCCGCCAGCTTAAATAGCGCGGCAAAGCCGTCTCCGGAGTGTGTCCGCGCACAGTTGGACAAGATTTTGGCGAGCGACGCATTTGCTGGCGCCGAACGGCCGGGGCGGTTCCTGCGCTTCGTCGTCGAGCAGGCGCTTGCGGGGAATCCGCTCAAGGAAACGCTGCTCGGCGTGGAGGTTTTCGGCCGGAACCCGTCGTACGACCCGCGCCTCGATGGCGTGGTGCGCGTGGAAGCCGTTAAACTGCGCTCGCGCCTGAAAGAGTATTACAAGACGGAGGGAGCCGGCGACCCGGTCCGTATCGATCTGCCAAAGGGCGGGTATCTCCCCTCCTTCGAAACGCTGCTCAGCCAACCGGCCGAAACCGTCGCCGCTCCGCCGGGCCGCGTGTGGTGGACGGATTGGCGGGTCATCGTTCCGCCTCTGGCGCTTGTCGCGATCGTTGCCGGCTACCTGCTGGCCCGGAAATCGCACCCCCGGCCCGCATCTCCGGATTCGTCCTCCATCGCCGTGCTTCCCTTTGTAAACCTGAGTTCCGATAAGGAGAACGAGTACTTCAGCGACGGCCTCACCGACGACCTGATCGATGCCCTTACCAAAGTCCAGGGTTTGCGCGTGGTCGCGCGCGGTTCCGCTTTCCAGTTCAAGGGAAAGAATCCAGACATTCGCACCGTGGGACGCCAACTCAACGTGGCCACCGTGCTGGAAGGGAGCGTGCAAAGATCCGGCGGCCGTTTGCGCATCACCGCCCAACTGAGCAGCGTGGCGGACGGCTACCACGTATGGTCGGAGACCTACGACCGCCGGCTCGCGGACGTCTTCGCCGTGCAGGATGAGATTTCGCGCGCGATCGTCGCGGCGCTGGAGGTTCGCGTAGCCGGCCATCCGGGCGGCCGCCTGGTGCAATCGTCGACGCAGGACCTGGAGGCCTATAACCTCTACCTGCAGGGCCGCTTTCACCTGAATAAGTGGCGGCCCGAAGGCGCCCGCAAAGGCATCGAGTACTTCGCCCAGGCCATCGCCAAAGACCCTGGCTATGCGCCGGCGTATACCGGCATGGCGGATTGTTACACCTGGCTGGGAGTGTTTGGCTGGACCGAAGCGCGGCAGGCCATGCCGCAAGCGCGCCGGGCCGCCAACCGTGCGCTACAACTGGATGAAACGCTGGCTGCGGCGCACGTTTCACTGGGATACGTCAAGGCCCTGTACGACTGGGATTGGCCGGGCGCCGAGCGGGAATTCAAACGCGCCTTGGAACTGAGCCCCGGCGATGCGGACGTCCACTTCGCCTACAGCGTGACGTACCTCACACCGCTGGGGCGTCTGGACGAGGCGCTGGCGGAAATCCAACGCGCGCTGGCTCTCGATCCTCTCTCGCCCTACAAGATTACCGGCGCCGGCATGATCTATAGCGACCGGCGCGAATACGATCGGGCCGTGGAACAGTTCCGCAAAGCCATCGAACTGGACCCCTCTTTCTATCACGCTTACGAGGAACTGCGGGGTGTCGAAACCGTGAGAGGCAGGCCCGCCGCGGCGCACGCGGTGATGCAGGCGATGCGCGCCGCTTTCCCCAATGTGGACGACGCCTCGGTCCGCGCGCGCCTTGCCGCGCAACAGGGCAGGCAAGCCGAGGCGCGCGGGCTGATTGAGAATTGGATTCGGGAATGCAATCGAACCGAAAGGCCCGGAAAATCCTGCTACGCCGCTCAGGTCTATGCCAGCATCGGCGAAAAGGATCTGGCCTTCGAATGGCTGGAGAAAGCATACGAGGAGCGAAGCCCGCTCCTCGTATACGCCAAAGTCATGCCCTACTACGACACCCTGCGCTCCGACCCGCGGTTCACCTCCCTGCTCAAGCGTCTCGGCTTGGGGAGTTGAGCGCGGGTCTACTTTCAAACCCTCACACTTTGCGAATTCGGCGGACCAGCAACAGCCCGCACATCGCGATGCCCATCAGCGAAAACGTGGCCGGTTCGGGCGTGCCGGGGCCGACCTGCAGATTAAGGTCGACAGGTCCTTCCAGGGAGAAGAACGAAGAGCCGCCGTTGCCAAGCCCACCATTGCCAAAGGTTATCGTGCCCGTCATATCGGAAACGTTAGTCGCGGCAGCCAGCGTGTAGGGGCCGCCATAACCCGAGGGATCGGTGCTATTGACGCATGGGTTTCCGCCACCCACAAAGGTATACCCGGGGACTGTTGTGGTTTGGGCTCCGTTGACGTCGCCGCAGATGCCGTCCCCATCGAAAGCAAAGATGTCATCCGTTGAACTGGTCAGGGTGATGGATGTAATCGTCGCACCGCTGTTGTTGAGAATGCCGATAAGGTTGTCGTCACCCCCGCTGTCGTAAGAAGAGGCGGCGTTTGGAAACGTCGTGGTAACCGTTCCACCGGCGCCGAATGTAATCAACACGTTGCATCCTGTGTCGTTCTGCACGGTTCCGGTGGCGTAGGTGCCTGTAACCTGGAGGTCCGCAGTGTAGGTCCCGCTGACGCCCTCCGCGCCCACACTGCCCGCATAAGGAGCGGGGCAAATGCTGGCGGCAGACATTGTGTTAGCCGCAAATGCCAAAAGCATGGCACTGGGCAGCAAAAATTTCTTCATCGTCTTTTCCCTCCGAGTCTGAAACTATAATCCGAGTGTCCCGCCAGAGTTCTCCCCCCGTGGGCGAAACATTAGCTAGTATATCCCAAGCGCCCCAGCTTTGAGTCCGTTATTTTCCACAGCCCTGCCCCGATTGTGCGATTACTTACGGTCGTGGCCTAGCTGGCCGACTCTGTAAGATTTCCTTTGCCTAAGTTTCGCCTATCGAGTTCCTGGAAGTCCTGGCACGAGGGCTTGCTGCCGTATCCGGACAGCGCGAGCGGAGTAGGCCGCCGCCCGGTCCCGCCTGCCCCATGCACGGTCCAGCTCGGCCAGATTGGCCAATGTGGCGCCCACAAACGCATGATTCGGTCCCAGAGTCTTCTCGCGAATGTCCAACGCCCGCAAGTAGAGCGGCTCGGCCTTGGCGTATTGTCCCTGCACCTGGTAAATGGCGGCCAGATCGTGCAGAGCTGTGGCCATCAGCGGATGCTCCGCGCCAAAGCTGGCCTCCACTACCGCCGCCGACCGCCGCGCAAACGCCTCGGCTTCCGTGTAACGCCCGGCGTCGAAGTAGAGTTCGGCCAAGCCGTTCAACACCGGCGTCAGATCCGCACTCTGCGCGCCGGATATCCGCTCCACGATCGCCAGCGCCCGTCGGTATTGCGCCTCTGCACGGTAAAAGTATCCATTCGCCCGGTTCTGTTTCGCATTATCGATCAGGGCGATGGCCTCCCTCGCCTGCGTATCGGGCGATTCGGCCCCCATCGCGTGTAACGGGATTGAAACCAACAGCAGTCCCAGCAGCATTCCGCGCATTTTTCCCTCCTGATTGAGGGTGCGCTCCCAACGCGAGCCGGCACAAGTATTTAGGGGTAAGGTAACGGTTGTCGAAACGGTTACCGGTCCCGACGCGCGCGGCGCGGACAGCCGCTTCGGTCCCCAGAGCCCCATGCCCCCCAGAAAACTCTTGACATTTTTATTCAATAGTACTAATTATTTAGTATGCGATCCCCAAGCAAGACCCTGACCGACCAGGAGCTGGAGATCATGAAGATCGTCTGGGACCGGCGAACCGCCACCGTTCGCGACGTTTACGAGGCACTGCTGGAGCGGCGAAGGGTCGCCTACACCACCGTCATGACGATGATGAAGATTCTGGAACGGAAGGGCTACCTCAACCGCAAGCAGGTGGAGCGCGCCTACGTCTACCGGCCAACCCAGCCGAAAAATAGCGTGATCCGTGTCATGGTGCGGGATTTCGTCAATCGCGTGTTCAACGGTTCGGCGGAGCCCCTGCTCGCGCACCTTATCGAAGACCGCCACCTGACGGCGGATGAAGTCGAGGAAATCCGCCGGCTGATCGGAGAGCGGACGTGAACGCGGCATATTGGCTCGGCAACCTGGCTGCCTGGAGTGCACAGGCGGCGGGCCTGATCGCGGCGGGAGGAGCCGCGGTCTGGGCCTTCCAGTTGCGCGCACCGCGGATCCGGCTGGTATACTGGCAAGCTTTGCTGGCAATCTGCCTGTTGCTTCCCGCGGTGGAACCGTGGCGCCGCGCCGTGGACGGGAAAATCGAGTTCACCACGGCAGTAGCCAGACCGGTCTCGCCGGGCCGCGCTCCAGTATATTTCCCGCCATGGCGCCAAGCTCTGCTATTCGCGCTGGTTTCCGGTTGCGCCGGGCGGGCGGTATGGCTCGCCGTGGGATTCGGCAGACTGCGCCGCTGGCGGCGGCAGGCGCGCGTGTTTTCGCCGCTTCCGCCACGTCTCGAGCTGCTGCGCACGAAAATTGCGCCCCATGCGGAGTTCCGGCTGTCGCCATCGCTATCCGGCCCGGTAACGTTCGGGCTGTCGCGGCCGATAGTCGTGTTGCCCGCTCTTTTCGATGAATTGCCGGCGGATATTCAGGAAGCCATTGTATGCCATGAGTTGCTGCACGTGCGCCGCCGCGATTGGGTCGTCACCGTGGCGGAGCAGGTCGTCCGCGCGGCCCTGTGGTTTCATCCGGCCATCTGGTGGCTGATCGGCCAGGCGCAACTGGCGCGCGAACAGACCGTGGATGGCGAAGTGGTGGCGCTCACCGGGAACCGCGGGCAGTACCTGAATGCGCTCCTGTCCATGGCCGGGAATCGGCCGGCGTTGGATCTGGCCCCGGCGGCTCTGTTTTTGCGAAAACGTCACCTGAAGAATCGGGTGGCTCTGCTATTGAGGGAGGTTACCATGTCGAAAGAAAAACTCATTACGTTCTGCGCCGCTAGTTGCGGAGTATTGCTCGCCGCGGGCTGGCTCGCGCTACACACATTTCCGCTCCAGGCGGCGCCTGTTCCCCAAGATCAGGAGTCGGGGAAGCTGCTACACAGCGTGGCGCCCAAGTATCCACAGGCGGCGCGGGACAAACGTATCGAGGGCGCCGTCGTGATGGTAGTCCACATAGACGCCAAGGGCCACGTGTCCGACCCGAAGGTGATCAGCGGACCGGAGGAATTGAGGAGCGCTGCCGTAGACGCGGTTCTGCAGTGGCATTACAACCCCCAAGCCATGACCTTGCCCGCGACCACGGAAGTGACGATGAACTTCAAGCTGCTACCGGAAGGATCGCCCGTCGTGCGACCCGACACCGTCGTGCAACCCGACAGCTACCTCGAAGGCAAGCGCGTATTGCTCCAGAACCTCACGGTGGAGGGTCTCACGCCTTCGGCGCGCGACGAGTTGCTGCAGCAGTTGCCGATCCACCAGGGAGACATCCTGGATGCGGACGGTATGCGCGCAACCATGGCCAGCGCGGTTGCATTCGACGACCATCTGCGGGTGGCCCTGCTGCTAAACCCGTCGGACGAAAACTCCGCCAGTTTGCGTGTCTCTCTGGCGCCGGCGGGACCTCCCACGCGGATTCGCATAGGCGGGAACGTACAACAGGCCAAGCTGTTAGTGAAGGTGACGCCCGTTTATCCGCCCGAGGCCAAGGCACAGCGTATCGAGGGCCAGGTGCGGCTTGAGGCCACCCTCGGTAAAGACGGCAAGGTCGAGAACCTCCAGGTACTTAGCGGCGACCCGCTGCTGGCAGCCGCGGCGCTCGATGCGGTGCGGCAATGGCAGTACCAGACGACGCTGCTGAACGGCGATCCGGTCGAGGTGGTGACGGAGATCGCTGTGAATTTCACGCTTGCCAAATAACCGGCCCGCGCCGCGTCACCGTTTGTAAATCGTGCCGCCTTTCATCACGAACACGACCTTCTGCAGCACGCCGATATCCTGCAGAGGATCGCCGGGCACCGCGACGATGTCCGCGAAGTCGCCCGGCTTGAGCGCTCCGATCCGGTCCTGCCAGCCGAGCAGCCGGGCGCCGTTCAACGTGCCCGCCTGTAAAGCGGCCAGCGGCGACATGCCGTATTTGGCCATCAGCACGAACTCGCGGGCTTGCGTGCCGTGGGGAAACGGACCCACGTCGGAACCCATGGCCATGGGCACACCCGCCGCAAGCTGCCGGCGGAATTCATGCGCGTGAAATTCGAGGATGGAGCGCTCGCGCTCGGCCGCCTGGGGCGATGCGGCGTGGTCGGCGAAATACTCGAAGATCGTGAAGGTGGGCACGGCGAAGATCTGTTTCTCGCGCATCAGCCGCATGGTCTCTTCGCTGAGCTGGAGCGCGTGATCCACCGAAGCCACTCCGGCGCGCGCGGCGTAGAGCGTGCCCGGCTCTCCAGTGGCGTGCACGGCCACGCGCTTGCTCACGCGCGTGGCTTCTTCCACGGCGGCGCGCAGTTCGGCTTCGGTGTATTGGTACGGCGTGGAGAACTTACCGTCGCGCAGCGCGTCGCGGCCGGTTTCGTAGATCTTGATGAAGTCTGCGCCTTCCTTAAACTGGCCGCGGATCACGGCGACCAGTTCGGCGGCATTGTTGGCCCAGGTGGCGTTGGGCAGCACATGCTGCGCCGGGTTGTAGCCGATGGCGTCCTCATGGCCGCCCAGGATGTCAACAGCATTGCCGCTTATGCGCAGCCGCGGCCCTGGCACAAGTCCTTGATCGATGGCGTTGCGCACGGCGGTATCGGCCGAGCCCGCGCCTTCGGTCCCCATGTCGCGCTCGGCGGTGAAGCCGGCCATCAGGTCGTCCTTGGCGGCCGCGACGGCGCGGATGGTTCGCTCCGGCACGGATTCTTCGACAGTCTGCAGGTCTTCCGCGCCGGGATGCAGAAACAGGTGCACGTGCGCATCGATCAAGCCTGGCAACATAGTGCGGTCGCCCAGATCGATCACCTCGGCGGTGGGCGGATGCGTGACCGTAGCGCCCACCTCCACGATCCGTTCACCAGTCACGAGCACCTCGCCCGGCTTCAGCATCTTGCCGGATTCGACATCCAGCAAGCGCGCGGCGCGCAGCACGATGGGCGTCTGGCCAAAGGCGGCGGCGGCGAAGAGCAGTGGCGCGCAGAATCGGAATGGGGTCATGATGAGATGTTACCCCCGCAGCAGCACCTTGAGCGCGCCTTTCTGCGCGGCGCGCTCTAACGCGCGCGGGGCGTCGGCCAGCGGCAATCGTTCGTAGATCATCTCTTCGACGGGGATCAGGTTGCGGCTGAGCAGATCGAGCGCCGGCTCGAAACGCCCGCAGCGCGAGCCGACCAGGGTGATCTCGTTGACGATCACGGGCGCAGTGTCCACACCCACCAAGCCGTGCACGGTCGATTTCAGAATCACGGTGCCGCGCGGCCGTGTCATCCGTACGGCTTGTCGTAGTCCTTCCGGCGAGCCGGTGGCGTCCACCACCCAGTCGTACGCCCTCTCCGGGAGCGCGCCGCCGATCGCTTCGGTAGTAACGCCGGCGCGGCGCGCGATTTCGAGCTTCTCCGCGTGTCGGCCGAACTGGTGGACGTGGTGGCCATACGCATTCAGCACCAAAGCGATAAGCAGTCCGAGCTTGCCATCGCCCAGCACGGCGATCTCGGCGCCGCAAGGCAGCGCTACCTGATCCAAGATTTCGCACGCCGCCGCCAGGGGTTCCACGAACACGGCGCGCTCGGTGGGGAGCGCATCCGGCAACGCGTGCAGATTGCGTTCCGGCAGAGTCATATATTCGCGAAACGCTCCCGGATGGTTGACGATGCCGAGGACGGTGCGCCGCGCGCAATGGCGGCCGAGGCCGCGCCGGCACCAGTCGCACGCACCGCAAGCCAGGTTGATCTCGCCGACGACGCGGCGCCCAACCCAAGGGGGCGAATCCGCCTCGATCACTTCGCCCACGAACTCATGGCCGGGCGTGCCGGCGAAGCCGTAGTAACCGCGCTGGAGTTCGAGATCGGTATTGCAGATGCCGCCGCAGAGCAGCCGGATCAGGGCGAAGCCTTCGGGCCGGTGGGGGCGCGGCTGATCGCGTATCTCGACGCGTCCGTTTTCCAGGTGTACGGCCAGCATGTTGGTTAGTATATCCACCGGCGAGTAGCACGCGCCCCGCCGCTATAATTAAAGTTCCATGCCCGCCGAATTGATCTGCTTCGAGGAGCGCTGCCACGCGCGCTTTCCGATCACCGACGTGATCTACAACTGCTCGCATTGCGGCGGGCTGCTGGAAGTTTGGTATCCGCCGCCCGTGGCGCCGCCTGCCGACCTGAAGCGCATCTGGCGCGAGCGGCGCACGTCGAACGCGCCGCTGGATCAAAGCGGCGTATGGCGCTATCGCGAGATCGTTCCGTTCCTGGAATCGTACGCTCAAGTGGTCACGCTGCGGGAGGGCCATACCCCGCTGCTGCCCGCGCCGCCCGCCGCCGCATATGGCGGCCTGGACGCGCTTACGTTTAAGCACCAGGGCTTCAATCCCACCGGTTCCTTCAAAGACAACGGGATGACCTGCGGCGTCGCGCAGGCGCTGCGGTTGGGAATGCCGCGCGTGGCGTGCGTTTCAACAGGCAACACTTCCGCCTCCATGGCCGCCTATGCCAGCGCCGCCGGCCTGGCTCCGATCGTCTTCATTCCGCACGGCAATATCTCATACGGCAAACTGGCCCAGGCGCTCGAATACGGCGCCAAGACCCTGCAGGTGGAAGCCAACTTCGACCAGATTCTGGCGCTGGTGCGTACGCTCGCCGAACGCCTCGGTATCTACCTGCTGAACTCCATCAATCCGTTCCGCATCGAAGGTCAGAAGACGATTATCGTCGAGATGCTCGACCAGCGCGATTGGAACCCGCCCGATTGGATCGTGCTGCCCGGCGGCAATCTGGGCAACACCGCCGCGTTCGGTAAGGCGCTACGGGAACTGCACGGGCTGGGCTTCATCGCCCGCATGCCGCGGCTGGCGGTGATTCAGGCCGAAGGCGCGGCGCCGTTTTACGATCTCATGCGGGCGCCCGCGCGCGGCTTTCACGCGGTGAGCCACCCGGAGACGCTGGCGACCGCGATCAAGATTGGCGATCCGGTTTCGTGGCCCAAGGCGCTCCGGGAAGTGGCCTGCTCGGGCGGCGTGGTGGAGAAAGTGAGCGAACAGGAAATCGCTGACGCGAAAGCGGTGATCGGCCGCTGCGGCATCGGCTGCGAGCCGGCTTCGGCTGCCACGCTGGCGGGCATTCGCAAGCTGACGGCATCCGGCGCCATGGCGGCCAGCGCCGACGTAGTGGCGGTTCTCACCGGCAACCTGTTGAAGGATCCCGATTACATCTACCGCTATCACACCGGAAAACTGGAGGCTCCCGACGGCGCCGCGATCCATTCCCGGTTTGGCAACCAGCCCGTTGTGGTACCCAATGACGCTGATCGGATCACCGCATTCTTGCACGGGTGATGACGCTTCCGAGACGCGCCGTACCCCCAAATGGGGGTGGCGTCATCCGGCCTCAGATGGGGGTATTGAAGGGCTCTAGTACTTTTGCTACAAAAGAACGGTGATAGCTGCCGATTTGGGGTTCAATAATACATTCCCACAGGACGTTAAGTCTATTAACAAGAAACTGATCGAGCTTTATTCCCGGCGGTCGGCCGTGGAAAGCCTCATCCGTTGTCTGGAAAGTTATGCCCGGTGCCAAACTAAGGGTGAGAGCCCTCAGCGCCTAAGAAGCGCCTGACCTGGCCGGCCAGCGCGTCGTAGGTCATCGCGCCCGGGTGATACAGCCGTACGATTCCCCCGCGGTCCAAAAGCACCAGCGTCGGGGTTGTGCTACAGCCGTATCTTTGGAAGTTCTCCGCGCTGAGTGGTGCGGACATGCTTCCCAGGGGCGCGTAAAACTGCCGGCGGACTTGGTCGATGTAACGCGCTTCCGTTTCGGAGTTGGCATCGCCGGCGGCTGTGTAACCGTAGAGTTGAGTGGGCCCGACTAGAACCAGGCCTCTCGAACCATAGGTTGCCATCAACCGCGCGAGAATGGGCACCTCCGCTTTGCAGTCGCCACACCAGTGCGCCCAAAAGAAAAGCAGCACCGGATGGCCCTTCAGCGCGGCCAGCGATGTGGGCCGGGTTCCCAGCCAGCGGCTGATGTCCAGGGCGGGCGCGGGCTTGCCCTCCAGGGTCAGCAGGTTGAGATTCTTCTGGATGCGGGGGGCCATGGGCGTGCCGGCCCAAGTGGCCATCTCGGTCTTTAGGTAGTCGATGGCCTCCGCGCGCCGGCTGCGGGCCGCCAGCGCCTGCGCATGCACTTCGATGGCTGCGCCCAGCGCGGTGACCAGCGCGGCGTCTCCCTTTCCCACTCGCTTGAGCAAATCGAGCGACATCTGCCGCGTCTCGGTGGCGTACGCGTCGGCCCGATCATATTGCTTATCGTCCAGCGTGCCGCGCGCCAGCCAGGAAAGCGCCTCGATCATTTCCGGCGTCACGCCCGCCGTCGCGCGGTAGCTCTGAATCTCCCGCTCGGCCAGCGCGAAATTCCGGTCGGCGGACGCGGCGCGCACGTCCGCCACAATATCGCCGCCGGCTGCCAGGGCGATAGGGCCCAGCCACAGCGCCAACGCCGCCGCGCGCGCCCGGTTCATGAGGCCCGCGCCGCCGGCTGCTCCCGCAGCAGGTTTAGAAAGGCCTGCGCAGCCAGGTTGAACTTCTTGCGCTTGCGGTGCACGATGCCCAGCGGGCGCAACAACTCCGGAGCATGCAGGGGCACGGAAATCAGACGGCCCTGCTCGATTTCGGTTTGCATGGCGCGCGCCGGCAGGATGCTGATTCCGGAACCCAACGCCACCGCTTCCTTGATGGTCTGGATGTTGTCGAACTGCATCACCTGGTTCACCTCCACGCCGTGGTCGCGGAAGAAACGGTCCAGTTCGCGCCGGATCAGCAAGTCCTCGTCGAAGCCGATGAAGTCCTGGCCGTTGAGATCCGCGGGTTGCAGGATCGTCTTGGCTGCCAGCGGATGCGAGGGCGGCACGGCCACGGCCATTTCTTCCTTGCGCCATGGAATCACCGCCAGTTCGCGCTTGGCCACGGGATAGCTAACCAGTCCCAGGTCCGCCTGATCGCTCAGGACCGCTTCGTAGATTTTGTCCGGACGCAGATAGTCGACGTGCAACTGGGCGTGGGGATGGCGGCGCTCGAACTCCTGGCGCAGACGCGACATCTCCGACAAGCCGATCGAGTAGATGGAGGCTACCCGCACGGCGCCTTCGGCTTGACCTTTGAACCGCTCCAGCGCCACCAGGAACTGGTCCTCGCGCCGCAGGATTTCGCGGCAGAAGTCCGCGTACAGTTTGCCGGCATCGGTGAGCGCCAGGGGCCGCGTGCTGCGGTCGACCAGCCGCAGACCCAGTCGGCGTTCCAGCTCCTGCACGTGCTGGGTGGCTGCGGACTGGCTGATGCCGGAGTGTGCGGCGGCTCTGCTGATACTCTTGGTCTGGGCGATTTCTTTGAAAAGCTTGGCTTCGAAAAGGTGCAAACAAGGTCATTGTAACATAAGTGGAACTTATGCTGGACGCGGTGCCCGGCCGACTGCCAGCCTGCCCCACATGACGCTGGCTGTTGCCTCAGTGGTTCTCCCGATCTCCCGGCCGGTAATCCGCTTCAATGTGCCCCGCAAGCTGCGCCTGATTGAACAAGACGGCTTTCGTCTTCATGGCGGCGAACAGCGGCGCCTGGTCCGCATAGTGTCGTGAATTCCGGTCCAGCGTCGCCGAGCCGAACTGATGAATGCTCTCCGACGTCAGCTTGCCCGCCTTGTCCCAGGTCACGAACATGACGAAAGTGTCGCCGGCCATCGCCGTCAGAGTGCCGTCCGCCTGCTGTTCTCCATAAACTCCGCGAAAGATGTCCGGGCCGCCATCGAGAGCCAGACTGAGTGGTCCGCGGCGGAGCCGGTTCACCTGTCCCCACTCCGGGTCGATCCGCCCGAAATGCGTCTTGAGCGTCCGGATGGCCTCCCGCAGCGCATCGATCGGCCGAAGCGGAGCCTTGCCCTCCAGGCGGGAGCGGAGCACCGGTTCAATGGTCAGGATAGCGAGCGCCGCGCCTCGGTTCGCCACATTTGTTCTGCGATCCCAATGCCGCAGAATATCGTACGCCTGCCGCAGATCGGCATCTTTACCCGGATCGGAGCCTGGATCGGCGGTCATGACCTCAGCGAGGATCTGCGCCTCGTCCGACCGCACGCTGTAGGCCAGATCGTACTTGTACCCGTGAAATGCCTCCGCCGTGATCCGGGAATCCGCGCCATAGGTTTCCATCGCGCGCCACGCGCGGCTGGTCATGTCGGTCTGAATCCCGAGCGTCGGCGAAAAGTCTTCCGGCTTTAGGTCGTCGGCGGGCGCGGTCGCATGGAACGGCGTGTTGTTCGAATTGAAGACCAAACCGGACGGCGGATTCCAGATCTGCGGCTCCTTGTCGAACGGCACATAGCTGCGCCATATCAGGTCGGACCGGTCGCCGGGCAGCACCCCCTGCCAGTCCGGACCTTCCTTGCGCACCGGGAACAGGCCGTTATAAATGTACCCGATATTCCCCTTCTCGTCGGCGTACACATAGTTGAGGCTGGGGATCGCCTGCAGCCGCATGGCGGCCCGCCATTCCTCGAGATTGGCGGCTTTGTCGAGACGGAAATACTGTAGCGGCGCACGAACCTCGTTCATACCCGCATAGCGGATGGCGAAGGCGCCCCGCTCGGTCTTCATCACCGGCCCTTGCGCCGCGTAGAGCACCTCCCGATGCACAGTCCAGACCAGCGGCCCCCAGATTTTCACGCGGATCTTGGCGTCGCTTTTCTCAAAGTCGCGCCATTTTCCATCCAGCCGGTACTGGTTGGGATTTGCCGGATTCACCACCAGCTTGTAGATATCCACCAGGTCGGGGCCGTTGACCGTATTGGCCCAGCCGAGATGCTGGTTGTGGCCGTGCAGCATGAACGGCGACCCGGGGAAGAATCCGCCGGCGACGTGCCAGCCTTCCCCGCTGTCGAGTACCACCTCATACCAGGAAACCGGACCGGTGTAGGGTTGGTGCGAATTGACCAGCAAGCGCGTAGCTCCGTCCGCCGAGCGCAACGGCGCTACCGCGACAGCATTCGACCCGACCGGTAGCGGCGTGTCCGTTAGCAGGAACGCATGCTTGCCGCTGTTGGAGATGGCGCCGGCTTCCGGACGGGTCAGCTTCAGCAGCTCGTGGTCGAGCCCATAGAAGAAGGGCAGCTTGAAGACGAACCCGGCCACCACATCCTTGCCGGTGAACGGCAGCAGGCCCCGCGCCACTTGGGCCGGATGGAGCGCCGCGTAATAGTTCACGCCGTCGGCATAAGCTTCCAGCACCAGCCGCAGATCGGGCGGGAGGTCGCTTTCATACTTGGCGTTGACCGTTTCCCAGACCCGAAAGAGGCGGACCAGATAGTCGGTGACCGCGGCTTTGGGTCCCTCGGTCGCGGCGAACTGCCCGCGGACCGCTAGCGCCACCTGTTGAATGGTGGCGAAATCGTCTTCGGAATGCGCGAAGGCCATGCCGAATGCGACATCCGCGTCCCTGGGGGCGACGATATGCGGCACGCCGAAGTTGTCGCGCTCGATCCTCACCCGATACTGCGCAGCCTTGGCGATCAGGCCGGCCGGATCGGGCGGCGCAGGCTGGCCTAACCGGTCGGCCACGATCAGGAATATCGCGGTCCCGAACAATAGCAGTACAAGCGCGAGAGCGCCGATCTTCACATAGCGCATGAGGCTCGCATTCCAGTCATCAACGAATGTTACCGCAACTGTGGCGCAGACGATCGTTTTATGTCGTCTGCGTTTGCCGATATGCAACAGGCCAGGCCACCAAAACCGATGTCCTACCCCACCGGCGGCCGTCGGCTGGTGTGCCGCCACTGTTCGGTTCCTCACATCGATTCGCCTGTACCAGAACGGGTTCGTTGCCGGTATGCCCCCGCGTAATTGACATCGCCAGCCAGGAACACCCACTTCTCCCACATATCGAGTAGGATCGTAGCGCTCGCGTGCGCATCGAATCGCGCGCCGGTCAGATCCTCGATGGCCTTCACGCGCCCGGACATGGTTCCATCGCGCTCCCCAAACGATAGCGAGTGAGACTTATTGAGGTGCACGATCTCATGTTTCTCATTGAGGGTCGCGGCGATCACGCACTGGCCGCCAAGCACGCGGGCCCGCCCAAACCGCCCGTCGAGATTCTCCAGGTGCCGCATCCCGTTGAGGAGCGGAACGATGGCTGTTTCGGGTCCAACCGCCGGTGCGAAGGACGCCATCGCATCTTCCAGGTCGTATGCCTGTCAGGCTGAGCAGCACAAGATCGAAGGGGTCCGTGAGATTTTCCACCTGCACTGCCGGCGACGCGGGCGGACCAGAAAGGTCACATCCCTGCCCGCCTCTAACAAACTGCCGCCGAAATAGCCGATCGCGCCGGCGCCCACCACCAAAGTCCGCATGCGCCCGCGCCTACACCGCCACGCGCTTGTACACCAGTATCTTTCCCAGGAACACCTGCACGGGCTGCCCGTTCTGGTTCATCGTAGTGCTGCGAACCTTCACGATGCCCTGATTCGGTTTCGAGCGCGACGGCAGGATTTCGACGATCTCGCTTTCCACCCGCAATACGTCGCCCGCGCGTGTGGGCCGCGGCCAGGAGATTTCCCCACCCAGGCCGATGACGCCAGTGGCGAAAGGCAGTCCGCCAGTGACCAGGAGCCGCATAGCGATCGCGGCGGTATGCCAGCCGCTCGCCGCCAGTCCCCCGAAGATGCTGGCCTGGGCTGCCGCTTCGTCCTGGTGGAACGGCTGCGGATCGAACTCCGCGGCGAACGCTTTGATGCGATCCCCGTCTATGCGATACACACCTGAAGTGAATCGCTGCCCTACGTGAAGATCCTCCAGATATAATGGCCGAGGTGCGTCGTTTGCCTGGTCCATTCAACCAATCTATCTCGATTTGCGGCCGCTCACGCTTTGCGGCTGCCCTGCTCGCAGGCGCCGCACTCGCCACCAACGCCCTCGCTGCGGACCCTTTCTATCTCGGCACTTGGAAGATCGCCTCTGCGGTAGTGGCGCCCTGGGCCAGTCCTGCCCGGCCGGACCCGTCGGAGATGAAATCGCTGCTCGGCAAGACGGTCGCGATCAAGCCCAAGGAGATCGCGGGTCCCAGTATCCTCACGTGCCAAGGCCCGGCATATCAGGTCAAGGATTACCCAGCCGACTGGTTGTTTCAGGGTGCGTTCGGCGAGATGCACGAACGGGACAAATCGGCCGACCCGGCGAAGATCGCAGCGTCGCTTGGATTTCATGGCTCGTCGTGGAAGACCGTCATCACCGGCTGCGCCAACGAACTCGAGTACCATTTCATCGACCCGTCTACCGCCGCATTCGGGCTGAACGATTTCGTCTACACGCTAAAGAAGCAGTAGGCGAACACGGTCCCGGCCCCGAAGAACTGTGCTCACTCGCACTGGACAACGCCCTGCGTTATACTATAAGAGCATTTTGACTCTCATCTTCGTGTCGGGACAGGTCTAAGGGGGGCTGCGTGAGTTGGCCGCGACCCCCTTTTGTGTTTGTGGCGCCGCGTCGTGGGAGATCGATCCGCACTACCAGAAGAGGAAACATCGAATGAGAGAAAAAGGTACAGTGAAGTGGTTTAATGCAGCCAAAGGATACGGCTTCATCCAAAGGGAGAACGGAGAAGACGTCTTCGTGCATTTCTCGGCCATCCAGACGGAGGGTTATCGAAGCCTGGATGAAGGCGCCAGTGTGGAGTTTGAAGTAACGCGCGGTCCGAAGGGGCTGCAGGCGGCCAACGTCACGGCCGGCTAGCGAGCAAATGCGAGGGGCCTCCTCGAAACGGAGCGCTTCGGGTGGCCCCCCGCCGGCGAATCCCCCACGGAGGTTTATGAGTAAAGAAGACAATATCGAAGTAACCGGTACGGTTTTAGAGAAGTTCCCGAGCGGCAAATTCAGCGTCCAACTCGACCATGACCGCGTGGTGCTGGCCCATTTGGCGGGACGGCTGCGCCGCAACCGCATTCGCGTGCTGGCGGGCGACAAGGTCACCCTGGAGCTGTCTCCCTACGACTTGACCAAGGGCCGCATCACCTTCCGCCACAGGTAAATCCCCCCTAACACCCGCCGTCCGCGTGTACCGGTGCGGTATATTACATACATTGTCGGCCGTGCCATGCTAATAATTAGGTAGAGTTTGGCGTCCTCCGGCCACTACATCTACAGTTGGTCACAGGTATCCGTGAAGTGCCCCTTGGACCGCCTCGGGATCGACGTAACTGGCTGTAATTAGGGCAATTAGAGGACCGTAATGGCTGATGAAACGATCCACGAAGAGCGCCCCCCGCGGCGCGCGAGAAGCCGCACCCCCCGTATAATCAAGGTGGAGGGCGCAGTGGAGCGCGGTAAGAGCACCCAATCGTCCGGCCGGTCGCGGAAGCCGGCGCCCGATCCGGCCGAAAACCTGATCGCCGTCCTATCCCAAAAAGTCGTCGGGCAACCTGCCGCCACCCGCGTCATCGTCCCCTACATCCAGATGTACCAGGCCGGACTCGCCCCCGAAGGCCGTCCGGTGGGCGTCTTTCTCTTGCTGGGGCCCACCGGCACCGGCAAAACCAAGACCGTCGAGGCCCTCGCCGACGTCCTACATGGCTCCGAGAAGAATGTCCTCAAGATCGATTGCGGCGAGTTCCAGATGGAGCACGAGGTGGCCAAACTGATCGGCGCCCCTCCCGGCTACCTGGGGCATCGCGAAACCCAGCCCATGCTCACCCAGCAGAAGCTGAACGGTGTCACCACCGAGAAGTGCAACTTGTCCCTGGTCCTGTTCGACGAGATCGAAAAGGCCGCGCCGTCCATGACCCGCCTGCTGCTCGGCGTGCTCGACAAAGGGATTCTGCGGCTGGGCGACAACACCATCGTCAATTTCGAAAAGAGCCTGGTGTTTCTTACCAGCAACCTCGGCGCGCGGGAGATGATGCGCGAAATCAACCCAGATTTCGGCTTCCAATCCGTGAAGTCGCCTTCGCGCGCCGATCTCACCGGCAAGCTGCAAAACATCGCCCTGGTATCCGTGCGCAAACGCTTCTCGCCGGAATTCGTCAACCGCATCGATTGCATTATTACCTATCAGCCGCTCACCACGGAGTCGCTCTCCACCATCCTCGACCACCAGATCGCCGATCTGCAGAATCACGTCAATACGCGGCTCGGCGCGCGGTCGTTCACTCTGGAAGTGCCTCTTGAAGCCCGCCGGTTTCTGCTCGAAAAAGGGACCAGCGCCGAGTATGGCGCGCGTGAACTGAACCGCACCATCCACCGCCACCTGACGCAACCCCTAGCTACCCAGGTCGCCACCTCTCAGGTGAGTCCCGGCGCCCGTGTGCGGGCGGACCTGGCGGACGATGGCGAGAGCCTCCGCATCCATGCGGTCCAAGGCGAGGAAGCCCGCACCGCCGCGCATCCCACTGTGCTGCTGGTAGACGATAACCGCGACCTGCTCCATTTCCTGGAACGCCTCATGGCCGACGCCGGGTGGAAGTTGCTCACCGCCGAATCCGCCACCGAGGCCCGCAAGCTGATGGCCGCCGAGAAGCCCAATGCCGCCCTGCTCGACTACATGCTCCCCGACGGCAACGGCGTCGAGTTGGGCATCGAGTTTCTGCAAGCCCAGCCGCGCATGCTGGTCATCATGATGACCGGTACTATTCTCCCGGCGGAGGAAGAGGCGCTGTGCGAAGAGCACGATTTTCCCGTGCTCCGCAAACCCTTCCTGGCCTCCGAAGTGATGAACCAGATTCGCAGCCGCCTCACCGCCACCGCCAGCGCTACCCGCGGCGCGTAAGTGGGGCAGGCCCCGCCGCCCGCACTTTCAACAAACCTGGCAGAACGGCCACGTCGGTTTCTCGCCACAGAATGCAGATCAAATCGATAGACAAACTATACAAAATATTGTACCGTGAGGAATAGTGTACCGCCATGTTTGGCGAAGTTGACTCTCGACGCTCAACTCAGAGGAGAATACTTTCGCGTGCGCACCGACCTCAATAGGCGTTTGTGGGCTTTTACCCTTACCCTGCTTTTGGCCGCGCCGATGTTGGCGACCGACGGCTACTTTTCGACGGGCTACGGCGTTATACAACAGGGCCAAGGAGGTGCCGGGATCGCGCTTCCGCAGGATAGCCTGGCGGCCGCAACCAACCCGGCGGGGATGGTTCTTGTGGGTGACCGGTTTGACTTCGGCGTGACCTTGTTTCGTCCAATTCGCGGCGCCACAATCACCGGGAACGGCTTCCCAGGCGCGGATGCCGCCTATGACGCCAGCGGAAAGAAGAACTTCTTCATCCCCGAGTTGGGATTTAACCACCTCCTCAATTCAAAGGTTTCCGTCGGCATCTCGCTCTACGGGAACGGTGGGATGAACACCCAGTACACCACTCCTATTCCACTGTTCGGAAGCCGCCCGGCGGGCGTGAATCTCGAGCAGTTGTTCGCGGCGCCGACAATTGCCTTCAAGGCCAACACACACAATGGCTTCGGTGTCTCGCTGAACGTCGGCTACCAGTTATTCTCCGCCACTGGACTGCAGAATTTTGCGAATCCGAATTTCTCTACCGCCCCGGGGAACGTGACTGACAATGGCGCCAACCACTCCTTCGGCGCCGGGTTCCGCGCGGGCTGGGTGGGAACCGTCAACAAGTATTTGAACCTGGGTGCAACGTTTCAGAGCCGGACCTACATGCAGAACTTCAACAAATATGCGGGGCTTTTCGCCGGGCAGGGCGGTTTTGATATCCCGGCGAACGTCGCCGGCGGCGTAGCGCTGAAGGTCCATCCCAAAGCGACGATCCTGTTCGATGCCGAGCGCATTTTCTACGGACAAGTGAACTCGATCGCCAATCCGGGCTTTCCAATCGTAGCTCCGCTGGGCGCAAGCAACGGCCCGGGCTTTGGCTGGCACGACATCACCGCCGAGAAGCTGGGCTTGGCTTTCAAGGCCAGTCCCAAGGTGACGCTGCGCGCCGGATACAACCACTCGGGCCTGCCGTTCGATGCCAGCCAGACTTTCTTCAATCTGCTCGCGCCCGCCGTGGTTCAAGAGCACTTGTCGGCCGGGGCAACCCTGGGTCTCCACGGAGGCAAGGAGATCAATATCGCCTATCAGCACGCCTTCCGGCGGACACTGAATGGCGTCAACTCGATCCCGGCAGCCTTCGGCGGCGGCGAGGCCAGCTTGAGCATGTATCAGAACTCGGTGGGCGCCAGCTTTGGATGGGGGCAGTAGACTTTAAGTTCAAGGAGGCAGTCGGTATGATGGCTTTCCCGTCCAGCCCCTGGCCCTGGTACGTAGCCGGTCCGGCGATCGGGTTGTTCGTGCCTGCGCTGTTGATCGTAGGCAACAGGGTCTTTGGCGTTTCCAGCAGCCTGCGGCACATGTGTTCCGCCGCCCTACCCGGCAAGCTGGATTATTTCCGCTATGACTGGAAGCGAAGCGGCCTTTGGAACCTTCTGTTCGTGGCCGGCATTTTCCTGGGCGGTTTCCTGGCTTCGCACCTGTGGGGATCCGAGAACGTAGCCATTTCCGAACAGACCAGGCTCGCCCTGATGGGATTGGGCATTCACGACTTCTCCGGGCTTGCACCGCGCGAGGTGTTCGCGTGGTCCGCCCTGCTGACGTTGAAAGGGTTTGCCTCGATTATTTTGGGCGGCTTCCTGGTCGGGTTCGGCACGGCCTATGCGGGAGGCTGCACTTCAGGACATGCGATCTCGGGGCTGGCGGACCTGCAGTTGCCGTCGTTGATCGCAGTGGCGGGCTTCTTCGCCGGTGGCCTGTTGGCGACGTATTTCATTCTTCCGCTGATCTTGTGAGTATCTATGTCCACTGAACAAGCGCAGAACCGAAACGGCATCGCCTTGCTGGTTTATCTTCTTCTCGGCGTTGCTTTCGGAGTCACGCTGACGAAGTCGGAGGTGCTTTCCTGGTTTCGCATCCAGGAGATGTTCCGGTTTCAATCTCCGCGCATGTACGAGATCATCGCTTCGGCCGTTGTGGTTGCCGCCGCATCGGTGGCGTTAATCAAGCGGCTTGGGTTGAAGACCGTCTCGGGCGAGCCCATCGCGATTCCGCCCAAGACCCTGGGCCTCGGCATTCGCTATGCTGCGGGCGGCACGATCTTCGGCTTGGGCTGGGCGCTCACCGGAGCCTGTCCGGGACCGCTCTTCGCGCTGGTGGGCAATGGCGTCACCGTGATGATTGTGGCGATCGGCAGCGCGCTGGTCGGGACTTGGGTGTACGGGTTGCTGAGGGCCAGACTCCCGCATTGACCCCAAGCCTCCTTTGTTCTAGTTTTCTAGCAGCGCGAGTTCTGAGAATTCATCTCTCAGATTTTCAGGCGGCGAGCAGATCGAGCACCTGTTGAATGGCGTGATCGGCGTTGTAGTAGGCG
>Ga0187887_10000997_pt1 | contig 25588 bp, 18 predicted proteins | sample June2016WEW_7_10_FD_132977 | JGI IMG/M metagenome (GOLD analysis project Ga0187887, IMG submission 132977) | Peatland microbial communities from SPRUCE experiment site at the Marcell Experimental Forest, Minnesota, USA - June2016WEW_7_10 | ecosystem: Environmental > Terrestrial > Soil >... | reverse complement strand
TGGCGGAGAGGGAGGGATTCGAACCCTCGGTACAGGTGTTAGCCCGTACAACGGTTTAGCAAACCGCCGCATTCGGCCACTCTGCCACCTCTCCGGCGTGCGGAACTCCAGTTTATCACGGTCAGTAGGAGTGCAGTTCTCGCTCGGTTTCATCAAGCACCCCTGAATCGTGTGTGTTTCGGCGCCATGCATTACTAAGTCTGCACAACCCGGATTAAGGTAGCGCTCCCAAGTCTGCCGATGGCCGCGACTGTGCTCGGCTTCCGCTTCCCTTGCAGGTGAGGTAAGTAAATACGTGCTACAAAGTCCCCCAGTCGATCCGCAACGTAATCAGACGGAATCTTTCCGAGAGATTTGCATTGAGCATCAGCGGATATTGTGAAATATCGCTGCCACGCAGAAGTCATCCTGGCAGCACTTCAGCAAGCCTTCCAGAATTACGGTCTGGCGGAGGCAGCGGTGCCTTGGAATCGTTGTTCATATTCCGGACTCTGCACACCGGGACTCCGGGTTGCATTCTTCTCGGAACACAAGGCGGGATGGTTCGTAGCTCTATAACCCGTTTAGTGGCACAACGTTCCGGATTCGCTACTTGGAATCGTGGATGCCAGGACTTCGGAGGGCGACGTGCCACTCCCTCTGTTGGCGGGCCATTCTGCGCTTCACACGCAGCGACCGCGTCAACCTTGAGTTGTGCTTCAAGAGGAGGTGCTCTTATGGGACCACATAGTGGAGAGCGGATCCATACAGCCGATCACGGGATCGAACGTAAGCGGCTCGTTGCCGAGAGAGATCACGCTTTACAGCGAGCGACGAAGAAAGAAGCTCAATTGAGCCCCGATTTGTCTCACGAATTGCGGAATGCTCTCGCCTGTATTCATCAATTTGGAAGCATCCTGGTCGACGGGCTGGCAGGGGAATTGTCCGGGGAACAACGCGAGTATCTCGGCATCATGCTGGAAAATGCCTCGAAAATTCGCAGCGCGCTGGATCGGACGGTGAGCGGGCCTCCGGGCCCCTCTTGAGGAGTTTGTACCAAGCCACATCGAACGTTTTTCCTAATGGAGAGCTAATGGACAAGACAAGGATATTGGTTGTCGATGACAATCCCACAATACGAAAAGGGCTGAGCGTCCGGTTGCGAGCGAACGGGTACGAGGTTTTGTTTGCCGAGGACGCCATTTCGGCTACGGCCGCTCTGGTGACCGAGAGGCCCGACCTGGTAATTCTTGATCTGGGACTTCCTTGCGGAGATGGATTCGTGGTGATGGAACGATTGCACAAAAGCGACCGTCTGGCGGACATCCCCGTAATTGTCCTGACAGGCCGCGAATTGGCCGGTGATCGGGATCGAGCTCTGCAGGCGGGAGCGGCTGCCTTCTTTCAAAAACCTGTGGAAGACCGCAATTTGCTCTTTGCCATTCAGAAGGCGCTGGATCTCTCCCGCGGTGAATTACGCTTTGACGCGTAGCTGGGATTGAATGCTGCGAAGCAAACACAGAACTTCACTCAAACGAGGAGACTTACTCACATGTTAACGATCCTTGTGGTTGACGATAACCTTCACCTGCAAGTTGCCTTCAAGAAGATACTCACTTCCTCTGGGTATCGGGTTGTGGTTGCCGGAGATGGAGAGGAAGGTTTACGCCTTGCGAGCACCACAAGGCCTGATGTCATCGTGCTCGATATGATGCTGCCGAAGCTCAGTGGTTTGGAAGTCCTGCTCGCATTGAAAGCCGGTAGCAGGACCAAGAAAATCCCAGTGATCGCCTTGAGCGGTCTGCCCGTCAGCAATGAGGCGAGATTGAGAAGGGACGGGGCGATAAGCTACCTGCAGAAGTCAAACTTGGAAGACCTCGACGTCCTGCTCCAAGCGATCGATTATGCCCTTCTTGTGCCCCGTGACGACGAGTTCTGCGAAACCTCGTTTGTTCCCAACTCGCCTTTACAAAGTTGACTTCGTCGGTGGCCCGATAGGCAATACGGATGGTTCGTCGCTTGGTCGCGCCAGCACTCGGAAGACACCATCGTCCACCGGAAACATCAGCGCTCAGCGTTCAATCAGAAAACGCCGGCCAACTATTTTAACGGATGCTGATAGCCCGTCGGCACCAGGAAATAGTGAAAGAGAATAAGGAGCGCCGCGTTCAAGAAACCGGAGATCCATCCCGAGAACCTTCCAGTGAACCGTAAATTGGAGGCTGATTTTATTGCTTTCGGGGTCCCCGCTCATTTGATGGTTCTTCCCCCTCGTGCATCTGCACCGCTTGAACATATGGCGCTCGGTTGATTTCAAAGCCGATGCCCTTCCGGAATCACGGTCTGGCGGAGGCAGAGGTGCCTTGGGAGCGTTGTTCATATTCTGGACTCTGCACACTGGGACTCCGGGTTGCATTCTTCTCGGAACACAAGGCGGGATGGTTCATAGCTCCTAACCCGTGTAGTGACATCACGTTCCGCATTCGCTACTTGGAATCTTGGATGCCAGGACTTCGGAAGGCGACGTGCCACTCCCTCTGTTGGCGGGCCAATCTGCGCTTCACAGGCAGCGACCGCGCCAACCTTAAGTTGTGCGTCAAGAGAGGTGCTCTTACGGGACCACCTAGTGGGACCCAAGAGGCGCCATCACGGTCTGCTGCACCCTTTTTATGGGCCTTGCGATTACATTCATCAAAACCTCTCGGCAAGCCCTGGTGACAACAGCGCAGATCTTGGCGTCCGTATCAACGGTAGTCCTGCAGCGTGCTGTTTCGCCGGCCGTTTTCAAAGGCACTGGAAACAGTTTAGGTCAAACTGCTCTTACTCTCCTTATGCTCTCGGTCGGGTTCCTGCTAGTGCTAAATCGGCATGCTTTTCTGGTCCTGCACGCGCGAACCCGAAACATGCTCATCGTCCTGATGACTTCTTCGAAGAAGGAACGGGATCGACTTAGTGACCACAGCCTGGCACCCAACAGCTATCTCCAGAAACCGCTGGACTTCGATGAGTTCCGAAAAATAGTGGGACGGCCCGGGTTGTACAGTTCAGATCCCTTTTTCAGGGAAGCCATTCAAGGAGTCTTCAGCCGGTGAAGGACGCCACAGGATCTCGCTTAGGCGAAGCAGGCATCGCCGTCCCTTTAGAGAAAAGCTCGCTCGGCTCGGGCGGAGAAAGCGACGGCGCGGCCTCCATTGTGCAGCACGAGTTGGAGCAGCGGAACGCCGAGCAGCGCCTGGGAGAGCAAAAATATGCTCTGGACCAACACGCCATTGTCGCCTCCACCGACGTTCAGGGAACCATCACGTACGTGAACGACAAGTTTTGCGCCATCAGCAAATACTCGCGCCAAGAGCTCGAGGGCCAAAACCACCGCATGCTCAACTCCGGCCGCCATCCGAAAGAGTTTTTCCAGCAGATGTACCGCGCTATCGCCAACGGACAAGTGTGGCGGGGCGAGATCTGCAATCGCGCCAAAGATGGATCGATTTACTGGGTGGATACCACCGTCGTACCGTTCCTCGACGCCTACGGTAAACCCAGACAGTACATGGCGATCCGCGCCGACATCACCGAGCGCAAGCGAGCCGAGCAACTCGTGCAGGAAAGCTTGGCTACCAGCAACGCTGCCCTGAAAGATCTGGCAGATTATAAATTTGCTCTCGATCAACACGCTATCGTGGCGGTTACAGACGTCCAAGGGACCATCACTTACGTCAACGAAAACTTCTGCGTCCACAGTCAATATTCCAGAGACGAACTGATCGGCCAGAATCACCGCATCATCAGCTCAGGCCACCATTCAAAGGAATTCTTCCAGGAGATGTATCGCACCATCGGCAACGGCACAGTGTGGCACGGCGAGATCTGCAACCGGGCCAAAGACGGATCGCTTTACTGGGTGGATGCCACCATTGTCCCCTTACTCGATGCCACGAACAAACCGAGGCAGTACTTGGCAATCCGTACGGTGATCACCGATCGCAAGCGGGCGGAGGAAGTGAGCGGAAGTTTGGCGGCCGTGGTCGAATCATGTGGTGATGCCATTCTCAGCATGACTCTGGACGGGACGATCACCGCCTGGAACCCCGGCGCCGAGAGGTTGTTCGGCTACTCGTCATCAGAGGCGGTGGGCAAACCGATGCGGATGCTCTTGCCGCCGGACCGCGCGAACGAAGAATCGGACATTCTGGCGCGAATTGGCCGGGGTGAACACGTCGAACACTTCGAAACCGTCCGTGTCCGAAAAGATGGCAAGAACGTGGACGTTTCAACGGCATTGTCCCCGATTATGGACGGCAGAGGGGCGATCGTAGGCGCTTCAAAAATTGCGCGCGACATCACGGAACGCAAGCAGGCCGAAGAGCGGCTCGCGGGACAAGCGCAGGAACTGTCCCGGCAATCCGAGGAATTGCTGCGCTCGCAACTGGCTCTGGAAACACAGAGCCTTATGCTGCAATCCGTGCTGGACAGCATGGCGGAGGGGTTGGTCGCCGCCGACGAGCAGGGAAGATTCATCATCTGGAATCCGGCCGCGGTGAAGATTCTTGGCTTAGAAGCGACGAATTTGCCGAGCCAGCAATGGACGTCACACTACCGACTCTACCTAGAAGACATGGTCACGCCTTTCCCCGCCGATCAGCTGCCGCTGGTCCGCGCCATCCGCGGAGAATCAAGTTCTACCGAGATGTTTGTGCGCAATCCCAAGCTCGAAAATGGGACTTGGATTGAAGTCGGCGGCGGCCCTTTGAAAGACAAAAAGGGAACGCTGCGCGGTGGCGTGGTAGCTTTCCGCGACATTACGCAAAGAAAGGCAGACGAGCTGGAAATCCGCGCCCTCAATGACGAACTCGAAAACAGGGTGGCGCAACGAACTTCCCAACTCGCGGCCGCCAACCAAGAGTTGGAGGCCTTTGCCTATTCCGTTTCCCACGATCTTCGCGCTCCGCTCCGGCACATCGGAGGTTTCGCCAAGATCTTGTCCGAGGATTTTGGCCCGGGAATGCCCCCGGAAGCAACGCGTCTTCTGGAACGCGTCCAGGACGGCACGAATCGCATGGGACTGATGGTGGATGAACTCCTGAATCTGGCGCGGGTGGGCCGTCATGCCCTCAAGGTTCAGAACAGCAATATGAATGAGATCGTCGAGGAAGTCGTATCCCTGCTGAAGCCGGAAACGGAAGGCAGAGCCGTGAAGTGGACGATTGCGAACCTGCGGTCGGCGGAATGCGACCCCATCCTGATCAAGCAGGTTTTTCAGAACCTGATCGCAAACGCGCTAAAGTTTACTCGTCCCCGTGAACATGCCGCCATTGAGATCAGTCACCATCAGGAAAACGGAGAGACCGTCTTCTTTGTTCGCGACAATGGCGTTGGCTTCAACATGAAGTACCAAGACAAGTTATTCGGCGTCTTTCAGCGCCTGCATCGGGCCGAGGATTTCGAAGGAACGGGCATCGGTCTGGCCACCGTACAACGCATCATTCGCAAGCACGGAGGACGCGTCTGGGCGGAGGCCGAACTGGATAAGGGAGCGACGTTTTATTTCACAGTGCGGGCCGAAGCCGCCGAAGTGAAGAACAAGACGGCTGCATCAGGAGCTTGCATATGAATTCAAATGAAGTGGATATTCTCTTGGTCGATGATAGTCAAGACGACGTTGACCTCACGATGCACGCCTTGCGCACGGAAAATCTGGCCAACCGCGTCTTCATCGCACGCGATGGCGAGGAAGCGTTGGACTTTCTTTTCTGCACCGGACCTTATTCCACGCGCTCTTTTGAGCATCCTCCCAAGCTAGTGCTTCTCGATCTGAAGATGCCAAAAGTGGACGGCGTTCAGGTTCTCAAGCAGATCAAGGGAGATCCGCGGACCAGGAGCATACCTGTTGTCCTGATGACCTCTTCGGGGGAAGAGAAGGACATGGTGACCGGGTACAAGCTCGGCGTAAACAGCTTCGTCCAGAAACCAGTGGACTTCGACCAGTTCCGAGCGATGGTGAAGATGCTCGGGCTGTACTGGCTGGTCACCAATCGGCCTCCCGTTGGTAGTGGTCCGGCGAATTTGGAAGGACGGGAGAGATGACAAGCGCGGGGACTGAGCTCGCAATTCCAGCAGCCGCGGCGCCCAGGCCCCAGCTGCGCGCCTTGCTCGTGGAAGACAACCCGCTCGACGCCGCGCTGGTTGTGCGAACGCTGATTAAAGATGGCTTCGATGTTACCGCCGACGTTGTGCAGGATGAAGCTGCGTTCACCAAAGCACTTCGTCACGGCTGTCCGGAGGTCGTACTGGCCGATTACAACCTGCCGACATGGAAAGGTATGGAAACGCTTGATGTAATACGCCGCGAAGGCCTCGATATTCCGATGATTCTGGTCTCGGGAGCGCTCGGCGATGTGAACGCCGTCGAATGCATCAAACAAGGCGCTACCGACTACGTTCTCAAAGATAGCTTGGCCCGGTTGCCGGCAGTGATTCGCCGCGCCCTGCAGGAAAAACTCGAACGCAGCCTGCGCCACCAGACGGAAAGGGACTTGGCTCGGAAAGTAGATGAGTTAGCTCGTTCCAATGCCGACCTCGAGCAGTTCGCCTATGTTGCATCGCATGACCTGCAAGAACCGCTGCGGATGGTGACGGCCTACACCCAATTGCTGGCGGAACGCTATCGGGGAAAACTCGACGAGAATGCGGACAAATTCATCGGCTATGCCAGCGAAGGGGCTCAACGCATGCAGGTCCTCATCCGGGATCTGCTGTTATTTTCGCGGATGGGACGGACGGAGGCTCGCGAAAGAGTTGAGTGCGATGCGGTGATAAAAGAAGTCCTTCAGACTCTCAGATCTGCCATTGAGCAGAGCGGCGCCGTTGTCACTCATTCTGCCCTGCCGGCTGTGTGGGCCAACCCCACGCAGATGGCGCAGGTCTTCCAGAATCTGATCGGGAACGCCATTAAGTTTCGCCAGGAAGAGCCGCCGGTGATTTCGGTGCAGGCTGAAGAAGCCGGTCAGCAATGGCTCTTCAGCGTGCGCGACAACGGAATCGGAATCGCTCCTGAGTACGCGCAACAGATTTTTGTCGTCTTCCAGCGTTTGCACGCCCGCACCGAGTACCCGGGCAACGGTGTCGGCCTGGCCATTTGCAAGAAAATCATCGAGCGTAACGGCGGCAAGATCTGGATGGAGTCGCAGGCTGGCGCCGGTTCCACTTTCAAGTTCACGCTGCCCAAGTCTGACACTGAAGAAAGCACGAGGATACGGTCATGAAGACAGCAGCGGATCTCCTTGTCATCGATGACAATCCAGCGGATGTGTCGCTGGTCCGAGAGGCCCTGGCGGGAAGCAAACATCGCAGCAGGATCACCAGCGTCGGGGACGGTGTTGAGGCTTTGGCTTTTCTATACCACAGAGACAAGTATGTGGACGCGATTCGGCCCGACCTGGTGATGCTTGACCTGAATCTGCCAAAGAGAGATGGGCTAGCCGTCTTGGCCGCGATGAAAGCAAGTCCGGATCTGCGTCGCATTCCGGTCGTGATCTTTAGCACTTCACAGTTGAGCAAGGATATTACGCGCAGTTACGAATTAGGCGCGAATTGCTACGTCAGCAAGCCGGGAAACTTAACTGAGTTTTTCTCGACGGTACTGTCGATTGAAGAGTTCTGGCTCAGCTTCGCCTGTCTGCCAGCCCAAGGAGAATGAGGAAGAATGGATCATCCAACAACTCAGGTGTTGCTCATTGAAGACAATCCCGGCGACGCAGACCTGGTCCGCCTGCGCTTGCTCGAAGGCAAATCTCCAGTAAATGTAAATTGTGTCAACCTGCTGTCCGATGGCCTCGCCTCTCTGACTCGAGAGACTCCCTCGGTGGTGCTGTTGGACCTGAACCTACCCGACAGCCGCGGCGCGGACACCTTTCGTCGCGTCCTGGAGCATTCCCCCAATGTGCCTGTAGTAGTGCTTTCCGGCCAGGACGACGAGTCGCTTGCGATCGAGGCCGTTCATCAGGGTGTGCAGGACTACCTAATCAAAGGCAACATCTCCGGCGGGCATCTGGAGCGCGCCATCCGCTACGCCGTGGAGCGGCAAGCTCTTCTGCGCTCACTCGAAATTACCCGCAAGCAACAGCTGGAGTTCAAAGATCAGTTTCTCTCGCACGTCTCCCATGAGTTGCGCACGCCGCTCACCTGCATTTACCAGTACGTCTCTCTCATCCAGGACGGACTGGCCGGCCCCGTGTCGCCTGACCAGTCCGACCATCTGAAGATTGTGCTGAAAAGCGTAAATCAATTACGCGCGATGATCCATGACTTGCTCGAAGCGACTCGTGCCGAGACCGGCAAAATGCGGATCGAACCCCGCTGCATCTCGCTCGGCGAACTGATTCGTCAGACCGTCGCCATGATGCAGCCCACGGCAGACGAAAAGAAGATTGGACTCGAAATCGGAGTCGACCAGCGGCTTCCTTTAGTGCATGCCGATCCCGACCGCGTTCTCGAAGTGCTCATCAATCTGGTGGACAACGCCATCAAGTTCACCCCGCCCGATGGCTCGGTCCTCGTCCAGGCCTGCGTCGTCGAGGCTGACCCAGGTTCGGTCTACATTTCAGTCACCGACACGGGGCGCGGCATCAGTCCCGAAGCGAGGGTGTCGATCTTCGATCGCCTCTACCAGGATGCCGATTCCGTCGACAGCAACCGTTCTGGATTAGGACTGGGGCTATTCATCTGCAGAGAAATCGTCCGGCTTCATCAAGGACGTATCTGGGTTTCGAGCGAGCCGGGACAGGGCAGCAATTTCACCTTCACTCTGCCAACTTATTCGCTGGCCAAGCTGCTTGGTCCAGTCATCACGCACCACGATTGCTTGCGTCGCGCTTTTGTGCTGGTGACGGTCGAACTTACGCCGCTTTCCACTGCTCCGCCACGTAATTGGAAACAAACGTGGCGGCAGTGTCTGGAAATCCTGCGCCGGTGCATTTTTCTCGACAAGGATCTCGTGTTGCCGCCGATGGCAACAGGGGGAGCCGCCGAAACTTTTTTCGTGGTGGCATCGACCGATTTGGATCGTTCCAGAATTATGACGACGCGTATTCGCGAAGCACTCGAGCGCGTGCCTGATCTCCAAAGCAAGTGCACCCTCACAATTACGGCCGCTCCGGTGGACCTGCCCGCCGACATTTCCACCCGATCGCCGGAACAGCAGATTCAAAGCGTGGCCGACCTTGTAACCGGAATGATCAAGACAGGGCTAGACAGAAAGCAGCCATTCACAGGGAAGACCGAACGATATTCCAATTAATGAACCCACAATAGGGAGACCCACAATGCCAAGACCAAGAATTCTGGTAGTCGACGACGATCCCGATCTGGTTCGTGCTTTGCGGCTGCGCCTGCAGGCCAACAATTACGAGGTCACCAGCGCCGGGGATGGCGATGCCGCCATCGCGTCAGTGACGAAAGAACGGCCAGCCCTGATTATTCTGGATCTGGGCCTGCCGAACGGAGACGGCTTCGTCGTTCTGGAACGACTGCAGAACAGTCAAGCGCTTTCCGGCGTTCCCGTCATCGTGCTAAGCGCGCGCGATCCCAAAAACAATGAGCAGCGCGCCTTAACGGCTGGGGCGACGGCATTTTTTCAGAAACCCGCCGACAACAACGAACTAATAAACATGATCAGCTTCAGCCTCTCGCCCCGATCAACACAGTCTGCACCTTCCTCATCGTAAAGTCCGCCCGATCCTTGTTGAAGCGGAGCAAACGTGACCAATCCCTAGGGCCGATGCCAATTGGCGCGGGGAAAAGCGACGCTCACACTTCGACGTTGATTTCTTCACGCATCCACATGGGGGTGCGCCGCGACGTGAACTCAGTAGAGCATCTGCTGTTAGAAGAAGTCGGTCTCCGAGGTAGCGATCGTGGGTCGCTGCCAACTTCGGGCTACGAGTCAGTTGGCTTTCCGAGCCAATTCCCTCCGGGCAAGTAAGTTGTAAAGCGTCGACCTTGAGATCCCCAGCACTTCCGCAGCGCGACTCTTATCTCCGCCCATGCGCTCCAGCACACTGACAAGATGACGCTCTTGAACTTCGTCCATCGAGAGCAGATTGTCATTGTGAGTACGAGCTAGCACAGGCGTCTTCCAGAGATATGGCGGAAGGTCTTTTATATCGATGACATTCCCCTCAACCATCATGCAGGCCTTTCCAATGACGTTTTCCAATTCGCGCACGTTCCCTGGCCAAGTATGACGACCGAGAAGAGCTTGGGCCCGCCGGGTCATGCCACGTACCGGCTTGTTGTACTGTGTGGCGAACTTTTCTATGAAGTACCGCTGTAGTAAGGGGAAATCCTCTTTGCGGTCAACCAACCCGGGTAGAGCAATCTCCACCATCGATAGACGGTAATACAGATCGTCTCGGAACCTATGCTCTCGAATCAGGGCACTCAAATCCTTGTTGGTGGCGGCGATGAAGCGCAGGTCCACCTTACGGAGTGCTGGTGAGCCCACTCTTTGGACCTCCTGGTTTTGCAGCACTCTCAACAGTTTGGCTTGGCCTGCGAACGGCATATCACCGATTTCGTCCAGGAACACCGTCCCTTGATGGGCATACTCGAGAAGACCAACTTTATCGTGGGTTGCACCCGTAAACGCTCCACGGACGTGGCCGAATAGTTCACTCTCAAACAGAGTCTCGACCAGTGCCGAACAATTACATACCGCGAATGTCTTATCCGATACTGGACTCAACCGATGCAGGGCGTGTGCAACTAATTCTTTTCCGGTTCCTGTGTCTCCTGTGATAAGCGCTGTTCTGAAATGGGGGGCGACCCGCCGTATGGAAGCAAAGACATCCATCATGAGTGGACTACGACCGACGATACCCTCTAGCTGGAAAGTGTCCACCATCTGCCGGTCGAGCTGTGTCGCAAGCCTTCGGGACCGGTGTTGACTAACGAGCGCACATACTCGGTCACGAAGTGCTAGGACATCCAGAGGCTTGGTCAGGTAGTCTGCCGCTCCCTTGCGAATCGCTTCGACCGCCGATTCGGCTGAGTAATGCCCTGTCATCAGAATTACTTCTGCTCCCGGATCGGAGACTATCATTTGTTCCAGAAGATCCATCCCGCTTATCTTCGGCATCACCAAATCCAGGAGAACGATCTCCGGATGCTTCTCCCGAAAAACGGCGAGACCTGCCTCGGAATCGGTAGTTGTGAGAATCTCAAGTCCCTGTTGCTCCAGAGCTAACTCGATCAGTCCCAGGTTCTGCGACTCATCATCGATCACTAGTAGCCTGAAGGCGGTTTCGGCATCTGTCTTCATTGGAGTCCGCCCAGGTAATTCTCAGGGGTTCGGTTTGACACCCCTAAAGACTCTTGTATCTTCTTCGCAAGGTCGTCTAGGGTGAACGGCTTTTGCAGAAAAGCCACTCCGGGCTCCAACATGGTGTAGTGCACGATGACATCGTCGGTATAACCCGACACATACAACACCCTCATTTTCGAATGGCTGGCACTTAGTAGCTCCGCCAATTCCCGGCCACTCATGCCAGGCATGACCACGTCAGTGACCAATAGCTGAATCGGCTCAACACATTGGCCGGCGATGCGTATAGCATCGGCGCCGTTTGCCGCCTCGATCACCGTGTACCCCAGGCTTTCCAGAAGTTTATGGCTCAGTTCCCTCAGAGATTCTTCATCCTCGACCAAAAGAATCGTTCCAGAACCCGGAGGGATCGGAATTGTTCTTTCAAGGTGGATCTCGTTTACCTTCTCCTTCACTCGGGGCATGTAAATCTTAACGGTGGTGCCCTTCCCGACCTCGCTGTAAATCCAAATGTAGCCGTCGCTTTGCTTCACGATTCCATAGACGGTCGCGAGCCCAAGGCCGGTACCTTTACCCTTCTCCTTGGTGGTGAAAAAAGGCTCGAAAACGCGATCCTGAGTTTTTTTATCCATTCCGATGCCGGTGTCACTCACGCTGAGCAAAACGTAGTTTCCGGGATCCGCATCGATGTCGCGGTGGCCACCATGCAGTTGGTCCAATTTCGCGTTCAGAGTCCCAATGGTCAGTTTGCCACCCTTGGGCATGGCATCCCGAGCATTGATCGCCAGATTGACGATGACCTGCTCGATTTGTGTCGGATCGGCCCTCACATGGTCGACAGTTGGGCTAAGCCTAGTGACTAGTTCGATATGTTCACCGATGAGCCGAAGAAGCATTTTGCTGGTTTCACGGACCACCGTGTTGAGATCAAGGACCTTGGGCATAAGTACTTGGTTTCGACTGAATGCCAACAGCTGAAGTGTCAAAGAAGCGGCCCGTTGTCCTGCCTTCTTGATCTGTTCGACCTCATGCCGCGATACATGATCCGGCTGCTTTGAGGCCAGCAGCAAGTCGCTATAGCCGATGATGACCCCAAGGAGGTTGTTAAAGTCGTGAGCGATCCCACCCGCGAGCTTACCCATGGCCTCCATTTTTTGAGCCTTATGAAACTGCTCTTCGAGCTGTCGCTGATCGGTGATGTCGGTGCACGTACCAACCCATTCTCGGACGGAACCGTCGTCTTCCAGCACGGGCACGCCACGGGCGAGAAGATCACGGTACTCCCCATCGTTACGGAGAACCCTAAACTGCGTACCGTAGGCGGAACGGTTTTTCACTGCGTTAGACCATGATTGTCCGGCCCGGTCGCGATCCTCCGGGTGAACGGCTCTAAGCCAGCCCCGACCCCGGACTTCCTCAGCGCTTTGGCCAGTGAACTCGCGCCACAGCGGCAGATCCTCGACTACCTCCCCGGCGGCGTCCGTGGTCCACACGACCTGCGCGGAGGCTACGAACAGCGAGCGATAACGGTCCATGCTATGTTGCAAGGCTTGCGGAGCTCGATGTCGCTCACTGCTTTCGTCCCAAAGTGCCTTTCTTTTCAGGACATGGCCGACAGCTAGAGGGAGAAGGTTGAGCCGGTGCTTGAGGACATAGTCCGCTGCGCCGCGCTTGATGTAACCAGCCGCAGCTTCATCTCCCAGGGTTCCGGTGACCACGATGAAGGGAATGTCCTTCCCGGATCGACGAAGCATTGCGAGGGCATCCAGCCCCGTCCAGGTGCCGAGGTTGTGGTCAGAGACGATGAGATCATAGTCATCTTTCTCGAGCCGCTCCTGAAATTGTTCTGGCAATTGGACGACATTCGAGACAAGGGCGTAACCAGCTCTGTGCAAAGAGATCAGCATTAATTCCGCATCCTCAGCCGTGTCTTCGGCAATCAGGATCCGAAGCCGGCGTTTGAATGAGAACAGACCATCGGCTCCCGCTTCAGTGCTTGGTATGGATGACATGCTCTTTCTCCTCACAAGCCGCAGAAGCTGGCTCCTGATTCACTCCAACAAAGGCAGGCTTCCCGGTTCGGGGAACTTTTCAAAAATCCACCAGCTTCTGGATATAGCTTTTTGACTACGAGCTGAATAGCTCGTAACCATTCCGCCATCCGCGTTTCAATCGCCTGACCCGATAATTCTTCCCGCTCCTGGCGAAACATGTGCAACACCTGTCGCACTGCCCGGTTTTGTCATTTTCAGCGCTAAGACCGAGGTCAGATTGGGGTCGGTTTGCGCGGACTCGCAACTTTTTGGGGTAAAGCCACTGGACTTGGAGGCTCTGCGCTAGTCCGCCCAGTTGCTGTAACGTACTACGCCGGAACGCCAGGCCGTCTGTCCGCACTTGGCCTGACATTGCCACGGATCGCCTGACGGGGACGTCAGGATACTGACCGCTCCAAGTTCCCTCACGGGAAACCCCTTGGGGAAGGGACCTTGGACTGTCGGAGGTCCTCGGCCGGTCTCGTCTTCCTGAGATAAACCTCGAAGCTACAGCGGCTCTTTTCCTAAGAGCACGGGAGGGTCCATCTCCGATAGGTTATCGCCGTGATGTAAACAAAGCAGTTGCTCAGAGCATTTTTCACGATCATCGAACTGGCAGGGTGTCGAATAGTGTCGACTAGTGTCGACCGACACTGCTTGGTCAGTCCTTAGGGCCGCGGTGGTCCGTCGCACCTGGCAACAGCTATGGAAACTTCTGTTTCAACTTCGACCAACCACGCGACATGTTTCGGTCAGATTGGATGCCCGGGCCACGTCTCACGGCATTTCAGTGGCAGGATGGTGTCAGGACCGACCTCGGAGCGCTGCCCGGTGGCCAGAGCAAGTGCTACAGCCTGGATCAGTGCGAACGGCCTAATTGCTGGCGCCTCGCAGAACGGCGAAACCGATCCTCGGGATCGGGGCTTCCCCCAAGATTGCGCCGTCCTGTGGCGTGATGGCAACATCCTCGATCTCGGATCGCTACCCGGAGGGGGATATGAGAGCGGAGCCCAAACCGTCAACCGCCGCGGCCAGGTGGTCGGATGGGCAATAAGGATCCAACTTGGATTTATCCGCCAATCCCGCCAGCGTCCCTGTTTTGTTTAAGGGTTGGACCGCGCCATGGTATTCGAAACCGTTTAGGTAGCTCTGCGGCCCACCGAGAGTTCCCATGTCGATGAGCTTGTAGTGGCAGTAGCAGTAAAGGTGATTCTTCCCCTCGTCCGGCGCGGCCAGCCGAAGCGAGAACGCTAGTACGGTGAACATGATCGTGGTTGCGATCATACAAATCACCGTTCTGGTTTCATATAAGCCTTCTTCTTTTTCAGTTGGCGCCCTATTCAGGGAAGAGTGCCCTGGGCGAGTAACGGCAACTTGAGGCAATCGACCGCCGACGGTCAATGGATGGCCGATTACCTGGCGGTAAATTATTGATAACGAGCGAAATTGCTGATTTCGCCTGCGACGGGCTGCTCCCACAGATTGGTTGCCCCAGCACCAGCGACGTCGTCCTGCTAACCATGCCTCACTAGGCGCGGGTGAAAGTCACCTGTCGCTGCAGACGTCCGAGTCGGCAGCGAGGCCGAGTACATCGACGAAATCACGACGCAAGGCCGGAGAAAGGACGATGAGGAACAGCGATCGAATACCAGCCCTGCCGTCGGCACTCGTAAATGATCTCCGTAGAAGGCATGCCTCCGCGAATGATTTTCTCCAACCAATGCCCTAATCCGAGTGAAAGGCATCGGTCAAAGAAATTACCTTCATTGCGCCTTTAATTTGGTCCGGCGTCGCCGAAGACTTCAGATGTAGCGTCACCGGCTCGCCCGGAAGCAGATCAAAGTAATTGTCAGAGCTTTGCGCATCGAGATCACCGAACGATAAAGACACGCTACGGGCTAACTTCGGCGATTGAACCGTAATCGTGTAACCATCGCTGGCCTTGTCGAGGGTGGTTTCGATCTTCGGGGAAACCGGCAATTCCAGGTCGTGCGTCACATTGAAGAAGATCAGGTTCCGGGAAACTCTCTTTCCGGCTATCTCCAGATCAAACACAAGAAAGCTTTGACGCAAGTTGGCTTTTGCCCCCAGCGACGCCTTGTCGACCGTGAAGTAGATCGCATTCGATTGCGCTGGCACCTGAACATCTTTGGTCTGATCGAGCAGGGAATTACCCGAGAAATCGAGCAGGCGCGTGTGGATTGTGCCGGAAAGCGGCTGGAGCTTGTCCGACACTACGTATACATCCACTTTATCGTCATGCAGGAAAGGAGAAATCAGCACATCGTCGTAGAAGCGGCGAGCGTAATAATGCAATGCTTTCCACCGGCCGTAGTAATCGATGCTGGCCCAGGACGCCACCGGCCAGCAGTCGTTCAACTGCCAGTAGAGCGAACCCATGGTGCGAGGCCGCTGTCTTCGCAAATGCTCCGCGCCAATCTTGATGATCTCCGCCTGCTGCACCTGGCTTAAATAGACGAACGAAGCGAAGTCCTTGGGCTCGCGATACTCGCGCAACATATAAGTAAGGATGCGTTCATTCCCGCCTTTATTCTTCTGGTGGGCTTGCATGACGGTAGAGCGAATGTCGAAGTCCCCGGGCTGGTTGGCGAAAGTATGGATCGTGCGCATTTCGGGGAAGGACTGAAATCCGTATTCCGTCATGAAGCGTGGGAATTGTTTGGTATAGTCTTGCGCCGGCGCCTGCTGATGCCACACCGCCCAGTAATGCATGTCGCCATTGTGCTGATTGTCGGGAATCTCTTCGAAGTTGGCGCTGGGAGAACTCGGCGTGTAAGGCACGGGATCGGCATATTGCGTGACTGTGCTCCGCAGTATGTCGGAGAACAGAATCACGTAATCCTGCCAGACGCGGTCGCGGGCCTCGGCCGAGATCGATTCTTTGAATTCCTGGCGGTCGCCCCAGTGGTACCAGCCGGTTTCAACTTCATTATTGCCGCACCAGATCACAATACTGGGGTGATCGCGCAGGCGCTTGATCTGGTCGATGGCTTCTCGCCGGACGTTTTCCTGAAAGGCAACGTCGCCGGGGACCATGTCGCCGCCGAACATGAACTCCTGCCACACCATGATCCCGAGTTCATCGCAGATATCGTAAAAATCGTCGGACTCGTAATAACCACCGCCCCATTCCCGCACCATGTTCATGTGTGCATCGCGAGCGGCTTGCAGAATATTCCGGTGAATTTCTGGGGTGACGCGGTTGGGAAAGCTGTCGAACGGAATCACGTCCGCACCTTTGCCGAAGACAGAGATTCCATTCACCACGAACTCGAAGCTTTTGCCCCACTGATCGGGCACGCGGCGCATCTCTACCGAACGCAATCCCGTCTTGGTTTCAGCATGAGCCGCAGCCTCTTTACCGATACGGATCGCCGCAGAAAAGCGGTAACGGCTCTGCGCTCCATAACCCACCGGATACCAGAGCTTGGGCGATACGATACGCAAGAGGAACGAAACATGATTCATGCCGGTGTTGAGTTGCAGCGTCTGGGTTCCAGCGGAGGTTTGCGGCCCCGCCAAATCATCATGGGCCAACGTGAGAGTGGCAGTTGTGGGCTGGCTGGCGTCGAGATCGAGCTCCGCCGTGACGTTGGCTAAGTCCGAAGTGATGCTGTGCTGGTGAATATGAAAGTTGTCGATGCGCAGCGCGTCCCAGGTCTCAAGCCGCACCGGCTGCCAAATACCTTCGGTCATGAGGCGCGGTCCCCAATCCCAACCATAGTTGTAGGGGGCTTTGCGCGTGTATGGAGCGGTGGCAATGTTCTCTTCGTTTCCGTAATTGTGCGTAGAGATGGAGGGCAAAATGAAGGGCTGCGACTTGGCGTAGGGAATCATCTTCTCCACGGCGGAATGAAATACGATGCGAAGAGTGTTCGGCCCGGACTTCAACATCGCCTTTGCTGGGATTCGCCAGCGGCGGAACATGTTGTCGGCGTGCAGAATGCACTGATCGTTAAGATAGACGTCGGCAAACGTATCCAGTCCGTCGAAAACCAGGTCGACGTGATCGTGAGCCAGGGCGGCCGCGTCCACTGGGAACGTAGTTTGATATTCCCAATCGGCCAGGCCGATCCATTGAAGACGAAATTCATTATCGCGATCGAACGGGTCGGGAATGAGCTTGCTGCTGAGCAGGTCGGTTTGTACGACCCCTGGAACTTGTGCGGCATGCCATTGCTTAACGTCGGCCCGATCAGTATTGGCAACGGCCCGGAACTGCCAGCCAGAATCGATGGTTCGCGCGGAAGGCTCGGCTGCCTGCAGAGGTATCGCGACAAGAGAAATGAAGAGCAAACAAGCGAGCAGACAGAGGGCAGTAGGTGATAGATTGCGAAGCCGCAACGGTTCCATATTAAGGTGCTCCCATCTCAAGTTATGAGTCAATCTAGTGCTGCGAATTCGGTTGTCCAGAAGCCTGCGGCTGGGCCGAGTTGTTCTGTAACTTCTCGAACTCCTGCATTTCGCGCTTGGCCTCGGCAGTCTTTCCCTGCTTGCGATAGATTCCCGCCAGCCCGAAGTGCGCCTGGGCTGCCAGCGAGCTTTGCTTCTCGATAGAAAGAAGTTTGCTCCATGCCTTTTCGGCGGCGGCGGGGTCGCCCTCCAGGGAAGCGGCTTTGCCCAGCGAATAGAGCGTCTCCGGCATGTCGGGCAGCAAGCGATCGGCGCGCAAGAGTTCCGCCCGCGCTTCGTGGGCTTTGCCCTGTTCCAGCAATGCGTCTCCCAGTCGATAAGCGGCTTCGGCGTTTCCCGGCTGCAGGTTCACCTGGATTCGAAACTGTTCTTCCGCCTTGGGCCATTGGAAGGCGCCAGCATACACCTCACCCAGAGCCAGGTGAGCTTCGGGCAATCCCGGGCGCAGGCGCAACGCTTCCTGGTATTCCTTTTCGGCATCCTGCATCCGCCGCAGCACGAAGTAATTTTCCGCCATCGCCTGGTGCGCGCGCGGGGAGTCGGGATAGGCGGCGAGCAAGGTATCAATCGATTGTTTCGCCAGCAGTCCACTGGCGCGGCCAAGATAGTAGAGAAGATCTGGATCGTTGGGATGTGCGGCCAGCGCGGCTTCTAAATTGCCAACCGCTTCTGGCAGTTGTCCAGTTTGGACTTGCGCGATGCCTAATGCCACTTTGTCGGACGCGCGTTGCAGGTGCGGAACTGCCTGGTCCGCGTAACCTTGCGATAGGAGCGCGTATCCAAGCAACTGGTGAGCTGGAAGCAAATCCGCATTCAGTTCCACTGCATGTTTGAGCGGCGCGATCGCAGAGCCGTAATCACCATGCTCCATGTAAGCCTGGCCGAGACTGATGAAGCCGTCCGCGAAGGACGGATCCAACTCGGTGACCTTCTTATACTCGGCGATGGCGACATCGAACCTCCGTTCTTTATCGGCGGCAATTCCCGCCTGCATGTGCTCGGCGGCCTGCGGCGATGCGATCTGCCAGGCGAACCACACTAATAAGATGGCGCGGATCACGGTTTCTCCGGTTCTCGGACCTCTAGGAACTGGTCGGCGGGAACATCATTCAAAATTTGGTGTGCGCCGGATGGCCAAGCGACTTCGACTTTCGCTTTCTCAGTGCTGCCCAGCCCGAAATGAAGCCGCTTGTCGCTGGCCGAAAGGTATCCGCAGGTTGAGGTTGCAAATCGCGTCTGTCCGTTGACCTGCACCCGAGCGCCGAATCCATCCCGGTTGCTACGCGTGCCACGCAGGGTAATGGTGAGCCAGTGCGCCTTGCCGCCACGATTGAAGAACACCTGAGGGTGGCCACCCAGTGTGGTCACCACCGCGTCCTGCCATCCGTCGTTATTCAAGTCCCCGAACGCGGCTCCACGCGCGGCCACGGGCACCGTGCTTCCTGAATCGACGCTCTCAAACCGTCCGTTATGATTCAAAGCCAGCAGCGGCAGTTGGAGATAGTGAAGCGAAGGATCGATTTCTTCAACGTTGTCCAACACATGGGCTTGCGCGACGAACAGATCTTTCCATCCGTCATTGTCGAAGTCCTCCAGACCCAGGCTCCAGCCTGAACTTCCACTCGTCAGCGCCCCCAGTCCAGTCTCCAGACTGCGATAGGTGAACGAACCATCGCCATCGTTGTGGTAAACGCCGTAAATCTCCCGCGGCAGCAGAGTTACCATAATGTCGGGCCGGCCATCGTTGTCGTAGTCTTGAAAAGCTACACCCATGCCGGACATTCGCCGGCCGTCCTCGGAAAGCGCCGCGCCCGCCTCGAGCCCAACTTCGGTGAAAGTGCCGTTGCCATTGTTGTGATACAGATACTGCTGCATCCCATCGTTCGATACAAATATGTCGGTGAATCCGTCGCCGTCATAGTCCGCGAATCCTACTCCCAGCGCGCGCCCCTTCTTCGCCGCAACGCCGGAGCGCTGGCTTACATCCGTGAATGTTCCGTCGCCATTGTTGTGATACAGAATATTGGTCGTCGCCGGGAACTCTTCCGGCGGACAATAAGTATGGTAGTTGCCGCCGCAATCCTTATTATGCTTCGTGTCCCAGTCCATGTAGCGGGTTACGAAAAGGTCGAGCTTGCCGTCGTTATCGTAGTCGAAAAATCCCGCGGACACTGACCATCCGCCCCCGGCGACTCCAGCTTTCGCCGTCACATCGGTGAAGGTGCCGTCCCCGTTGTTGTGATACAGAATGTTTTTACCGTAATTGGTGACATAGATATCTGGGTAGCCGTCGTTGTCGTAGTCGCCCACGGCAACTCCCATGCCGTAGTTTCCCTCTGCGACGTTCGCCAGGCCAGCTTGCTGGGTCACATCCGTGAAACTTCCATCTTTATTCTGGCGGTACAGACGATTCCAGTACATCGGATTGTGCCGATCGAAATTCTCCGGAGTTGGTGCCGGACTGCTGACATGCCCGCCGTTTACCAGAAAAATATCCAGCAGTCCGTCGTTGTTGTAATCGAGGAGCGCCACGCCGCCGGGCATGGTTTCGATCAAATATTTCTGCGGAGTAGGAGAATTTTGCAGGATGAAATCCAACCCGCGCGGCAGTTTGACATCGAAGACCGGTGCCGCGGGGCCAGGCGCCAACAGCATCATGGCGAGGGCGCAGGATACGCGAAACAAGGGGTTCGGCAACTCAGAGTTCCTTTAATGGAACAGCATATCGCGTAAGCGAAAACTCCGCACCATCATCCAATCGTTTCTTCCGACTGTTGGCCGGGCAATGTGGCAATATCCCTTGTCCACACGCTACAGCTGGCGCCGCGTCGAATCGCGTTCGACGAGTTTAGGCGGAATCAGAATTTTTTGCGGCGGCAACAAGCTCTTCGACGCGATCCGCGCAATCAGAAGCTCCGCCGCGAGCACTCCAATTTTGCACGTTCCCTGGTCGATGGTAGTCAGCGGCACCGTCAGAACGTCGGAGTAGCGGACATTGCCGGCGCCGACCATTGCGATGTCATCGGGCAGCCGCAGCCCTGCCTGCAAAATTGCCTTCATCGCGCCGATCGCGACCGGGTCATTGAAACAGAAAACTCCGTCGGGCAGCGGGTGTGCTCTCAGCAGTTTCCGCATCCCTTCGTATCCTGTGTCATCAGCGCGACCTCCCGCGACGACGTAACCGGAGTGTGCACGAAAGCCGTGCCGGGTCAGGGCCCGGCGATAACCTGCCAATCGTTCTTCGGCAATTCCTATATCGGGACCGCGCAGATGGGCAATGCGGCAGCAGCCCCGCGCAATCAGATGCTCAGTCGCCATGAGGCCGATGGCGCCGTTATCGACTCCGACGAAACAGGCCCGCAAGCCGGTGATAGGACGATCAATCAGAACATAGGGCGTGTTGCGCTCTTGCGCACGCTTGAACATTGCCAGGCGTTGCGGCGACTGCGACGAAGCGATAATCAAGCCATCCACCTGACGAGCCAACAAAGAGTCTGCTTCGCTGGCTTCTAATTCAGGGTCTTCCTCAAACGACGAGATTACCACGTGATAGCCGTGTGGCCGCACGGTGTTAGCGACCGAGCGCGCAATCTCGCCAAAGAAGGGATGGGCGAACTCGGGCAACAACAACCCAATGGTGTAGGTGCGCCTGGTCACCAGGCTGCGCGCCACCCAATTCATCTGATAATTCAGTTCTTTAGCGCGGCGCAAAACTCGCTGCCGCGTCGCCTCGCTGATCCGGCCCTGATTCCGCAGCACCTTCGATACGGTTACCACGGATACTTTGACATCCTTCGCGATGTCCATCATGGTCGCGGGCATGACGCGCAAGCATACCACCGTTGGGGAGGGTTAACGTTTATTCAAATGGGAATCATGCATTTTATTCTTGACAACGGTTGTCCCCGTGTTCAAGAATCCGGGCGCAATCACATTTAGGAAACTTCCGCACCGGAAAGAGCTACCCATGCCAAGTCGCAAACTCTTCACGCTGCTCATCTCGCTAAGCCTGCTAATCTCTGCCTCGCTCTCTCTCTACGGCCAAAGCACCTACGGTTCGATCTCCGGATCCGTCACCGATACTTCGGGCGCTATCGTCACCGACGCCAAGGTGACGTTGACCAACCTGGGCACGTCAGAAAAGCACACACAGTCCAGCGGCAGTGACGGGCTTTTCACGTTTGTGAACCTGTTCCCCGGCCAGTACCGGGTTGACGTGGAAAAGCAAGGGTTTAAGCACTTTGTCCGTGCCGATATCTCGGTCCAGGTTCAACAGGACACCCACATCATTTCCCAGCTTCAGGTCGGCGAGGTCAGCCAGGTTGTGGAAGTGACGGCGGAGACGCCGCTGCTCCAGACCGAATCTTCGTCACTCGGTCAGGTCGTCGAGCAACGCAAGGCTGACGAACTGCCTTTGAACGGCCGCAACATCTTTAACCTGATCACAGTTTCTCCCGCCGCAGTTGCACAGGGCGGCTCGGGGGGATCGCCAGTAGGCCAGAACCCATTTAGCTGGGGCAACTACCAGGTCGGCGGTTCGTTCGCGAATCAGGGTGCGGAGTACCTGGATGGTCAACCCCTGAATATCGGCTACATCAATCTGCCCATCATCATCCCAACTCAGGATTCAGTTGGTGAATTCAAAGTCCAGTACAGCAACCTGGGCGCCGAGTGGGGCAAGTTCTCCGGCGGTGTCACGAACCTCAGTACAAAGTCGGGCACCAACAATTGGCACGGATCCGGCTACGAATATTTCCGCAACAAGGTGCTGAACGCCAACGAATATTTCAATAAGGCGAGCGAGATCGCTGGCGGCACCAAAAACGAGCCTCCACCGTGGACCCAGAACCAGTACGGCTTCCAGTTGGGCGGGCCAGTCCTCAAGAATAAGACATTCTTCTATGTCAGTTGGGAGCAATACCGGCAGCGCACGGGATCTCCCTTTACCACTACCGTTCCTGCGGCCAACGAGCGCCAAGGAAATTTCGCGGCTCTCTGCACCTCGGGATTCGACGCAAGCGGTATTTGTCTGGACAGAGACGCTGCGGGGAATGTAACCGATCAGCTCTACGATCCATACAGCATCAATGCTTCAACGCTGCAACGCTCGCCTTATCTGAACAACGTAATTCCCACCTCGGAGTTCAGCACGGCCACCACCAAGATGTGGGATACCTACTTCCCGTCGCCTACGAGCGCTGCCACGGTAAATAATTTTCTGAGTTCGGCACCAGGCGGCGGCAACACCAACGAGTTCGTCGCGCGTGGCGATCAGAACATTGGAAACAACACGCACCTGTTCGGAAGATTTGCCTATTTCGGATTGCTTGACTTGCCGGTGAATCCCTTCGGAACTGGCCTCTGCCTCGACCGCTGCGCGGAAAAGTATCATAGCAAGTTGCTCTCCATCGGCATTAACCACACCTTCACTCCCACCACGATTCTCGATGTGAACCTCGCGGCTAGTCGCTTCGTCTACGGACGTCAGCCGCTTCTCTCGGGCTTTGACCTCACGACCCTGGGCTGGCCCTCAACTTACAACAGTCCGCCAAGCACGATGCGGACCCCTCCCACCCCGGCCTTCCCGTTCCCCAACGACGTCGGAAAGTCGCAGGGCAACAGCGCCATCGGCGATCACAACACGCAATACAACCTGAGCCCGGCGTTCACCTTAATCCGCGGCAAGCACACGATTCAGACCGGCGCCCAGTTCGAGTGGGGCTACGATAACTACTTCCAGACCAACATCGCCAGCGGCGCATTCGGTTTTCCGGGAAACTGGACCACCCAATACGCACTGGCATCAACCTCAGCCGCAGTCGCGGCCGACCCTCTTTTGGCCAGCAATCCCAATTACGCCTTCGCCGACTTCCTGCTCGGCCTGTCGCAAAATGAGGGCAACTTTGTCAACCAGACGGAAGGTGTGGCTCAGGTTCCTGCCCAGACCAAGGGTTTGCAGGTCTATCGTGCCTTCTACGTCGACGACACGTGGCACCTGACCCCCAAGTTGACCGTCAACCTGGGTCTTCGCTATGAATTGCAGGGCACCTGGTCGGACTCCTATAAGCGCCTCTCTTATTGGGATCCGTTAGCCACCAATGGTACGGTCACTGGCTGCGGCGGAAGCGCAGGATCTCCGTGCCAAGGCGATGCTTTCCTCGTTGGAACGGGCCGGAACTCCAGCGGCAACAACATCCCGATGGATAAGAAGGCGTTCTCTCCACGGATCGGCTTCGCCTACGCTGCGGATCCGAAAACCGTCATCCGCGCCGGCTACGGCATCTTTTACATTCCCAACTACGTCTCGTTCGGACTCAACCCCGACAACGATTTTGTGAATCTTGCCAGCACGCCGCTCCATGCTACGACGGACTCCTTCGTCACTCCGGCCGGTATGTTGGACGGCGACGGATGCTCATATAACGCGACCACCTCGGTGTTCCCCGTGAGAGGACCAAACGCGTTCGGCTGCGCACAGTCGGGTCCTTTCGGGAACTCTGGAATCCTGCCGCCGCCCGGACGCAACTTCGCACCCTTGGCGGGCACCCTGGCTCCATTTGCTGCCAACGTATCAAGCTTTGCGGCTTTCAACGGCAACCCGACCTTGGCTCCTTATTATGGGGCCACTGGACACGGCAATCCGCAATGGGGCTACGTCGAGCAATGGAATTTCGATATCCAGCGCCAGTTGCCCGCCGGCTTCTTCGGGGATGTGGCTTACGCTGGCTCGCACGGGGTTCACCTGGAACAGTACAACACCAACGTGGACCAGCTTTCTGATACCCTCTGGTCCCAGGGAGCTGCGCTCACGACGAAAGTTACCAACCCCATGCAGGGCACGAATCCCAATCCGTCCCTGAATGGAGCTACGGTTACAGCAGGTCAGCTGGAACGTCCCTACCCGCAATACAACGGGTTGTCCTTGGGTGGTTTCGGTTGCTGCGGCAGTTCTTACAACTCTCTGCAAGCCAGCGTAACCCGGCGGTTCCAGGGCGGCGGTACGCTGTTGGTGGCTTACACGAATGCCAAGCTCCTCAGCAATACCGACACTCTTACCAGCTGGCTCGAAGGACCAACCGGTGGCGTTGGACAAGTGCAGGACTGGAGCAACCTCAAGGGTGAAAGGTCGCTCTCCTCGCAGGATGTTTCGCAACGGGTCGTGATCAGTTACGTTCTCGACCTTCCCTTCGGCCACGGAAAAGCGTTCGCAAATAACATGACTGGCATAGCGAACGGCGTGGTTTCCGGCTGGGGCGTCGACGGTATCACCACCTTCCAACGCGGCTTCCCGCTGAAGATTAGCTATTCTGGCTCGACCCCGCTGGAAGCGGCAAATCTCGGCGTCAGCAACATCCGGCCCGACGTGGTTTCCGGATGCGACAAGAAAGCCGGCGGCGGCAACCTTAGCCAGTGGTTCAACACCAGCTGCTTTGCCAACCCGCCAGATTACGGTCCGGGCTCTGAAGCACGCGTCGATCCCACTCTTCGCGGACCTGGTATCAACAACTTTGACTTCGCCATTTTCAAGAGAACCAAGGTTACGGAGAGACTGGGCGTCGAGTTCCGAACCGAGTTCTTTAACATCTTTAACCATCCCTACTTCTCCATGCCGGCAACTGGCTTCGGCGGTGTCGGAGTATCCAACGGATTCGGCGTGATCAACTCGACCGTACAAGGCGGTGTGGCTTCGCCAGAACGGTTGATTCAATTCGCTCTAAAGTTTGTGTTCTAGAAAATTCTCCGGGCTAGGAAGTTCCTCCTGGCCCGGAGACAATTTCGTTTCTAAGCTCTGTATGCTGGCCAGTGATGGCCGGCATTTATTTTG
>Ga0187887_10000991_pt1 | contig 25743 bp, 20 predicted proteins | sample June2016WEW_7_10_FD_132977 | JGI IMG/M metagenome (GOLD analysis project Ga0187887, IMG submission 132977) | Peatland microbial communities from SPRUCE experiment site at the Marcell Experimental Forest, Minnesota, USA - June2016WEW_7_10 | ecosystem: Environmental > Terrestrial > Soil >... | reverse complement strand
TGCCACGGTCATCGCCTCCTATCCGTACACGATCAGCGACACGTATCGGCCCGTGAGCATGACTCTGTCGGCATCAGGAACGGTTCTCGGTGAAATTTTCAATTCGGCCGCGCCCTGCCTCGCGCAGACGATTGCCATTGCAGGCGGAGCGACATTGTGGTGCGACACCGCGACCGGAGTCGATCTGCTGCAGGGTAATCCCATTACGGCCTTGCAGCTCTCGCCGGACGGATCGGGCGTTGCTGAGGATATGGGTACCACCGACGCGCAGCGCACGACCTCGATATACAGCAGCGGCAAGCTGGCCGCCGCGGTGAACGCAACCGTGCTGTGTTGGCTCGATAACGCCGAGTTGCTCGGCGACGTTTACGCCCCGGTATTTGAGGGTCTAGTCCAAGTTTATCAAGCAGCAGACATTTACAGTTCGACCGGCAGCATGATCAGCTCCCTGCCAAAGCTGCCGCAAAGTTACTTTGCACAAATCATACCGCCATCCTCGACGACGACGCCTGCCACGTCGGTCTACGCGGCGACAAATTCCATTTATTCGTTGAGCACGGAAAGCGTGCTTTGGACGAGCGGCAGCGTGGCCCTCGCCGGCGCGACGGGCGCCGTCAGCGGGTCGTATGTCGTATTCGAATCGCAAAATCTCATCCTCGCGGAACCTTACTGACGCGTGGATGCAGATAAAGCGGACACGTTGCCCGAACTCGTCCTGGTTAGCGCTTCGATAATTCCCAATCTTCTAACGATGCGCCCCGGGCGGCAAGCTCGATCAATACCGCTGAAACGCGCCAATAGTGTTCGCCATGGGTATGAGCCAACCGTTGGATGCGGGAAACTACCTCCGGCAGTCCCAGCGAATCCGCGTACCACAACGGACCGCCTCGATACCGAGGGAAACCGTACCCGTTACACCAAATGGTATCAATATCCGACGAAGATTCGGCGATACCCGCGCCCAAAATCGCAGCCCCCTCATTGATGAGAGCCAACGTGCAGCGGCTTAAAATCTCATCGTCCGAGACGTCGCGCCGAACCACGCGGAGTCGGGCCGCCTCGTCCTCGATCATCTTTTCCACTTCCGTGGAGCGCACCGGACGGCGGGACCCTTCGATATAGTCGAATGCCCCCGCCCCGGCTTTTTGCCCAAGACGTCCGCTTTCCACCAGCATATCGGCGACACGGTAGTAGCGAGGATCATTCGGTAGATCCTTGCGCTCACGCCTGACGCGATAGCCGACATCGAGGCCCGCGAGATCGCCCACCGCATTCGGGCCCATCGCCATGCCGAACCGTTCCATGACCGCATCGATTTGCGTCGGGGTAGCGCCCTCCAGCATGAGAAGCTGGTTTTCACGCCCGTAGGCATAGAGCATGCGGTTGCCGACGAACCCGAAGCCATTACCGACAACGACACCCAACTTTCCCAGGTGCTTGGTCAACGCCAGTACCGTGGCTATTACTTCGGGTGACGTCACAGCGCCTCGGACGATCTCGACCAAGCGCATGATGTTCGCCGGACTGAAGAAATGCATGCCCACCACATCCCTGGGCCTGCCGGAGGCAGCGGCGATCGCGTCAATATCCAACGTCGAAGTATTCGATGCCAGTACGGCTCCCGACTTGCAGCATCCGCCAAGGCTTCTGAACACTTGTTCCTTGACAGACAGGCTCTCGAAAACCGCTTCGATGATGAAATCCGCAGCGGCCAGGTCTTCGATTCTGGTACCGCTCGCCACACGGGCAATGGCCGCATCAGCCGTCGCTCGCTCGATGCGTCCCTTGGCAACGCTCGCATCGATGGTCGACCGCACTCGCTGCATGCCGGCGGCCAATGACTGCGAATTGGTGTCTACCAGCGTAACAGGCAATCCCGCCAAGCATAAGCTGATGGCGATGCCGGATCCCATCGTACCGGCGCCGAGGACGCCGACCGACCGGACGGACTGCGCTTCAGCCTTCGCGTAGCTCCGCCGCTCGGCAAAAAATAGATGTCGTAGCGACTTCGACGCATTCGACTGCCGGCATTGCTCGAATCGGCGGCGCCCGAGCGACACACCTTCGTCGAACGGCAGGGTGCCCGCTGCTGCTACGCATTCGATGATGAACTCCGTTGAATCGACCCCGGGGTGCTTGCGCGCCGCCAGCGCTCGCTGGGCCGCTACGAAGGCCGGATCGAGTGCGGGACCTGGCACGGCCTCCTCACGCAGGCGGCGCGGCGGCACTGACGACGACGCCAGTTCATTGGCTAAGGCCAGAGCATCCTTTGTAAGAATTGCAGAATCGCGCTCCCGATCGATGATTCCCAAGTCCTTTGCCGTTTTACAATCGATGGGATCGCCGCTCAACAAGATTTCCAGACTTTTTGCCAGGCCGATCAGCCGCGGCAGTCGCTGGGTCCCACCGGAACCAGGCAGTAAGCCCAAACGGATTTCGGGCATCCCGAAAACAGCGTTCGATGCAGCCACCCGGACGTGACACGCCAGTGCGAGTTCCAGTCCACCGCCAAGTACCGAGCCCTGCATCGCGGCGATAACCGGCTTCGAACAACCCTCGATCATCGTCAAAACATCGTTCAGCAACGGCGTCTGCGGCTCATGATCGAACTCACGGATGTCGGCGCCTGCCACGAAATGCCGACCCCTGCTTTGGATGACGATGGCACGCACATCGGGATTCTCATTGGCATCGCGAATCAATTGGAGCAAGAGCCGACGCACCGTAAGATTTAGGGCGTTGATCGGTGGATGATCAATGGTCAGAATGGCGATTCCGTCCGCGCGCTCGGCGTCGACGGTTCCTGGAGCGGGTGTCGCAGCTTCCGTCATGCAAGCTCAAGTACCTTGAAAGCGGGGTGCGCGCTTTTCAGCAAATGCCGCCACGCCTTCGGCGTAATCGAGCGAATGGCCCAACTCGCGTTGCGCATCCCGTTCCAGATCCAGTTGTTCCATCAAACTATTTTCCCAAGCCGCGCGCAATGCTGCCTTCGTCTTTGCCAGCCCGAGCGGGGGGCCCTGCGCCAGTTGGCGCGCCACTGCATTGACGGTGGACTCAAGGTCGGCATCGTCGACGCACTCCCAGATCATGCCCCAGACGGCGGCCTGCTCGGCCGTCAGTCGGTTACCCAACAGCGTCAGTCCCGATGCACGCGCGGGACCCACTAGCCTCGGTAAGATCCAGGTTCCACCGCAGTCCGGCACCAATCCGATTTTCGCAAAGGACTGAATAAAACTTGCGGAACGAGCCGCAATGACCAAGTCGCATGCTATCGCGATGTTTGTGCCCGCCCCGGCAGCGACGCCGTTGACTGCTGCAATAACCGGTATCGGCAGATCCTGTAGTGCCAAAATCAACGGCTTGTAATAGCGCTCGATCGATTCGCCAAGATCCGGTCTCGACCGGTCCGCTGCGGCGACTCGGTCGCTCAAGTCCTGTCCGGCACAAAATGCACGGCCCGAACCGGTCAACACGAGCACTCGCGCACGTCGAGCCTCCTGCAAGGCGTGCTGCACCTCGCCATGCATGTTCACGTTGAATGCGTTCAGCTTTTCCGGCCGGTTGAAAGTTAGGGTCGCAATCCCCGCGTCGATTGAGAATAGGATCGTTTCGTAGCTCATGGTTTCAATCCTCGACGTAAGCTCAATTTGACGCCGCGTCGGGCAGTCCGAAGATGACGATTTTGGCGGTGGTCTGCTCGGTCGGCCAGACGATCGAGCTCGTGCCCCCCGCTACCGCGATCTTTTGCGAGCCTCCGGCGACATAGGTGATGATGCCGCCGCCGATCGCGCCGGCCATTCTGTTCTTCCACAATGGCTTGCCGGAGGCCGCATCGGCCGCGTACAGGTTCCCGCCCATGTCGCCGAAGAACACAAGACCGCCCGCCGTTGGCGTCACACCGCTTAAGATGGGATAGTTGCTCTTCAGTCGCCACTTCCATTCACCCGTATCCGCGTCGGTCGCATACAACCAACCCGCCCACGTCGAATGCGGGTCCTGGGTGCCCATCACTTCCAACGGGCTCGCGGTATTGGCGCCCATCCAATAATCCCCGTCGGGGGTCGCCTTGACGTCGGCGTCACTCTTTAGTTTCACGGCTGTGCACCAATCGTCTTCACCCGTAAAGATCAGGTTCGTTGGCGGATGGTAGGCGACGCCGTTCCACTCCGCGCCCCCGACGGCGCCGGGACAGAAGCGCGTCTCGGTTACGGTATTCAGAGGCAAATCATGATTTTCGATGCGCGTCGCGGGGCTGCGAAAGAGCCGCTGCCGAGTGTCCCGGTCATAGACGTACAAGTAACCGTCCTTGGGTGCAAGCGCCATGACTTTGCGACCGCTCCGGGTGGTGAAAAGGGACGGCGTGTTGGAAACATCCCAATCGTGCCAGTCGCGCGGAATGACCTGATAGTGACTCGCGTAGTTGCCGGTTTTCGCGTCAAGGATCAAAACCGAGTTGGAAAAGAGGTCGGACCCGGGTCTCAGATGCTCGACGAAATCCGGCGCTGAATTGCCAACGGGTATATAAAGCTCGCCGGCGTCCGCGTCCAACGTATACGAAGTCCACGTACCGCCGCCGCTGATGGGAACACCCGGCAGGTTATGCCATGAGGCCATTTGCATCGCCGGCATCACTCCCTGCGGTCCGCGCGCCGCGTCACCCGGTGCCGGCGGGATCAGTAGCGTTTCCCAGACGATATGCCCATCGGACGCGTCCAAGGCGTACATGCGGCCCCGGACCCCCTTAGTGTCGCCTTGGGCGACGCCCGCGAACACCAGCCCGTTCCAAGCGATCAGCGCGGCGTCGACGACCTCACGAGCAGGATCGGCGATGGACGTCGCCCAAGACCGCTTGCCGGTTCCAATGTCGTACGCGATGACTCGGCCATCGAGCGTTCCACGATAGATGCGCCCGTCCAGATAGGCGGCGCCTCGATTCACGAGATTCGGCGTCACTGGCTTGGTGTCCTCGTGCGCCTGCCAATTTAGCTTGCAAGTCGACGGATCCAGCGAATAGACGTCAAACGCGGTCGTGAAGATGAGCGCGCCGTTCACCACGAGGGGGCCGCTCTCGTAGTTCTCCCGTAAATGGGTATCGAACGTGCACACCACTTTCAGCGAGTGCACGTTGTTGACATTGATCTGATCAATCGGCGCAAATCGCTCCGACGTCAGTGTTCGGTTGAAGCTGGGCCAACCGGTGAGGTCATCCGCGATCCGGGCTCCTGCGGGTTCCTTCCAAGACTCCGTTCGTCCGCGGCTTTCCAAAATCAATGTGCCCAGCGGATTATCGCGACTGCGGAACGTGTTTAAAACGAAGCCAACCATCGTGATGCTTGACATGCCACTGTGGTATATGCCAGCGGCACCAACGATCACAATTATTCCCGCGGCCGCCAATAAGACGTTGCGCATTTTCATCGTCGCTTGCACCCCCCGATATTCATATTATTTGCGCACCAGCAGCACAGCAGATGCCACCGGACCGCCGCCGTTCGTCACCAGCGCAACTCGCGGATCATTCGGCACTTGCCGCGCACCGCCCGCTCCTCTGAGCTGAACGCATGCCTCGTGAATCAAGCCCATGCCATGCAGCCTGCCATAGGACAGTTGCCCGCCAGAGGTATTCATCGGCAACTCACCGCCAAGCGCGATGCGGCCCCCCCCCTCGACGAATGCCGCTCCCTCGCCGCGGCCACAAAATCCCATGTCCTCGAGCCAGATCAGCGACAAAAAACTGAAACCGTCGTACAACTGCGCGACGTCAACGTCTTTTGGCTTCAGATCAGTCCGGCTCCACAGTCGCTTGGCGGCGTCGGCACCCGCGAAGCGTGTGAGGTCCGGCTGCTGATCCCAGGTGCTACGGCCGTACAGCGGACCTGCAATCGACTCGATGTGTACGGGTAATCGCAGGTCCCGCGCCACGTCCACATGCGACACCACCATCGCCACCGCACCGTCAACCGGCACGTCGCAATCAAAAAGACAAAGCGGCGTCGATATCATCCGGGCCGACAGATACTCGTCCATGGTCAACGGTTCTCGATAAACGGCATCGGAGGTCAGTGCCGCATTGCGTCGACCGTTGAGCGCGACTTGTGCCAACTGTTCGCGGGCGGCACCAAACTCATGAAAATAGCGCGCCGCCGCCATGCCAATCCAGTTGACGGCTGAAGGAGCATTGAAGGGCGCGAGCCACTGCAGCCAGCCTTCGGCTTCGCCTCGGCTGGCCTCTGCAGAGGAACTGGCAGGTGCCTGTTGCCGCGCCGACGCCTCCGTCACCGCACGGAATACCACCACGTGGCGCGCCTGTCCGGAAGCGACTGCCATGGTAGCGCTGATGAGCGCAGACATTTGCGAGGAATCCGCGGCCGCCGAGTACCAATTGAGCTCAAGACGCAGCGCTTCCTTCAATTCCATGGTCGAGACCGGCGAGGCGCCGGGTGCCGGTGAATACCCCGAACCGGTTGCAACGCCGTCGATGTCGCTTCGCGTCAACCCCGCATCGGCCACTGCGTCGAGGACTGCATCGATGGCAAGGTCGAGACCGCTGCGACCGAGTCTGCGTCCTATCGCCGAAACGCCTAGTCCGCTAATAACCGCGCTGCGTTCAAGAATGGTTGTCAAGATGCCCTACTCACGTGCGCACGAACAGCGGCAGCCATACGTCGCCGTGCTGTTCGAACAGCACGCGAACCGCGTCGCCGATGTGGACGTCCTCGGGCGCGCAGTCGATGACGTTGGTCGTCAGTCGCACCGCCGAACACTCCTCGAGACTAACTATTGCCACAACATAAGGAACCAGAAGATCAGCCGACCACGCCTGATGATTGATAGTGTAAGTCTCGATGGTCGCGCGGCCGGAGACCGGGCGAGGGGTCAGGTCGCGACTCAGGCAGGCGGGACATACCGGACCCGGGGGGTGGAGCCATTCGCCGCACGCATCGCATCGTAGAATTTTCAGCCGTCCATCGTGCCCGGCCTTCCAAAAGAAACTATTGGACGGCGTCAGAGCAGGCAGCACACGCGGCGCCGCCGCAGGGTGAGGACCATGTTCGTGTTTGATCGTCGTACTCCTCGCACAGAATCCGCTGACAACCCTTGCCGCGATTGGGCGGTGCGCAAAGGATCATTGTATATCCTCAAACCGGCGCCTAACCCAGCCGGTGATTCGCTGAATTTCGCCCCGAGCGGTTCACCTCCCTTCGAATCACGGGGTGTAATCTCCCGCCCTGCTCGAAACCCAATAATTCTAATGTATAATAAATGGCCCGACGCGCCGGTTTGTTATTCTTTTAGCTGGTGGCCGCTGTTTTGTCAACGTGAAACCATGGTTTCGCCGGAATGGCGCATCGCGGTGGTGCGCTCCGACGAATCCCTTTGATTAGCACAGCTAACGCCTCACAGATGTCTAAGTTGCACCAAACACAGGCATGCAGAATTAACGGAAGCGGTGGCATGACGCTCGCCGCCGACATCGGCGGCGACCCGCAGGCCATGTCCCGACTTAACGCGATGTCGTACTCAGGCTAGCACCCCGCCGTCGACCGTCAGTAGACTGCCAGTCATATATGAGCTCGCTTCGGTCGCCAAGAACAAGGCCGCGCGCGCCAGCTCATCAGGCGTTCCGTGGCGGTGCATAGGAATGTCCTTCATATACTGTGCATACACCTCTGGGTCCTCGATCACCGTGCGCGCCATCCGCGTGTACACCAATCCCGGCAAGACCGCGTTGACACGAATATTCGACTCGGCAAGTTCTCGGGCCCAAGACCGCGTCATGGAGATCACCGCAGCCTTCGTCATCGAATAGACGCCGCGAGTATTACCCGGCCGCACGCCCTCGATCGATGCGATGTTGACGACGGCTCCCCCACCCGCGCGAATCATCAGGGGAACGATTCGCTGCGTCAGAAAGAAAATGCCTTTGACATTTACGTCGAACGTTTTGTCCCAGGCGGCCTCGGTCGCGGACATCATCGGACCAACCTGCGGACTCGTGGCAGCATTGTTGACGAGAATGTCCACCTTACCGAAGCGTCCTTCCACATTTTTGACCAGATCCTCGATCTGATCCATTTTCCCTGCGTGGCACGATATCGATGTTGCCTTATAACCGTTGGCCACGATGTTGGCCGCCACCGCGGCAACAGCCTCCGGCTTGCGACTGGTCAGCACACAGTCGGCCCCACTTGCCGCCAAGGCCATGGCTATCGCTTCTCCAATACCACGGCTCGCACCGGTGATCAGCGCGACTTTGCCATCAAGATCTCGATTACTTGAGAGCAATTGAGTCATCTCATTGTGTTAGTCATATTCGTTCGACACGTTTCTTGCCAAACACACCGTAAGGCCGAAACATCAATACGACGATCATCACCAGATAGGGAACCAGATCCTTCATGCCGCCCCCGACATATTGATCGAGATATCCCGCCGTGAGGTTCTCCAAAACGCCGACCGCGATCCCAGCAACCACCGCACCGGCGATGGAATCGAGGCCGCCGAGAATCACGACCGGGAACACTTTCATTCCGATCACGGCGAGTTGGTTATCGGCGCCCAACAAGATCCCCCAAAATACACCACCGACCGCCGAAACGATGCCGGCGAGCGCCCATGCCAGAGCGAAATAACGCGACACATCGATCCCCATCGCGAGTGCCACCGTCTGCGAGTCGGCAACGGCGCGCATGGCAATACCCGCACGGCTTCTCGTAAAGAGCCATGTCAGGCCTATGACGAATGCAATACTGGCGACTGCCCCCGCCAACTGAACCCGGGGGATCACGACAAAGCCCAACATCAGCGGCTTGTCGCTGAATGGAATGGGAATAGCGCGAGTGCCAATGCCGAAGACGAGAGGTGCGAGGCCGCGGATGACGGCCGCGACCCCGATTGTCGCCATGACGACGGCAATCACCGGGCGGCCCTGTAAGGGCCGTAGCACGACACGCTCCAACACCAAACTCGAGGCCACCATCAGAACAATGGTGAGTGCGAATGCCGCCCAGAAGCCTATGCCGGCGGCAGCAAGGGCAGCCGCGGTGATGCCCGCCAGCATGACGAATTCCCCCTGTGCGAAGTTGATGGCACTAGTCACCTTGTAGATCAGCACGAAACCTATGGCTATCAACGAGTACATCAACCCGACCAGGATACCGTCCACCACCAAAGCTACTGCAAAGTGAAGTTCATCCACGCTTTACTACCCGCGCGCGTCTAGTGCCAAGGTATGCCTGCACCACGGCTGGATCTCGTTGTACCACTGCTGGCGTGTCGTCGGCTATTTTGCGGCCTCTATCCAGCACGACCACCCTGTCCGAGATGTCCATCACGACCCCGATGTCGTGCTCGATCAGAACTATAGCGGTTCCGCGCTGTTCGTTGACCTCGCAGATTAGGCGCTTCATCGCTTGCTTCTCGTCCTGATTCATCCCACCCATCGGCTCGTCCAACAGCAGAATGCGCGGCTCCAACATCAATGCCCGCGCCAGTTCGAGACGCTTGCGCAATCCATACGCCAATTCGGCGGACATTTTTTCGCGCAGATGTGAAAGGCCCAACATCTCGAGGGCTTCTTCGGCGTGCCTGCGGCTCTCCATTTCCTGACTCTTCGCTCGGCCCAAATAGAAGACACCAGCCAGCACCCCGGAAGTCATGTGGATGTGTCGACCGAGCATCACGTTCTCGACCACCGTAAGACCCGAGAATAAAGCGATGTTTTGAAACGTCCTTGCGATGCCGAGGGTGGCGATCTTAGACGGTCTCGCTGTCGTAATGTCCACGCCACCCAGAGTGATTCGACCAGTGTCGGGACGATAGAATCCGCTGATCATATTCAGCAATGATGTCTTGCCCGCGCCGTTAGGGCCGATAACCGATACAATCTCGCCCTGTTGCAAAGACAGACTTACATTCTCGACGGCGCTTACCCCGCCGAAGCGTTTGGACACGCCGGCCACCACCAAATGATGGGCCGCCGAGGCGGAAGCCGGACTGACTGCTTCCGGTCGGGGCCCTTCAGCCGCGCTTCGATCGGCCACGAGGTCCGGCATCCCAGGTCCGGCCGTCTATGCCAATCTGCCGCAGTTCACCTTTTTGTATTTTCGCCGTCGGCGTCCTGGGCAGCTCCGAAACCACTCTGTAATATCGCGGGACTGCGTAATACGGAAGCTCCGTCTCGCAATGTTTGAGAAGCTCAGCGGGCGTGACGGTCGATCCCGGCTTGAGCACCAGCGAGGTCATGACTTCGTCTTCCTCAAGACGAGCCGCTACTGCATAAACGGCCACCTCCTGCACGTCGGGGTGACCTTGCAAAGCCAGCTCTACTTCATACGAGGAGATATTCTCGCCAAACCGACGCATCGCATCTTTCTTGCGGTCGATGAATTCGTACCAACCGTCCGGGTCGCGACGCAGATAGTCACCGGTGTGAAACCACAAGTTACGCCACGCCTCGACGGTGGCGGCTGCATTACGCCAATATCCTAATTGCATGATATTCGGACGGCGCGGGCGTGCCAGCATCTCGCCGATGACGCCGTCGGGTACCGGCTTGTCGTCGTCGTCCGCGAGAAAACATTCCCACATCGGATTTTCGATCCCGCACTTGCCGGGTCGGCCCGGGATGTCGGACGGAATGCCGACTAGGACGCCCATGTCTGTCATGCCATACAAGGACGTGAGCTTCATGCGGAAACGCTCTTGAAACTCGTGAAAGCGCTTGTTCGGCATCGGAACGGCCAACGCGATTCGCGCCGTCGTGACGGCATCGGCCATATCCGGCGGCCGGTCAAGCAGAATCGGCACCATCGAGCCCAGCAGGTTGAGCACAGTGGCTCGCTGTTCGCGAACCGTCTGCCAATAGGTGGATGCCGAGAACCTGGGTGCATAGACGATCATGGCGCCGGCGCGCAGCCCCGGCAGAAGCGAACAGAAGACGGCGTTGCCGTGGAACAAAGGCAAGCAGGTGAAGGCAATGTCGGCGCGGGTATATCCCAGCAGCCAATCGTTCGATTCGCCAAAAGCGATCGCCATCTCGTTGCTATACATGATGCCTTTCGAGTGGCCTGTCGTACCTGACGTGTAGCTGATGAACGCGAGGTCGGCCGGACGTCCAGGGCTCGCCGGGGGGAAGGCCGTCGAACCGGCTCCGGCGCGAATCTCCGCGAACGCCGCCTCTGTATCCACATTCAACACCGTTCGATTGGTTGCACCGCCGCAGCCATTGAGTGCTTCGGCGGTGGCGTTTTCGCACACGATGAGCACCGGGTCTAACTCGTCCAACGGATGCCGCAGCGTCATGCCTCGCAAGCTAACGTTAAGCGGAGCGGGTACTGCGCCAAGCCACGATGCTGCGAAGAGAGTCCAAAGGAACTCCGCACGATTGCCGCAGAGAATGACAACCCGGTCACCCGCCTTGACGCCCATGCTCGCCAACAGGGCCGCCATCTTTCCCGACTGCAGGAGCAGGTCTGGAGCCGTGTGGTCTGCCCCGTCAGTGAACCGTACCGCCACCTCGTTGCCACGCAATTGCGCCGCTCTCTTCAGGGATCCGAGGAACGTGCGTTCGTTGAGGTGATCCAGCATCCGTGCAGTTTCGTGTTCCGAGATAATGTTCATTTGCTCACCGCTCATAGATGCTGCATTGCTTTGTAGGTATGTTGCCCGCCCACTCTGGCGAGGCGCCTTTCCCGATACCGAGATAGAGTTCGTTGATAGCACCGTTATTCAGCAATTCAGAAGCTTCACCCTCCAGAACGACCCGGCCGTTTTCCAGGCAATAGGCGTAACTTGCGAACTCCAGTGCGAGTTCTGCGTTCTGCTCTACCAGAAGCACGGTTAAACCCTGCGCTTGGGTTAGTTGCTTTATCTTGTCAAAAATATCCTCGACGATCATGGGTGCCAGTCCAAGCGACGGTTCGTCGAACAGAACGACGCGGGGATCACTCATGAGCGCACGGCCGATGGCGAGCATCTGCTGCTCACCACCTGACAGGTATCCCGACATCTGTGATCGCCGCTCCTTGAGCCGCGGAAACAATTCGAACATCTCGTCCATACGCTGTCGCAATATCACGTTGCTCTTCAGCGTGTGGCCGCCGACGATCAGATTTTCTTCGACAGTGAGACTTTCGAAGACGCGTCTGCCTTCGAAGACCTGCACGACCCCCTGCTCGACCAACTCATACGGCTTGGCATGCGAAATCTCAACGGCGCCCAAAGTGATGGACCCACGCGTTATCTCGCCGCGTTCGCTCTTGAGCAGACAAGAGATGGCTTTGAGGGTTGTTGTCTTGCCGGCGCCATTCCCTCCCAAGAGCGCCGTGATCGCGCCCGGCTTGGCGACCAGCGACACCCCGTGCAGCACGTGGATAATTCTGTTATAGACAACTTGAACGTCTTTCAGCACCAACAGCCGGTCACCGGCCGGGTTGGAATCGGGCGTGTTCATCGCTGTTTCCAAGAATTGGCATTCGATGCATTCATAATCACTTCCGCTGCCCGATGACGTCCGCCTTGACGTTCGGATATGCTGTGAAGTATTCGGTGGCCTTGACGTACTTTCCGCCCTTGATCTGGTAAATCTGGATCCATCCACCGCCTTCGTGATCCGCCGCGGTGACGTGCAAAGGCGGTACCATGCCGCCGAACTTCGCGAGCGACCCCTCGGGAATGCTTTCGAATCCGTGGCGCATGTCTTCAGAGGTGATCTTCTCCCCCCTGCGCGATTGCGCGGCTATTCTTGCGGCTTCGACCTGAATGGCCGCATGGAATATCCATCGGTTGTAGAGTACGGTACCGAATGCCTTCGGCAGCGACATGCCGGCCGACTTGTACATGTCACGTACATCTTGAAGGACGCTGTAATCGGCGCCAACGCCATGGAACATCATTGCGTAATAGCCTTCGCCAACGCTCATGCCGCCGGCCGCTTCCAAGTCCGCCTCGGTGGCGCCCCATGCCAGAGCCACCGCCTTGTCCAACGGATAGCCGGCGCGCCGCAGGGCTTTGACGCCGACCGATGCCGCACGCCCGAACAGATTGCAAATGAGAAAATTCGGTTTGAAGCGCAGCGTGATGTCCAACACCTGCGCAGACATCTCAATACCCGGGGGCGGGACCGAGAAAGTCTTCAACTGAAACCCCTCGGAATTCGCAAGCGCTTCCAACATCGGAATCGGCTCACGTCCGGTCGGGTTGTCGAAATAAAGAAAGGCAATCTTTTTGCCTTTGAGACCACCGATCTTATCGCCCGCAAATTTGACACCTGCCGCCGCTTGCGAATAGAAAGTTGCCGCAATCGGGAACAAGTAGGGATAACGTGCTCCGTCGGAGGACGTGGCCGTGCCGAAACCAGGCGAAGTTCCGGGAATCCGATCTTCCGCCATACGCTGTTGCAGCGACTGAACATGATTGGTCCCGTACAACATGATCGACACCGCCCCTTCCTTCTTCCAACGCTCGTATGCCTCGATACCCAGTGGCACTTTGTACTCCGCGTCGATCTCAATTGGACGAAATTTGTATCCTTCGACGCCGCCCTTGGAATTGATGAGATTGAAGTAATCCTGTGCGGCATCGCACATGATGGCGCCGTTGGTTTGCGTGGGACCTGAGCGGTCACACATCATGCCGATCACGATGTCTTCGGCTCCGGCGACGCGTGAGGAACAGATGCCGTTCGTGACGGCTGCCGCCACCATCACCATCATTATATATCTGATCAATGCGTGTACCTAAACGTGCGCAGGTAGTTGCGCGCATTGACAAACAGCCTATTGAGGCCCTCCGGCTCGGCGGTCAGGAAAACAATGATCAGCGTGCCAAAGATAATGAGGCGCATCTGCGGAATGTAGTGACCGAGGTTCGCATTCACACCGAGTAGCGAGCTCAGAGCTTCGAGGAGCTGTCGAACTACCATGGGCAAAAGGGTCACGAAGATGGCGCCCAGAATGGACCCCCGAACCGATCCGAGGCCACCGATGATGATCATCGCGAGATAATCGATCGACACGCTTATCTGGAATTGCTCGTAATTGGCTACGCCGAGAAAGTAGGTATAGAGCACGCCGGCTACGCCCGCGTAGAATGACGAGATCATGAAAGCCGTGAGTTTATAACGGGTGATGTTGATTCCCATGATCTCGGCCGCAATGTCCTGGTCTCGCACGGCAATGAACGCCCGCCCGACTCGCGTTCGGCCCAGGTTGAAAGCCGCAACGATGGCCAGCGCGACAAACGCGGCAAGAAAAAAGTAGAATTGCTGCTGAGACCTGAGTTCGGATCCGAAGACGGTCGGGCGCGGAACATCGATGGACGCTTGGGTTCCGCCAGAGATGGCGTGCACATGATTGATGAGCCACTCGATGATGACTTGCGCCGCGAGCGTGGAGATCACCAGGTAGATCCCTCGGATCCGCAGGGACGGTATGCCGACGATGGCCCCCACCACGGCGGCCATCACGCCTCCCGCCGGAATGGCAACCCAGAACGGCGCATGGAGCCGCACGATCAAGTTGGCGGCGGTATAGGCCCCCACGGACATAAACGCGCCGTGGCCGATCGAGACTTGGCCCGTATTGCCGACAAGAATGTTGAGCCCAATCGCTCCGACGATCGCGATGAAGATCAAGTTGAGGATCGAAAGGTAATACTCCGACGCAATGAATGGCACGGCGAGGAGCACGGCCACCAAAGCCAGCATCGAGTAGCGCGACCCCATCGAAGGCGTCAAGGTAGATTCGTCCTGGTATCCGTTCGGGATTGAAGTGACTCGGGACATCCCTATGATTGCGCGCAGGGCGCGGTTGACGAGCGAATCCTATCCAGCACGCGCTCGCGCTGATCGAGCCAGACACCGTATTGCTTGGGCCAGCCTTCAAAAGGGGTTCCAGCCGTCCGCAGCGCACGCCGCGCATGTAGCGGCCAATTCGGATCGTCCAAGGCTCCGCGACCAATTGCCACCAAGTCCGCGCGCTCCTCGGCGATGATGGTATTCGCCATGAGCGGATCCACGATCAGCCCGACCGCCATAGTCTTCACATCGGCGCCCGTTTTGACGGCATGCGCGAATGGCACTTGAAATCCGTATCCCCGCGATACGCGGAGTACACTGGGCGAGCGGCCAAGACCGCCCGTGGAGCAGTCGATGACGTCGATGCCAATCAGCTTTAGTTGCTGAGAGAGAGCAATAGAGTCTTCGATCGACCAGCCTTCGTCGACGGCCGATATGCGGACGAATACGGGCTTGTCGTCCGGCCATACATTGCGTACTAGACGCGCGATCTCGAGCGGATGGCGCATGCGATTCCCGAGACTGCCGCCATACTCATCCGACCGGGTATTGGTGACGGTCGACAGGAACTGGTGCAGCAGGTACCCGTGCGCCATGTGTACTTCTATGATCTCGAACCCTGCCTTGAGTGCTCGCTGCGTGGCACTTCGCCAGGAGTCTCGCATCGCGTCCATCTCGGCAATCGATAATTCCTCAGGAGTCGGCCAGTTGTCATTCACTGGTATGCATCCCGCCGATACCGTGGGCCAGCGAAGGTCCCCGCCGTCGCGCTCGGGATCAGTTAGCGGACCGTTCCCGATCCACGGTCGCTGCGAGCTTCCCTTGCGACCAGCATGTCCAAGCTGTATCGCCGGCACGCTGCCGTTGTGCTTGCAGAAATGTGCGATCCGTTGCAGCGGCGGGATCTGCTCGTCGTTCCAGAGTCCGATGTCTCCTCGGCTTAGGCCGCCGTCCGAGCGAACGGCGGTGGCCTCGACAAACACGGTGCCCGCGCCGCCCAGCGCGAACCGGGCTAGATGCGCAAAATGCCAATCAGTGGCGACACCGTCGATCGCCGAGTACGTGCACATCGGTGAGATCACAATCCTATTGGGCAGGACCAGATCTCGCAGGCGCAGCGGCGAAAGCAAGGGCGGCTCGTTGACGGGCATTTGCGCCTCCACTCTCATCTCCAGCGTTCGGCCTGGGCCAGCATGTTGTGCACTCCCGGTCGGGCAACCAACGTCTTCCAGGCCTCCCCGTCTGCCGCCACGGAGTTCCGAAAGACTGTATATGTGGGCCACCACAACTCCCTAACCCCAACAAAGTCCGGCGGTCTGGCGGCGTGCGCAGGAAAGAAGGTTGTCGGTGTCGCTGGATGGCATCGGACGTGGCGGAAAGCGCCCAGCCGTTGGCCCAGCTTCTCGTCGCTATCCGAGCACCAACCCGCTCCCGCTTCAGGCGTAACGAACTGAATGAGCTTCACGGATACAGGTCGCACCGACAAGCGCCATCTGGCATTCGCTGGGTCGGCCTGGCAAAGGGCTTCGTCGGGATATGAGGTCAATACCTCCTCCTCTCCGACGAACATGCGGGTCTTTCTCATGTCCATAAATTTGGGCTCGTCATCATTGAGGTAGCCGACCATCGTCGGCTCCGTCCGGAAACTCAGCAGGTCTGCCCCCCGGTCGAACCAGAGCTCTGCCACGCACTCGAAACGACGTTGCGAATCGTCGAGCAACGGAGTGTCGATCTGGTGGCTTTGCACGTACTCCCGAAGTGTCGTGATCTGCATTCCCATTGTTCCGTGGGGGTGGCGATAGTGATCGTGAAACTCCTGAGACGGCACGCTCTCTTTGCGTACCATAGCCCCGAACACCTTCTTTCTGGCCACAATAATGAGTCTCCGTTCAAACGCACGAGGACCGCGTTATCGCTGCGGATCAGCCGCTCACGACTTCAAATGCGCAGGCTGCCCGTCGAGAACTACCGTCTTGGACTCGAGATACGACATCAGGCCCTCGATACCACCCTCACGACCCATCCCGGACTGTTTGAAGCCGCCAAACGCGATACTAAAGTCCGTTCGGAACACATTATGACCGACCGTGCCGGAGCGAAGTCGCCGGGCGACGCGGTAGGCGCGTTCTACATCGTTGGTGAAAACCGAATTATTCAGTCCGTAGACAGTGTCGTTCGCAATCGCAATCGCTTGTTCTTCGCTATCCGCGGGGATCACGGATAAAACCGGCCCAAAGATCTCCTCCTGAGCGAGGACGGAATGATTGTCGACATGGCCAAATACCGTCGGCTCCAAAAAGAACCCACGATCCAAATGAGCGGGGCGTCCGCCACCGGTGGCCAGCGTCGCACCTGACGCCTTGCCGCGTGCGATAATGCCTTCGATGCGATCCCGCTGACGCCGCATCGCGATTGGCCCCATTCGAACAGTCGGATCGAACGGGTCGCCGACTTTGAATTTGCCGAAAACCGCGCTTAAGGCGTCAACGAACTGATCGTGGCGACGTCGCGGCACGATGATCCGCGTCAGGGATGAGCAGACCTGGCCAGACAACCACACGGCCGGCCCCGAAATTGAATTCGCCGCGATGCCAATGTCGAAATCGTCCAGGATTACCGCGGCAGACTTCCCACCGAGCTCGAGCGTGCACCGCGCCATCCGTTCGCCGCATATCGACGCGACCCGCCGGCCCGCTGCGCTGGATCCCGTGAACGCCACTTTATCCACACCCCCGTGACGCACCAGGAGTTCGGACACTTCACGGTCGGCAGTGATGACGTTGAATACACCGGGAGGCAATCCCGCCTGCTCCACAACTTGCGCCAGAATGTGCGCAGTCGCCGGCTCCTCCGGCGGAGCCTTGGCCACGACCGTACACCCCGCCAACAGGGCCGGCGCCAGTTTATAGGCCAGCTGAAAAATTGCACCATTCCACGCAACGATTGCAGCGACGACGCCGACCGGTTCTCGCACCAGAAGTCCTATGTCCCCGCCGGCCGCCGGGTGGTGCCGCTCCTCGAACGGGAAGGTCTCGGCCAGGCCCGCGTAATAGTCAAACACACCGCCCATGGCGCGCCCGAAATTTAACGCATCAGAATGAAGAATTCCCATCTCGTTAGGCATGACACGTGCGATATCTTCGGCTCGCGCGTTCAAATGCTTGCCAATGGCTCGCAAATAAACGGCTCGTTCCGCATGCGACATCGCAGGCCAGGGACCTTCGTCGAACGCCTTGCGGGCGGCCGCAACAGCGCGCTCGACATCGGCCTGTTGCGCGGCGGCGAACCGTTGGTAGATCTCTTCGGTCGCCGGCACGATCACGTCGATGCTCGCATCGGAGGACGGGGGTACCCAATGTCCGCCGATGAAGAATCGGTCGGTACGGCCCAAATGAGCTTCAGTCGTGTCAGCCACTTCGTTCAACATAGCAACATACTCCGAAGCTCTTTCAGAAATTGTAGCGGGCCTCCACCGTCACTATCCGTGGTTCGCCTGGGGTCGCCGTATCGGTTTGAAATAGCGTGCCCAAGGCTTCGCCGCCTATGTAGTAGACTCGATTGAACGCATTTTTGAGGTTGGCCGAAAGCGTCCACCCAGCCGCCTTGTTGTCCAAGGCCAAGCGGAAATTCGTCAGGACATAGGAAGGGAGCCTGGCACCTGGATCGAGATTGCCGGTTCCGGTGAACCAGTCGCTCGTCTCGCCGTAAACATCGGTTCGGAAGGACAAAGCCAAGCTATCCCGAATCGGATAGGTTGCCTCTCCAAACACCGATCCCGTCCAATTCGGGGTATCGGGATAGGTACCAAAATTCAATGGGGCAGCCCCTAGGATCGACACGAGATTGTTGGTATATCGAGCGTCGGTATAGCTCGTAGCAGCGCCTAAACTCAACCATGACGCAGGGTTGATCTGGCCATCAAACTCAAAGCCGGTGACCAAGCCGTTCGGAACGTTGATGGTGAGCGCCGCGGGAACTCCCCCAACCGCCGCAAAGACTCCTCGCTGTGCATTGTGGAGCCACATGTTATAGAGCGCCAGATTCAATCGAGTGGGAAGCCCCGCGATATCCCCCTGGAATTTCACCCCGGTTTCGATGTCCGTTACCCGCTCCGTGGAATAACCGTTGCCACCGAAGCTAGACAGGCCGGGTTTAGGGTCCACGTATCCATTGTATCCCCCGTTCCTGGGGCTGCTTCGCGTGGCGATGTAGAGTAATACGCTTTGATTGAGCTGTTCCTGCACGCTAAAAGTGCTGCTCCCATTCTCGTAAATCTTGCTCTGACCCGGCTCAAAAGTGGCCTGTGCGGCTGGAGGTGCGCTGAACGATACGTTGCCCGGTAAGGTCGTGATGGAAACTCTCTCACGCGCCAATCGCCCGCCGGCTGTAACGCTCAGTCCCGTTATGCCGGTGAGCTCGCCGAGGGAGTAGGTTCCCTGTCCGTAGACGGCATCGGTCTGATTGCCGAGCGCTCGCGTATTGATCTGCACGCCGCTGAGAATTGGAAAATCGAGAAGCGTGCTGGAGGTCAAGTCCGTGGTGCCCTCTTCCGAATAGAAGTAGCCAGCCGTATAGGTAAGACTTTTACCGAGCGCCGTGCCTTGCAGCTGCACTTCATCCGACGTTTGATCGGTGAAATCGTTCTTCCCCAATGGATCCTCACCATCAATTCCGAAGGGTGAGCCGTCGATGTCGCTGAACAAGTGGCTGATGAGCTTCACGCGGCCGAAAATGTTCTTGATGGTCAGATCATCGTCAATTTGGTAGGTCGTGATGTTCGAGACAATGACGTTCTGACCGCGATACTTGGTCACCGAATCCACGTCGGGCCTGAAAGGCCCCAAGCTTTGTTGAATAGCAAGAAACTCGGCAAGCCCGCCTCTGGGAAGGTTGGGGTGGGCAGCAAAATACGTAGCCGCGGCACCGTTTCCGATTCCGGGAACACCGGCGAGGGCACTGATGGTTTGGTCCATGGTGGCCGCGTTGGTCAGGGCAATGGAGGGTAGCGAGCCCTTCGGGTCCAGATTGAACAACACACCAGAGACCGGAGACCCGCCGGAATGCAGATAATCCACGACGGTATCGTTATGCAGTTGATCCGTAAAATTCACGCGAAGACTGGCTCGAGCGCCTTTCCGATCGACGACACCCAATTGTTGCCCGTTGTATTCATTGATCTGGACGCCGTCTCGGTCCTGAGAAATCGCTGCAACGCGCAGCAAGACCTTATCCGGGATTATCGGCACGTTGATCGCACCTTCGAAATACCTCGTATCGTAGGTTCCTAAGCGCGTGCTGAAATAACCGCTAAAATCGTTGGTCGGTTCGTTGGTCGTTATAATGACGGCGCCGCCCGGGGAGTTACGCCCGAACAGGGTTCCCTGCGGGCCTTTCAAGACTTGGACGGATTTCAGATCGTAAATGGCCGACGAACCGCCGGAACCACCGACCTGGATTTCGTCAACATAGGGCAAGACGCCCGGCCGCATATCGCTGATCGGATCCACAGTCTCGCCGCGAATGCTGTAATTCAACACATCGGAGCTGCGACCCGCACGAACCAGTAGACCTGGGACAGCGATCTGCAGGTCGCTTTCTGTATTCACCTGCAACCTGACCAATTCGGACCCGCTCAAGGCGTCCACCGTCACGGGCACCTTCTCCAGGTTCTCGGAGCGGCGTTGAGCGGTGACGATAATCTCCTCCATGTCGTTGGCGTTACTTGGGGGTGATGTGACCTGCGCATCGACGCCGCTACAGGTCAAAATCCATAGGAATACGGCCATGATACGGCCATGATCTCTTCGATGCCCGCCGGGCGGCTTGAGCGCGAAATTTGATACGACAGTCGACTGATATTGTTTCACACTCATATTGCTCTCCCCAAAGCCAATGGATCGTAATTCTCGACTTACGCCGGATTATAAACAATCCGACGCATCGGTCTATCTATTCAAACTAATATACCGAAATCAATTCTATGTCAACGGCCGGTCCATTTAGGAGGCCGCTTCTCCGCGAATGCCCGAGCACCTTCTTGCGCATCGTCGCTGTCGTAGGCATTGCGATAGATGTGCCAGGCCATCTCCAACCCCGCATCGCAACCCACGCTCATGGCCGTAAGGATCGAGCGCTTGGCAGCCTCGAGCGACAGAGGTGCGTTAGCGCGGATCTGCCTGGCGAGCAACAGTGCCCGGTCACGAACGGCATCGGGCGTTTCCTCGAGATAATTGACGAAGCCGAGGTCACGTAACCGTTCGATGGGCATCAATTCGGCGGTCAGCACCAACTCCATCAATATCGGTTGGGGCAGCATCCACAACAATGGCATTGCCCATGGTGACCCTCGTCCGATCTTGCTCTCAGTAATGCCGACGCGGGATCCGCTTAATCCCACCCGCAGATCGCAATTCAGGCTCATCAGCATCCCGCCGGCCATGAGATGGCCCGTCATCGCCGCTATGATTGGCACCTTCACGCGCCGCATGCGGAAGTGAAAGGGATCCTTCATGAAGGTGAGAATATCCTTGCCGGTCTGCTGTTTGATGGCCGCCGTCTGTTTCAGGTCGAGCCCAGCACAGAATGTCCCACAATCGCTCGACGTGAGAATGACCACCCGCACCTCGGGGTTTTGGTCAATTTGCTCCCACATTTCGTGAAGCCCGTTCATCGCCTCGATGGACAGCGCGTTGCGTTGCGCCGGTCGATCGAGAGTGACCGTCGCGATGCCTTCATCGAGGTGGAACCGGATGGGGTTCTCGCCGGCAATGTATTCACCCATAACCACCACCTCTAAGCTTTGAGAATCGTAACGGCACAGTTACCGCCGGCACCGAGCACATGCGCGAGGCCGCTCGTTGGCTTAGCGACCTGGCGAGGCCCCGCGGCGCCGCGCAACTGCGTGACCAGCTCGAACACCTGGCCCAGGTGCGAGGCACCTACCGGCTCGCCTTTGCTGATCAACCCGCCGCTCATGTTGACCGGCTGGCTGCCGGTGATGCCGGTTACGCCTTCCATTGCCAATTGCCCGCCATCGCCGGGAGCGCACACACCCAAACTCTCCAAGGCTTCGATTTCGCAGAATGCATCGGTGTCCTGAACCTCGAAGCAATCGATGTCCTGTGCACCAAAACCGGCCGCCGCGTAGGCCTGGCGTGCAGCCTCCTCGGTAGGACCCGGGTTGGAAGTCCGAGCACTCATGCTGTCGATCGGACAGCGCAGGTCGGCGGAATAGCGAGCAACAGTGTGCGCGCAGGCCGCGATGGTGATGGGTTTGCCCGAAAGCCCCAGCTGTCGTGCACGTGCAGCCGACGCCACCACCAAGGCCGCCGCACCATCGTTCGGCGCGCAGATTTCGAGACGCCGTATCGGATCGCAGACCAAGGGAGAATTCAGGATTTCCTCCAGACTGAATTCCTTTTGATACATCGAGTTGGGGTTATGAACGCTGTTCTTGTGATTCTTGTACGCCACCTGCGCGATCTGCTCTTCCGTCGTGCCGTACTCGTACATGTGGCGCCGTGCTCTCATGGACCAATAGGCCGGGTTCAGCGACAAACCCATCTCGATCTGCCAAGGACTGTAGATCATCGAGGGATCCATGAAGCCGCGCGGCATTTTTTCCGCGCCGAGCACGAGGCCGAGATCGGCTTCGCCTGAACGGATGGCGAGCACCGCCTGGCGAAGTGCCGCGCCGCCGCTGGCGCATGCCGCCTCGATATCCACTATGGGTATCCCGGTACAGCCTAACGTTTTCAGGATTCGCGCCCCCGAGGTGGCCGGCAGGTACATGCGCGACAGGTAGGCGAACTGGATTTCCTGCCAGTCGACCCCCGCGTCCTTCAGTGCGTGACCTGCCGCCTGCGCGCCCATCGCCTGATAGCTCGTGTCGAACCTCCCGAACGGATGGATGCCAATCCCTAAAATGACGACGTCAGTCATGATGCTGACTCCTCTATGGACCGATAGGTGAAGGCCACCACTGCGCCACCGTCTTTGTCGTACCGCAGGTAGGGCGTGAACCACAGAGGCATCCCCACCCGCAGCTGTTCCAGCGGGCAATCCAGCGTGCTCATGACGCGCAGCCCTTCCGCCAACTCGACCAAGCCGATCCCGAAAGGTTTGAATGGCTCCGGGCCCCGATAATCACCGGGGGGACGGTGACGGGCAACCGTAAACGTCCACAACGTGCCCTGGTCACCAAGCTTTAAGACTTCGACTTGGGCGCTACCGCAATTGGGACACAGCGCGACGCTGCCCAATGATGTTTCGCCGCAGGACGAACAACGAGTTCCGGCCAACTTGAGGCTTTCTGGCTGGGACAGCCCGCCCAAGAACAGCCCTTCGCGAATTGTGCGCGGCACCGCCCCACCTTTTCCGGCATTTTCCGACATCTGTCTTTCTCCTGATCTAATGGTTAGCCGCGCGCCGCAAACGGCCGGAGTGCATAAGCTTGCCCGTCAATGGGCGACCGATGATGCGCTCCGCAAGCAGCGCCGCCTCGATGAGGCGATCCAAGTCAATGCCGGTGGCAACGCCCATCTCCTCGCACATGAACGCCATATCCTCGGTGCAGATGTTGCCTGCCCCCTGACTGTTGGCATGATTGGCAAAGGGGCAGCCACCAAGACCGGCGACCGAACTGTCGAATAGATCGACCCCCATCTCGAGCGCCGCGTAGAAATTTGCAGCACCGACGCCGCGGGTGTCATGCAGGTGAAGACCCAGCTTGGCGTCGGGGCGCATGTCGCGCACCGCGCCGATGCGGCGGCGGATGTCTTCCGGATTCGCCCAGCCGACGGTGTCTGCAAGCATGATCCGTGGTAACGGAAATCTGAACTCGTCAGCAAGATCTGCGATGTATTTGACCGCCGCGAGGGTCACCGGCAGTGGAACATCTCCCTCGAAGCTGCAACCGAAGGCGGTCACGACGTAAGCAGACTCGATGGGCAGCCCCGCCTCCTGATATAGCGTCACCCAGCGGCGTTGACGCTCGCGCTGCTCGGCCGTCGTGCAGTTGTTGTTGCGCAAACTCAGTGAATCGGTCGTGTACAGCATGAGATACGCGCTGAGGTCGATGTTCCTGGCCGCCTGCGCGCGGCGGAACCCACCTTCGTTGAGCCAAAGCGCGGTGTAGCGCACGCCGTCGCGGCGCGGGATACCGGCGAACAGTTGATCGATATCCGCCATGCTCGGTACCGCCTTGACGAACGACCCCACCTGCACCTGCGACAGCCCCGATGCGGCCAGGGCATCGACCAATTCGATACGCTGCGCCAAGGGGTATAGCTGTTTTTCGATTTGGAAACCCTCGCGGGGCCCCTCTTCATGGAAGATGACTGATTTTGGAAGGTCACTCATTGCGGGCTCCCAGGTATGGGCAAACTCAAATCAGGTTTCATGGGGTGGTTGCCGGTTCGATGTCGACGAGAACCTGATGCCGCGCCACCATGTCGCCGGCGGCGCAATTGACAGTCTTCACCGTGCCACGACATGGCGCTTCGATTTGCAGCTCCATCTTCATCGACTCCTCGACGACCAGCACGTCGCCAGCGTTAACGGTATCGTTTGGCTTAACGTTCACTTTGACGACGACGCCCATCATCGGTGCCCGCAACAATCCGCTGCGCGCGCCGGCAGCGGCGTCGAGCGACAGGAATGGCAACACCGTTAGGGCGACCGCGCCGAACGGGCCATGCAACAGCAGCGCTGGCTCTTCAATCGCGAACGTCACATTGACGATCCGCGACTCGATGTCCACTTGCATGTGTCCGGCCGCGAGCGCACACAGACGAACCTGTACAGCATCGCCATCGACGTACAGTAGAAGCCCGTCCGCCGTTGCCCCACCGACGGCAACCGGCCACACTCGGCCATCCGCCGCCGCCAATGAAAAGGCCGGCGTGATGGGTGCGGGGAGACCATCGGCACGATACTGCCACCCCAAAAACTCTCCAGCGCCCGCCCAGAGACCCACCTCGTCTGCCCGCGCTTCCATACTCCGATGCGTCAGCAACACTGCGGCGGCAGTTGCCACCGTCTCCCGAACAACGGGCGACGGGGGAATACTTGACCCTAGTTCGCGGTCGATGAATCGGTTGTCCGCGGTGCCGGCTCGCACCACCGCATGATCCAGCAGCGTTGCCAGAAACCCTAAGTTAGTCTTTACGCCGAGCACCACCGTGGAGCCTACGGCCGCGCGAAGCCGGTCCAGTGCCTGCGGCCGATCGTCCGCATGGGCAATCAGCTTGGCAATCATCGGATCATAGTACGGCGTAATCTCCGAACCCGTTTCGACGCCGGTTTCGACACGCACGTCGTCGGGAAAGGCCGCCAGAAGCAAACGTCCAGTGGAAGGCAGGAATCCCGCGGCCGGATCCTCCGCATACACTCGAGCTTGGATTGCGTGTCCCGTGACGACGATGCGGTCTTGCGATAGCGGCAACTGATCGTTTGCCGCGATGTTCAATTGTATCTCCACGAGGTCGAGCCCCGTCACTTCCTCGCTGACCGTGTGCTCCACCTGGAGACGTGGGTTGCACTCCAGAAAATAATGGCGGTCTGCGGCCACCAGAAACTCCATTGTCCCGACGTTCCGGTAATCAACCCGTTTTGCCAGTGCGACGGCGTCCGCAAGGATCCGTTCGCGCATTTGCGGCGGCAGATTGGCGGCCGGCGCTTCCTCGATGATCTTCTGGAAACGTCGCTGCAGCGAACATTCGCGCTCGAAGAGATGAATCGCATTGCCGCATCCGTCACCCGCCACCTGTACCTCAAGATGCCGGGCGTTTTCCACGAACTCTTCTACGATCAGGTCAGGTCGGCCGAACGACGATTGGGCCTCGCGCATCGCGGACTCGATGGTGGCGAGCAGACCGTCGAGACTGCGAACGATGCGGACTCCTCGACCGCCACCGCCCGCGGCCGCCTTCAACACCACCGGCAGG
>Ga0187887_10000986_pt1 | contig 25787 bp, 24 predicted proteins | sample June2016WEW_7_10_FD_132977 | JGI IMG/M metagenome (GOLD analysis project Ga0187887, IMG submission 132977) | Peatland microbial communities from SPRUCE experiment site at the Marcell Experimental Forest, Minnesota, USA - June2016WEW_7_10 | ecosystem: Environmental > Terrestrial > Soil >... | reverse complement strand
CAAGCTCATCGAGCAGCGGCCCGATGTGCGGGCCGCCGAGGCGCAGCTGCACGCCGCCAACGCGCAGGTCGGCGTCGCGGTGGCCGCGATGCTGCCGCAATTCTCAATTAGCGGAAACGCCGGCGGCAACGCCGACCAATTCGCCTGGATGTTCCGCAGGGGCGGCCCATTCTGGAGTCTGGTCGGAAACGCTTCGCAACCCCTGTTCGAAGGCGGCACCTTGCTGCACCAAAAGCGCGCCGCCGACGATGCGCTGAGGCAGGCCGCTGCGCTGTATCAGAGCAGCGTGCTCACCGCCTATCAGAACGTCGCCGACACATTGCACGCGTCTTTGTCCGATGCCGAGGCGCTGTGCGCCAACGTCCGTGAGGAGAATGCCGCAAGAGTCACTTATGATCTCACGCAGCGGCAAATGGACGCGGGCTACGTCAATTATCTGACCTTGCTGGACGCCGAGACCACGTATCAGCAAGCCCTGATCCAGCGCGTGCAGGCGCAGGCGAGTCGCTACGGCGACACGGTCGCGCTGTTTCAAGCCCTGGGCGGCGGCTGGTGGAATCGCACGTCAACTCTACACGAGGTTGCCGCGACCGCATCCGAGCGCTGAATCGCTACACATCGATTTGACCCCCTGTCTCGATGACGAGCCGGTAGCCGACGCCAAGCTCGGTGAGGATGTGCCGGGGCTGGCCGGGGTCGATTTCGAGCTTCCTGCGCAAGCTAGCTATGTATACACGCATTGCGCGCGTGTTGTCGCGAGCGGGTCCCCACACTTCCGTCATGAGTGCAGCGTAGGTCACGATGCCCTCACGCTGGCGCGCGAGCGTCTCGAGAATCCGGTGCTCGAGCGGAGTGAGGCGCAGCTCACGTCCGTCCCGGCGATACGCGACGCGCCGCCCGAGATCGATCGAGGCATCCCCCAATTCGAGTATGCCCATGGGCAGAGAGCCGCGCACATGCCTGCGTATGACGGCGCGAACGCGTGCCAGAAGCTCCGGAGCGCTGAAGGGCTTGATGACGTAGTCATCTGCACCCCTATCGAACGCCGCGAGCCGCTGGGCCTCGGCAGTGCGCGCCGAAAGCACCACGATCGGAACCGGCGACCATGCACGAATCGCGCTGATGACGTTGAGGCCGTCGCTGTCCGGGAGGCCGAGATCGACGATCACGACATCCGGCCTGTGCAGCCGCGCATCCTGCTCGCCGCGAGCGGCTGTGTCGGCTGCCACGACCCTGAAGCCGTTCGCCTCGAACAGCATGCGCAAGATGTCTTGAATCGCCTGGTCGTCTTCGAAGATCAAGACGACGTGCATGGCCTCCGTCACCCGCTCACCGCTCTGGCGGCCGGCGTGAGTGCGGCGAGGACCATGTTCGAGTCCGGACGGGCGTGTTCGGCGGGCAAATCTTCACCGGCATCGGGGATGCGCAGGGGCTGTGCAAAAAAAGTCTGCGCCCATTCCATGGTGACGTCAATTGATCAGGTCGTACTCCGCGGCAGCAGCGCGCGCATCCGCGCCAGCAACTCCGGAACGCTGAATGGCTTGGTGACGTAGTCGTCCGCGCCGGCCTGCAACGCCGCCCGCTTGTGCGAATCGAGTGTGCGGGCGGACAACACGATGATCGGCAGGTGCGACCAGCTCCGAATGCTCGCTATCACCTCGACTCCGTCGCGGTCCGGCAATCCAAGATCGATAATCGCAAGATCGGGCCGGACGGATTGGGCCTCGCGGATGGCCGCCTCGGCGGTGCCCGCAACCACCGCACGCATGTCGTTGACCTCGGCAAAAAGGCGCAGCACATCTTGAATGCCCGGATCGTCCTCGACGATGAGTACGAGACACATCGGGGCAACGCTCAGCAAGCCTCCGCCGCAGCCTGCACCGCCGCCGGACCCGTGGCCGGCAGCGAGATCTCGAATCGAGCCCCGCCTCCTGGATTATTGAGCGCACGAACATTCCCGCCATGCAGATTGGCCGCGGCGCGGCATATCGCGAGGCCCAGGCCCACGCCGACGATATTGCCCTCCGATCGGCCGCGCTGAAACTTCTCGAACAGATGCTCGGGATCCCCCGGGGGGAAACCCGGACCGTCGTCGGCGACTGATATCAGTATGCTCTCGTCGCGCGCGGCGGCGCCGATGGTGATGGTCGTCCCTGGGGGCGTGTATTTCGCGGCGTTTTCCAGAAGATTGCTCAATATCTGCACGATCAACGTCGGCTCGACCGAGATCAACGGCAGATCGGGCGGCAGATTCAGGACAAGGCGCCTTTGGGCGAGGCGCGATCCGCTCCCGCGCAGCGCGAGTGCGACCAGGTCGTCGACGGAGTGCCAGTCGGAACGCAGAGCGCGGCTGCCAAACTCGATCTGCACCAATTCAAGAACGTTCGTCAGCAGCTGCGTCATGTCCCGGGCCTTGTGTTCGATCAACCGTCCGAGCGTCGCGCGGCGATCGGCGTTGAGTTCGTATTGCGGCTGCGCGATCAGGCTGCCCGCGCCGGCGATGGCCGACAGCGGCGTGCGCAGATCATGGGATATCGATGCGAGCAATGTATTGCGCAGCAGGGCGCGCTCCGCAGATAAACGCGCCGCCTGAGCGGCCTCGGCCAGATGAACCCTTTGCAGCGACAACGCCAGCTGAGCCGCAAACGTGTCCAACAGATTGAGCTGCTCCGCGGGCAGGGCGCGGCTCGGCGGCTGCAGACTCACGACAATCACGCCCTGGACTCGCCGGCTGCCCTGCAAAGGCAGGTAAATGGCGTTTTTGATGCGACGCTCACCGCGGGCGACCACCTCCTGAGCCAGATTCAGGTCGAAGTGCGAGCATGGGTTCGGGTCCGCAGAATCCTCCATGATCGATACTGGCGTCAACGATCCTTGCGCGCCTGCCATCAGCACGGTCGCCGTGCCGTGGAACACCGCGCAGATGTGCCGAACCGCCGCCGCCGCCATGGACTTCGCGTCGGTCGCGATCGTCAGCTCGCGGCTCATCGCATAGAGTACCGCCGTGCGCTGCTCGCGAGCGTCGGCGACCTCCCTGTGGCGCCGGATGCTCACCATGAGATTGGCGATCACCAAAGCGACGGCCAACATCGCGCCCAGCGTGAAGAGATAGCGGATGTCCTGCACATCGAAGCTGAACACCGGCGGAACGAAGAAATAGTCGAACGCCAGCATGTTGGCGATCGCGAGCGCCACGATCGGACCGCGCCCGAACCGCAGCGCGCCGAAGGTGGTTCCCAGCAAGTAGATCATGACGATGTTGACGAGGCCGAAATCGAAAGACAGACGCCAGGCAATCGCCGTGCAGAGCACCGTGATCGCCAATGCGCGCAAATAATCAGCCCCCAGGCGGATCCGCCGCCACCCTCGATGCAGTATCGAAAAGGAGAAATTCATTGGCTGTCTGGGCCCGCGTTGCTGCCGGATTGCCTCAACCGACACAATATTGGAGAGCGCGCAAGGATTCCATAAAATCCCTCACGGTCGAACTCAGAGATCCTCTGAGCCTCGGACCGGAGGGAGTGAGTTCCAATGCCTAGAACTTGACCATCAAGCCGGCGCCCCAGATCACCTCGCGGACGCGAAGATCCGGAAACCAGTCGCCCGGGGAGCAATTACCGGTGAGAGCGTTGGCGCCGCCGCCCACGCAGCTCGCCGGCGAACCGTTGTTGCCGCCGGGAGGCGTTATGCCCCCGGGCCCCGACCAGTAGGGAACGCTCGAATGCCGGTATGTCGCTTCCGTCCACCAGGTAATCCAGTCTCTTGGCATGTACTGCAGATTGATCTGCGAATCCCATTGATAGAGCTTCTGTCCCGGCTGCTGCGTGAAATAGGGTGATCCGCTCGCAGCCGTCGCCCCATTGATCGGCGGCGTCAAAGCAAGATAGCGGCCGGGATTGTTCATGAAGCCGCCGCCGACCGTGACGGCGTAGAGATCGTTGTGGAACCAGGTGCGGTCGTAGAGCATCGCGCCGAAGAAGCTCTCCTTGTTGGGCCCATGGGTGCAATGCACGCCGCCGCCGTACTCGCAGCCTTCATCCATGGTGAAGCTGAAAGCCATTTTGGATATGCCCCCGCCGCCTTGACCATGCGCGTCGTAATACTTCACCAGCAAGCTGTCGTCTTCGTGGACGCGGGTCACGTTGGCGTAGTTGACGGGAGGTCCGGCTCCCACGTAAGACCCGGCCGCATCGTGGATGCCGCCTCCGTTTTGAGGCTGGCACTGAGTGTCCATGGTTCCTTGGCTATTGTTGCTGTTCGCCTGGCAGTTCAAATTGTCCTGTCCCGTGGAGTAGGTGTTGAACACCAGTTTGAGTGCGTCGTTGGGGATCCACAGGATCTGCCCGCCGAAGCCCGGATGCCGATTGAACTTGTTATAGGACTGCCAACCGTTGATGAGCCAGGGTTCGATCTTGAGATCCTGGGTCGGCCACCATTGGACGCGCAATCCGTTGAAGAACCAGGGCGTGTTGGACGATACAAACGAGGGCTGGTAGGTCCAGTTGTCAAAGTTGTAGTAGCTGAAGAGTCCGATATAGGAAACGAATACGCCCGCATCGATATTCAGCCCATGATTCACGTCGAAGTGATAGCCGGCATTCGCCTCCGAGAAATACCGGTAAGCGTCTTGCACGTCCCACTGGCCGACCACGCCGCTGGCATCATTGCGCGGCGTGGTCGTTGCAAACATGCCGAACATCGACAAGAAGCGGGCTCTGACGTTTTCCCAGTGAAAGTCGCCGCCGAAGCTCACCTGTTCGATTTGGAATTCGCTTGAGCGGAACACCTCGGTCGAGCCGTCGACGGTATGATCGATCGGATGGTTGCCGCTTTGCAGATAGTTCACGTCCAGGCGAATTTCCGGCGTGAAGAACTTCGTATCGAATGCGGGTCCCTTGCCGCGCGTATTGCCGTTCATCCAGCCGATATCGCCGTCGTTGGCAAGCGGGGTGAGGGTGTCGTTTTCCGGGGCGGGATCAGGCGCCTGAAGTGCCTCCGCAATCATCGGCATCGCCGGAGCCGCGGCGGTCGCGGCGCGCGCCGACTCTTTGGCCAACGACGCCAACCCGGGCACCTCTGCCGCGGGCTTCGCTTCCGGTACGTTAATTACGATGTCGTGCCGCGTGGCCTTGCTCGGCGCTACGTCCAGTACGGATTCGGCCGACTCGGCGGATCCCTCCACCTGAGAAGTGACCGACCAACGGCCGGAAGGCAGGTCGCCGAATGAGTAGATGCCATCGTTGCCCGATATCGTTGCGCGAATGCCGCCGCCGCCGACTCGCCTGGCTGTCACCGTGGCATGCGCGATGGGAAGGTTGGCGGCGTTCGTAACGACGCCTACGATCGCCCCGGCCGTGTCTTCGGCCCTCGCGGGCGGCGGCCCGAGACTCACCGCGAGGCCTACTGCGGCAATCAATATCAAATATCGGTGGAGATGCTGCCGAATGTTCATTGATCCCTTCCCTTCGATTTATGAATTCAGTGCCGCCTTTCGAGTGGGCGAAAGGCGCCTACGACGAACATGGGTCTCCTCGTAACACGCAAGCTTCCGGTATCTACGAAGAGCGCGAGCGTGAGTCTGTACGGTCGAGGCCGCCTAAGGGTAGACAGAATCGCATTAAAAAATTGCCGCTCAGGGCTGGATGAGACGTTCGGTCGCCGCCTTGATGAGCGCCTGGGTGCGCGTGGCGACGCCGAGCTTCCTGCGCGCATTGTCCAAATGAAACTCGACCGTGCGCCTGCTCAAACTGAGGATTGTTCCGATCTCCTCGAAGGTCTTGCCGCGGGCCGCCCAGGTGAGCGTCTCCACTTCACGCTCGCGCAGCTGGACTGGCTTCGGCCATACCGCACTTCGTGCGACTCGCCCGAGCCGCGCGTCGATGCGCGCCGCGAGCACCTCGTAGTCCACGGGTTTTGTGAGATAGTCGTCGGCACCGAGTTGCCAGCCCCTGAGCTCGCTGCGCCGATCACCGAGGGCGGTGAGGAAGACCAAGGGAATGCTTTCGAAGCGGGGCGCCATCGACCTGAGCCGCTCGAGGAGCTCGAACCCCGACATCCCGGGCATGTCGATGTCGGACAAGACGATATCGGGCGGGTCTTTGAGTATGGAAGCGAGCCCGTCATGGCCGTTGTACGCGGCGATCACATCGAACCCGCGATCCGAAAGCTCCTCGCAGATCAAGGACGCAGTGTCGCGGTCGTCCTCGACACATAGAATTCTCGCGCGCCGCTCGTTCATATCCCGATGCACTCCGTGTGTCAGTGACAACACAGTAGCACCGCCGGCGTTAAAACCAGGTAAAAATTTCCGCGCGATACGCTTTCGTCATTATTCCGCGCGGGCAATGCTGGTAGGCTCGGTCGCAGCTGCCACCAACACCTTGGACGGGATGAAACGGCACTCATGAGACGAGCACGCTCCATCAGAGTACGGTTGTCGCTGGTGTTTCTATTCCTCTTTCTATTGGTAATCGTTATCGGAATAGAGGCCCTCGGCAGCTTGAGCTACGTCAACGACGCATCGGCGCAGATACGCGTGCGATGGCTGCCAAGCACGCGCGCTCTGGGGGACCTCAATAACTTGACGACGGATTTTCCCGCCGTGGAGGCTACTCTGCTGCGCGGCGGCGGCGCGGGCGAGCGGGCGACCGCGTTGCATCAGATGGCCGACCTGGACCGCGGCATCGCCGCCGCGCAGGCTGCCTATCGGCAAATTCATCACGACGCGTCCGAGGACGACCTCTACAACCGATTCGAGAGGAAATGGCGGGACTACCGCGGCATCGTCATACGCGGTCAAGCGTTGTCGGCCGGCGCCCCTGGCGATGCCGACAAATTGCTCCAGGAGCAGGCGTCGAAGGCGGCTTACGGCGCCGCAAGCGATCTGCTCGGCATGCTCACGGATCACAATGAGTCGAGCGCCCGCGCGGCCAGCGAGGCTTCCGACCGCGCGTACAGGCAAGCACGCAGCCGAATCGCGGTGACCATATTGCTTGCGGGACTGCTGGTGGCCGGTGCCATGCTGCATGTCACGCGCTCCATTTCGGCGCCGCTGGTCGATCTCGCGGCAATTATGCATAGGCTGGCTGCGAGCGAAAGCGACATAGAGGTGCATGGGACTCGGCGCCATGACGAGATCGGGGAGATGGCGCGCGCCGTCGTGGTATTCCGCAACAATGCCATTGATCTGGCGAGGAGCCGACAGACATTGGCAGCGCAAACGACCACGCTCGAGGACAAGCTCGCGAAGGAACAGCGATTGACGTTGCTGCAGCGAAACTTCGTTTCGATGGCGTCTCACGAATTTCGCACGCCGCTCGCCATCATCGATGGCCATACTCAACGTCTGCTTTCGAGATGCGACCGCGTCACGAGCGAAGAGCTGACGCATCGCGCGCGTAAAGTCAAAAACATGGTGCGAAGGATGACGCAGCTCATCGACAATCTAATCGGTTCGGCGCGCCTGATCGATGGCCCGATCGAGCTCTACTATCATCCAAGCCAGGTTGACCTGAAGTGGCTGTTGCGTGACAGCTGCCAATTGCAGCGCGAATTGACGCCCGATGCGCAAATTCTCGAGCCCGCCGAGGCGGTGCAGCAGCTCGGTGTTTACGGCGATGCGAGCCTCCTCAGTCAGCTTTTCTCCAATCTGCTGTCCAATGCGGTGAAGTATTCTCCGGATGGCGCCCTCATCGAGGTTGCCGCCGCGCAGGAAGGCGCGCACGTAGTGGTGTCGATAAAGGACCATGGCATCGGCATACCGGAGGGGGATCAAGAACGAGTATTTGAACGCTATTTTCGCGGCAGCAATACATCGGGAATCGGCGGCAGCGGAGTCGGGTTATCGCTTGTCGAATCGATCGTGGATTTGCACAAGGGTAACATCTCGCTGGAGAGCACCGAAGGCAAGGGCTCCTGCTTCACCCTTCGGTTGCCAGTGGCTGTGGGCGCCCAGGATCCGCCGACGCTGATGTGCGGGCTGCGCCTGCAGCGCTCATTCGATCGATCATCCTGACCAAGGTGAGTTCCGCCGAGGTGAGTGCGAAGCTCCGTATCGGCACCCGCTCGGCGGCATCCCATATGAGAGCCACGAGTACGCCGAACGCCCGAGCGGTCTCGAGATGGCGCGCTAAACCGTCTTCGCGCGAGACAACTATCTGGATAGGCACGGGCACCACTCCGCACGGTTCCGTACGGGATTCCATGAAGGCAAGCAAATCGATGTCGCAAGCGACTACGGGGAGTGCGACATTGACCCCTTCGGCCATCAATTCGTCGATCACGCGGGCGCGCGCCGCCAATTTCAGCATCTCGTCCATTCGGTTTCGATCATAGGTGCACGTGCATAAAGATGGCGTTAATTAAAAGCCGGTGCGCACCCAAGCCCACCGTGCCGGATCCACCGTAACCTCAAAATTTTTACGGGGTTTTAACGCCCCGCGTGGTACGGTACGATCGTCCGGTAATTGACTCGCTCGGGGGCCCTGGCGGCGTACGCAGCATGACCGAAGCAATGCACTTCGTGCTGATCGTGGAAGACGATCCGGCGCTCCAGAGCGTATTGCGACTGTTGTTTGAGGCGAACGGATACCGCGTGGTAGTCGCAGACACCGCCGCCCGCGGCGTGCATGATGCGCGACTCTACAATCCCGACGTCGTTATCGTCGATCTGGGCTTGCCGGATCGCGACGGCGTCGAGGTGATTCGGGGCATTCGAGCTTGGTCGGCCATGCCCGTCGTGGTGCTGTCGGCACGCACGGCGGAGACTCAGCGCTTGGGCGCATTTGAGAATGGTGCGGATGACTATGTCGTGAAGCCATTCAGCGCTCCGGAGCTTCTGGCGAGGATGCGAGCGGTGTCGCGCCGACACGTTCGGGGCTATCTGCCGATGGCCGTGTTGCGGCTCGGGAACATCTCCGTCAATCTCAGCGAGCGTGTCGCAAGTCGGGACGATGGCCATGAAATACATCTGACGCCGCTCGAATACAAGATACTTTCCGCCCTGGCACGCCAACCGGAACGGATCGTCACGCACTCGACGCTCCTCAAGGAGGTGTGGGGGCCGGACCGTGAAGATTCACGCTCCCTTCGGGTGTATATCGGCAGTTTGCGTCGCAAATTGGAGGCGGATCCGAGTCGACCCAAGCACATCTTGACCGAGCTCGGAGTCGGCTATCGTCTGGTGCTCGATCAGGAAGCGCCCATCGGGAGTTCCGTCGACTAGCAACCCGCATCGTTCCGCGATCGTCGGCCGGCGTGAGGTTCCCCGCACCTATTTGAGTAGATCAACGTATGGATCTGCGCGGTGGATCGTCGACAATGACCGCCGGACTCAAATTGGAGTATCTCCCCGAGCAACTGGGCACAACAGGGGCACTTTTTTAACGGCCTTTTAACATCGCTTTCTATATCTTGCGCGGATTGGCGTCCAGTACCGACGGAACTCGAGAAACCAAGCAACAAATCATCGTTCGGAGTTTTGAGTCAGGCTGGCCTCGGTAAAGAGCAACGGCGCGGGGATCTGCTGCGGCATGACTGCTTGGAAATCCAGCGGTTTTGTGCAAGATGCCCGATTCAGAGAGGGTGACGATAATGAGGATGGCGAAGTACCTGCAAAGTGTCGTTTGGTGTGCCACATCGATCGGATTGTCGATGCCGGTTGTCAGGGCTGAAGACTCCGCAACTGCCGCCAGCGCAGAATCACGCGGTACCATCGTCGGCATTGTGTTGAATGCGGCGAAAGCTCCCGTAGGCGGGGCCACCGTGACCGCAACTCGCCAGGGTGGCGGCATTCGCTCCACGGTATCGGGCAGCGACGGCGTCTATTCGTTCGCCGATGTCACACCCGGATCATGGTCTCTGACGGTGACCGTCGATGGCGCTCCGGATGTGGTGGTCCCCGATATCAGCGTGGTGGCCAGCAAGGCCACTCGTCACGACATCGCAATGGCTGTTCCCGCCACCCCCAAGGCACCGGCCTCGGCGCCAGCGCTGGCGTCAGCCCAGGCACCTACAGCTTCGCCCACCGTGTCGTCGGCTCCCGCAGTGTCGCCGACGCCGACGGGCGCCGTTCCGAGGTTCCCCGAGGCATTGCAGGCGCCCGCTCCATCGCCGGACGTCGACACCCAGACACCGTGGGCCGATGTGGGCTATGTCGGTTGGATGAACGGCACGCCGCGCGAGCACGCGCCGATATTCGATACGAATTTTTTCACGCCCGAGATCCGCTTGGACATGAACTATGTGCAAAGCGGCAACCACCCGATCGACCACACCATCGTGGGCTCAACGGAGGAGTTTCGCTCAGGGGAGTTCCAGATCGAACAGGTGAGCTTCGGCGGCGACTTCCACTGGGAGAACGTGAAAGCGCGATTTCTGTCAATGTTCGGCATGTTCGCAACGACGACGCCGCGCAATGATGCAAGTTCCGCCGTGGGCCAGTGGGATCTCCAGGATGCCTACCGCTATTTCTCGGAGGCTAATGCCGGATATCACTTCGATGTCAACCATGGCCTCAATGTCGACGTGGGAGTATTCGTCTCCTATATTGGTTTGTTCAGTTACTACAACTACGACAATTGGACCTACCAGCCGTCGTTCGTGTCATCGAACACACCCTGGTTCTTCAACGGACTGCGCGTCCAATGGTGGCCGACGCAGAACCTCAAGATCGAGCCCTGGCTCATCAATGGCTGGCAGTCCTATGCCAAATTCAACAGCAAGCCGGGATTCGGCGGGCAGATCCTGTGGATTCCCAATGACTCGCTCAAGTTGGTGTTCAACAGCTATTCCATCGGCCAGGATAACCTGAGCTGCCAGGCGAACAATACCAGCGGATCGAATGGAACCACCGACACGCTTTGTCAGCCGCAAAACGGCGGCAACCCGAGCGCGGCAGTCGGCTCTTATGTGGGAGCGGGAGGTCCGGTCGATTGGTCGCGAGTGAAGCGCATTCACGAGGACGATAGCGTCGAGGTGAAATATTACGACGCGCACGGCCAGGGCGGCGCCGGGGTGTCCAGAATGGCGTTCAGCTATACGGTCGATATCGGCTGCGAATACGGCGGCGGCGTGTCTTGTTCGAGCGGAAAGAACAAAGAGAGCTTCATCGGCATGATGCTCTACGACCGCACCTGGTTCCACAGCGACCTGTTCGCCGTCACCGTTGGCGGCGGATTCATGAACAACCCGGGACGCTATCTGGCCCTCACCCCGCCCATCAATGGAGCAACCGCGGCGAGCGGCTCGCCCTACTTCACGCAGGCGCCCGGCCAAAAGCTGTTCCAGTGGGACTCCCAACTCAATTTCCAGTACATGCCGAAGGACTGGATTACCTGGTGGACGGAAGCGACGTTCCGGCACTCGAGCGTGCCGTACTGGTCGGGATCGGGCGGCGTGACGCCGCCAGGCGGGAATAACGGATCGCCGGCAGGTTGCGTTGGAGGCGGCGCCAACTCCATCACCGGCCAGTGCGACGCAGGGGACTGGTTCCCGGATCTTCGCACCCGCGAGGTGGTTTACGGTGCCGGCGTTTTGGTCAAATTCTGAGCGATTAGAACAATGGATATCATCTACCTGCTCGTGATCTTTGGCTTGTTCATAGCCTCCGTCGGCCTCACGCTGGCCATCGGGCGGCTGGGAGACGGCTCGTGAACATCACCTACGTTCTTGCCGGCGTCTTGGCGCTGCTATTGTTGTGTTATCTGCTCTATGCCCTGTTCAGGGCCGAGCGCTTCTGACATGAGCGCCCCCCTACAATTCGCGCTGCTCGGCGCGCTGGTTCTGGCGTTCGTCATTCTCTGCGCGAGGCCGCTCGGGCACTACATAGCGGATGTGATGGAGGGGAAACCCAACTTCGCCCTCCGATGGGGTGCCCCGTTGGAGCGATGGATCTATCGCGCATGCGGGATCGACGCCCGCGCGGAAGCCAGCTGGTCGACGTATGCCATCGGACTGCTGGTCTTCAATTTGGCGGGCGCCCTGGTGGTTTACGCGCTGCAGCGGCTGCAGCAATGGCTGCCTTTGAATCCCCAGCACTTTTCCGCCGTGAGCGCCGATTCCTCGTTCAACTCCGCCATGGCTTTCGTGACCAATACCGATTGGCAGGGCTACTCCGGCGAGTCGACCATGGGCTACCTGACCCAAGCGGCCGGCCTCGCGGTGCAAAACTTCCTGTCGGCCGCGACCGGCCTGGCGGTCGCCATCGCCCTCATCCGGGGTTTCACCCGGCGATCCGCCACCACCATCGGCAATTTCTGGGTCGACGTCACCCGATCGTCGCTCTATATCCTGTTGCCTCTCGCGGTGCTCCTCGCGGTGGCCCTCGTCGGTCAAGGCGTGATCCAGAATGTGCATCCGTATCGCGACGCAACCACGATCGAAAAGTTGACCTTCGACAATCCGAAGACCGACAGCGAGGGCAAGCCGCTGGTGGACGACAAAGGCAGTCCGGTCACCGAGTCGGTCACGACGCAAACTCAGACGTTGCCCATGGGACCCGTCGCATCGCAAGAAGCCATCAAGGAGCTCGGCACCAATGGCGGCGGCTTCTTCAACGCCAATTCCGCGCATCCCTTTGAGAATCCCACGGCGTTGTCGAACTTTATGGAGATCGCCGCGATTTTGTTGGTCCCGTTGGCGCTCACCTATACTTTCGGCATCATGGTCGGCGACCGCCGCCAGGGCTTCGCGCTCATGGCTGCGATGTTGATTTTATTCGCCGCCCTCGCCGCCGTTGCCTTCGTCAGCGAACAAGGCGGCAACCCCCTGACGGCTTCTGCGGGTGTCGATGCCGCCGCGACCGCCTCCCAGTCGGGCGGCAACATGGAAGGCAAGGAAACGCGCTTCGGCATCGCGGCCTCCGCCCTGTTTGCCTCCGCAACTACCGGCACCTCGACCGGCGCGGTCAACAGCGCGCACGACTCCATGATGCCCATGGGCGGGTTCGTACCGTTGTTTCTGATGCAGTTGGGCGAACTGACGCCCGGCGGTGTGGGAACCGGTCTTTACACGATGCTCATTTTCGCGATTTTGGGCGTGTTCATCGCGGGCCTGATGATCGGACGGACGCCGGAATACCTCGGCAAGAAAATCCAGGCGCGGGAGATGAAACTCGCGTCGATCTTCATATTGACCACTCCCGCGGTCGTCCTCATCGGCACTGCCATCGCAGTGATGACCGAGGGTGGCAAGGCGGGAGCGCTCAATCCCGGAGCGCATGGATTCAGCGAGATCCTGTACGCGTTCACCTCAGCGGGCAACAACAACGGCAGCGCCTTCGCCGGTCTCTCCGCGAACACCGTGTTCTACAACGTATCGCTCGGCATCGTCATGTGGATCGGCCGTTTCTGGCCGATCGTGGCGACACTCGCCATCGCGGGCTCTCTGGCGTCCAAAAAGCGTGTGCCGGTGACCGAGGGCACCATGCCGACGCACGGAGCGCTGTTCACCTGCCTGCTGATCGGCACCATCGTGCTGATCGGGGTCCTCAATTATGTCCCGGCGCTCGCGCTCGGGCCCGTGGTCGAACATTTCATGCTCTCCGGAGCACATTGACATCATGACGCGCAAACCATTGGCACTCCTCGATCGCCAGCTGCTGGGCCCCGCCTTGCTCGAGACCTTCAAGAAGCTCGATCCCCGCACTCAAGTGCGAAACCCCGTCATGTTCATCGTGTATGCGGGTACGCTGGTCACCGCCCTGTTGCTGGCTCAGGCGCTTGCGGGCCACGGCGAGGCTCCGACGTCGTTCATTTTGTCCATCACGATATGGCTCGCCTTCACCGTGCTGTTCGCCAACTTCGCGGAGGCGCTGGCCGAAGGCCGGAGCCGCGCGCAAGCCTCGACGCTGCGCGACATGCGTCAGCTGGTCATGGCGAACAAGCTGACCGATCCGAACCTTGCATCGCGCGCAACCGTCCAGGTGCAGAGCGCGGATCTGCGCAAGGGCGATCTGGTGCGGGTGCAAGCGGGAGAAGTCATCCCGGTGGACGGTGAAGTCATCGAAGGCGCGGCGTCGGTCGATGAAAGTGCCATCACGGGGGAGTCAGCACCGGTCATTCGCGAGTCGGGAGGCGATTTCTCATCGGTCACCGGTGGCACACGGGTTTTGTCGGATTGGATCATCGTGCAGGTCTCCGTCAATCCGGGCGACACGTTCCTCGATCGAATGATCTCGATGGTCGAGGGCGCAAAACGCCAGAAGACTCCCAATGAGATCGCTCTCACCATTCTATTGGTGGCGCTCACGCTGGTATTCCTGGTGGTAATCGTGACACTCCTGCCTTTCTCGCTCTATAGCGTGGAGACCGCGAAGCTCGGTGCCCCCATCACCATCACGGCACTCGTGGCCTTGTTGGTATGCCTGATCCCCACCACGATCGGGGGACTCCTGTCCGCCATCGGCGTTGCGGGCATGAGCCGCATGATGCAGGCGAATGTGATCGCGACCTCCGGCCGTGCCGTCGAGGCCGCCGGTGACGTCGATATATTATTGCTGGACAAAACCGGCACGATTACCTTGGGAAACCGGCAAGCATCGGGCTTCTTTCCGGCGCCGCAGGTGACCTCCGAGGAGCTGGCGGACGCCGCTCAATTGGCATCGCTGGCGGATGAGACACCGGAGGGCCGCAGCATCGTCGTGCTCGCCAAGCAACAGTTCAACCTGAGGCAACGCGACATCCAGGCACTCAACGCACAGTTCGTGGCCTTCTCCGCGCAGACCCGGATGAGCGGAGTGAACCTCGGCGATCGCGAAGTGCGCAAGGGCGCTGCCGATGCCATCAAGCGCTATGTGCTGGGACAAGGGCGGCCCTTTCCGCAAGCCGTCGCCGACATCGTCGAAAAAGTTGCAAAACAAGGAAGCACGCCGCTGGTCGTCGCGGACTCCGGCAAGGTGCTCGGAGTCGTCGAGCTGAAGGACATCGTCAAGGGCGGTATCAAGGAGCGATTCGCCAGCTTGCGCCAGATGGGCATCAAGACAACCATGATCACCGGAGATAATCCGTTAACCGCGGCCGCGATTGCCGCGGAATCCGGCGTGGACGATTATCTTGCCGAGGCAACGCCCGAGGCGAAACTGGCTCTGATTCGCAAGCACCAGGCCGAAGGCCGCCTGGTGGCGATGACCGGCGATGGCACGAACGACGCCCCCGCGCTCGCTCAGGCCGATGTCGCCGTGGCGATGAACACCGGAACCCAGGCGGCAAAGGAAGCCGGGAACATGGTCGACCTCGATTCAAACCCCACCAAGCTCATCGAAATCGTCGAGACCGGCAAGCAGATGCTGATGACCCGTGGCTCGCTGACCACATTCAGCATCGCAAACGACGTGGCCAAGTATTTCGCCATCATCCCGGCGGCGTTTGCCTCCACCTATCCGCAGCTCGCGGCGCTGAACATCATGCATCTCAAAACCCCCAACTCGGCCATCCTCTCCGCGGTGATATTCAACGCCCTGATCATTGTTTTGCTGATTCCGCTGGCGATCAAAGGGGTCAAGTATCGGCCGCTCGGCGCAGGGGTGTTGCTGCGTCGGAACTTGATGATCTATGGGCTCGGTGGAATCCTGGTCCCCTTTCCCGGCATCAAGCTCATCGACTTGGCGCTCTCCGCCGTGGGACTGACGTGAGGAAGCCGTGATGTTCAGCCGCTATATTCGCCCAGCCGTATGCCTCGTCATCGCCCTGACCGTATTGTTGGGTGTGATCTATCCGATCGTCGTCACGGGCGTGGGATCGGCATTATTTCCCTCGCAGGCGGCTGGGAATCTGGTCTATGCCGGCAAGACACTGATCGGTTCCCGGCTCATCGGCCAAAAATTCAGCGACCCGAAGTATTTTTGGGGCAGGCCATCCGCCACCTCGCCACAGCCGTATAATGGCCTGGCATCCGGCGGATCCAACCTCGGGCCGCTCAATCCGGCTTTACTCGATGCGGTCAAAGCAAACGTGAAACTGTTCCACGACGCCGATCCCGACAATGCGAGGCCAATTCCCATCGAGCTCGTGACCGCATCGGCAAGTGGGTTGGATCCCGAAATCAGCTGGGCTGCGGCCGATTACCAAGCGGCGCGCGTGGCCCGGGAACGTCATCTCCCGGTGGCGGCCATCCAATCGCTCATCAGGCGGTATGAGGTCGGCCCGTTCCTCGGCATTATCGGTGAGCCCACCGTCAACGTCCTAGAACTCAATCTGGCGCTCGATTCGCTGCACTGATGTCCGAGGAGGAGCGGCTCAATCCGGATGAATTGCTGACCGCTCTCAAGCACCATGAAGCAGCGGAGCTGCGCGGCCGCCTGAAAATCTTCTTCGGCGCCGTCGCGGGCGTCGGCAAGACCTATTCCATGCTCGAGGCCGCACGAGCCACACGCGCCACCGGTGTCGATCTGGTCATCGGATACGTGGAGCCGCACGGCCGGCTCGAAACGGAACGCTTGGTGGACGGTCTCGAACAGTTGCCGCCGCTCGAGGTGGAATATCGAGGCATCATGCGCCGCGAGTTCGATCTCGACGCGGCGCTCGCACGCCACCCCACGATACTGGTCGTCGACGAGCTGGCCCACTCGAATGTCGCGGACGGGCTTCCCAAGCAGCGCCATGCGAAGCGGTGGCAGGACATCGAGGAGATTCTGGCTGCCGGCATCAACGTCTGGACCACGCTCAATGTTCAGCACTTGGAAAGCTTGAACGACGTTGTGGCGGGCATCACCGGCATCCGCCAACGCGAAACCATACCCGACCGGATTTTCGACCAGGCCGAGGACGTCGAACTCATCGATCTACCCCCGAGCGACCTGTTGGCGAGATTGCGCGCCGGCAAGGTGTACAGCGTCGCGCATGCGACGGCGGCAACCAGGCGCTATTTCCGAGAACCGAACCTTTTGGCGCTGCGCGAGCTGGCATTGCGGCGCACGGCGGACCGGGTCGACGCGGCGGCCCGAGCCTATGATCGGGAGCGCTTTTCCCGTCCCTGGTTGGCGCGCGATCGATTCCTGATAGCCGTCGACCTCGACGATCAAGCCGAGCAGCTCGTCCGGGTGGGAAAGCGCTTCGCCGACGCCCTCGATGCCGAGTGGCTGGTGGTGTCGGTCGAGACCCCGGCGATGCTCAAGTTGGGCGAAGCTTCGCGAAATCGTCGCGTCGATATTTTGCGGCTCGCCGAGTCGCTGGGAGCCCAGACGGTTACGCTCGACGGCCCCTCCGCGTCCGCCGCCTTGTGCGAGTACGCGCAGCTTCGGAACATCACCCGGATCGTCGTGGGAGAGCCGCGGCGCTTTGGACTTCGAGCCCTGTTCCGACCCTCCACCGCCACGAAGCTGGTACGCGCCGGCGGCGGATTCGACGTGTCGGTGATTGCCCGTCGGGGCCCGTCGCCCGGCAGGCCGACCCGTGCCGAGGTCGTGGTGCCCCACCCATTTAATTGGGCGCGATATTGGGCCGCCATCGCAATCACTCTCGCTTGCACCGCGGTCGCCGCCGTCATGTATCCCTATTTCGCGTTGACCAACATCGTCATGGTGTACCTGCTGGGCGCCACCATTGCCGCCTTGCGGCTCGGGCGGGGTCCCGCGAGCGCCGCGGCCGTGGCGAACATCCTGGCGTTCGACTTCTTCTTTGTGCCACCGCGCTTCTCCTTCGCGGTGTCGGATTTCGAATATGCGGTCACCTTCGGCGTCATGTTGGCGGTGGCGTTGATCATCGCGACACTGGTGGCGAGCGTCCGGGCTCAAACGAGAGTGGCCGGTGCCCGCGAGCGCCGTACCGCGTTGCTATACGCGATGAGCCGCGAGCTCGCGGCGACTCGCAGTCTCGAGGACCTGGCGCGTGTTGCCGTGAGACATGTGGGAGAGACGTTCGCCGGCCGCGCGGTGGTCTTGGTTCCCGATGTGAACGGTCATTTGCGGCATCCGAAAAGCGCTCCGATGGTGGGCTCGTTATTGGGCTCGGATCTGTCGATCGCGCAATGGGTTTACGATAACGGGGCGCCCGCGGGCCTCGGAACCGACACGCTGCCTGCCGCCATCGCGCAATACCTTCCGCTCAAGGGAAGCCACCGCGCCCTCGGGGTATTGGCGGTCGAGCCCACCCAACGGCGCCGGCTGCTGTTGCCCGAGCAGCGGCACCTGATCGAGACGTTTGCGGCCCAGATTGCGCTCGCCCTGGAGCGCGCCGGCTTGCAGGATGAGGCCGAACAGTCGCGCGTGACCGCGGAAACGGAGCGGCTTCGCAATACCCTCCTCGCGTCCATCTCGCACGACCTGCGGACTCCGCTCGCGGTGATCACGGGTGCAAGCAGCGCGCTCAGCGATCCAACCATGACGTTCGATCCGGAAGCGCGCCGCTCCCTGGCCGCGCAAATCGAGGCCAAATCCAGGGAGATGACCGAGATTATATCCAATGTGCTGGATCTGATGCGCTTGGAGAGCGGACAGTTTTCCTTGCGGCTCGATTGGGTGACGGTTGACGATCTCGTGAGCTCAGCGCTGGAGCGGCTCGGCGCGCGCCTGATCGATCACCCAGTGGAGTCCCGCGTTCCGACCGACTTGCCGCCCGTGCATGTGGATGGCGCTCTGATGCTGCAGGTGTTTACCAATCTTCTCGAGAACGTTGCGAAGCATACGCCGCCCGGAACCCATGCCACTGTTGAGGCCGTACTCGAGGACCAATTCGTGAGGGTCAGCATCGAGGACACCGGTCCGGGCCTGCCCGGTGACGATCTCGAGAAGTTATTTGCAAAGTTTCATCGCGGCCGCGACGAAAGCAGCGCGGGAGGGGCCGGCCTGGGATTGTCGATTTGCCGCGCGATCGTCACGGCTCACGGCGGTCGGATTGATGCGGCCCAACGGCCGGGTGGCGGCGCGCGCTTTTCCTTCACTTTGCCGGTCGCTTAACGGGACACGGCAACCGAAAATGTGACCGCGGTTCTCGACGCCCGTGTCGTCAGCACCTCCAGGGCCGAGAGCTTTTTTCACAACATTTTAATAGCGCTTGAAGGACAATTGTGCCTAAGCAAAGCGCACCGGATTGGCTCTCTCATCGGTTCAGCCGATGCGCCGGCGATTTTTGAGGTTATCTTCATGGCCGACAACGTCACACAATCCATCCGCCCTACCGACGCTTGCTCGGTAAGCAAGACTCAATTGCTGCACTTTTTTGAGGCTAAGTTCCAGCAGGCCGACCGCGATCAAGATGGTCAACTGGATATCGCCGAATTGAGCAGCTTTCTGCGATCCGTGACCCACCCGGATTTGCGGGCGCTTCGGTATTGGGACCGATACAACTAACAGCAGACCGCACGCTCATGATGTCCTCTATGCTCGCGTCCACGCGCCGCTTTGTGTTTTCACGACTCCCGTTCGTGACCCTATTTTTATTGATCATTGCGGTGATAGACCGCGGTCAATTGCAAAGTGCCACGCCCGGCCCCACCGGATTCACGCGCATTGCGCGCGACTTGGGCCGAAGATTCTGCAATGCCGACTGCGAAGGACTGACTCACCCCTGGAGTTCGGGCTCTGTACCGCGCTAAACTTGCCCTCCACTGGGAACGGGTCGCGGAGTGAAGTCCCACGCACTTGCTCACAATGCGACAGTCGTGGGGCGAGACTCTCCGAAAGGCCCTCACTGCAGGCCTTTGCGCAAGCAATCGTGGATGTGGATACCTATGCAACTTCGTGAGTTTTGAACATGCCAATAGCTAGAATCGAGATTCAAATGGAAGTGCGGGGCTGAACTAGTCCGGTTCGTAAGCGAGGCGGCGCAAAAGGATATTCGTTTTGAGGCCCATCAACTGGCGAGCCCGGGCGTCGGTCGCGTCCTGCCGCGACGAGAAGCGATTCGGCTGACGAGAGCCCTTCGAGCCTGCCCGTTGGGATGTTAATGACCGGTGATTCTAGAGCATTCATTGTCGACAAGTTCGTCACGGAGGCGGCCGGCGGTGAGCGCACGGCCTATATTTGAACATGCGATTCTTAAGGTGTGATCAACGGGACACTAGGAAAGTATGTTGTATATCGACCCGCATCGCGGGTCAAAATCGGCCATTGCATGACGGCGGCGTGAGCGCCGATATAGAAGTCCGGTAAGACGCTGTGTTTGGTGCCGCGGCCTCGCCGATAACTCAGGAACACCTTGCCGGCGAGAAAAAGCGCTTCTCGTGGAATGGACTCCACGGCGAGCGAGCCTTCAGTAATTACGGCTTCGAGTTCTTCGATCCGGGCGAAAGCTATAGAGAGTTCGGAGTAGATGATCGGATTAATTGCCAAATTGTCCGTCGCGCTTGCGGCGTCGAGCTGTCCTTGTGACCATGTGGCCCACTGAACATCGTTCTGGAGGACGTCAAGCAGGACATTCGTGTCGACAAGAATCATAGGGTCAAGTGGCACGTGTCAGCGCGAGTATCTCCTCAGTCGTCATGTTTACCGTGGCTCGACCGCGCAGCTTGGCGAATTTACTGGGCCTGGGTTTCGCGCGTTGCCGTGCGAGGCGCAGCGCTATCTCGCCATTGTCCAGGCGCGCAAACGTCACGGCCACGCCGGGTTTAAGACCAAGATAGTCACGAACTTTCTTTGGAACGGTAACCTGCCCTTTACTGGTGAGATTGCTTGCCATAAAAGTGTTACCTTCGGTGGAAGGTAATACTATATCGCGTTTGGACTCGTCCGTCACGATTCTTTGGGATTCAACGGGCAAATGCGGCGAGACGAGTTTGTCCACGGGCGTCCAATAATTGCCGCTCTCAATTGGGGCTCGCGCTGGGGCCTCAGGTTTCTGCACGGAAATTTTATTTAATACAAGAGAGGCTTACGACGCAAAAGTGAGGGCTACACGGCCCACCAATTTTTGAAACCCACGGCAAATTCCCGCCACACCTCAGGCGCTTTGCTCATGGTCAAGATGCGTTAGTTAGCAGAAAAAGTATGCGTCGGTTTCGAGGGGAATTCAGCGAAACTCGACCGAACATTGCATTTTCTAGGCCCCCACGCGATGGTCTCCGTCCTTGGACGCCGTCTGATATGAACCGGTGGCCGCCGGTCGCGCCAAGGCAGATCTTGTTCCAACGCGGCGGAAGACCCGGACGGCGGTGCCTGCGCGCCGTACGCGACTCGCTGAGGTGAATTGCCAACCACCCCTTTGGCCAGGGGGCGCCTCGACAGGCGCTTCATTTGGCGCTTCGAATTATTGCTCGTTGATCAGCATGTTAGGCGGCGAATCTGAGGCTGCACGGGCCACCACCTACCGTTACAGGGATGTCCGGTAGCGGAAGGCCGGGCTGCTGAGCGGCATATCGGGTCCGACGACACTTAGGCACATTCCGATCGGGGCGCGATACGAGTCCGATCCTACTTTCGATCAAGCGAATACTTGCCCGCACCTGTAACTGACAGAAGTAAAAAACCGCCCAGAATGCTCATGTTTTTGTAGAACTGGATCACATTCGCTGAGCGTTCGGGATCCGCCATCGTCCAGTAGTGATGGCCGATCACAGCGGTCCCCGCGACGAATAATGCGAACAGCAGTGAAAGCGGCCGGGTAAAGAATCCGACGAGGAGTGCGATGCTGACCACCAGCTCCATGCAGACGGCGACAGCTGCGGCTGCGCTCGGAAGCGGAGCGCCTTCGGAGGCCATATAAGCGACCGTAGCGGCGAAGTGCGTTACTTTCCCCCAACCGGACATTACGAATAGGATCGTCAGAAGCAGGCGTGCGATCAGCAGGATCGCATCTCTCTGGTCATTGAAAAGCGAGTATTTCATGGCATTTCCTCACCTCGTGTATCGTACGTCATCATGCCCCAGAGCGCCGATCTTGAGTACCAACGGCCGTTTGAGCACGTAGCCAATTCATCTCCGGGATGAATATTAAAGCCGACTGCAATGCTTGCGGGCAACGTCGCGGCGCCGAGCAAAATCTCCTAAGCACCCCTCTCTGGTCATTGTGGTCAAGGATAGTCCAAATCAAAAGCATATGCCGCAGCCGCCGGTCAACCGCCGGCAAGGTAGGTCGTCACGCGAAGCCTTATGGTACCCAATGACCGGGGAGAGAGCGGTCACGAGCATCAAAGAATCGTCTACATAGGACTTGATTTTTTTTAGCAAAAAATCGGCGACCGGCCGGTGAGTGCGGAGTCATCAACGACTGGCTCCGGACAGCCACGTGCGGTCACAGACCCAGTCAAAATAAAGCCACCGTTCGCGGCTTGATTGTGGAAGCGAAACACAGCGCACCGATCAGTTGGGGGGCTCAGGCGACTTTGCGGTCCTGCCAGCCGTCTGCCTGCCCTTCAATCCGTTTTGGTGCGCCTTCAGCCGACTCCAACCAACTCACGAGAAAGCGTAGTCCATAAGGTGGGAGGATGTTCAGACAACACGCAGGCAAGCAATTGCCCGGTCACGATTAAGGGTAGCGCCACCTTGTATACAACGTGGACTCGGCGCTGAACGATGAAATCGCGCGTTATCGCGATGAGCACCAGAGCATCTACCCCTACATATAGCGCGCCAAAGTCAGACCAAAAATTCGCATTGGACCAGAGAGACGCAAGCAAGGGGAAACGGCTAAACCCGGCGTCCGTTAGGCAACAAGTGGCCAAAAACATGAAGCGTCGATGGTATTCGGGGCGCTTGCGCCATAGCACGGCAAGTAGAAAAAGTGTTGAGAATGCCACCATGTCCCAGAGAATGACGGCGATGAAGGTCGCGGTCTCATGGTCATGGATGATATGAAAGCGGCGCATTGCGATTCCCGTAGCCACACCGATAATGGGCATTGCGGTGCCTACCGCAATCCAGGCTGCGCCCAACCGTCGATGTAGCGTCACGTTTCGGGAGGCTACTAAGCTTGTCTGCAAGATATAAAGCGCGATCCAGGCGCTGAATACGGCTGCGTGCGCGTACAGCAGGTTGGGACGAGGGATGCCCGGGTGAAGAAGGTTGTCACCGATCGTGTGACTGAAGCCGTAGATGACGACCGCCGCCATCACTAGCGCCAAGACAAAATTGAACGAGATGCGGAATCGGAAGCGATTCGCTGAGCTTGTGGTGGCTCCCGCTACAACTGTTGTCGTCATGCATCCTCCCTTGGCTTTCGGTCAGCATAGCGCTGTCCTCAGGACCTCGCAATTTGCCGCGACAGAGAGGCAAGGTTACCAATATCGATCCGATCTAAGCGCTCGCGCTCAGTGCCCGTAGAAAGTACACGAGGATCGCCCCTTATTGTTCTTAACAGGGCGATTGCTGCGCCACCTGAGAGCAGACTGTGGCTTACGACCGCTTGGGGTCGACAGGGTCTCTCCGACTCGTATAATGCTAACTTAGGCCGCGGGTCAGACTTCTCTAGCAACCAGATCACGATGATCAAGGAGTCGATTCACATGAAAGACCAAACGAAACATTCGCGTCGTCAAGTAATAAAAATTGGTGTTACGGCGCTCGCCGTAGCGCCACTTGCCGGGCTATCCGAGCGAGCGTTCGCCACCCAAAACACAGCGGTTCGGACAGCTTTGAAGTTCCAGCTCCAGCCGAACGGTGAGAAGCACTGCGCGGTATGCATCAATTTCGTTCCCAACAAAGACAAGCCGAATAATGATGCCGCCGTCAATGGCTGCAAGCTGTATCCCGGCGACACGGAGATCTGCCCACATTGCTATTGCAACGGGTTTGTGCAGAACCCGGCTGCGACCGCAGCTGGGGCTTCCTGGTCGCCATGGTCTGCGGCCCCCGCTGCCAAATGACCATGCCCTGGGTTTCGGAGCGCGTGCTCCGAAACCCAGGAGGCTTTCGATTACGGCGAACCGAACTTATCCCGTACTTTCGCGGAAATGGCATCCAAGAATGGACGACCTACTAAGTCCGGTTGCTCTTGTTGAAGTTGTTTCGCGTAGCGCGTGGCAAACTCCGTTTTGGCATAGTTTGACCCATACCACTTACAGAGCGGACTAGGCAGTAATAGCCCGCCTCAATCGCCACTTCGTGTCGTGGGCGGCCCGGGGCTCGCTCGCTTGAACATCGTTCCCCAATGCCAGGGAGAGCCACGCAAATCTTGAGACTTGAGCCACTCGAGTCCGGCCTCCTCAGCCCATGCTCGACATTGGGCCGGTCGGGGCCGGATTTCGAGCGGCGCCCCCGGGCGGTTCAATGTCGTGTCTCCAATGAATCACGCCGACAATTCCCCCGACGCATACAACCCTAAACGCCTCGCGGAGCAGGCTGACGGGTCTTCGATATGCAAGATATTGAACAGCATGACGTAGCTCATAGACGCATTGGGTCGGCCGCAACCTTCCAACACAAAGTCGCGTTGTTCTGCAACGACGTTTCGGAGACCCGCTTGCGAAGCGCGCGTTATCATCGCGCCGACCATGAGTGGATCAATATCCGTAGCATGAAAGAAAGTCTCCCACTGCTCGGCGGAGGGCATTCCGCTGTCTCGACTCTTAGCCACGAGCGCTCTCCGAAATGGAAATCAGTATCTGCGCGTAGAATAGCGATGGCATCTGAAGGGATTGATTCGCCCCGTTGTCAGTCTTAAGAGGGCTGAGTCTAGCCGTTAGGTTTCAAGGCATTCACATCCATGTGTCTTCGGATGGGTGTTTTAGCATTGTTATGGCGCGAAAGGTGAGGTGATTTTCATGACAAAGTACCTCTTCCCGGCGACGATCACGGCGCTGATGCTGATGCCGTTCCTAGCCTCGGCTGCGGATTCCGAACGCCAAACCGATGTCGCAAAACGCGGCGCGGACGTGATGCCCTTCAATCTCAAGGCGACGACGCACATTTTCACAAAGACCCCGGATGGGGGCACGCAGCGCGTTATCGCCAAGGATGCCTCTGATGGGCAGCAGATTCAGTTGGTGCGTGAGCACTTGCGCCATATCCAGGCCGAATTTCAACAGGGCGACTTCGCGGGACCCTCGCATGTTCACGGTGCCGAAATGCCGGGCCTCACCGAGCTTAAGGCCGCGAAACGCGGCACGATTGCGATCGTCTACCGGGAAGTGGCGAGCGGAGCGGAGCTCACTTATAAAACGGCCGACGCAGGCTTGGTGAGCGCTTTGCATACCTGGTTCGACGCTCAGGTATCCGACCACGGAGACGACGCAATGGCGGGGCACATGCATCACGGTGATACGCCAAATGAATAGACGGTGCGGCGCGCCTACGATGAGAGGACACACGTGTTCATCCTGAAAACTTTCGCTTTATTCGTGGTGACTGCAATCGCCGAAATCATAGGCTGTTTTCTGCCGTATCTGTGGCTTCGGAAGAACAGATCGCCGTGGCTACTTCTCCCGGCGGCGCTTAGTCTGGCGATCTTTGCATGGCTATTGACTTTGCACCCCGCCGCGGCGGGACGGGTGTACGCCGCCTATGGAGGCGTATACGTCGCGGTCGCACTCCTTTGGCTCTGGAGGGTCGATGGCGTTCCGCTCACTCATTGGGATCTCGTTGGCGCCGGTGTCACACTCGCCGGTATGGGGATTATCGTCTGGGGCGGCTGGCGCGCGTGAGGTGCTCGCGGTTCACCACCCCAAAGGTCACTGTTTTGGGCATCATCGTTCGCTCTGCCGGGCAAAGCTTCGGAGTATTTTATGAGCACCCACCGGCTATCCCAGTCGGTCCTTCGATGGGTCACCCTGCTGTGGCTGACGCTGATCACTGTCGACCTGGCGCAAGGCGAATCGCTCGCGAGGAAGGCATTGATCGCCGCATTGCGCTCCGGCGGGTACGTGATTCTGATGCGTCACGCGAGTTCACCACGAAATCCCCCTGAGTCGGCGCAAGCCGATAT
>Ga0187887_10000983_pt1 | contig 25797 bp, 18 predicted proteins | sample June2016WEW_7_10_FD_132977 | JGI IMG/M metagenome (GOLD analysis project Ga0187887, IMG submission 132977) | Peatland microbial communities from SPRUCE experiment site at the Marcell Experimental Forest, Minnesota, USA - June2016WEW_7_10 | ecosystem: Environmental > Terrestrial > Soil >... | reverse complement strand
CGAAAATACCGCGAGCACGATCGGATCGCAGTCGCGCGCGATGGCGGCGGGCGATCCGGCGCCGACGCCGATTTGCCCGAGACGATCGTTTTTCGCCGCGTCCGTATCGAAGCCGACAACGGCGAAACCCGCAGCCAGCAGCCGGCGCGCATAGACTTCGCCCATCAGGCCGAGGCCGATCAGTCCGACGGGAGCGGTGTGGGTCCTGCTGCCGGCCATGGCGCTAATCCAGCGACGCGATGGCGAGATCGCGCGCCACGGTGTCGAGACTCTCGCGCAAGCTTTTTGGTATCGGGACCCCGTGGGCCCGGCGATCCAATAATTTGGCGTGGCTTTGCTCGCCCGGCAGCCAGATTCGTTCGACGCCCGGCAGCCGCCGCGAATTGCGGATATCGCGGATCACCTGATCGACCGCGCGCTTGAATTCGCCGGCCGGCATGAAAGTCTCGACCGCTAACGCAGCGATCGCCTGTCCGGTATTTGTCGCTTTGCCGGTTTCCTTGACGAAATCGATCACGTCGCGGCCGAGCGCTGCGCGGTTGAGGGCGCCGGCAAGCAGCCCGATGATGAGGCTTAGCCCGTAACCCTTATAATCGCCGATCGGCAACAGATGGCCTTCCTCGGCACGTTTCGGATCCGTGAGCGGCTTGCCTTCGCGATCGATCATCCAGCCGACCGGCATTTGCTCGCCGCGTTGCGCCTTGAGCCGGACTTTACCGTAGGCGGCAACTGTCGGCGCCATGTCAAGCACGATTGGCGGCTCGTTCAGCGCCGGGACGGCGACTGCCATCGGATTGGTGCCGAGCAGGCTGTCGCTGCCGCCCCACGGGGGTAGATGGTTGTTGCTGCCCACGGCGAAATAAAGCCCGATCATGTCGTGTTTGAGCGGCATGGTGACATAAAGCGCGGCCGGGCCGGCGTGGTTGCTCATGCGCGCGCCGACCCAGCCGACGCCGGTCGTTTTGGCCTTTGCGATCGCAAGCTCAGCGGCGCGGCGCATCACCAGATGGCCCATTCCGTTGTCGCCATCGATCAGCGCCGCCGACGGCCGGTCGCTGATAACGCGGATATCCGGCTTGGCATTGACGCCGCCGGCGCGAATGCGGCGCACATAGAGCGGTAATCGGATCACGCCATGGGTATCGCTGCCGCGCAGGTCGGCTTCGACCATGAGTTCGGCGAGCGATCGCGCATCGTCGGCCGGCAGGCCGGCGGCGAGGAAGGCGCGGGCGATGAAACCCATAAGCTGCGAAGCCGGGACGCGAGTGTCGTGAGCGGTCATGGGTCGATCCGGTTGGTGACGGGCATTCAACTCTGCCCATTGCAGGCAGGGGACGAGGCTGGTGTAACGCGCTGTAGGATTATAAAATCAAGCGAACTTGTCAGGTTGGCGTTGCTTCGCAGGATAGCCATGCTTGGTGGTTAGGTCTTGCTTGGCTGGAAGACTTTTGGGGGTAAGCCGGCATGAATACAATGGCCTCAGAAAAGGTCGAAACGCTGGACGCCTTTTTCGGAACCTACCCGCACACCCAGTCCCTCAAGAGCGGCGCCGTCAAATCCGCCCGCGTGACGCTGCGGCTCACTGAGGTGAGCCCGATCTATAAGGCGTTTCTAATGATGGTGCGCCAGCAAAAATTCGACGTCAGCGAGATGGCGCTGGTGACCTTTCTGCAGGCCAAGGCCTATGGCAAGCCGCTCACGCTTGTGCCTGCGACCATGATGGGACGGTTCCAGCACGGGACCATGCTCTACAATTCCGAGCGCGGGAAGCTGACGCCGGAAAGCCTGCCCGGCCGCCGTGTCGGGGTGCGTTCCTTCGCACAGACCACCGGCGTGTGGCTGCGCGGCATCTTATCGATGGATTACGGCCTCGAACTCAGCAGGGTGAACTGGGTCACATTCGAAGATGCCCATTTGGCGGAGTTCCGCGATCCGCCGGGTGTGGAGCGTGCTGCGGAGGGCAAGGACATGACCAAGATGGTGCTCGATGGCGAGCTCGACGCCGCGATCTTCGGCGGCAATATGCCAACCGATCCGCGGCTCAAAAGCGTCATCGCCGACGCCGACGCGGCGGCGCAGGGATGGTACAAAAAGCACGGCATCGTGCCGCTGAATCACATGGTCGTGGTCAAAAGTGGACTTTCCGAGTCCGATCCGGGGGCGGTGCGCGAGGTCTTCCGCATGCTCCAGGAGAGCAAGTCGGCGGCCGACCTACCCAAAGCCGACGCTGTCGACTTGATCCCATTTGGCTTTGACGCGGTAAAGCCAGCGCTCGATCTACTGTCGAGCTATGCACTGGAAATGAAGATCATTCCGCGCCGCTACGCGGTCGGAGAGCTGTTTGACGATACGACGCGGCTGCTGCAGGGGTAACTTCAGTCCGGCGCTTGTCACGCACGGAGGGCTTTGCGCGCCGGCCTTGGTCGTGTGATAGAGCGCGCTGGCGAGCGGGACACCCCGTCGTCAACTTTGTTAGGGTCGGTCGCATTTTCGATTTGTGGCGTATTGACGATGGCAACGTAGTTCTCGATGGGCAGAGGTTTTCCAATCAAATACCCCTGAATTTGATCGCAGCCTTCCTGATCTAGGATGAGGCGCTGCGCTTCGGTTTCGACACCCTCCGCCAGCACGGGGAGATTGAGGCTTTGCGCCAATGTAATGACGGCGCGAACAATCGCGGCGTTGTTGTTGTTGGTATCAAGGTCCGACATGAAACGACGATCGACCTTTATTTTATCAAAAGGAAAAGATTGCAGGTACGACAAAGATGAATATCCCGTGCCGAAATCATCCATTACAATATTAACTCCCAATGTCTTCAAACGTCGCAGCACAGTCTGAGCCCGGCCAAAATCATCGATCAGCACGCTTTCGGTGATCTCAAGTTCGAGACGAGATGGTGCCAAGCCGGTCTCGAGCAAGACTGTGTGGACAAGGCCGGGCAAGTCGCCGTGGCGAAATTGCGCCGGAGACAGATTCACCGCAAGACGGGCCTTCGAACTCCACGATGCCGCTTCGCGACAAGCGGCACGGAGGATCCATTCCCCGAGCGGGATGATCAAACCGCCGTCTTCGGCAAGCGGTATGAAAGCTTGCGGTGGGATAAGTCCGCGAGTCGGATGCTGCCAGCGGACCAAAGCTTCGAAGCCGGTGATCGTGCCATCGATGAGCGCTTCCGGCTGGTAGGCCAGCCAAAATTCGCCTTTTTCGAGAGCCGAGGTGAGGTCATGCTGTATCTCGCGATTTTCCCGCAACTGGCGGTCCATTTCGGGTTCAAAAAACCGATAAGAACCGGGACCTTCCGCCTTGGCGCGATAGAGTGCCGCGTCGGCGTTGCAAATCAGTTTCTCGCCGTCGGTGGCGTCGTTCGGGTAGACCGCCACTCCCACACAGACGTTCGCAGTCAGCTTTCGTCCATCGACGACGATGTAATCGCCAAGCGCCGTAACAATCCGCTCGGCCAGGCGCGCGGTCGCGTCGAGTAATTGGGTTCCCGTGACGATGACTGTGAACTCATCGCCGCCAATGCGCGCCAGAAAGGCGTTGCCAATTGCGGCCTTTATGCGCTTTGCAACCTCGCAAAGAAGAGCGTCGCCGACGGCATGACCGAATAGATCATTGACGTGCTTGAACCGATCAAGGTCTAAACAAGCCAGGGCAAATTGGTCTCCCGATCTTTCGGCCCGCTCGAGCGTCGTTGCGAAACATTCATTGAATGCCGCGCGGTTAGGCAGGCCGGTAAGGACGTCGTGGTGCGCAAGATGTGCGATCCGTGCCTCGGACCGCTTTCGCTCCGTAATTTCCTCATGGGTGGCGACCCAGCCGCCGTCCGCTGTGGGCTGGTTGACTATCTCGATGACACGGCCGTCTTGCAGTTCAACGGTGAAATTCAATTTTTGTCGGTTACGCGCTGCCGTCCTCAGCTTGATATCGTATTCCGCCGGATCATTCATAAAACTACCGCATTGTTTGCGGTGTTCGAGCATCTCAAGCAGCATGCAACCGGGCTTGATTACATCCGCGGAGAGATTGTACATCCGAATGTAGCGTTCGTTGCATAGGACCAGTCGGCCGCCAGCGTCGAACATGCACAGGCCCTGCGACATGTTCTGTAGGGCGGCGTCGATATGAGCGTTCGCGCTCTCCAGTTCGCGCGACTTTTCTGCCAGACTGACCTCACGTTCGGCAAGCGCGACTTCGGATAGGACCAGGCGGTGAACTTGCCTGCTCAGTAACTTGAGGAGAAATATGGAGCATAGCAACGCGAGCACGGTGCCGATGCCAATGAAGATGGCCCGGCGATACCAATTAGTGAGCGCGGCGGTTTCCGATTCTGCAACATTAACGACCAATGGATATTCATGGAGCGGCTGCACCGCCACGAGGCGCGGCTCCTCGTCAAAATACCCGGGCGATCGATAGTGTCCGCCGCCCGCGGCGACCAGTTGATACCACGGCGACTCAGCCGGCATTTTTCGGTTGCTGCGGTCTATCGCGTCCGGATAGCGAATGAGTATCGTGCCGTCAGAGTGCAGGAGCACGAAGGATTGATTGCGCAGCGGCGTGATCGAATTATAGATGTTTTCGAAATAGGAGAGGCGTAGCCCGATCAGTACGACGCCAAAAAATGCATTATTTGCGGTTCTGATGCGTTTACTCAGAAAGATCGTCCGTTCGCCCGAGACGCGGCTCGTGAGAAGATTGCTGATAAAAATGCCGTTGTCATTTGTGCTTTTGAAATGTTGAAAATAGTCGCGATCGGTCACGTCCATTTGTGGTGCCGGCCAACGCTGCGTTGTGGTCGCGACGTGTCCGTCCTTGTCCACGAGCGCGATGAACCCAGCCTGCGACAGGCGGTTTAGTCGTTCGATCAACAGCCGGTAGAATTCATGACTCTCTATTTGCCGATCAAAGCCGCTTTGCGTAGATGCGCTTTGCGCTTCTATCTGGTCGCGAACGTCGGTGAGGACGATGTCGACCGATTGGAGCGATTGAGCGAGTTGCTCGCTGAGCACCGCGGCAATATTTCCGGTATCGGTGTCAGCCTCCCGAATGGCGTCTGAACGCAGCCCCCAAATCGTGAGTCCTACCGCTAAAACCGACAGCGTGATGAGCCCAAGCGCTACGAAGCGCAGAATTCGAAAATTGTTGCGGTGTGTATTCGACGACATGTGAACTTATTGGGCGTTTGCTGCTGATTGGAGCATAGCCTCGCCCGGCTAGTGGCCGTTTAATCCCAGCGGCGATCTCCAGGTTATATGAATCAAAGCTTAATCAGGCTGGTGCCCGTGTTCGCTAAGCGATTTGTCGTAACCATTATGGCACGCGCCCCAACAATACCTCACATTTCGACATAATCCGACACGCTCCCGCCCTGACTTTCCGTTGTTCTTGACGCCGGTCGGTTGGGGAGCCACGTCCATGCATCGCCGGGGGATCGTCGCTGTCCTCGCGGGTCTTCTCGTCATCGCCGCTTGTACGTCAGCCGCAGCGGGGGACACGGCGGAGTCCAACACCGCCGATTCGGCGATCACGGTTAACGGCAATCGGCATATCGGCACCGATATGATCCGCTCTTATTTCCATGCCGCGCCCGATGGCCATTTCGACACCGCCGCACTCGATGCGGCGCTCAAGCGCCTTTACGCTACGGGCTCGTTCCAAAACGTGAAGATCGCGCACGAGGGCGACCGCGTGCTGGTGATGGTCGTCGAAAATCCGACCATCGGCATGATCGCTTTCGAAGGCAATAAGAAGCTCAAGGACGAAGATCTTAAAAAGGACCTGCAATCGAAGGCGGACGGTCCGCTATCACGTGCTCTGGTCCAAGGCGACGTTGTTCACATCATCGACCTTTATCGTCAGCGCGGCTATTTCGATGTGCGCGTCGTGCCGAAAACCATCAATGGCAAAAAAAGCGACACCAATGCCCCCGTCAATCTCGTGTTCGAGATCAAGGAAGGCGACAAGCTTGCGGTCCGGCAAATCCTGTTCACCGGGAATAGTGCGTTTTCCGCCACCAAGCTCAAGGCCGTGGTCAAGACCGGAGTGACCAGTGTCTTGAGTTTCATCCTCGACAACGACACTTTCGACGCCGACCGGATCGAGAACGATCGCGATCTGTTGCGCCGGTTCTACCTTGCTCATGGTTATGCCGACGTGCGGTTGTCGTCGGCCGCAGCCTATGATGCCGCCACCAAGGGCGTCGCCGTAACCTTCAAGATCGATGAAGGCGCCCTCTATCGCTTCGGGACGGTTAGCATCGACTCCGAACTAAAGAGTGTCGACACAACGGCGCTCCATCCGGTCGTGCATACCCAGGTCGGCGATCTCTTCGACGCCGACGCCGTCGACAAGACGGTCGACGATCTGGCGATCGCGATCGCCAGGGCCGGCGAGCCGTTTGCCGGTGTCGCGGTCCGCAGCGAACGCCATCCCCCACCCTACTCTCCCCCGCGTGCGGGGGAGAGTAGGGTGGGGGTGGTCGATCTCGTCTACACGATCCGGCAGGGCAGGCGCCTTTACGTCGAGCGCATCGACATCCACGGCAACACCAAGACCCGCGACGAGGTGATCCGCCGTGAATTCGATTTTGCCGAGGGCGATGCCTATAACCGTGCGCTGGTCGACCGCGGCGAGCGCCACTTGAAGGCGCTCGGCTATTTCAAAACGGTAAAGATCACGCCGCGGCCGGGCTCGGCGCCGGATCGAGTCGTGCTCGAGGTCGCGGTCGAGGAGCAAACGACCGGAAATTTCTTCGTTTCCGGCGGCTATTCCACCACCGACGGCTGGCTTGCTTCAGTGAGCATCAGCGACAAAAATTTCCTTGGGACCGGCGACATCGCCAAGGCCTCGGTGACCTATGGTCAATTTGCCAAAGGTTTTGATCTCGGCTTCACCGATCCGTGGGTTCTCGGTCAGCCACTATCCGCGGGGGTCGATCTGTTCGGCCGGCAAAGCTTCGCCAATAGTAACCAGTCCTTCAACACCAGTCTCTACGGGGCGAGAGTGTCGGTCGGCACGCCGCTGACCGAGAATCTCGGCGTGAGCTGGAACTACTCGATTTACAATCAAGGCCTCTCGCTCGATCCCGCGCTCGGCACAGCGTCACTGCCGATCCAACAAGCGGCCGCGGCCGGGGCCTACTGGGTGTCATCGATCGGCAACAGCGTCACCTATTCGACGCTCGACAACGCCAAGAATCCAACAAGCGGCATTCGTGTCCAGACCAGCAATGAGTTCGCAGGCCTCGGCGGCGCCGCCCAATTCGCGAGAACCACGGAGGACGCGCGCTACTACCACCAAATCGCGGGCGACGTCGTCGGCATGGTGCGCGTGCAAGGCGGCTATGTGACGCCGTGGGGCGGCCAGCAATTGCCGCTGCTCGACGGCTTCTTCGGCGGGCCGCAACTGGTCCGCGGCTTTGCGCCCGAAGGCTTCGGCCCGCGTGACATCACGCCAGGCACCACGATGGATAATCTCGGCGGCAACGCTTATTGGACCACTTCGGCTGAACTGCAGTCCCCGGTGCCGTTCGTTCCGTCGGATGCCCAGCTCAAGGTGGCCTTTTTCTCCGATACCGGCAGTCTCTGGGCCACCAATGCCTCGACCGTCTCGAGCATGGCGACCACGCTGTCGCCGGCGCAGCAGATCGCCAATTCGCGCGCCATCCGCTCCTCCCTCGGCGCCGGCCTGATCTGGAATTCGATGTTCGGGCCGATCCGGGTCGACTACGCCTATCCGATCGTCAAGCAGCCTTACGACGTCACCCAGCGCTTCCAATTCAGCGGGGGTGGATTTTAGCTACTTCATATGCGCCTTTATCGGGTCCTTGACGTTCTCGAACTTGGCAATCTCCACATTGCGGATCTGCCCATTCAACTTTTCAACCCGGCGAATATAGACCGTGTTGATGATGTCTCGCGTATCGGGGTCGATCGAGACCGGACCGCGGGGACTTTCCCATTTCATGCCTTTGGCTGCGTTGATGAGACTATCCCCATCCGTCTTTCCGCCGGTGTCTTTCAACGCCTCATAGATGACGTGCATTCCGTCATAGCCGCCGACCGAAAACAGATCCGGGTTGCGCTGGAATTCGGCATTATAAGTTGTCACAAAACGTCGATTTTCCGCGGAGTCGTGCGTGTGGTCGTAATGATACGCCGTGATGATCCCGAGCGCGGAGTCTCCCATTGCTTTGAGCGCGCTCTCTTCGGTCAGTTCGCCCTGACCCATGATCTTTGTCTTGTTGGGATCCATGCCGCGTTCGACCAAGGCTTTGGCCAATGCGGCCGGCTGTGAGCCGCCGGGAATGAACACAAAGATTCCGTCGGCGGCGGAGTCCTTGGCGCGCTGAACGAAAGCAGAGAAGTCTGGATTCGCGATCGGAATGCGCACCGAATCGGCGATCTCACCGCCGCCACTCTTGAAAGCATCCTAGAACGACCTCTCGGCGTCGATGCCAGGACCGTAATCCGAAACCATGGTGAAGACTCTTCTGACCCCGTTGCGCGAAGCCCAGGTCCCCAGAACGTCGCAGTTCTGTGGAGTCGTCAGCGATGAGCGGGTGATGTAGGGCGATTTGGTCGTGATGATCGAAGTCGCCGCGTTCATCACCACCATGAATTTCTTCGCCTGCAGCGAAAGATCGGCGACGGTCAAGGCTTCGGGCGTAATCACAAAGCCGGCGAGTATGTCAACGCCGTCGTTGACGATGAGGTCTTGCGCAAGGCGTTTGGCCGCGTCCGGCGCGCCGGCGTCGTCCTTGCGTATCAATTCGATTGTCTTGCCGGCGACCGCGTTGCCGTATTGTTTCATGTAAAGCTTGATGCCGTTGTCCATCTGCGCGGCCGCATCGGAAAACTGACCCGTGTAGGTCATGAGCACGCCGATCTTGACGGCCTCCTGTGCCTGCGCCGAAATGCCGATGGAATGCAGCGCCACGCAGCAAAATAAACCCAGAATTGTTCGTCGCATCCTGCCCTCCCGGTATCGCTCGCGATTAGGATGGCCGGCCGGCTGGCATTGTCAAATCCATGCAATTGCCCTCTCCCGCGTCTCGGGGGAGGGCAACCGTGCAGCGGCAATCGTATACGTCACGCCGTTTGACGAACTTACGGTGCGCCAACCTGATCCAAAGTCGGGCAAGTACGCTCTTCGACCGGAGTCTCATAAGACAAAAAGTTCGTCGTATCGATGACGGCGGGTTTGAGGATCAGCTCCTTTGGCGTCGGCTGTTTGCGCAGGGCACGGACCGCGATCTCCACGCCGATGCAGCCCTGGATGAAGCCATTGAAATCGCCGCTCGCGAGCAGCTTGCCCGACTTGATCAGCTCCACAGCCTCCTTGCTGCCATTGATCCCCACCACCAGAGCCTTGCGGTTGGCGCCCTCAAGCGCCTCGATTGCGCCGACCGCCATCGGATCGTTGGCGGCCAGGACGCCATCGATGGTCGGGAACGATTGCATGAGATTTTCCATGACTTGCAGAGCTTGCAGGCGTTGATAGTTCGCCGGCTGCGACGCCAGAAGTTTGACGTTCGGGAAACCCTTGAGCGCGTCGTTGAAGCCGCGTACCCGGTCCGTGTTGCTGAGCGCGCCCTTGACGCCTTCAAGAATGATCACATTGCCTTTGCCGCCCATGGCCTTGAGCAAGTCGGTCGCGGTCGCGAGACCGATGCCGTAATCATTGGCTCCGACAAACGAAACGAATTCGCCACCAGCCGAACGATCGGTGATGTTGACGACCGGGATGCCGGCAGCATTGATCTTTTCGACCGCGGGAACCAATGCCTTGTAGTCGACCGGGATGAACACGATCGCATCCGGCTTTTTCACGATGACGTCCTCGACCTGGGATAGCTGCTCGGGGATGCTGTCCGGCTTGGTCGGGATGTACTGATCGATCTTGACGCCGAGCGTCTTGGCCGCGGCTTCAGCGCCGACGCGAACCGCCTGGAAATATGGGTTGGTCAGATTTTTGGTGAAGACCGCGATGGTCTCGTTGGCGGCAAATCCCGCGCCCGCGGCAAGCACTGCCACCGCCGCGGCGAGGCCGGTTACAAAATATTTCATTTTCCATTCCCTTCTTTGATGTTGAACGTGTAAGTTTCAGTCATCGCAAGCCTATTCGTCGCTCGGTCGCGTCAATGTGCTGATCCACACCGCGACAAGAACGATCACGCCGGTCACCAGCGGCTGCCAGGAGGCGTTGACCTGCAACAGATTCATGCCGTTGAGGACCAGTGTCAGGATCAACGCGCCAATCAGGGTTCCCATCACCGAGCCGGAGCCGCCGAACAGTGACGTGCCGCCGACCAGGACGGCGGCGATCGCGGGTAGGGTGAGGTTTTCACCGATGTCACCTTCGGCCGAGTTGATGCGCGCAAGAATAATCAGCGAGGCAAGCCCCGCCATCGCTCCGCTCAGGGTGTAAACCAGCACCAGTCGCGATTGCACGGGCACGCCGGAGAGCCGCGCCGCGACCGGATTCGCGCCGATGGCATAGACTTGCTGGCCCCAGATGGTGCGCTGAGCGAAAAACGTGCCGATCGCCAAGAACAAGACCATGACGTAAACCGGCATCGGAATGCCGAGCAAATAGCCGCTGCCGAGCTGGCGAAACGCCGGCGGAAAACCGTGGATGGTCTGTCCGCCCATGTAGAAATAAGTCAACCCGGTCAGCATCCACATCACACCATAGGTGGCGATAAATGAAGGGATGCGTAACGCGGTCACCAGCAAACCATTGGCGAGACCGACGAAAGTGCCGCAACCGATGCCGGTCGCTACGCCGAGCGAAGCCGAGCCGGTGGCCTTGATCACGCTCGCCGCCAGGCAGGCCGACAATGCGATATTGGCTCCGACCGAGAGATCGAGACCGGCGGTAAGGATCACGAGCGTCAGCCCAGACGCCATCAGGAACAAAAGCGCCGTCTGGCGAAGCACGTTGAGGATGTTGTTCTCGGTCATGAACGCGTCGCTCAGGCTCGCCAAGACCATGCACAGCAGCGCCGCCGCCAGCAGCCGATAAAGCACCTGCATGACGTTGCTGGAAAATCCGAAGCGCGGCGGTGCTGCAATGTCCGCGCGGCCGGTGGTCTGCTTGTTCATGGGTTGACTGCTCACGGCTCGCTCCGCAATCCGTCGATGAACAATGCGATAATGACGAGCGCGCCGATCGACGCGACCTGCGCGGACGACGGCACTGCGAGAAGATTGAGGCCATTGCGCAATACACCGACGGCAAGCACGCCAAGAAGCGTGCCGAAGAGCCAGCCATTGCCGCGCTCAAATGACGTTCCGCCGACCGCGACCGCGGCAATGGCGTCGAACTCCATGCCGATGCCGGCCGTCGGGTGCGCCGAATTGAGCCGCGCGGTCAATAGCAATGCCGCAAAGCCCGCCATTAGGCCGCTGAACAAATAAACTCCGATCAGCATTCCGCGGACCGAAATTCCGGCTATTTTCAGCGCCTCCCGGTTGCCGCCGAGCGCGAAGATGTAAGTTCCGAAACGCGTGTGATAGAGCAGGATATGCGTCACCGCGTAGGCAAGCGTCGCGATCAGGATCGGCAGGGGAATGCCGGCCAAGCTTCCGGAGTAGAGGCTTTCGATCGAGCGCGGAATGCCGACGATGCTCTGCCCGTCGGTGACTAGGAGCGACAGGCCCTGGGCGATGCCGAGCGTACCGAGCGTCGTTATGAATGGCGGAATGCCGAGCACGCTGATGAGGACGCCATTGGCGAGGCCGAAGCACAGGCCCGCCGCCAGCGCCGCCGACAAAGCGAGCGCGAGGGATCCAGTCGCGATAACGATGACGGCAAGAATAATGGAGGCGAAGGTCAGCACGGCACCGATCGATAAGTCGAGCCCCTCAGTCATGATGACAAGCGTCATCGGCAGCGCCAGCAGCAGGAGAATGGTCGACTGCACCAGAATATTGGCGATATTGGTTGGCGTCGCGAACCTTGCGCTTGCGAAGGCGAACACGGTGCACAGAACGATCAGTGCGATCGCCACTCCGGGAACACGCGCGATCAAGCTCGGTGCCACGGTTCGGCTGCTCATCGGTGCACCGCAAGACCAATGATATTGGCCTCCGTAAGTTGATCGCGGGCAAGCTCACCGACGATGCGACCGCTGCGCATGACATAGGCGCGATCGCAGACATGCACGATCTCGATTTGCTCGGAGCTGATCATCAGCACGGCAGCGCCGTCATGCACCAGCTGGTCGAGCAGCCGGAAAATCTCGGCCTTGGCGCCGACATCAATTCCGCGCGTCGGCTCGTCAAAGATGAAGAACCGCGCTTGCGCGTTAAGCCATTTGCCGATGACGACTTTTTGCTGATTGCCACCGGAAAGCGTGCCGACGGCGCGGTGCACGGAAGGTGTCGCGATCCGCAGCTTATCAACGATCGCGCGCGCTGCCTGGGCCGCTTTCCGCGCAACGAAGAGTCCTGACGGGAAGAGTTTGCGGAGCCCTGCCAAAACAACATTGTCCCCGACAGAGCGGGCGAGCGCGAGACCTTGGGTCTTGCGGTTTTCCGGAATCAGCGCCATGCCGCGCCGCGTGGAGTCCTGTGTCGAGCCATTGATGCGTTCGCCGCACAACCGTATCTCGCCCGCGCTGATGCGGTCCGCGCCGAATATGGCTCGCGCGACCTCGGTTCGGCCCGAGCCGACCAGCCCGCTCAACCCGACAATTTCGCCGGCGCGCACTGTGAGATTGATGTTGCTAATGCCGCTCGGCGCGTCCAGGTCCTTGACCTCGAGCACCACGTCGCCGGGGTGTGGTCGGTGCGGCCGCGCGTAAGTGGTATCGACCGATCGACCCACCATGAGCGAGACCAGTTGATCCGGAGTCGTCTCCGCCGGCAACACCGTGGCGACCTTGCGCCCGTCGCGCAGCACCGTAATGCGGTCGGCGAGCGCGAACACTTCGGCCAGCCGATGCGATATGTAAACGATCGCAACGCCCTTCTTCTTCAGGCGGTCGATCATCGCGAACAAGAGCTTGGTTTCGCGCTCGGACAGCGCAGCCGTCGGTTCGTCCATGACCAGGATGCGGGCATCCTGCGACAGCGCCTTGGCGATCTCGACCATCTGCTGCTGCGCGACGCCGAGCCCATGCACCAAGGTATAGGGATCGATGTCGAAACCAATGGCGTCGAGCACGCGCTTGGCTTCGGCGTGAATTCGGCGCTGGTCGACCAGTCCGGGCAGCGCCCCGCGGTTTTCACGGCCGAGGAATATGTTCTTGGCAATGTCGAGATAGGGGACGAGCGTGAATTCCTGGAATATGACGGCAATGCCGAATTTGCGGGCGTCGATCGGATTGGCAATCGAGACTTGCTTGCCGTGCTGGAAAAACGAACCGCGATCGGCGCGATAGGCGCCGCAGAGCACTTTCATCAGGGTCGATTTACCCGCGCCGTTTTCGCCGACAAGCGTGTGCACCTCGCCGGCGCGAATTTCAAAAGACACGTCATCGAGCGCCTTGACGCTAGGAAATTCCTTGGAAATTCCGCGTAATTCAAACAATGCTGGGCGGCACACTGCCTCGGCGTTCATGCTCGGACTCTGCATCGCATGCATGGTCTTCTTCTGAGAAATAATGCGACAGATTTTGAGTCGCGAAACGCCGTCAGCCCCGACGTAACCGACCCGGTACTGTTGAACTTTCGACGGCTAGAGCATTGACATGGATCAAACGCACGCTTCTGCGGCGAATCCGATGAGGGCGCGAGCGCAATTCGCGTGGCACTTGACCGTCGTTGACAACCTGTCGCGAGCCGCGGACATAATGGCCGATAACGGCCCGCGGCGGATGACGGAACGCGACCGCCCGGCACTGGAGGGAGCCCGATGAGCCAGCCACAACAAGCATTTCCCCCTATTCTCGATCGGCGCGGCGCGCCACAGGTTCGCCGCTTCGATGAACAACGCTGGCTCATCGATAACATCATCCGCGCCAACGGCATCGACTGGGATCAGCCGCGCTCGCTTTACATACACGCGCCGTGCGGCATCGAGGCCAATGCCGACTTCGCCGGTATCCGCGAGCGGGTGAAGAAGATGGCCGATATCGGCCCCGCCTTCGCCGCCGCCGCACGACGCCGCGAGGCCAAGGCGAACGCCGCCGCCCAGGCAGATCGCATGGTCACCGCACGCGATAATTTTTTCATGGCCGCGGTGCATTGGGGCGCAGCGCAATGGCCGTATGACCAGAACGACGAGGCCAACGTCGCCTACAACAACAAGAAGCGCGAATGCTACGCCAAATATGCGGCGCTTGCCGATCATCATGTCGAGGCGGTCTGGGTGCCTTTCAAGGACAAGGCGATCCCGGCTTGGCTGCATTTGCCGCCGGGCCACGCCGGCGGCCGCCACCCGGTGGTGATCGCGGTCCCAGGAATGGACAGTTATAAGGAAATCCAGGTCGCGCTCTACGGCGACAAGTTCCTCAATCGCGGCATGGCGGTGCTGGCGATCGACGGGCCGGGCCAATACGAGGCGCCGATGATCGGTCTTCACTTCACCATGGAAAACTGGGCGGCTGCGGGGCCAGCCTTGGTCGATTGGATCGCCGCGCGGCCCGAGCTCGATGTCGCCCGCATCGGCGTTGCCGGAACGAGCTTCGGTTCGTTGTTCGGCACTGTGCTCACGGGCAATGAACCGCGCATCAAGGCCTGCGCGGTGATGTCTGTATGTCATGAGCCGGGCGGTCACACGATTTTTCAGGAGGCTTCGCCGACTTTCAAGAAGCGCTTCATGTACATGTCGGGCATCACCGACGAGGCCGTGTTCGACGAGTTTCGCAAGACCATTACCTGGCATGGCCACGCCGACAAAATTCGCGTGCCCTATCTCTGCCTCGCCGGCGAGGCAGAGGAATTAAGCCCGCTCGAACATTCCGAGCGCCTGATGGCGGCGCTCAAAGGGCCGAAGCAGATGGTGGTGTACCAGGAATCGCGGCATTCCGTCGGCAATGTGCCCGCCGCCAATCTCGGACCGTTTCCGCCGGTTCTCCTCGCTGACTGGCTCGCCGATCGGCTGGCCGACAGACCCTTCGTCAGTGAGCGCTGGTACGTCACCGGCTCAGGTGAGATCAATAAGACGGCATATTGATACCTGGAATCTCCGGTCGAACTGGTCGGTTTTGATCAAGATCAAGTCCAAAGCCGAGCGGCTATGGCTACATGCTGGGATACGCAGCCGGGCTAGTCGCGATGATCGTGTGCTCCTGTCACGTCATAAGTGATGATGAGGTAAAGACCGCATGTTCCGAGCCTCAGGCACCGCAAACCATGGCGCAAATCTATCGCCGACTGGGACGTAGACCGACCTGCGGTCGGTGCGCGCATACGATTCGTAACATGATGCGGAAAGACGGCAAGCGCGGGCGGAGCAAGGCGAAGTAGCTACGCGGCTTGGCTATTCAACGCGAAGCCGCGACCGATGAGGACGCAAAAAAAGCGAAAGTTTCGACGGTGTTCGGCGAACCGACCGACGACTAGCCGGCGCTTGATCCAGTATAAGACGGAAGCCGCATCGGGACGAACGAAGACGGCACATTTTTACATTTCCGTAGTTGCAGAGCGAGATTGTACCAGGTGCATCCGGCGCAGCCGAAATTTGCTGCACGAAAAAGGTTCTTTCTCCATTGTCATCATTACCCCATCGAAGCGGCGCGGATAGGGTCGCACGCGCGGCGCAGTATTCACGTGACTGGCTGTTCCGTGCCGGGCCGTATGTCAGTATTCTGCTCGGCCTTTCGGCCGTGCTCCTCATATGGTTCGGCGCGATTTATTTCAGCTATATCGAAAAGCTTCAGACCGAAAAAGCGGCCCATCAAACCGCGGAAAATTTCACGCGAGTATTCGAAGAGCAGATAATCCGGACGATCCGCGCCGCCGATCAGACACTTCATTACGTGCGCGATTCTTATGTCAGAGATCCGCAGGACTTCGATATTTCACTGTGGACACGGGACACGGAGTTTCTAGCCGGCGTCATCACGCACGTCGCCATTATCGACAAAGGCGGACGGGTGGTCATAAGCAACGCTCCCCGCGCCACGGACGCCGATCTGAGCGGCCGGGAATATTTTAGCGTCCATGCTGAACGGGCAACCGACGAACTATTTATCAGCAAGCCGGTATTGGATGGTGGCAGCAAGGTGTGGTCAATCGAGTTGACGCGCCGGATTACGATGACGGACGGCAGCTTCGGCGGAGTCGTCTTGGTCTCGCTGGACCCTAATTATATTTCAAGGTTCTATTCATCGATCGACCTGGGCGAAAAGGGTGTCGTCGCTCTTATTGGGACCGACGGGATTGTGCGGGCCCGCAGGGCCAACGGACCGTCGAGTATCGGAGAGACCATCGGGGGCGGAAAAATTCTAGACGAATACGCGCACGCCAAATCTGGATCTTTCACGGCAAAAAGCCAGATCGACGGTGTCGAGCGCCTGTTCGTTTATCGCGAGATCAGCGGCTATCCTCTCATCGTCAATGTGGGTCTCGCAGCCGAAGAGGTCTTCGGTGTCTATCAGCAAAATCAGCGCAAGCATATTGCCGTTGGCGCGTTGCTGACGCTTTGGCTGTTCTGCGCCACTTCGCTGATGCTGCGCTACCAAACAATGCTGGCCGAGGCGCGAGATGCCGCGGAGGCCGGGTCCCGGGCACGATCCGAGTTTTTGGCGATGATGAGCCACGAGATTCGTACGCCGATGAACGGCGTCATCGGGATGTCGGAGCTGCTGCTCGACAGCAATCTTACGGCCGAGCAACAAGATTACGCCAAGATCATGCGCGATTCGGCAGCGCATCTTTTGCAGATCATCAATGACGTTCTCGACTTCTCCAAGCTTGAGGCCAACCGCCTCGAAATCGAGAAGATCCGCTTCGCGGTGGACGATCTGGTGCGCGATACCGTCAGGCTGCTAGCCGGGCAGGCCAAGGAAAAGAACGTGGAATTGAGCGCAAATGTCGCGCCCGAGGTGCCGCATGAGGTGGTCGGCGATTCCGCGCGGTTGCGCCAAGTGCTGCTGAATCTCGTGGGCAACGGATTGAAATTCACGGCGGCAGGTCGGGTAACGGTCAACGTCGGATTGGCGGGGACTGCACCGCCGGACCGAGTGCGGCTTGTGTTTAGCGTTGTCGATACGGGTGTCGGCATTCCGAAGGATGCTATCCCGCTGTTGTTCCGAAGCTTCTCGCAAGTGGACGATTCGATCGCGCGCCGATTCGGCGGTACGGGCCTCGGTCTGGCCATCTGCAAGCGATTGATCGACCTGATGGGCGGATCGATCACTGTGGAGAGCGAGGTCGGTAACGGCACGACGTTCACGTTTGTGCTTGACTACCTGCCGGCGACCGCGGCCGGCACCGAACAGGTTCGCCACTACAATCCGCTGCTGGCGCCCCCGCTGTCCTCGGCCGCAATGGATGGCCAACACCGGCTTCGCATTCTTTTGGCCGAGGACAACAAGACCAACCAGCTTGTCGCCAGCAAGCTCCTCCACAGCCTCGGTTATTCGGTCGACGTCGTCGAGAATGGTCGGGCGGCGGTGGCGGCTTGCGGCGCGACGAAATACGACGTCGTGCTGATGGACGTGATGATGCCCGAGGTCGACGGCATTGCCGCGACGAGAGCGATCCGAAATTTGCCCCGCCCCTTTAGCGAACCGTACATCATCGCATTGACAGCCAATGTGCAGCAGCGCGATCGCAATATATGCCGCGAGGCCGGGATGGACGATTTTCTGGGCAAACCAGTGACCCGCAGGGCCATCGCCGCCAAGCTCGGCGGTTGCCGCGCGGCGGTGTGCACGGAGAACGCGCCGGCGGCCAAACCGGAGCGGGCTGCGCCGGCAGCATTCGATGCGGCGATTTACGCCGAGCTCGCCGAAGCGATCGGCGCAGACGACGCCCGCATGGTGACCGCGCAATTTTTGTCCGATACTGTGGAACGGCTTAAGATCATGCGCCAGGCAAAAAAGAACGACGATCGCGACGCCGTCAAATTGGAGGCGCACACCTCAAAAGGCTCGGCAGGCGTTCTGGGATTTTTGCGGTTCTCGAACCTTGCCCAGGAGATCGAGCGGGAGGCCGCGCGCCTCAACGACGCTGCGCTCGACGCGCGACTCGATGTGCTGGACGCAGCGTTCGCCGAAATCAACGCGATCGTCGACTCCCGCCTGCCGGCACAGGCCGACGTCGATCGGTCCTAAGAGTCTAGAGCGCGGCGCCCGCATGGAGTTGGATAAACGCCCTTAATTGCGCGAGCGCCTCCTGAAGCGCCTTCAGATCCAACGGCTTTCTGACGACATGAAGAATGTCGAACTTCATTGATTCGGCACAGAGCGCCGCCTCCGCGCGCTTTGCCTGGTCGGCGCCGCTGATAATGAGAACGGGAATTTTGCGGCCGACGTCCCATAGGTAGCGGAGCACCTCGATCCCGCTGTGCGACTGGATCGACAGATCGAGCGTGATGCAGTCGAATCGCTGTTCGCCGAACAGCGTGATTGCGCTTTCGTAGGTGCCGGCCTCCGCGACATCGAAACCTAATGCGACTGCAAACCGCTTGATGATCATGCGATGCACATTGTCGTCCTCGATGATCAGAAGCTTGATTCGATCATGTACGGCCGCATCGGCCGGCGCGTTCGACGATGCCATTCTGGACATGTATTTGCTCTTCGGATTGCGGAGCCCTTTGATAACGTGCAATCGCAAAGAGCGGATTAAATCGTGTGCCGTCTTAAGCCGCGCTGATGATCCAGTATAAAGTGAAAGCCGCTGCAATCCGCCGATGAGCGATTGCTCTTCATACACCGGCAAGCGACCTCCCCGATGATCATCGCCGCACGCACCGCTGCGGACCGACGAATCAACCGTCGTACTGGCAAGTATCTGAGTTCCGGAGTCGGTGCGTGCAACTACCGTGTCGCGGCGTCAACCGACGCGATTGCGGCCGGGGTTGCCGTCTCCCGTCGTCGCCTCGCCGGCAGGCGTCCACTCGTGGGCCGCAACCTTATCCCAGTATAAGTTTATTGCGGTCCGAGGCTTACGTTTTGTGGCGGTTGGTAAGCATTCCTAAGCGAATCGGCATTGAAACAAGGCGCCGCCGGAGGGCGGCTAGCGGCCAACGCGCGTCTGCCAGTGCAACGGCGGGACCGCCGTTTCGCGCCATAGCGGTCTGCGTCCGATGATCCGCCCGAGACTTATCCCAGGTTAAGCGAATTGGCGGGGCGATGCGGCCCGACACTTCCATTTTGTATCGGTTGGTAAGTCTTTTCGCGGCAGTTTGGCCATGCGTGCCGTCGGTACGCGGGCGTCCAGCCGAAATCGCCTCGAAGACTCAATTTGGGACGGGACCGTGACGAGCGTGCAATCATCCCCTTCGGAAGAAAATACCACCGGTGGCAGGCGATCGATCGAAGCCGCGTCAGCTGGTGGCATGCAATTCATCAGCTTCGCCATCGGCAGTGACCAGTATGGCGTCGACATCATGTCGGTCCGCGAGATCAAGGGCTGGTCGGACGTCACTCACCTGCCGCGCCAGCCCGAATACATCCGCGGCGTGCTCAATTTGCGCGGCGTCATGGTGCCCATCATCGATCTTCGTTGCCGCTTCGGACAAGGCAAGACTGAGGCGAGCCCGATGCACGTCGTCATCATCGTGAGCGTCGATAACCGCTTGGTCGGCATGCTCGCCGACCGCGTATTGGATATCGTTTCCGTTGAAGTTTCCAATATTCAGCCGGTACCGCACATCGCGAAGTCCGCCCGCGTCACCTTCCTGGCCGGGTTGGTCACGGTCGAGGACTTCATGATCGCGCTGATCGATCTGTCAAATCTGTTGTCGTCCGAGCAAATGACGGACTCCGATCCGGCCCCCCGACATGGCCAACTGAACTAGACACGAAGTTACAAGGAAATAAGAAGTTATGCTGCTCGCTCTCCGCAGGCTGAATGAAAATCTCAATATCGGAACGCGCATCGGCGCCGGTTTCGCCATTGTGCTCGCCTTGCTGTTGGTAGTTGCGGCAACTGCGGCTGTCGGGTTGACGGTCATTCGTTCAAATTTCAATTCCTACGCAACGATGTCGACGAATGCCCTGAACGTGCAACGCGCCTCTGCCAGGCTGGAATCCGCGCGACTTGCCATGAAAACCTATCGCACGTCGGGCGAGGATAGCGACGCCCAAAAGGCGCGCGACAAGCTCGGCGAGTCCAAGCGCTACATCGACGACTTTGTCGGCGCCGCAATACAGCCTGATGCCAAGCAATTGGGCCTCAATATCAGCGGCCAGCTGGCGCAATATCAGGACGGGATGAACGCGATTACGAAATTGATTCCGGAGCGCAAGCAATTGCTCAATGACGTCATGGTGCCCGAAGCATTGGAGATGCGGACGAAATTAAGCGCCATTTTTGACGGTGCGCTCAAGGATGACGACGTGGCGATTATTCCGGATGCCGCCAAGGCCGTAGAGCAATTGATGTTTATGCAGCTCTATGCAGTCCGCTTTTATCTGTGGAACGATCCCAAAATCGTCGGCATGTTCGATGACAGCTATAAGAGTCTAACCTCCGAAATGGGCCGCTTGGCCGATGCGAACAAGAATGCCGGGCGCGCCGAGTTGCTCCGTGCCTTCGCCGCAAAAGCGCCGAGCTATGTGGGCCATTTTCACGACGTTGTGAAAGTGTCCGCCGATATCGCTCGGCTCTCTGACGAGAGCCTGATCAAGTTCTCGGCCGCGGCTGACAAGATCCTGGCGAGCCTCACCGAGGCGCAATTAACGGGCCTCGATGGAATTACAGAGCGGGCCGGCGCAACCATATTTTGGTCGCTCCTCGGCTGCCTAGTCGTTGCCGGCAGCGCGCTGCTGCTGGGCGGACTGATTGCGAGATTTATCGGACTCGGCATCTCCCGTCCGGTGGATGCATTATGTGGCGTGATGGATCGCTTGACGGCGGGAAATCTCGAAACCGAAGTCGCGGGCGTCGACCGCGGCGACGAGATCGGGCGGATGGCGAAGGCCGTATTGTTCTTCCGCGACGGCGCCGTCGAGAAGAAGAAAATGGAGACAGAGGCGCTGGCGACAGCGGCCAGCAACCTGCGGGTACGTTCAGCGCTCGATTGCGCACGGTCGAATGTCATGATCGCCGACACCGACTACAATATCATCTACATGAACACCTCGATGAGCGACATGTTCCGGGCGGCGGAGGGAGAGCTGCGCAGGGAACTGCCGCAGTTCGACGGCAGCCGTCTGATCGGGCAGTCGATGGACGCGTTCCACAAAGATCCGACCCATCAAAGAAAACTCCTCGACGCTCTCACCGGCGCCCATGACGTGCATCTTAAGATAGGCAACGAGCGCTTTCATCTGATCGCGGTGCCGGTCTTTGCTGCCGACGGTAAAAGGGCCGGCACCATGGTCGAATGGCGCAACGAGACTGCCGAATTGGCGGTCCAGGACGAAGTCGACCGCGTCGTGAAGGCGTCCGTCGCCGGCGATCTTACCCAGCGGATCTCGCTCGAGGGCAAGCACGGCTTCATGCTCAAGCTGTCGCAGGCGATGAACGACTTGTGCGTGAGCCGCGCGCAGTTCGTTGCCGAGGTCGGCGTGCTGGCGCACGAGGTCAACACAGCGGCAGCCGAGATTTCGGCCGGCACGACCGATTTGTCGCAGCGGACCGAGGAACAGGCGGCCAGCCTCGAGCAGACTTCGGCCTCGATGGAGCAAATCTCCGCGACGGTGAAGAAGAATGCCGAGAACGCGCAGCAAGCCAATCAATTGACCTCGGACTCTCACACGGTCGCCGATCGCGGCGGGCTCGTGGTTGCCGACGCGGTCAAGGCAATGGCGCGGATCGAGGAGTCTTCGCGCAAGATCGCCGACATCATCGGTGTTATCGACGAGATCGCGCGCCAGACCAATCTGTTGGCGCTCAATGCGGCGGTAGAGGCGGCGCGCGCCGGTGATGCCGGACGCGGGTTTGCCGTGGTGGCGTCCGAGGTGCGCAGCCTTGCGCAACGCTCCTCGCAGGCAGCCAAGGACATCAAGGATTTGATCACCAATAGTTCGGGCCAGGTCAAGGATGGCGTGGCGCTGGTCAATCAGGCCGGCTCTTCGCTGACCGAAATCGTCGGTTCGATCAAGCAGGTCGTTGCCATCGTCGCCGACATCGCGACGGCCAGCGCCGAGCAGGCCGATGGTCTGGAGCAGATCAACAAGGCCATTTCGCAAATGGATGAGGTTACGCAGCAAAATTCCGCGCTGGTGGAGGAAAATGCGGCGTCAGCGAAGACGCTGGAGCATCAGTCGCTGACCATGCAGGAGCGCGTTGCATCTTTCAAACTCGGTGCGGACGTACTAGCCGCGGTGGGCCACCGCGTCGGCCAGGACGTGGGCCGTGTTGGGTCAAACGGCGAAGCCGCGCCCGCGATGAGGAGCGCGGATGCGGTTCGCCCGAAGGGCGCCCCTGCCAAGGCCGGCGTGAAACCGCCCGCTAAGGCCGCCGCGAAGACCAAGGACGAAGCTTTGAAAGGCCCGGTCAGCCGCATGCAGGCCATGGTGGCAACCGCATTCAAGCGAGAACCAGACTGGAAAGAGTTTTGATGGCGCCCGCCCGGCCCACAATCGCTCCCGCGCCTCTTTCGCTTCCAGAGCCGCAGCGCGAATTCGAATTTTCCGACGCGGATTTCCGTGCTCTGGCAAAAATCGCCTATGATCATGCCGGCATTACTTTGCCCGAGGCGAAGAAAAATCTGGTCTATGGACGGCTGTCGCGCCGGTTGCGCACGCTCGAAATGTCGACATTCGAGGATTACCGTAAGCATCTTGCGGAGAATTCCGAGGAAGAACTTGAGTTCTTCATCAATGCGCTGTCGACGAACCACACCAAGTTCTTCCGCGAACAACATCACTTCGAGCATTTCACAGCGCACGTGGTCGCGCCGTTTGTAGCGGCTCATCCGAATGGCGGGCGGCTGCGAATGTGGTCGGCGGGCTGCTCGAGCGGCGAAGAGCCCCATACGCTTGCGCTGATCCTTAATGCCGAAATCAAGAACGTCGCCAGTCGGGACCTCCGCATTCTTGCCACCGATATCGACACGGACGTACTGCGGCGCGCCTCGCTCGGCGTCTTTTCGACCGAGTCAGTCGAGGCCGTGCCGGCTAAATACCGGGGCGCGATGTCGAAGGTCGAGGGCGACGATAAAGTCGCTATCGATCGTAACGTATGTTCGTTGATCACCTTCGGCCAACTGAATTTGATGAACGATTGGCCCGTGCGCGGACCGTTCGACGCCATATTCTGTCGCAACGTGATGATTTATTTCGACCAGCCGACCAAGGCGAAACTCGTCGATCGCTTCACCGATCTCATTCGCGTCGGCGGTTGGCTTTATATCGGTCATTCCGAGTCTCTGATCGGTTCGCATCCGCGGCTCAAGCTGTCGGGTCGCACGATCTATCGGAGAACGTCATGATGTCGGCCGCAGCTCTTGCTGACGCCGGATCGGCGGCTGCGCCGTTGCAGGCCAGCCGGGCCGGGCGACGTTTCTACGATTCCGCGCAAGCCGCCTGGGTCGTAAAGATTTTGCCGGGCGAGTTCTACGTCACCCGTGACAAGGAAGAAGTGCTCGTCACGGTGCTCGGCTCGTGCGTGTCCGCTTGCATCCGCGATCCGTACATGCAGATCGGCGGCATGAATCATTTCATGCTGGTGCAGAACAAAGCCGGCTCCAGCGGTGCCTGGGGTAACGAGCTTGAATCCGCGCGGTTCGGCAATTTTGCCATGGAGAAGCTGATCAATGGCATGCTCAAGCTCGGCTGCCAGCGCGAGCGCATGGAGATCAAGGTGTTCGGCGGCGCCAACGTGACCAGCGCGAAGAACGAGATTGGCACCGACAACGGCAAATTCGTTCTGAGCTACCTGCAGACGGAAGGGCTTCGCTGCACGGCGCAAGACCTCGGCGGCATGCATCCGCGACGGATCATTTATTTTCCTATGACGGGCAAGGTTGTGCGTCGCCTTCTCACCGGACGCGACGAAGATTCGGCGCTACGCGAGGAGACGAGTTACGCGACCACGCTGGTGACCCGGAAACCGGCATCCGATGTGCAACTGTTTCGATGAGATGAAATGATGAGTGCAAAAATCCGTGTCCTGGTTGTCGACGATTCCGCGCTGATGCGGAAACTGCTGACGAGTGTTCTTTCGGAGGACCCCGAAATCGAAGTCGTCGGCGCCGCCCCGGATCCCATTGTGGCGCGAGATCAGATCAAGGCGCTTAATCCGGACGTGGTGACGCTCGACATCGAGATGCCGCGCATGAACGGCATCGAGTTCTTGCGCAAGATCATGGAGCTGCGGCCGACACCGGTGGTGATGATTTCGACGCTGACGCAGGCCGGCGCCGAAATCACGCTTGAAGCCCTGGAGATCGGTGCCGTCGATTTCGTCGCCAAGCCGCTCGATGCCGGCGCCGTATTGCAGCTCGGCAGCGAACTTATCCCGAAGGTCAAGGCGGCGGCCCGTAGCCGGATGTATCGCCGCGTTGCGCCGCAACAACGGCCGCCGGTGCGCAAAGTAAACCACACGCCGAGCGACAAGATCATCGCCATCGGCGCCTCGACCGGCGGCGTCGAGGCCTTGAAGGCCGTGCTGATGCTACTGCCGGCTGACGTTCCGCCGGTGGTCATCACACAGCACATGCCTGAACGTTTCACCGCGGCCTTTGCACGCCGGCTCGATTCGGAGTGCCGGATGCGCGTGCATGAGGCCGTGCAGGACCAGCTTGTGGAGCGCGGGCATGTCTATATCGCCCCGGGCGGTCACCATCTTGAGGTGGTCCGCCGCGGGTCGAGCCTCCACTGCAGTCTAAACGATGGCGCGCTCGTCTCCGGTCATCGGCCATCGGTCGATGTCCTGTTTAATTCGGTGGCAAAGGTAGCGGCACCGCAGGCCGTTGGTGTCATCCTCACCGGTATGGGCAGGGACGGGGCGCAAGGCCTGCTTGCCATGCGTAAGGCCGGCTGTTTGACGTTCGGTCAGGATGAAGCGACCGCGTTGATATACGGCATGCCGCGCGTCGCTTTTGAGATCGGTGCGGTCCAATCCCAGCACGGTTTGTTCGACCTGCCCGAAGTGATCCTCGCCGCCTGCACCTCGACAAAAACTTTACCCACCCTCGCTATGATAGGTCACTCATGACACAGCTCAACGATACGATGCGCAGCGATCCGAGGATTCTGGATCTGCCGCCGACGCTCGAGGCCGAAAATGCCGCGGCGCTTATCGAGCAAATGAACGCGTTCCCGCAAATCGGCGAGATCCGCCTGAATGCCATGGCGGTGACGTCGCTTTCGCCTGGTTATCTGCAGATCCTTATCTCGGCCTTCAAGACGTTTCCGCAATTGAGCGTATCCGATGCATCGGCGGAATTCGTGCACGCCTTCGCCAGTTGCGGCGTTGATTATCCGCGCGCCGGAACAGCCGTGGAAGAATCCGGTCCGATCAAACAGGCCGACGCCGAACCGGAGCCCGATTCTCCGGCGTCCGAATTCGCCTCGGCGGGCGACTTGCCGAAGGCCGAAATCGTGCCGGCGAGCGATATGCCGGAGCCCGAGCCAGTGGCCGAATCCTTGCCTGAACCTCCGCCAGCGGCGGCCTCTCCCGCGGAGTCTGCCGCAACGCCAGTGCCCGCGCCAAAGACCATCCTGACCATCGACGATTCTCGCACCATGCGCGATATGCTGAACATGGCGCTAAGCGG